>Ga0194120_10002471_pt1 | contig 31667 bp, 37 predicted proteins | sample TA2MahCa65mmetaG_FD_148642 | JGI IMG/M metagenome (GOLD analysis project Ga0194120, IMG submission 148642) | Freshwater microbial communities from Lake Tanganyika, Tanzania - TA2015019 Mahale Deep Cast 65m | ecosystem: Environmental > Aquatic > Freshwater > Lake | place: Tanzania: Lake... | reverse complement strand
CGCCGTCCGCATAGCTCACTCGGGCACCTGACCCCGAACGAGTTTGTCGCGCAACGTCAGGTTGAACAGACCGCCGAAGAGGTCTTCTGCTCTGGTTAAGAACTGTCTCAGAACGGGGCCAACGTCAAGAGGTCTTCTGCTCTGGTTAAGAACTGTCTCAGAACGGGGCCAACGTCAGACACGGATCGACTAAATTGGCGCCTGTAACGTCCTCCGGTAAGCCTCGGGTTCTTCTCAGGGTGTGCCCCCTGGGAAGCATACCCGGGGCAAGGAGCGGCCCCGACTCAAGAAAGAAAGGAGGTGACATCCATGGCCTGTCCTCATTTCGCGGACCAAGAGACCAGCGGAACGACCGCGCTGCGCGCTGCGATCATCGTGCCGTTCACGCCGAGCTTGACCGAGCGGATGGAATACTGTGAGACGGGACTCCACCGGTCCTGTCCCCTGTACCGATGCGAGAGCCGGGATCTCTCGCAGGCGATCCACCAGGAAGTTGCCCGAGCCATCGGGTAACCTCCTCTCTTTGGCGCGACAGAAGCATCCGGATTTCCAGCCCCAAGGACAACAACGCGCCAGAGTACCCCGACTGCAGCGGCGACGAACACCGGAAGCGGTGTCGCAGAGCGATGAGCTATTGAAATTTTTAGAACTCAATTCATGAAAGGCAGTGGCGCGCTAACCCATCCCTTCCGGCAGTGACAGTAACGGCCTTCGCAAGGTGCCGCGAAGGTGCGACGGACTGGTTTTCGACGGGACCGGAGATCCCCGCTTCTTTGTTCGGGAGTCATGCCATGCCATCCTTCCATTCCAAGAACGAAGCCCTTGTCCTGGAACGTCTGGACCGGGCCGGCTGCCTGACCATCGAACAACTCGCCGCGGAACTGCCCGAGCTGACCTGGAGCGAACTGTTTCATACTATCGACTCGCTCAGTCGCAGCGGCGCAGTCCTCCTCCGCCGGAAGGGGTTTGCTTACGAACTCCAGGCCCGTCTTCACGAACCGATCTCAACATAATGATATTATTGACTAAACTGGCGATTGACTTGTCATGGGCCGCACTCTAAGCTGCTTTTCATGGCCAAACTTGCAGTTCTCGACATCGGCACCAACTCGATCCACATGGTCTTGGCGGAGGTCGAGCCGGACTTTTCCTACAAGGTCCTGGATCGGTTCAAAGACATGACCCGCCTGGGCGACGGGGCCTTCAAGACCCGCCGCCTCTCGGAAGCCGCCATGACCCGCGCCCTGGAAGTCATCCGGACGCTGGCCACCCTGGCCCGCAATAAGGGCTACGACCGGATCAAGGCCGTGGCCACCAGCGCCGTGCGCGAGGCCAAGAACGGCGGCGAGTTCATCGAAGAAATCGCCCGGCAGACCAAGCTCCGGGTACGCGTGGTGACGGGACAGGAAGAAGCCCGTCTCATCTACCTCGGCGTGCGTCACAGCATGGACCTGTCCGATCAGCCGACGCTGGTCGTGGACGTGGGCGGCGGATCGGTGGAATTGATGGTCGGCAACCGCGAGGCCATGGCCCAGGCGCAGAGCCTCAAGCTGGGCGCGATCCGGTTGAAGGACCTCTACCTCCGGCAGGACCCGCCCACCAAGGCGATGCTCAAGAAACTGCAACAAGCCATCGACGCCCAACTCAAGGAGGCGCTGCGGCAGTTCAAAACCAAGCAGTTCGACCGACTGGTCGCCACCTCGGGGATGGCCGCGAACCTCACCGAGGTCATCTATCTCCGCCGCACCGGCCGCCCCATGACGCAGCTCAACCTGACCCGGATCACGCGCAAGGAAATTCAGGCGGTGGAAAGTCTGTTGACCCATGCCAGCTTCAAAGACCGGCTGGCCATTCCCGGCCTCGACCCCAAACGGGCCGACACCCTGCTGCCGGCCGCGATGGTGTTTCGCAGCCTGATGGACCGGACCGGACACGAACAAATGACGGTCGGCGACAAGGCGATCCGGGAAGGGCTCATTTACGACTTCATCGCGCGCCACAAGGACCGCATCCGCACCGAGCAGGAGATTCCCAACGTCCGCCGCCGCAACGTGGTCTACCTAGCGCGGCGATGTCACTATCCCCAAGTGCATGCGGATCACGTAGCGTTCCTGGCGACACGCCTCTTCGATCAAACCGCCACCCTGCACGGACTGGGCGAGCGCGAGCGGGAATGGTTGGAATATGCGGCGCTTCTCCACGACATCGGGTACCTCATCAACTCGCGCCAGCATCACAAGCACGCCTACTACCTGATCAAGCACAGCGACCTCTACGGATTGACCGCGGACGAAGTCGAGATCATCGCGAATATCGCGCGCTACCATCGACGGGCGCTGCCCCGCGACACCCACGCCGGCCTGGCCCAGTTGCCGCCCAAAAGCCGGAAAACGGTCCTGATCCTCAGCGCGCTGCTCCGCATCGCCGACGCCCTGGACCGCAGCCAGTTCTCGGTGATTCAGGACCTCCGCGTCTCGGTGGGCGAGCCCCTGCGCGTCACGCTCACAACCGGCGGCGACCCCGAGTTGGAGATCTGGTCGGCCCGCAACCGCGCCGACCTGTTCGAAAAAGTGTTCAAGCGACCGATCCAATTCGAGACGGCCGCCTCGTTCCCCCACGAAGGAGTGCCTGCATGACGCCCCCTCTGGTCACGTTCAACCAACCGCATCCCTACCCCGGCAAGCTGATCATCGTGGAAGGCATCGACGGCTCCGGCAAAAGCACCCAGTTGCTGCTGTTGCAAAAGTGGCTGACTTCCAAGGGGTACAATGTCTTCTTCACCGAATGGAATTCGTCCGAGCTGGTCCGCGACACGACCCGCCGCGGGAAGAAGAACAAGTCTCTCACGCCCACGACGTTCAGCCTGCTGCACGCCACCGACTTTGCGAACCGGCTCTACTACGACATCCTGCCGCCGCTCAAAGCCGGCATGGTGGTGTTGGCCGACCGGTACGCCTATACCGCCTTCGCGAGAGACGCCGTGCGCGGAGTCTCGCCGGCCTGGGTGCGCAAGCTCTACGGGTTCGCGATCCGCCCCGACATGGCCTTTTATTTCAAGGTGCCGATCGAGGTGGCCATCAATCGCCTGCTGGGCGGCATGCGCGCCCAGTTCAAGTATTACGAAGCGGGGATGGACATGGGCCTGAGCCAGGACATGACCGAGAGCTTCCGCATTTTCCAGGCCCGCATCCTGCTGGAGTACGACAAGATCGTGCACGAGTACGGGCTGATCACGATGGACGCCACGAAGGAAATCGAAGAGCAGCAAAACGATATGCGCCAGTTGGTCTCCACGGCGCTGGAACATTACAAACCGAAACGGGGCACGCATGGAAAACGCGAGACAGTATTTTGGCGACGGTTTGCCGTACCAAAATCTGAATGAGCTCAAAGGCAAGCTGATCGCCATCGAGGGCACGGACGGCGTGGGCCGCTCCACGCACATCGAGATGTTGCAGGAGTGGCTCGAGGTGCAGGGCTACGGCGTCGTCACCACCGGCTGGACCCGCTCCAACCTCATGTCCAAGACTATCGAGATGGCCAAGCAGGGCAACATCCTGGACCGCTGGTCGTTCAGCCTCCTCTACGCCACCGACTTCGCCGACCGCCTGGAGCACCAGATCATTCCGGCGCTCCGCTCCGGCTTCATCGTGCTGGCGGACCGGTACATTTACACGGCCTTCGCCCGAGACTTCGTCCGCAGCGGGGACCGGTCCTGGATCAGGGACGTGTTCGGTTTCGCGGTCATTCCCGACCTGGTCTGCTACCTGCGGATCGACGTGGATACGCTGGCCCTGCGCGTGATCGAGACCAAGGGCATGAACTTCTGGGAGTCCGGGATGGACTTGCGGCTGGGGGGCGACCTCTACGACAGCTTCAAGAAATATCAGGGGCTGCTGATCGAGGAATTCGACAAGATGGCGGAGGAGTTCACGTTCGAAGTGGTGGACGCCCGCAAGCCGCCGGAGGAAATCCAGGAGGCGCTGCGGCTGAAGATCGAGCCCCTGCTCAAGAACGGCCGGGCCCAATTGGCCTCGGCGGGCACCGGGAGTCCCGTCAAAGAGTCGGCTACTGCTCTCCCAGCTTCCTGAGCTGCGAGGGCGTGAGCCACCAACGCAAGATCCCCGGTCCGGCCTTGGGCGGCCCCCCGAAGCGGACGCAGCAGGCGCCGGCTTTCTTCAGCGACAGGCCGGCGACCGGCTGGCCGAACAGCAACATGCCGGCGGCTTCGCCGAGATGGGGCTCATGGCCGACACAGAGCACGCAGGCCTCTCCCGGCAGGGTGGCCAGCAACGGCAGAAGCTTGTCGGGAGGCGCGTCGGGCACCAACTCGTCGCAAAGGCGAATTTCCAGACGAAGCCGCAATGTGTCACGGATAATTTTCGCGGTATCGAACGCGCGGAGCAACGGACTGGACAATATATGGGTCGGTTCCACGCCGAGTCGCACAAGTCCTGCAGCCCCCTCGCGAACCCGCTCCGCCCCCTTGGGCGTCAAGGGTCGTTGGGCTTCGGACCCCTTCCACTCTTCCGGCTCCACGGCAATCCCATGTCGAAACAGAATACAGTCCATCCGCATCTCCTTCAGCGCAAGGGCAAGAGCGGCTACTGTACCATACCGGCTTTGCCGACTTGAAGCCCGGACGAGGCTACAGGGGCATGGTTGAAAAAACCCAGGCACGACAACAGGTTGAACAGGACCGAGCGTCCCGATACAGGACTGTGGCCTTGCACGCCCTGGCCTCCCTCTCGGCCGGAGACCGCCGCGCCAAAACCCTTCATCGCCTGCGCACCCACCTGCGACGGCTGCAAGCCTATCTGGAACTGGTGGGAGAAGAAGAAAACGCCTCGATCATGGCCCATTGCGTGGCGCGCTTCAGTCGGCTCCGCACGTTGCATGTATTCGGACAGTATCTGGACCGCTTGGATGCCCCGGGGCGGGATCGCCGGCTCGTCACACAGCGGATCCGGGTCTTGGAGAGCAAGTTGAAGAAGAGACAGACCTACAAGAAAGTCGAGCGTGTACTGGAGCACTATGCTCTTCCGCCCACGCCGGCCTCTTCCGATTGGATGCATCGGCGCATCATCGCCTTGCGGCGGATTCATGCCGCTCGCTTGCGGGAACTGGTTGCCCAGAGCGAGGCCAGGCCCCGCCGCAAAACCCTCCACACCCTGCGGCTCATGATCAAGTCCGTTCGCTATCGGGAAGAGTGGGCCCTCGGAGCGCCCTATGCCAGGCCGGAGCTCGTCGTCTGGCTGAAACAGACCCAGACCGTCCTGGGTGAATACGAGGAACGGGCCCAGTTCCGAAAGCTGGCGACGAAGCTCGGGCTGCAGTCCAGCCGCGTCATTGAACAAGACTGGCGTCTCGCCCGCCAACGAGCCCGCGCCCTCCCTCTCAATCTCCACGAACGGATTGGCGCTCTTGCGAGGGGCCATCTGCGGCTCCTGCCCTCCCGCCAATCCTTGTCCGTCAACGCCGGCTGATCCGATCCATCCCCCTTCCCCCCCCCTTGACCAATCAATATTTGTTGATATATTGTGACGCATGATCGCGACACGCACCAAGGACCTCGAGCAGGCCGCCCTCCGGTTCCATGCCCTGGCGGACGAAACCAGACTCCGGATCATCGAGCGCCTGCTGGAGGGCGAACAGTGCGTGTGCGACCTGACCGATTTCCTCCAAACCGGCCAATCCCGGCTCTCGTTTCATCTGAAGACACTCAAGGACGCGGACCTGCTCAAGGGCCGTCGGGACGGGCGCTGGATTTACTATTCGTTGAACGCTGACGCCATGAGCGAGATCGGTCGATGGCTGGACTCATTCAAGGACAAGCGACTGAAGGTCCGGCCCGGCGCCCCCTGCTGCGACTGACTATTTTTTTGCTCGAAGCCATCAATAATATTTGATGCATAGAAACGGAGGAGCCCATGAACCGCCCTACAAGTGAAAAAGCTATCAAAGAACTCGTGAAAACCGAATACGGACAGGCCGCCTTGCAGGCCAAGAGCGGCGGCAGTTCTTGTTGCGGCGGAAAAACTCCGGACAAGTTCGATCCGATCACGTCCAATTTGTACCAACCGTCAGAAACCGGGTCGTTGCCGGCCGAGGCCATGCTGGCCTCGCTTGGCTGCGGCAACCCGACGGCCTTGGCCCAATTGCACCCAGGCGAAACCGTGCTGGACCTTGGGTCCGGCGGAGGCATCGATGTGCTGCTGTCCGCCAAACGAGTCGGCCCGAGCGGCAAAGTCTATGGCCTCGACATGACGGACGAGATGCTGGCGCTGGCCCGCGACAACCAGCGCAAGGCCGGAGTGGACAACGTGGAGTTCCTGAAGGGCGAGATCGAGCAGATCCCCCTGCCAAACGATTCCGTGGACGTGATCATTTCCAACTGCGTCGTCAACCTGTCTCCGGACAAGGACCGGGTCTTCGCCGAGGCCTTTCGGGTCCTGAAACCTGGCGGCCGTCTAGCCATCTCCGATGTGGTCGTGCGCGGACCGGTTCCAGCCGAGATCCGGCTCAACATCGAACTCTGGATGGGCTGCGTCGCCGGAGCGCTGGAAGAATCGGAGTATCTCGACAAGCTGGCCAAGGCCGGCTTCGCGGACATCGGCCTGGAGCCGACCCGCATCTACCGGACAGAGGATGCGGGGGAGCTCCTGACTGGAGCCGGGCTCGACATCGAGGCCATGGCCCGGCAAGTAGACGGCAAATTTCTCAGCGCCTTCGTCCATGCCCGCAAACCGCTTGGAGGACCCACGGCACCATAACCGAACAACTCAAAGCATGCCTTCGAGCTTTTACTTTTAATGATAACCGATCGATATTGCAGTATATTCTGATGTGACCATCGAAAGTGAAAAGCGTCTCGATCTGTTCGAGCGCTACCTGACCCTCCGGGTCGGGCTCTGCATGGTGGTGGGGGTAGCGATCGGGAAGCTCCTGCCCGGCCTGGTGGATTCCCTGCGGTCGCTCGAGCTGGGAACCGGCAGCCAGGTCAACGTCTCCATGGCGATCCTGATCTGGCTCATGATCTTCCCGATGATGATGAAAGTCGATTTCTCCTCGGTCCGCACCGTCGGTAAGCGGCCGGGCTGGTCGAGGTGCCGGTCATGCTCTCGGCCTGCGCCATCTGCAACCGAACCAGGCACTGGTTCCCTTCAAATGCGTGAGCGGTGACCAGTGAAGGGTGAACGGTTGAAAAAGGAACGCGTCCTGTTTCTGTGTACGGGGAATTCCTGCCGCAGCCAGATGGCGGAAGGATGGCTCCGACATGTGGCCGGGGACCGCTTCGACGTGGCCAGCGCGGGCACCCATCCGGTCGGCCTCAACCAGGGCGCAGTCGAGGCCATGCACGAGGTCGGCGTGGATATTGCTCGGCACGCCTCCAAGAAAGTGGACCAATTTCTTGGCGAGCGATTCGACTACGTCATCACGGTCTGCGACAGCGCGAAAGAAGCCTGCCCGACCTTTCCGGGCGCCACGTCCCTCTTGCTCTGGAGTTTCGACGACCCGGCGGCCGCCCAGGGATCGCCGGAGGAACGACGGCAGGTCTTCCGGCGGGTCCGCGACGAGATCGCCGGCCGCATCCGGCAGTTTGCCGGTTCCCCCGCGTACGGAAAGGGGAAACACTGAGACAACAACGAAAAGGTTATGATGCGGTAGGACGACCGGGCGTCAGCGGGTCGCCCCGCTGACGGCAAGCTTGTACCCGACGCCGGGGAGCGCAAGGACCGTCCAGCCGGCGCTCGGCAGGCCGGCAAGTTTTTGATTGAGCGCCAGGACCAGCCGTTCCAATTCGTGGTCGTAGACCGGGTCCTGCTCGCCCCACACGGCCGCCATCAGCTCTTCCCGCTCCGCGATCAGCCGATCTTCCCGCGCAAGCCGTCGGAGAATCCGCCACTCGGCATCGTCGAGTTCCAGGCGCGCCCCCTGCAAGGACACCGTGAATCGGCCATCCTCCAACCGGACCATCCCGTTCAGATAGGTCTCCGGCCGAACGGCCGGCGGACGGGTGCGTCGCAACACCGCCTGGACTCTAGCCACCACCTCCTTCGAGCTGAAGGGCTTCGTGACATAGTCGTCCACCCCGAGTTCGAACCCCTTGAGGCGGTGATCCTCCGTCCCGAGCGCGGACATCATGATTACCGGAACGGCGCGGGTGTGCGGATCGGCCTTGAGTCTCCGGCAGAGTTCGTGCCCGTCCAGCCCGGGCAGCATCACATCCAACAGGACCAACGCGGGACGAAGCCGCTGCACGTCGGCCAGGCCGATCCGGCCGTCGTGCGCCGTATTGGTCCGGTACCGGGCCCGGCGGAGGGCCAGGTCCAGGAGCCGCGCATGGTCCGGCTCGTCCTCGATGATTTGAATGATTCCCATAGGCTCGACGCACCCACTCTACCCGCTCCCCGTTGCATCCGCATCACGTCCCTATTACCGCCCGGTTAATTCCCCCTCCATCGAGACGCGGAGACGCGCAAAGATTTACAGACTTGTAACAACCCGGTCATCGGCTCGTGACAGGGCCGGCGTATTCCTGGGTGCGCGGAACATCGCAACAGGGCCCTTGCGGAATAGGCTGCACCGAAGCAGGAGGACATCAGCATGAAGAGGCAGCGATTGGCGACGATCCTGACGATCCTGTTCACCATGGGCTCGTTCGGGGCTCCGGACAAGCCGGCCCAGGCCCAGAATCAAACGGCCCAGGCGGGCACGCATCAAGTCGCCCCCACCACTTCGGATCAACCGCCGCTCGCGCCGGGCGGCATGATCCAACGGGGGGCGCAATCCATCGAGAGCACCCCACTGGAAGACTTGTTGCTGGAAAAGGGCATCATCAACTCGGACGACTGGATCAGGATCAAGGCCGAACAGGAACGCCTGTTCAACGAACGGTCGGTGGTAGCCGAATTCACCGGCAGCCCGAACTGGTACGAGCGGGTCACCATGTACGGGTACGGCATGATGCGCTACAACCAGACCAACAACGGCCAGGTCAGGACCTATCACGATGCGTCTGTCGGCGACACGGCCAACGGAGCCCAGCCGGGGTTCTTCTTCCGCCGCATCCGCTGGGTCGTGACCGGGCAGGTCTCCGAACACGTGGCCTTCTTCATCCAGCCCGATTTAGCCAGCAACATCAGCGGGAACACCCATGCGGTCTCGATGCGCGACGCCTACGGAGACTGGATCTTCGACAAAGACAAGCAATATCGGTTGCGGGTCGGTCTCCAGCGCGTCCCCTGCTCCTTCGACAACTGGCAGGCTTCCCGCGTCCGTATGGCCATCGACCGGGCCGATGCGACCAACAGTTGCGCCCCCAGCGAACGCGACGTCGGCATCTCCTTCATGTACACGCCCAAGATCGCCCAGGCCCGGTTCAAGCAAATGCTGGACTACGGCTACGGTCCAGGCGACTACGGCGTCTTCCACATCCAGGTGGACAACAGCGCGGGACTGAACACGGCGGAGAACAACAAGAACAAGCGGGTCAGCATACGTCTGGCCTGGCCCTGGGAGCTTCCCGGCGGGCGGCTCATGGAAACGGGCATGAACGCCGGCACCGGCACGTGGAACGTGAGCATGGGCACGGCCGCGGCAGGCCGGACGCTCTATTCGGTGAACTCGGCCGCCTGCGTGGGGGCAGCCACCACCTCCGGCTGCACCTCAGCCAGAAACTACCTGGACGAACGGATCAACTTCTACGCCTACATGCCGCCCCAACCTTGGGGGTTCATCGCCGAGTACACGACGGGCCGAGCCCCCAAGCGGAACGGGAACGGGATCGTCGAAACCTCCCACTTCTACGGCGGCTACGTCCAGGCCCATTACCAATGGAAATACTCCGATGTCGGCCTGGCCAACTTCTATTCGCGCTGGCAGGAATACTACGGCGGCTTGAAGTTCCAAACCGGCGCGCCGGACGACCGGATGAAGGAAATCGAAACCGGCATCGCCTGGCAGCCTGACCCCCAGTGGGAATTTACCGTCGCCTATACCTTCACGCAACGGAACAACTTCGCCCAGGTCAATCCTGGTCAGACGGCGACCAGGCCCGGCACCCAGATCGACGCCTACGGCAACCTGCTCCGCTTCCAGTGCATCTGGTTCTGGAACTGATCGTCGGTTGCGCGACAGACCCCGCTCCCGCGTTGCGCGGGGCTGGCGTTCCACCGCTGAGCACAGGAGCGTCCATCAGGCAGAGCCGATGGCCGTCGTTCGGCGGCGATCTGAACCTCGTCCTGCTCCCGTCGTCCTGGGCGGCTGGGTGGGCCCCAACGTCGAGACCTCCTTCAACTCCGACGTGGACGAACCGATGATCTCCGGCGCCGCCCGCGTCCACCAGCTCGCCTCGGTCATGGGCTCCGTCACGCTCGGCGAGCGGGTCTTCGTCGCCCCCTTCGCTTCGATCCGGGGCGACGAAGGCCGGAATATCTACGTCGACGACGAGAGCAACGTCCAGGACTCCGTGGTCATTCACAGTCCGGAAACATTCGAGGGCGGGCACGAATTGATCGAAAACGAGGTGGAGGTTTCCGGCAGGAAATATTCCGTCTATGTCGGCAGCAAGTGTCCCTAGCCCATCAATCGCAAGGGCACGGGCCGGCCAAGGTCGGCGACGACACCTTTATCGGCATGCAGGCCCCGATCTTCAAAGCCGAGGCGGGCGACCATGTCGTGGTCGAACCGGGCGCGAAAATCATCGGCCTCACGATCGCCTCCGGCCGTTACGTGCCCGCCCTCTCCATCGTCACGAAACAGGCCGATGCCGATGCGCTCCACCGGATCACCGACCGGGATCCCTACCGACACCCGAACGAGGTCGTGGTGCGCGTGAACGTCCAGTTCGCCGATCCGGACAGCCGGAGCCGACGATCCGACACCCAGTGACGGGAAAAGCCGTCGAAGGTTACCGACCGTCAGCGCGGCCAGTCCTTTCCTGCGATGGTGATGAGCCGCCCGCAAACAGGCGATCCACATCGATGATGATCAGCTTCGATTCATCCAGATATCGTTCGTAGCCGTCCTTCCCCCGCACCTCGCCGTTGGGAATCCAGGCTTCCTTCGGTTTGAACCCGACGAGATACAGAAACCGGGCGACCGGGAGCAGCGGCATGTCGCGCGCCTCGAGCTCGTACGTCGTCTCGTAAGTCTTAGTGGCGGGCGAGGTGCGGAAATTGGCGAGGATGACGTACAGCCGTCGTTGACGGACGAACATGCCTCCGGAAGTCACCACTTTTCCCCGCTCTTTCTCCCCGGTCAGGAGATAGAAGGTGACCAGGTCCACCGGCGACGCCTTGTTGAAGGCCTGCGCCAGCAACGGCGCCAGGACTTTGATCTGTGCGGCGGAGAAGGCCTGGGTCCCCTCCTGATCGTGGGCAAACAATTCCCTCGCTTCCCCGATGACCCGATTCCTGTCGACGACGACCACCCCCTTGAGCACCAGCGCCATCTGCTCGGGCGTGAACGTGGCGGGATGGTTGTGGCCAGGCCGGCCCGCTTCCGGATCGAACATCAGCCAGATCGACGAGTTCGGTTCCTCGTGAATCACAATGGGCGGAGGTTCGGTCACGCATCCGGCGGAAAGCCATCCCAGGAGGAGACTGCACACAATGAGCGGGGTCAACCTGACGTTCATATCCTGTTCCGAAAATTGCGGAGCCCCTTCACGGCCGACGCAGTCTAGCAAAAACGATGGAGACAACACAAAGCGCACCGGGCGGGTCTGTCCCGTCCCGGTGCGCTTCGACCGGCCTTGTGAATGATCAAATGATCAATTGACCGCGGACATCTCGGTTGCGGCCGCAGCCATGGGCGATCCGGTCAGGATCTGGAGATTCTTGGCGACGTGGGCTGCCGACAAGGGATACGCACCGGCTTTCACGACGATCTGCTGTCCCTCCCGGCTGTTGATGAACTTGAGGAACTCCAGCTCTTCCCGATCGAGCGTGCCCTTGGGGTCCATGTTAACGTAGAGGTACAGGGGCCGATGCAGGGGATAGGTCCCGTCCGCGGCCGCCGCCGCGCTCGGAGCCACGAACGGCTGTCCGGCTTTCTCGGCCAGGGGCACCGCCCGCACGAAGGAGGTCTGGAATCCGATGCCGGCATAGCCGATCGCCTGAGGATCATTGGCGATCGCCAGAATTTCCGAGGCGGACCCGGGGGCTTCCTTCACTTCCGCCTTCAACTCTCCGCCGGCCAGGGCTTCCTGCTTGAAGAAGGACCTGGTGCCGGACTGCTTGTCCCGGCCATGGAGGCGAATGGGCTGTTGAGCCCAGCTTTCCACTCCCGCCTGCCCCCAGGTCGTGATGTCCTCTCCCGCTCCGCGCTTTCGGTCCTTTCCGAAGATGGCATCCACCTGCTCCAACGTCAGCCCCTGGATGGGATTCTCGCGGTGCACATAGATGGCCACCGCATCCATGGCGATCGTGATTTCGGTCGGGTCGTACCCGAACCGGGCGCGGAAGTCCTTGCTCTCCTCCTCGGTCAAACGACGGGACGAAGCCAGCATCGAGACGCGGCCGGAGGCCTGCGGTCCGTTATAGAATCCATCCCCGCGTCGGATCTGCGCCTGGTCGCTGACAAACTGCATCAAGGCTCGTTCGGTTCCGCCGCCCAGGATGCCGATTTTCGCCGCTGGGTAGAGTTGCCGGAAGGCGGCTGCCAACTTGAGCATCAACGGCTGCATCGTGTCCGATCCCGCGATCACCAGGTTGCCGGAGAGGTTCGGAACCGGGGTATAGGAGCCGACCCCCTGATCCACGACCGGCCGACCCAGCACCTCCGCCTGCTCGGCAAGAACCGGGGCCGCGAGAGCCATGCTCGCGAGCAAGCCCACGACACTGCCCAACGCCCACAGGGGCCACTCCCTCCGCACCCGTTCCATCCTTCGCCTCATCGCCCTATCCTCCGTATCATGAATCGGTGGCTGCACTCGTCCACTCATCTCACGGCACAGCGTAACCCTCCAGAATTGCCGGTCCATGACGCAACTGTTACAGCCGTGTAAATTTATCGTAGACGGAGGATAAGCAGGAGAAGCCGCACGGCGCAAAACCGTGCCATCATGGCGAAACTACGAGGAGAGGTTACGGAGGGCAGGCTCGGTGTCAGTTCTCGGTGTCTCGCAGCATCCACCCTTTTTTCATGACGCAGCGCTCGGTCGCCTGCAGCACCATATATCGGTTCCCCTGCTGCAACTTGGGATCTTTCAGCACATCGCCCTCGCACTTGTTGTAGTCCGCCGTAAACTGCTCTTGCGGTTTGTTAGGGTGCACCCAGGACCCCCCTCCGCAAGCCGTGAGTTGGACCAAGACCGCACTGAGTATCGCGATTTGCCAGACTCTCATCGAATACCCCTCTTCAGTCAGGTGGACCGCGCTTTCACGCGGGGAGAATAAACCAGCCGCCCCACTCCGTCAAGCCACGCCGGCACGATACGGCCGACGGATCCCCAAGGCTTGCCAGAACGCGGAGCCCCGGTGTACTCTCTGAGCGGCGCTGGCGTAGCTCAATGGCAGAGCATCGGTTTTGTAAACCGACGGTTGGAGGTTCAATTCCTCTCGCCAGCTCCACACCGAGCGTGCTGAGCCGCCGGCCCTCCCACTTCAAGGGCCGGCGGAGAACACCTTTCAGCTTTCCTTTGAGGCTTCATGGCAACGCGCGATCGTGAGTGGCCGGCGTATACCCAGTGGTACTGCTGCCCCTCCTGCCACCGCCTCTGGACGTTCCAGGGCACGGAGGTCGTGGCCTTGGACACGAAGTTCGCGTTGGCCCCCGCCCGCCCCAGCCACGGCGTTCCGGCCAGGGTCTGCACCGTCTGCGAAGGCGACCATACCGCGCCAGTCGCGGAAATCTGACGAGTAGCTCTCAGCCTTCAGCACCCAGCGATCAGCCACGAGTCCTCTCCGAAAGCTGAAAGCTGACGGCTGACCGCTTCTCTCTCCTAGCTCTCCTCCCCCATCCGCCCTCGAAACATCCGCTGACGCCGCGACGAGCCGTGCAGGGCGGCGAACAGATGTCCGCGAAAGATCAGCATCGCCACGGCCAGTGGCGGAGTCAGCAGCATCACCACCGCGGATCCGGCGGTCTCCGGCAGGCCCAAGTACCCGAGCCAGGCCGTGAGCAGCGTGAACGGCAGCACCAACACCTGAAAGAAATCCAGTCCGGCGCCCCGGCCCAAACGCCCGGAAATCCCGAAGAAGAAGGACAGGCCCAGCGGTGCGACCAGCACAGCCAGAGGGAGAAACCACTCGATCCAATTCTCCAAGACAAACTCGTAACTTTCCCGAATGACATCGAGGGGCGACTGGGGACGCGCCTGATAGATAACCTCCGGCGCCGGGTTGAGCAGAATGAACAAAAGCATGAAGATGGCCGCGGCCAGGAAGGGGCCATTGGGGTTGGCCGCCATCCCTCGGTCCAGCAACATGATCGGCACCCACAGCAGGAAGCCCACCCCGATCACATCCCCGAAGTATTGTCCGAAGCTGTCCCAGATGTCCTGAAACGTCATGCGTCGAGCGCCGGAGACGGCCTGTTCGATCAGCCCGAGCGTGGCCCCGATCAACAGCGCATTGACTGCGCCGAGAATGAATCCGCCGATCATGCCCAAGGGCGCCGCCACCGACGTGGCCAAGACCATCAGCCCGGCGAAGAGCACCACGGCCAAGGCCGAGAGCCAGCTGCGGGCGAACGACTTCAGCGTCGCCGTCATCGCGCCCCGATACAGCTGAATCGTGGCATGGATAATCCCCGGCATGTATCAGTTTCCCCCCTGCTTTCCGCTTTCCGCATTCCGCTTTCTGCTTTGCGCCTCTCGGCCGGTCTTCGATCGCCGCATCCACCAAGCGGCGCCTCTCGCAAGCAGCCCCCTGGGCACCCACCGGCCCAGCCAATCGGTCAGCGTCCCGCTCCAGTTCGTCGTGACGACGGTACGGCCGCTGCCCAACGCATCCAGCGACGCCGCGACGACCGCCTCGGCCGTCTGAGCTTTGAACGGTCCCGGGGGGTGCGACCCGGCCGTCTGATGAAAATCGGTCAGTGTGGCGCCGGGACAGCAGACCTGGATGCGCAGGCCGGCGGGGCGAACCTCTTCGGCCAGGGCCTCCGAAAATGCAATGAGGAACGACTTCGTTGCCGCATACTCAGTCATGCTTGCAATCGGCAAAAAGCCTGCCGTGGACGCGACATTGATGATGACGCCGAAACGCCGTTCGACCATACCGGGCAGAAACAGCCGACAGCTTTCGACGACGGTGTTCACGTGCAGCCGGAGCATGGCCTGGATGCGGGCCATCGGCATGGCGATAAAGTCCCCGACCGCCCCGAATCCGGCGTTGTTGATCAAAAGGTCCACCGCCGCACGGCGCTCCCGCGCGGCCTGGTAGAGCCGGTGCGCGGCCTCCGGCTCGGACAGCTCCAGCAACGCAATATCGGCTTGTACTTGATGACGCCCCGCGATCTCCGCCGCCAATTGCTCCAGCCTGGCCCGGTCCCTCGCGACCAACAGGAGATCATAACCACGGGAGGCCAACACACGGGCATACTCGGCCCCGATCCCCCGGGACGCCCCGGTGATCACGGCAAAGGGCCTGGTCGTTCCTTGATTTGCCATACTCACCTCGGCGCGACAATAGTCCGGGCCGCCCCCTGGGGTCAAGCGGGCCACTCCCCTCTCCCATTCACAGCCTCCGACGAAACCACGCCTTATGCCAACCGACCAGGGAAGGGCGAAGGCATAAAATTCTGGCGAAGCTGTATTTCCCCGGTTCAGGTCGTTGACTTGAAGGCTGGCATGATTATTGTTCACTCATATTCGCATAGCTTGCCTCATAATGGGGCCCTGGAGGACATCACACCATGGACATGAATCGCATGACGGTGAAGCTGCAGGAAGCCCTGCAGACCGCCTCGGCCCTCGCGATGCGGCGGAGCCACCAGGGCATTGACGTCGAACATCTGATCCTGGCGCTGTTGGAGCAGGGGGAGGGGATTGCCACGCCGCTGCTCGAACAGGCGGGAGTTTCGGTGTCGGCCACGGCTGCCGCCGCCGAGCAAGTGCTGGCCAAGCTTCCTCAGGTCCAAGGCGGCGGCGCCACACCGGGCCAGTTGCATCTGGCCTCGCGTCTCACCACGGTGCTCACCCGCGCCGAACAGGAGATGGCCGGACTGAAGGACGAGTACTTGAGCGTGGAGCATGTGCTCCTGGCCATGACCGAGGAGGGTGGGATTTTCCGCAAGCTGGGACTGACCCGCGATCGACTGCTGGCGGCCCTGCAACAAGTCCGGGGCAGTCAGCGGATCACCAGCCAGGACCCGGAGGGCACCTACCAAGCCCTGGAGAAGTACGGCCGCGACCTGACCAAGTTGGCCGGCCAAGGCAAACTGGACCCGGTCATCGGACGCGACGAGGAAATCCGACGGGTGATTCAAATACTCTCGCGTCGCACGAAGAACAACCCGGTATTGATCGGCGAACCGGGCGTGGGCAAGACCGCCATCGTGGAGGGGCTCGCGCAACGGATCGTGAAAGGCGACGTCCCTGAAGGCTTGAAGCAGAAACGCCTCATCGTACTGGACATGGGCGCCCTGGTGGCGGGGGCCAAGTTCCGCGGCGAATTCGAAGAGCGGCTGAAGGCCGTGCTCAAGGAGATCCAGGCGGCCCAGGGCCAGATCCTGCTGTTCATCGACGAATTGCACACCGTCGTGGGCGCCGGAGCCGCGGAAGGCTCGATGGACGCCGCCAATTTGCTCAAGCCCATGCTGGCGCGCGGCGAGCTGCACTTGATCGGCGCGACCACGCTGGACGAATACCGCAAACATATCGAAAAAGACGCGGCGCTGGAGCGGCGATTTCAGCCGGTGCTGGTGGATCAGCCCTCCGTCGAAGATACGATTTCGATTTTGCGCGGCCTGAAGGAGCGGTACGAGACCCACCATGGTGTGCGGATCAAGGACGCAGCCCTCGTGGCGGCCGCGAAACTGTCGCACCGCTACATCGGCGACCGGTTCTTGCCCGACAAGGCGATCGACCTGGTGGATGAAGCGGCGGCCCGCCTGCGGACCGACATCGACAGTTTGCCGGCCGAGCTCGACGAAGTGTCGCGCAAGGTGATGCAACTGGAGATCGAGCGCGAGGCCTTGCGCAAAGAAACCGATCCGGGCAGCAAGGCCCGGCTGGAAACCCTGGAACTGGAGCTGACGGAGAAGCGCCGGGATATGGATGCTCTCAAAGCGCGCTGGGAGGCGGAGAAAGCCTCGGTGGGACGCCTGCGGAAGATACGGCAACGGATCGAAGACGCGCGCCAGCAGGTCGAACGGGCGGAACGGGCCTACGACCTCAACCGGGTGGCGGAGCTGCGGTATGGCGAGATCCCGAAGCTGGAACGGGAGCTTTCGATCGAAGAACAGGCCCTGATCAAGAAGCAAGGCGAGAGCCGGCTCCTGAAGGAAGAAGTGGATGAAGAGGACATCGCCCTGGTAGTCAGCCGCTGGACCGGCATCCCCGTCACCCGGCTGATGGAAGGCGAGATGGAAAAATTGCTCAAGCTGGAGGACCTCCTGCACCAGCGGGTGATCGGCCAAGACGAAGCCGTCCGCGCCGTGGCCGACGCGGTGCTCCGGGCCCGCTCCGGCATCAAGGACCCGAACCGTCCGATCGGCTCGTTCCTGTTTCTCGGTCCGACCGGCGTCGGAAAGACCGAGCTGGCCCGCGCCCTGGCCGTCACCCTCTTCGACGACGAGGCCAATTTGATTCGGATCGACATGTCCGAATACATGGAAAAGCATACGGTCGCGCGGCTCATCGGCGCGCCGCCCGGCTATGTGGGCTACGAGGAAGGCGGCCAGTTGACCGAAGCCGTGCGGCGGCATCCGTTCTGCGTCATCCTCTTCGACGAGATCGAAAAAGCGCACCATGACGTCTTTAACGTCCTGCTGCAGGTCCTGGACGACGGTCGGCTGACCGACTCGCAGGGACGCACGGTGGACTTCAAGAACACCGTGCTGATCATGACCTCGAACCTCGGCAGCCAGAACATTTTGGACGCCCAGCGACATCAGGCCTCGCAGGAAGACGTCCGGGCCCTGGTGATGGAAGAACTGCGCCGACACTTCCGCCCGGAGTTTCTCAACCGTGTGGATGAGACCGTGGTCTTCCACACGCTCAGCGCCGATCAACTGACGAAGATCGTGGACATCCAGCTGACGCGGCTGCGCAACCGCCTGGCAGAACGCCGCATCCCGCTGGTCCTCACGCCGGCGTCGCTCGAGCAGCTCGCGACGCGAGGCTACGACCCTATCTACGGCGCGCGTCCGCTCAAGCGGCTGATCCAGCAGGAGGTCGAAACGGCGATCGCGCGGCTCCTCATTAAGGGTGCCCTGCGGGATGGAGACACGGCGACCGTGGACGTCAAGGACGGTGAGATATTGGTGGTCCCGACGGTCGAGGCTTCACCCAACTGACCGCCGGGCTTGCCCCAGGCCTTGACCGGACGTCAAACCTGGTTATCTATGGAACCAGTTCGCAAGCGGATCACGGGCCATCGAGCCCAGACATTCACCAAAGGAAGGAGGATGCCATGACCCTAATGACGTACACACCGTTCGATCGGCAGATCGATCAGCTTTTCAACGACTCGCTCGGGCTGCGAAGCAAAACCGCGGCGGCATGGGCACCTCGTTGCAACGTCTACGAGGATGAGCAGCGCTTTGTGGTAGAGGCGGCTCTGCCCGGGATGGATGCCAAAAAGATCGATATTCAGGTCGAGGATGGGGTGTTGACCTTGGCGGGCGAGCGCAAGTCCGCGCAAAAGCCTGAGCAGACCTACCTGGTGAAGGAAATCGGTACGGGACACTTTTCCCGGTCCTTCACGTTGCCGACCAACGTGGACCAGGGAAAAGTCGCCGCATCCTACAAACAAGGCGTGCTGGTGATCGAACTGCCCAAGCGCGAGGAAACCAAACCGCGCCGCATCATGATCGACGCCGAGTAACGCCAGTCCCGTAGGGCCGGGCGGGGGAGCGGCTGCTCCCCCGCTCACCTACCCGATCGTAACCGACTTCCCCTTGAGATCCTGGGTCTTCCCGCTGGCGTGGCGCTTCTCGATGCGCCATTCGGTGGGGGAGATCTGCAGCAGGTGCCCTTTTACCGTCAACAATTCCCCTTGCGTGAACCGCACAAGCCCTGAGTCTTGCAGCTCAACCTGCAGCACCACCTTTCCCGTCTCCGTGTTCTTGATCAACAGGCTGGTCGGCGTGCGGCTGAGTTCGTGCGTCCGGCGCTCGTTGAAGGCCAACGTGCTGTCCACGACCTTGACGATCAGCCGGCTCACCTCATCGTACAGCACGCAGCTGATCCGCAGCGGCCCGCCCGGCTTCGGCGGCGACACCTCGATCTGCGGGATATTTTCGATTTCCACCGTGCCGTCGCAATTCTGATACAGGTTCGACCCGATTTCGATATCCATCAACAGACTCCCCTTGCTTTCAGGATGTTCAAACAGGCGTTGGGCAAGGCCGCAGCGAGCGAAACACCGAGGCGTACGCGGGCAGGGTACGTTGAGGGTTTGAGCGAGGCGAGAACGCAGCCCAGCGCCTGTTTCAACATCCGGTTAGGACCGCTTGATACGGTCCAGGATCAACGCCACACAGCCCCCCAGCAACCCTCCGCCCACCACCGCGGTGAGGAGTTCGACCAGCTTGACCTCCCACAGGGAGCCCTGGGCTTGCATGACCTCCCGGATGCCGCCTTGCAGCATGATCACGGACAGAGCCATGGCCGAGCCGATCAGGAACCACCAGGCGAACATCTTGAGCACTTCCATGAGACGACGCTCCTTTACGACCAATCGCTTCCGCGCCGGTCCAGGCTTCTGTATTGAATCGCTTCCGCCAAATGGAAGGCCTGGATCCGTTCCGACCCGGCCAGATCGGCGATCGTCCGCGCCACGCGCAGTATGCGTCCGTAGGCCCGGGCGGACAGGCCGAGCGTCCCGATGGCCCGCTCCAGAAGATCCCGGTCGGCCGTATCCAGCGCGCAAAATTTCTTCAAATGACGGGGCTTGAGCTGGGCGTTGCTGAAGATCGTGTCCTTCCGGTAGCGGATCGCTTGCCGCTTCCGGGCCTCCGCGACCCGCTCCCTGATCCTTGCCGACGCCTCCCTGGTTCCGTCCCGTCCCAGCTCGCGGATCGGAACCGAGGGGACCATTACCTGAATGTCCAGCCGGTCCATCAGTGGCCCGGACAGGCGGGTTCGGTACATCCTGATCTGGTTCGGGGCACATCGGCACTCCTTGGTTGAGTCTCCGTAATAGCCGCAGGGACAGGGATTCATCGCCGCCACCAGCATCACACGCGCCGGATATCGCAACGAGCCGCTGGCTCTCGTGAGGACCACGGTGCCGTCTTCGAGCGGCTGCCGCAGCCCCTCCAGCACATGCCGCTTGAACAGCGGGATCTCATCCAGAAACAAGACCCCGTGATGGGCCAAGGACACTTCGCCCGGACGGGGGACGGCGCCTCCGCCCACGAGCCCGGCGTCGGACACGCTGTGATGCGGCGCCCGGAAGGGCCGGGTCGTCACCAGCGGATGGCCCGCGCCCAGCAACCCCGCCACGCTGTGCACACGCGTAGTCTCGATGGCCTCTTCCGGCTCCATCGCCGGCAGGATACTCGGCAAGCGTCGCGCCAGCATCGTCTTGCCGGAGCCGGGCGGGCCGACCATCAGGACATTGTGTCCGCCCGCCGCCGCAATCTCCAGCGCCCGCTTCGCATGTTCCTGTCCGATGACTTCCGCAAAGTCGTCTTCCGACAGGGACGGCGCAACCAACAGAGCCTGACGGTCCACCTCGACCGGAGTGATCGCCGAGCGGCCGCTCAGAAACTCCACGGCTTCCGGCAGGGTGCGGACCGGATGGGCCGCCACCCCCTCGACCACCGCGGCCTCCGCCGCATTTTCCTCCGGCAACACCAACTGGTGAGTCCGCCGGAACGCCAGCCCGATCGAAAGGGCCCCGACCACGGGCTTAATGCGGCCGTCCAGCGACAGTTCCCCGACCAGCACCCGATCGCGCAAGGCCTCCGGCGGAAGGACCTCTTCCGCGACGAGAATGCCTAGGGCGATCGGCAGGTCCAGGCCGGACCCTTCTTTTTTCAACCCGGCCGGAGCCAGGTTGACCGTGATTTTCTTGACCGGAAACGAGAAACCAGAATTCTTGAGCGCTGCGCGGACCCGGTCGCGACTCTCGCGCACGGTGGCATCCGGCAAGCCCACCACCGCAAACTGCGGCAGACCGCCTCCGATATCCACTTCCACCTCTACCGGATGCGCATCCAGTCCAACCAACGCTGCGCTAAGAACCTTGGCCAGCATACGAATGCCTTGCGGGGAGGCGATGGATCGAGGCTTCGCGATTATAGGCCTGCCCCCTCGACATTTCAATTGGACTTTTCAACCGCGCGACGAGCCGCCGCACAACCGGACGCCCCCCGTGTATAATGCGGGCATGCGCCACTCGATCGTCCGGGGCTTCGTGTGTCCGTCCTTGTTGCTCAGCTTTGCGTTGATCGGTCCGTCCAGTCCCTCCGCCCTGGGACAGGAACCGCCGGCCGGTCCTCGGAGTCAGGGCCGCGCCTCTGCCGCGCAGGTCGGAACGGTCATGGCCCTGCTGGCGACCTTTCAAGATGCCGGCGCCCTGCCCCCGGAATCCAGCCCCGAGGCCAACCGGCTCATCAAAGCTCTCATCCAGTTTCAGGCGGCCTTTATGAAAAGCCGGGACCCGGCCGTCTCCGATGTGTTGACCCAGGCCCTCTCGGGAAAGCTCGGCGGCGATGCGCCGGCAGCGGCGCAGGCCTTTCGGACCGACGGGTGGACCTCCGAATCCTTGGAGGCGTTGGTGGACTATGTGGCGGGCAGCCCCCCCTGGGAACAGGGATCGTTTGAACAGGGCCTGCGCGCGTATAATGTGGGGCGGCAGGATTTTGAACTGCTGGCGCGGGTCTTCGTCGCCGCCCGCCTGGACCTGCAACGCCGGGGACAGGACCTCCATCAGGTCTATCGAGCCAGGAGGCTGGACATGCCAGGCGGCGTTGCGCAACGATAAGTGATGAGCGCAGAACGATAAATGGAGATGACTTTTCCCGCTCATCACTCATCATTCATTGCTCATCGTTCATCATTCACAAAGGAGGAGCCATGGCAACGAAAGCTTACATCCTGATCAAGGTTAAGGCCGGTAAGACCAAAGAGGTCATCAAGCAACTCAAGAAGATCCCGGGCCTCGAGCAGGCGCACCCCTGCTTCGGACAGCCGGACATCTTCAGCTTCGTCAATGTCGCCGACGAGAAAGCCCTATCCGATGTGGTGATTACGAAAATCCACACGATCGAGGGTGTGGAGGAAACCGACACGCATATCGTCGCGGAAACCTAACCGCCCCAAGACCGAACGCGCAACCGGCGCCGGTCGACGACAGCGCGAGCGGGGCGCCTTTCGCGGGGGCACTTCACGTTACGCGCGAATTGACAAGCCGGCGGGGCCGTCGCTATAGTAGGCCCCGCTCGCCGCGACCAAGGCCACCTCGCGATTCTTCACCGCCCATGTGTCCAAGGAGTACCATGTCCGAACGGCTGCCCCGTTTCACGAAAGACCAGATCGGCACGAGCGCCGTGCGCTTCCCGAGCGGCGTTCCGATGCCCTCCATGACCGACGCCTCCGTGGACCCCTATGCCAAGACCAGGGTCGCCAAAGAAGTCTTGGTCGAAGGGTTGCTGTTCGGACCGCAGGAGAAGGGGCCGTTTCCCGGCCTGGTCCTGTTGCACGAAGCCTGGGGGCTCACGGCCCAGATCAAGGACCTCGGCAGCCGGCTGGCCCAGGAGGGCTATGTGGTGCTGATCCCCAACCTCTATTCCCGGCAAGGCGGCATGGTCACGGCCAACGAGGAGATTGCGGACGCCCTGGCCGCCCGCGTCAAAGAAACGGATCTGTTGCAGGACATCTCGTCGTGTTGCGAATTTCTCAATACCCGCGACCAAGCCATGCGCAACATCCATGGCGTCGTCGGATTCGGCCTGGGCGGGTCGCTGGCCATGCGGTTTGCCTGCCAGCGCAAACGTCTCCGCGCCGCCGTCGTCTTCTACGGCATGCCGCCTGATCCCCCGACGGTCCTGAACGATCTGGTCTGCCCGCTCCTCTACCATCAGGCAGGGGCCGATACCCGCGTGCCGGGCGACTCGGTGGAGTCGCTTCGTCAGGCGGCCAAGGCCGCAGGCAAACCGGTGGACATCCGCACCTATGCCGGAACTCCCCATGCCTTCATGAACGAAGCGAGACCGGACCGCTATCGGCCGGAAGCAGCACAGGAGGCCTGGGAAGCGACCATTCAATTTCTCGTAAGCAACTTGAAATAAACAGTGCAAGTAATTGAAAAAATAAAAATAAATAAACTTTATAAAGATAGGGCCACGCACACTCTATTGACAGGGGTCATCGTCCTGGCTGCCTGGTTCGTCCCATCTCATCCAGCCCATGCAGACGGCCAAGCGGACCAGCCTGACTTCGCCGCCATCGTAAAAACTCACCAACGAGGCCTGGCCTCCCTCGCCTCCGATGCCGAGGCCAAGGCCCTCTTCGCATCCACCCTGGGATCGGCCTTGAACCTCAAAGACAGCCTCCCGACCGGCAGGGCCGGAGCCAATAGCCAACCGCAATCCGACCGGGCCGACCGGGCCGCTGGACAAGCGGAGGGGCAGGCCCAATCGGAATGGATGACCCTTTCGCTTCAACTCACCGGCGACCTGGCCGCCTGGAACCTGGCCGCCGGGTTGAGAGAGGCGGCCGAGAAGGGAGACCAGGAGCTCCAGGCCCTGGTCCGTGACAACGGCAAGCAGCACCACTGGCTCACGGGAACCAACCAGATACGTGGACGCCTGCGCAGAGCTTTTCTCCTGGCCGAGACTGTGGCCGCCTTCGCCCCAGCCGGGCAGCCGGCCGGAGACGACACGGGGTTGTCCGCCTATGCGGCCGCGCTCGACCGTGCCATGCCCCTCACCGGCGCCGACGATTCCTGGTTGACACTGGCCGAACGGACCGGGGCAACCGGCCTCAGGCAACGCCTGCGCGCCGACACATTGCCCGCTTCCGGAGAACAAGACCGGGACCGACTGGCGCAGGCCTACTTCCAGACAAGACTGAAGCCGGTGCTCGCCGCGCAGGCGATCGCGCTGGCCTTGCGGGCGGAAGCGGAAGCGGAGCGGAGCAGCCGCGAGACTTGGCTCCAATTGCGAACCTGGCGGGATCGTCAGCGGGAGGCCAACGGATTGGCGCGCCTGTGCGGGACCTGGCAATGGACCATTCACAACCACCAAAACCACCAGGATCACAAGATGATGATGCGGTTCGATCCCCCGCCCCAGCCATCCGCACAGCAACACGCATCGCCCCAGGGGATGAAGCCGGCCAAGATCGTCGTCCTGGGCGAAGGCGTCTATCTGCGTTGGGAATCAGCGGGAGGCTATCAGGAGGACAGTCTGCTCTTCGCCGGCGAAGGGCAACGCCTGGAAGGCAGTTTCGTGAACTCGGCCGGAGCCTGGGGATCGATCACGGGCAAACGCGTGGCCGCCTGCTCCAAATAGTGCAGAATGCTGAATGCGGAACGATGAACGAGCGAGATTCGATCCGATAGCGATCGTTCATCGCTCATCATTCTGCATTCATCATTGTTGATACACGGCTCGCGCCAGCGCCCCCCACCCCGCAATAAAACAGAATCCCCCGATAGGCGTGATCGCGCCCAGCCATCGAATGCCACTCAAGGCCAGCCCATAGAGACTGCCGGAAAAGAGCAGGATACCGGCAAGGAACAACCAGCCCGCGAGGCGAAGGAATCGGTGTCCCTCCGGCGCCGCCTCCCCTCGTTCGAGCAGGCACCCGGTCAGCACGAGCGCCAGGGCATGGTACATCTGATAGCGGGCCGCCGTCTCGAACACGGCGTGCATTTCCGCCGGCAGAAGCGGCTTGAGGGCATGGGCGCCGAACGCGCCGGCCGCGACGCCCAGACCGCCCATCACCGCCCCCAGCAGCAAGAAATTCGGCCATGGCCACCTGCCCTTCCGTGCCATCAGTCCTCTTGCATAATCACATGATACAAGGCCTGGCTGAAGTCGATCAGCGTATAGGGCTTCACCACCGTCCCGCGAAACCCATAGCGGCGATAGTTGGCCATAACCGGGTCGGTGGCATAGCCGCTGGAAACGATGGCCCTCACGTGAGGGTCGAAAGCCAGCAGCTCCTCGAGCGCCTCCAGCCCGCCCATGCCCCCCGGAATCGTCAGATCCATGATGACCGCCGAGAACGGCTGGCTTTGCTCCTTGGCCTGTCGATACAGCAGCACCGCCTGGGCCCCGTCGCTCGCCTCCGACGCCTCATAACCGCATTGCTCCAGCATCTCGCTGGCCACGGCGCGAATAACCGGCTCGTCCTCCATGACCAGCACTCGCCCCCGGCCCCGCATCACGAACCGGGTCCGGTCATGGACGCTCGGCGCGCCGGCCGACGAGGCCGGCAGATAGATCGAGAAGCTCGTGCCCACGCCGAGCTGGGACTCCACCGTCAAATGTCCCTGGTGGTTCTTGACGATCGAGAAGGAGGTGGACAGGCCCAGGCCGCTGCCCATTTTTTTCGTCGTAAAATAGGGGTCGAATATCTTGGTGAGGAACTGCGGCGCGATGCCCACGCCATGATCCCGAACCGTGATCTTGACATACCGCCCGTCCGGAAGCGGCGGCTGCCGGGGGACGCCAGCACCGTTCAGGACCACATTCTCTCCAGTGATCGTAACGAGGCCCCCATCGGGCATGGCTTGTTGCGCGTTGAGAACCAGATTGTGCACCACCTGGCTCATCTGCCCCTCATCGATGTCGACGGCCCATAGATCCGGCGGCAGCAGGAAGTCGCACAAGACGTTGCTCCCGCGCAGCACGAAGCTCGCCCACTCCGGCAATAACGCCCCGATCGCCGAGACCCGCTTAATCGGCTGGCCTCCTTTGGCGAACGTCAGGAGCTGTTGGGTCAGGCCGGTGGCCCGGTGGTAAGGGCGCCCGCCGGGATCGCGGGAGAAGCCTGCTGCGGCTGATCCAACCGCAACAGAACCTGCCCCTCCCGCAACTCGACGTGGGCCTCCACCACCTGCCCCACGGATAAACTCCCGACCAGGGAGGCAGCGCGAAGCGTGACGCCTTTGAGCAGGAGCAGCAGTGAGCCATCGTCCTGCACGTTCAAGACCGTGGCCCTGACCGCTTCGCCTGGCGTCAACAAGGCCTCCAGGCTCGCCTGGCCACCGGGCCGGAACGACTCGGACAGAATCAACGAAGGATGAACGAGAAATGGCAGCATGGTCGAGCAGGCCGTGAGGTGCCATGACGGTATCGGCCGATCGACTGGAAAACTTAAGCGGGGGAATACGATTCAGGCAGCTCAATGCTGGCGGTGCCGGAACGAGAACTGGAACGAACGGTTCGAGACAAAACAGCTAGTTTTTGGCGTCACCCAGCGATCCCCCTAGCACCTTCGCCTGCCAATCGGCCAGGGCATGAACCAGTTCATGGCTCAAGTCGGCACGCCGCTTTTTGATCGGGCGGGATTTATCCAGATAAATCGTCTGGTCCTCGACCACCCAGCTCGCCATCACCCCGTCCCCAAGATGTTCTTCCAGTTCCTTCCGAGGAACCTGCTTAATCATCACCCGATAGCCAAAGGGAAGATCCACATGTTCGGGAATCGGATGTCGTTTGAGCGAACGCAGCATCGTGGCCTATCATCCTTCTGAGCCAACGCCGGCACGGCGGGAGTACTCAAGCTTAACTCTCTATGCATTAATTGTTGCCGCACCGGTCTCGAGAGTCAAGGGCGCTCGAAGTCGCTGTTTTATTTAGCCCTCCTCAACTCGAGTCAGTGCCCACCCCCTCAGTGCGCCTGGGCACGCCCCCTTCCCCCGGAAAGGGGTAAGAAGTAGACCGCGCCCCTGTATCTACAGTATCTATTGATTGGTTTTGGTGCCGGAGCCCGGACTCGAACCGGGACGCCCCGAACGGAGCAAGGGATTTTAAGTCCCTGGCGTCTACCATTCCGCCACTCCGGCACTACTCAGGATTTCGCGTGGTTAGCTGCGGCCTCTTCTGCCCGCTTAGCCTCAAGTGTTATTAGCGTGTTCACTTTGGAGGCAGCCGCCCGTAAATCGGTGGCGTCGATGGTGTTATAGCGCCGCCACATTTGCGGCGACTTGTGACCGATGATCGCCATGGCCGTTGTATTGTCCACCCCTGCCCGCCTCAGAGCCGTTGCCGCACAATGCCTCATGTCGTGGAACCGGAAATTCATGATACCGGCTCGCCTCTTGGCGTTCTCGAAGGCCGTCTTGATCGAAGTCACCGACTCCCCATCCCTCAAGAACACCCGATCCTGCCCAAGGTACCTGACTTTGTGCAAATCCTTGAGCACCGCCAGGACATCGGCTGTCATGGGCACCTGACGCGGCTGCTTCGTCTTGGTGTCGATCGCCCCCAGAGTGATAAGGCCCCTTTCCCTGTCCACCCTATCCCAGGTCAAGTTAACGATCTCGCTATAACGCATCCCTAGACGATAGGCCACCAGGAGAATGGGCTTCAGATGGGGCGCAGCTTCATCACAGAGCCGCTTCCATTCATCCTCGGATAGGATGCGGTCTCGCTCATTCTGCGGATTCGGCATGCTGACCTTACAGGCCGGATTGACCATGAGCAGATCCCGCTGAAGGGCTTTATTGAGCATGACCTTTAGGACCGCATGATCCCAATTGACCGTGCTCAGGGCTGCGGTCTTGCCATCATCCCGCATCCGTCCTGCCCGGTAGGCCTCCACATCGGAAACCTTGATTTCAGATAAAAGCCGGTCCCCAAAGAAAGGAACGAGCCAATCATTGACGGTCCTCTTGTGCTTGTCGAAAGAGCGTAGTCCCTTCACTTCAGACAGTTCCAAATACCTCTTGGCCCATTCCCTGAAGGTCGGCACTTTGGCCTTTGAATCACTCAGTACAATGCCTTTGAGCAAGTTGGTCTTAATGATGGCCTCTTGCTGCTTAGCCAGTTCCCGCTTGAGCGTGTGACACTTCCACCGCTTGACCTTGCCGCCCTCATAAGGAGCCGCCAGCCGAAGAGTCTGGCCATCGTCCACTACCCGAAACTCGACATATAGCGAATCAGCCCGCTTGGTGATCCCCATACGCCTACCCTCCCTTCTTCTGTTTGCCCTCACCTAACAACGTGGGAACAGACACCCGGAGCGCCTTAGCCAGCTTGCGCAGCGTTGAGAGGCGCGGATCATAGGCTTCCGCTTCCAAGCGGACAAGCGTTGCAACCCCTACCCCTGAGGACCGGGCCAGGTCACGCAGAGTGAGCCTCCGCCTCTCCCGGATTTCCCGCAAGCGCAGCATGCCTGAGACGTTATCAGAAGTGAGCATTTCAGTCAAGGGAATTGGTAGCCTTCTTGAGTGCCATGGCCGGAGGCCGAATCGGTGAGAAGGTATGATGTTCCAGCCAGGCGTCAATGGAGGCAGGGTCAAATTTCGTTAGACGGCCAACCTTTGTGAAAGGGATCTCACGCCGGCTAACCATGCCGTAGACGGTCGATGGCTTTACCCCCAGGGCATCGGCGACCGCCTGGATGTTTACGAGCTGCTTCACAGAAAGAGCCTTGGTCCTTGGCATTCGAGGAGGTTTGCACTTTGACGAGCAGACATCATCGGCTTAGCGCTTAAGCCCTCATTTTCCCGATCATTTCGAGTGAACACGTAGAACGGTAGATGAAATTTGCGCCCCCGTATTACCAACCGGGGGCATGGCTTCGTCCGTCGCGGTCGGCTGCCGCCGATCCGCGCCCGACTCGCGCTATGCTTCCTGACAAATAGCCCCCTGGACATCTTTACCCTTTCCTCAGCGTCTTTATTCTTCTACCGGTTACACGTCCGAGTGTCGATATGACTTATATATGCTGATGTATACTTACATAGGCTCTCGTGCGCGGACCGTCTTATTTTCCATTGGATAGCGCATTAGTCCAATAGGTAGCTAGACAGTTATGAGCCAACTGTATCCCTCACAGCATGCAGAGCATCACCCAACGTTTTCGATAATGGCCTGGCTGCCCCGGCTAACTTGAACATATTGCACTTGGATGCATTGCCGTCCCTTGTTCCGAATCTTATGTAAGACGAGCATTCCCTCTTGGTAGGCAGTGAAGCAACGAGCAGGGAGGGATTCACTTTTTGGGAACCTCATCCGCTGCGCTTGGGACCGTATCATCCGTTCCGCTAGCCGCTTCTGAGCTGCTCTGCTTGCTCGATGCTTGGGGGTCTGACTGGCGATACATCTGCGCCTGCGCCTCCCCCATGATTCGCAAGATGGTGGCTTGATTGCTGGTGCTCATCCCTCGTTCCAGCCGCTCTTTATCAAATGCCGTCCCATGAGTGGCATTAAGCGACAGCAAAAGGCCGGATTTTTGAGATGGGGTTAGTGCGGTGACAACCGCATCATCATCCAGCGTATCTAAGATCCGGCTGGCCACGCTGATCGTCTTGGCGCCGAAGCCGGCCAACAGATCGGCCCGGCCGGCCTTGAAGTCGTCCAGTTGCTGCTTATCGCGTGTGTACTGGGGGTGAAAGGCCTTGAGGCAACGCCAGACGGTGCTTTCCGCGACGCCCTCCAAGCGTCCGATTTCAGCGCAGGAGAGGCCCTTGTCACGATGGGCCACGGCCGTCGCGGGATCGAGCTTGCGGGCCTTGCGGGCCTTGCGCGAAAGTGAAGACCCAGCGTCAGACATGAGTCTCCGTCTCGTTTCCTCGTGAAATTTCAGACCGACAGTGACCCCGGGGGATGTATTTATATCCCCCGGGGCTGTCTGTCGGAGCAGAGTTACAGTGAAATTTCAGTGAAATCATCTGATCTCTCAACGACATCTTCGAGAATTTCACGCTGAAATCTTCAACGTGAAATCTTCACCTCTTCCACGATCTCCCACACCATCTCCCGCCCCTCTTTACCGGTCTCGGCGCACCACACACCGCGACCCCGGCTGAGGGCCACTCGAACCCTGGACGCATCCAGATTGACTCGTTCTGCGAGTGTCTTGGCCGTCCCCGGCCCATCCTGCACGAGCGTCCGCTTGACCCGTTCGGTATCAGACAGGCCGACGCTCAAGGCCTCTGACTCTTCCAGCGGCATGGATTCAAAGGCAATCGTGTCCCCGCCGTCAGGCTCCAAAATGCGAAAGCCAAGGGGCTTGTGCAATCGAGCCAAGTTGCACTTTCGATGAAACAAGCCGATCTCGCGCGTATCGGCACCCACCTCCTGAACCTTCTTTAGTTCCCACACCGATCGCGCCAGGTTGTGAAAGAACACGCTGCCGTAGACGGTGGCTTCCTTGCCCTCCTCCTGATGCTTCGGCTGATGGGCGAGCACCAAAGTGCTGACTTTCAAGGTGCGGAGAGCGGTCATGAATCGGATCGCGGTATCAGCCGCAAAGAGATCCGCTCCGCAGGCTGGGGCGAGCGAGTCGATAATCACGCAGGTAATGCGTTCCTGCGCGACGTAGCGTTGAATACGCCTGAGGTCGTCGGCTAACGGACGCAGGCAGCGCCGGTAGACGGGCTGGCCTGTCAGGCCCATGCCCTTCCGGTACTTCGCCGCCCTGGCGTTCAGGTCACGGTCTTCGGATTCCCAGTCCAGATAGAGGGCCTTGCCTTCGCGAGCCGGACAGATGCCGGCATATTGCTGATAGCCGTCACACAGCATGGCCGCCAGCAAGCCCAGGTACGATTTGCCGCCGCCTCCTGGGCCATGCAGGATGGTCACATAGCCGTCGAACAGAAAGGGGGAGAGGTAGAAAGGAATCGGGCGCCAGTCCGCCTCCTCACGTAGGACGAGAAACGGTTCACCCTCTCGGTAGTGACTAAGGGCGCGATGACAGACATGCTCCAGGATCTCCTCCCAGTTGGCCTCCCCATACCGACCTTTGAGCGTCTTCGCCCACCCACTGCGAGCTTGCAGGGACATCAGGTTGAGGTTGGTTGGTGCGAGGAGGGCGCCTTTGTACCCAGGAGCCGTCACCTTCACGCTGACTTCCGCCTCAGGGGCACGCGAAGAGTCCTTGAAGCCATCCACCGTCACGATGACCTGCTTATCCGGCCAGGACAGCTCAAGGGCGGAGCCAATGCTTTTCAATTCAGGCGGCATCATCGACACCAGTAAACGACTGCAGTGAAGAGCATTGTGTCGGAGAAGCGGACGGTCGTGAGCCTGCTCGGAGCTGCGACAGCGCTAGAGTCAAAAGATGGTTTTCCTTCTCAAGTCTCTCAATGGTGGCCCGCAGAGCGTCTGATTCATCAGTCCAGAGCGGAATCAAGCCACGTGGCGAGCCCTTTGATTCCCTTGATCGCCCCGGCGGCACGTAGCATGGGCGCCAGCAATCGGCCACCGGGTAGTCGTAGTCATTGCAACGCTGGCACATCAGACGCCTCCGACAGATGCTTCATCACGGACTGGCCGACGCAACGCTTGACGGACTTCCTCAATGTCAAAACGAACGCCCGATAACTTCGGGCCAACCTTGTAGCTTGGCACATGGCCTGCCTTGG
>Ga0194120_10002470_pt1 | contig 31677 bp, 31 predicted proteins | sample TA2MahCa65mmetaG_FD_148642 | JGI IMG/M metagenome (GOLD analysis project Ga0194120, IMG submission 148642) | Freshwater microbial communities from Lake Tanganyika, Tanzania - TA2015019 Mahale Deep Cast 65m | ecosystem: Environmental > Aquatic > Freshwater > Lake | place: Tanzania: Lake... | reverse complement strand
ACCAACTCAAGGCCGCGCGCTTTCCGAGCTACCGCGATCTCGCCGGCTTCGACTTCGTCAGCAGCGAGGTCAATGAAGCTCTCGTCCGCCAGCTTCACCGCTGCGAGTTCCTGGAGGACGCTCACAACGCTGTCCTGGTCGGCGGGCCCGGCACAGGCAAGACCCATCTCGCCACGGCGATTGGCGTCCAGGCCATCGAGCACCATAAAAAGCGTGTCCGCTTCTTCTCTACCGTTGATCTCGTCAATGCGCTCGAAGTGGAAAAGCACCAAGGCAAGTCCGGCCAGATTGCCGCGCGGCTCGCCCATTCCGATCTCGTCATCCTCGACGAGCTTGGCTACCTGCCGTTCAGCGCCTCAGGCGGCGCATTGCTCTTCCACCTTCTAAGCAAGCTCTACGAGCGGACCAGCGTCATCATCACGACCAACCTCAGCTTCGGCGAATGGGCCGCCGTGTTCGGCGACGCAAAGATGACGACGGCGCTGCTCGACCGCCTAACCCATCGCTGTCACATCCTCGAAACCGGAAACGACAGCTTCCGCTTCAAGAACAGCTCGGCAAAAGCCCCTAAAACCGCAAAGGAGAAATCTCGCAACTTGACGAATGCCTGACCATCAAACCATCATCAACCCGGGTCAGTCCTCAATGGAAATCCCGGGTCAAATCTCAGCGGAAATCTACAATCTTAAATAAAATATTTGACGACAAAACAGGCTAGAAGCAGGCTCACTTGGCTTTCTGCGGCAATAATTTTGCTTCTCATCCTTCCCGAAAGACGTACAAAATACGAATCGTCCAGCTAACCATCTTTCGGGGGATATTAAACTAGTGAGCAATGCATTTGGCTGATGACGACACAAACGAATTTTGGGTTTTTGGTTACGGCTCCCTCATGTGGCGACCCGGTTTTGACTTCATCGACTGCGCTCTTGCCTGGGTTCGCGGCTACCATCGAGCGCTCTGCATCTATTCTCATGTTCATCGCGGAACGCCGCAAAGTCCTGGTTTAGTATTGGGTTTGGATCATGGCGGTTCTTGCCAAGGCGTGGTGTTTCGGATTGCATCCTCAAAACGCGAAGAGACAATTGCTTACCTTAGAGAAAGAGAGCTGGTTACATCCGTCTATCTCGAAAAATTTGTTACGTTGCGTTTGAACGACGGTTCACGCAAACGCGCCATCGCTTATGTTGTTGACCGTCGACACAATCAATATGCCGGGCCACTTTCAATAGAAAAGATGACGCAGCTCATTTTGAAAGGCGCGGGAGTTAATGGCGATAATTCGGCTTATGTGCGCAACACCTACGAACATTTACAGCGCCTAAATATTCACGACGCTCAGCTTGCCGAAGTAGTTCGCCATCTTGACCGCAACGCAACCACAAATACGCCCAGCTGAAAAATACAAAAAAAATAGGCCGGGGATAACCCCGGCCGAAACGCTCATTACAAAAAATCACAACTCAACGCTACAAACTTCACTTTGATTAACTCAGTAAAGAGCCAGTCAAATCTTCAAAAACGCCATCTGAGTTACTAAAATGAACATGCCACTCATTAACACCCAACTCACGCCCAATTACGCGTAATTGCGCGCCGCTATCATATTGCCCTAGCTGAGTTACAAAGCGCGCATGGGCGTCTCCGCCACTGCGGATAACCCCAATTGCCACGCCAAGCGTGATGTCTGCCACAAACGCTTCTTCGTCACTTTTGAAAATGGAACAAACGTAGCGTCGACCGGATAGACCCTGCCAGGAAAAGAAACGATCCCGCAGATTTTGAGTGCGGGAAAGAGAGGTTAAGGTGCCTCCCTTGTCTCCCCTGTGGCCATAATATCTATCGACAAGCGGCCCAACACTAAAAGTCGAAGTCAGAGGGTAGGCGAGAGACATCCTTCATTACTCCGGATCAAAACTAGAACTAAACTAGAACATAAAAAGAACATAGTCAAGAAGGTCGGGGCTATTGTCTTTGAAAATTGGCTCCCCAACGCTCGCAAGGCCTATTGTTTCAATCCTCATTAGGCGAGGGGAACTATCGCGGGAAGATTATGAAAAGAATGTGCGCGAGCGCACAAGTCCGAACCTCAGTGAACAGCAGCCCCAGACTGAGACAATGCTTGGGGACTGAGAATTCAAAATAGATCAAAACAACAGAACGCAGGTTTCAATGAAAAACACTATGCGTTCGCACCGCCGCCAGCGGTCTTAAGCCATGCAGCGCCACAGGCTTTTGCGAGCTCTCGGACGCGCAAAATATAACTTTGCCGCTCAGTAACTGAGATCACGCCCCGAGCATCTAACAAATTAAATGCGTGGCTGGCTTTGATGCACTGATCATAAGCCGGCAATGCCATCAAGTGTTTTGCGTCTCCGGAACCTGCTCCAAATTTTAATAAACGCACACACTCTTTCTCAGCATCTTTGAAGTCTTCAAATAATTTTGTGGTGTCAGCCGCTTCAAAATTATGTCGAGAATATTCCTGCTCAGCCTGCAAAAACACATCGCCATAAGTTATTTTTTCGTCTCCCTCACGGCCATTAAAATTTAGCTCCATAATGCTATCAACACCCTGAAGATAACACGCAAGACGCTCTAATCCGTAGGTTAATTCACCAGAGACAGGGGAACATTCAAATCCGGCGACTTGCTGAAAATAGGTAAACTGAGAAACTTCCATCCCGTCACACCAACACTCCCAACCTAGCCCCCAAGCCCCTAACGTGGGGCTCTCCCAATCATCTTCTACAAAACGAATATCATGAAGTTTTGCATCCAAACCAATCGCTGCAAGAGAAGCAAGATACAGATCCTGCAAATTTGATGGCGAAGGCTTCAGGATAACTTGAAACTGGTAATAATGCTGTACGCGATTGGGATTTTCGCCATAACGCCCGTCTTTTGGCCTACGGCACGGTTGCGCATAAGCAGCACGCCAATTTTTCGGGCCAAGAGCCCGCAGCGTCGTTGCAGGGTGGAAAGTACCCGCGCCCATTTCCATGTCATAAGGCTGTAAAATAACGCATCCTTGAGCCGCCCAATAGTTTTGCAACGTTAGGATCAGCCCTTGAAACGATTTTGTCGGCGATAGATAAGCTGCCGCATCCACAGACATCCGAAACCCCTGTTAAAAAAACGTAATTTATGAGTGCGCTTAAACCCGGTCAACCCAACTCAACCCTTAATTCGTTAATCAAAACAAGCGCGATAAAACTATTTATTGAAAGCGCCGCGCTGAAGTAAAAGAGAAATTATAAAAAGTCAGCAGTCGCATGCACTCTGTCTTATATGAGATGTCAAATTAAGCATTGCTCATGAGTATAATAATTTCATCGTAAGCTCTTTGTGAATAGTTAAAAAAAAGGTCCAACAAGATCTTGTAGCAGGGCTCCACCACCCAATTTTCGAGCAATATCACTCACAGCGCCATTAGCATCTTGGAGAGCAAGCGCCGGCCGCAATGACATTGGCGCCTTTGATCCTTTGACGCCTCCAAGGATTATTCGGATTGCTGGTTCTGAGGGCCGACTAAACACTGGTAGGATGCGAACAGCCCCTAGCCGACCTGAGACAGCCGCCAGACATTCCCCTAGGGCTTCTGCGCGGTGAATCATGGAAAAAAAACCGCCTGGCGCGAGTAAAGCGAGACAATGACGCGTCCATTCTGAAAGCGGCATGCTGGCGATATGGGCGTTGGCTTTAGCGCTATCAGGCGTGATACGCACCCGACCCCGCTCATAAAATGGCGGATTGGTTAATATTAATTGCGCAGATTCGTCTATTAATCCTGATTTCCGACGATCCAAGCCAGATGCTAGATCCAATTCAAAAACACGCACCCGTGCGTCAAATTGATTAAATGCGATATTCTCCCGCGACAAGGCGCAAGCGAGTGGATCGCGCTCTATTAGCCCCACCCTCGAACTCGGCGCATGGACAGCCGCAGCAAGACCAACAGCGCCAGATCCAGCCCCGACATCCAGAATCAGGCCGTCCATGCCCGGCGGCGTCACGCTCGCAAGCAAAATAGCGTCTGTACCGGAGCGATGCCCCGCACGGGCCTGGCGCAGCTTCAAACCGCCGCTCAAAAAAGCGTCCAGAGTGGTATTTTCGCTCATAATCCTCTCAAATCGGATGATCTTACTTTGGAATTATGACCACAACAGATGTAAAATAGAGGGCCATTTTCCTAAAAAGCTCATTCCGGTATGCAACGCTAGAGCAAGATGACTTGCCGCCATCCATTCGAGCACGTAAGTTCGCCAAAATTGATACAGAAAGGCCGTAGGGGGGTCTGTGGGCATCGTTATTCCGCTGGAAGAAAAAAAAGACGCAGGCCTCGACAGTCTTGTTGAACTGATCCGCCCTGATCTTGAACGCACCAATCAACTAATCATTCAGCGCACAGGCTCTGACGTCACCACTATACCTGAAGTCGCGAACCATCTCATATCAGCAGGTGGAAAAAGATTAAGGCCGATGCTAGTCCTCGCTACCGCGGGTATGTGCGGCTATAAAGGCGATGGCCATCTTAAATTCGCTGCTGGCATCGAATTTATGCATACCGCAACGCTTTTGCATGATGATGTCGTTGACGAGTCAAATATGCGACGAGGTAAAATTGCCGCTCGCATGCTTTGGGGCAACCAAACATGCGTCCTAGTTGGCGATTTTTTACTCGGGCACGCCTTCAAAATGATGGTCGAGCCAGGCGCCATTGCGCCACTGACAGTGGTGTCACAAGCCGCAGCCGTGATCGCCGAGGGTGAAATTCTTCAATTGAATGCGGCAAAGGACACGACCACTACAGAAGATGCCTACATGGGCGTCATTCGGCGCAAAACAGCTGAACTATTCGCTGCAGCAGCCGAAGTTGGCGTGATGCTTGCCGGCAAACCCAAAGCAGATGAAGCTGCGGCGCGAAGCTATGGCATGAATCTTGGCATTGCGTTTCAGCTTATTGATGACGCGTTGGATTACGGCGGCTCCTCAGCAAAACTTGGCAAAAACGTTGGCGACGACTTCCGCGAAGGTAAAATTACGCTGCCAGTTGTGCTTGCTTTTCGTCGCGGAAACGAAAAAGAACGTGAGTTTTGGCGGCGCACACTCGAAAAAGGCGATATTTCTGAACCCGATATTGAAACGGCATGCGGGCTGATGAAAAAGCATAAAGCATTAGATGATACAATCGAACGCGCCGCCCATTACGGCGCTATTGCCCGCGATGCTATGGAAATATTCCCCGCCTCGCCATGGAAAAACGCACTTCTGGAAGTCGTCGATTTTTGCATCGACAGAGTCTACTGAGCCAGGCGCATAACAAGCTGAGAAAAAGTAAAAGAGCGGCCTCGAGAGAGACCGCTCTTTTTTATCTGGAATTAACCGAGCTTAGCGCTTTTTACAATCTGCAACAAAGTGTTTACGCGCACGGCCCTTTAAAGCTTTAGCGTCCGCTTCTGCTGCGCAGGTTTTTTCCACATCTGCTTTTGCAGCAGGAGCTCCGGCGGCTGCAGCCTCTTCCTTCGCCTTTCCTGCGATCTCGGCAGGCGGAGCCCATTTTGTCTCCGCAAAAGCAGTTGCGCCAAGAACGCCAAGAGTTAGAAACACGCTAGCGCTTGGATAAGCTAATTTCTTAAGTTTCATTCGCTGCCACTCACTTATTGTTAGGGGGGACATCGCCCTCAGGCGATCTCTCCTACGGTTCATATTTAATCGAGTCTAAATATTTTGTCGCCCATCTCAAATAGACAGTTAGCAAAATTTCCACAATGTATACCGCAGAACCGGCAAAGGTCTTATCTTAGCTAAACCAATAATCAATCATTCGTTACATTATCAGCCAGGCGGCGTCATATATGCTGCAATGCACTCGCTGATAAAAGTCGTCCAAGAGTTTAAGAAACATCCTGTTATCATAGGACTTCCCTCCCATAAACGCACCGAGACTCCAGAGGTTTCAACCAACTAAAGACCCAGATTATAAAAAAAATTGAGTTGGTTTGGGTCGTTTTAATCTTGAAGATCATGAACGCGCGAACACGCCGAATTCTTGCCGTCGATCACAGCCAGCGCATAGAGCCTAACCCTCAAAAAAACATAACAATTGGCCTAGGGAAGACATCATGCGAGAGCGGAAGCCGACTATGAAAAACAGTGAAAAAAAAACCGAATATTTTGATATCGGCGCGAGCCCGCCGAAACCAGAACAAAAGCCAACATGCCGTCAGATTCATGGGGAAACCCTCGTGGATGATTATGGCTGGCTCGCAGCAGCAAATTGGCGTGAAGCCCTACAAGATCCAAATCTCCTGCCAAAAAATATAAAAGATTTAATTGAATCTGAAAACGACTACTGCGAACAGGTTGTCAAGCCACTCGCCCTATTGCGCAAAACGCTTATTACCGAGATGCGCGCCCGCATCAAAGAAACCGATGGAGATGTGCCGGATTTTGATGGCTGTTATGAATATTATGAAAAATTTCAAGAAGGCGCTGAGTATCTACTCTATTGCCGCCGGCCCCGCGGGGGCTGGGAAGAAACGATCCTGCTCGACATAGAAACAAGAGCGCAGAATAAGGATTTTTTTGATGTCGGAGAAATAAGTCATTCACCCGACCATACGCAACTCGCTTGGAGTGTTGATGAAAATGGCTGTGAAATGTTTAAAATTTACAGCAAAAAAATTAGCGATGATTACGATCGTGCCGACGTGGTATCTAACACTGATGGAGCCATTGTCTGGAACACAAGCGCTCAAGCATTTTATTACGTTGTTATGGACGAAAATCATCGCCCCTCACAAGTATGGCGCCATACGATTGGCTCAAACCCCACTACAGATAAGTTAATTCTTGAAGAACTTGATAACGCTTGGTCCATCTCGCTCAGTCAAAGCAGATGTCGTAATTATGGCGTTGTTTCGCTTCATGGCCACGAGTCGACTGAATGCTGGCTGATCGACTTAAACAATGAGATTTTACCGCCACAGCTCGTTACCAAACGCCAATACGGATTACGTTACGAAGTCGAGCCGCACGGAGATCTGCTCTATATCCTTAATAATCATGGCTCAGCGGATGATTTTCAGATTTCAATCGCACCCTTGAACAAGCCTGAAATCAGTTGTTGGCAAGAAATAGTCAATCGCGAACCGGGCTCCATGATAACATCGATGACAGTTTTCAATGACTTTCTAGTTTGGATAAAACACAACGATACAGTCCCGACGCTCTATGTTCACGAATTTTCTTCACAAGTCCAACATATCCTCACATTTGATGAAGCCGCCTATGTTCTTGAACTCTGTCCGGGTTTTGAATTTAAGACGAACATTCTAAGATTCACGTATTCTTCTCTTAAAACGCCTGAAGAAATCTATGATTACAACATGGCGACGCGAGAGCGCGTTTTATTAAAAAAACAGGAAATCCCTTCTGGTCATGAACCAAATGACTATGTCACTTTGCGCCTCTTTGCGCCAACGCCAGACGGAGAGCTCATACCCGTCACTCTCTTGCATCATAAAAAATTCACGCCAGGCGTAGGCGCGCCTTTATTACTCTATGGCTATGGGGCCTATGGCTATAGCGTCGAGGCTGCTTTCGACGAAAATATCCTATCTCTCATTGACCGTGGCTTTGTATACGCCATTGCGCATGTGCGGGGGGGCTGCGAAAAGGGGTGGCGATGGTATACTCAGGGTAAATTGACGCATAAAAAAAATAGTTTTTCTGATTTCATTAGCGTTGCGGAATTTCTGATTGATACTGGCTATACCTATTTAGGGGGAATCATTGCCCAAGGCGCATCGGCAGGCGGCATGTTGATGGGCGCAATCGTTAATCAAGAGCCCGCACTTTTTGCGGGAGTGATCGCCGGCGTGCCTTTCGTAGATGTTTTAAATACCATGCTGCGAGATGATTTGCCTTTAACGCCGTCCGAATGGCTGGAATGGGGAAACCCTATCAAAGACGCGACAGCTTTTCGCGAAATTTCCGCTTACTCTCCTTATGACAATATCAAACAACAATTTTATCCGCCAATCCTCTGCATCACAGGAATTTCCGACAGCCGTGTCACTTATTGGGAGCCGCTAAAATGGATCTCGAAAATACGCGCCCTGATGCAGGGAGCCGGTCCAATATTGCTCTGGACCCATCTAGACTCGGGCCATGCTGGGGCCTCAGGTCGCTTTAAATCGCTTTCAGACGTTGCTTTGGAGTTCGCCTTTGCAATCGCCTGCATTCACACCTCGACGAAAGCGTGCAAACACAGCTAATCTTACGACCGGCGTCTTGAAGCTTTAGGGAGTTTGGCATGTCAGTTAAATCAGTCCATCCAGAGACAATCGCTCTTCATGCAGGATGGCGCGCAGATGCCTCAAATGGCGCTGTCGCTGTGCCAATCTACCAAACAACTTCTTATCAATTCAAAGACACAGAGCATGCCGCCAACCTCTTTGCCCTTAAGGAACTTGGACAGATCTACACTCGGATCGGCAACCCAACAACGAGCGTTCTAGAGGAGCGTCTCGCAGCATTGGAGGGAGGGGCTGCGGCGGTTGCGCTTGCGTCAGGTCAAGCAGCCTCAGCTTTTTCAGTTCAAAATCTAGCCAAAGCTGGCGACAATATTGTTTCGTCAACTGACCTATACGGCGGCACCTGGAATCTCTTCGCCAATACGCTCAAAGATCAAGGTGTCGAGGTTCGCTTTGTTGATCCAGCAGATCCCGAAAATTTCCGCCGCGCGACCGATTTGCGCACTCGGGCCTATTACGCGGAGACATTGCCGAACCCTAAACTATGCGTCTTTCCAATTTCAGAGGTTGCATCAATTGGCAAGGAATATGGAATACCGCTAATAATCGACAATACCGCCGCTCCCCTTCTAGCGCGCCCTTTCGATCATGGCGCGGCAATTATTGTCTATTCGACGACAAAGTACCTTGCGGGCCATGGCACATCCATTGGCGGCGCAATCATAGACAGCGGCAAATTCGATTGGGAGAAAAACCCACAACGACAACCTGCCCTCACAACGCCAGATCCTAGCTATCACGGCGCCATCTGGGTAGAGGCAGTTAGACCAATTGGTCCCGTCGCCTATGCTATTAAAGCGCGCACCACATTACTTCGCGACTTGGGCTCAGCGATCTCGCCATTCAATGCATTCTTAACCTTACAAGGTATCGAAACAATCACGCTGCGGATGGAGCGGCATGTCCAAAATACCCAAAAAGTTGTTGACTTCCTTGCGACTAAAAAGGAAATCACCAGAATTATCTATCCCTCCAAACAAACAGGCGAAATGCGCAGAAGGGCTGATAAATATTTGACAGGAGGATACGGAGCGCTGCTTGGGTTTGAATTAAAAGGCGGGATGGAGGCAGGCCGTCGCTTCATCGACGCCCTCCAAATGTTTTATCATGTCGCAAACATTGGCGATGCGCGCAGCCTTGCTATTCATCCCGCGACAACGACGCATTCTCAACTTGGCGAAGACGCTCAGCTGGCTAGCGGCGTCACTCCGGGCTACGTCAGGCTTTCAATTGGACTGGAACACATTGACGATATCATCGCTGACTTAGAACGCGGATTAAAGGCTGCTGATCAGTGATGATTCCTCACTTAACAACAACCGGGCACCCAGCAACAATAAATCTCACGCTCTTGGCGATACGCGCGACATCTTGGTGTAGCTGACCAGCCGCATCTCTAAAGGCGCGCGCCAGGGGATTTTCAGGAACAATAGAGAGTCCAACCTCTGGCGAGACCACTACCGTTGGCGCTTGCCGGGCGGACAAGGCGGCGCATAAATCCAAGCGATCTACGGCAAGATCCGCACCATGAAGCAGCCTATTTGACAACCAGACGCCTAAACAATCAATCAATAAAGGTGATTTATTTGGCGCTTCATAGATAGCTTTTGACAAATCATGCGGCGCCTCTACTGTTTGCCAGCCGTCTTTCCGGCGCGCCTGATGCAGAGCTATTCTTTCCTGCATTTCTTCATCGAAAGCCTGCGCAGTCGCTAGATAAACCCATTGAGGTTCGTAGAGAGTAATTAAGCCTTCCGCATAGACGCTTTTTCCTGATCTTGCGCCGCCAAGGACAAAAACGAGATTAGCATTCTCCTTCATAGAACCGCGCTCTTAAGGGGAGAGCGCGCAAGCAGCCCTCCATCACGATCAAATATTATGATTTCCAATTCTATTTCTCTTTTATTTAAAGCTTTAGCGGCTGTACGCCAAGCCTCACCGGCTACTGACGACGCGAGGTCTATTCCGACTGCCTGACATAACTGCAGAGCCTCTAGCGCTGTATTCGATGCTTCAATCCGCTGCAGTATATGTTGTTCTGCGCCGAGCGTTTTCGCGAGATGGGCGAGCTGAATAAGATCTACATGCGACCGCGCAGAATGGAGGTCAAGCCGACCCTGAGAGAGCTTGAGCATCTTTGCAAAACCACCGCCAAGCGTCACGCGAGAGATGGGGTGCGAACGGAGATATTTTAAAAACCCACCAACAAAATCGCCCATTTCCACTAATGCAGGTTCTGGTAAGCTATACAAAGCCTGAACTGCTTTTTCTGATGTAACGCCAGTTGTCGCGGCCACATGTCCAATTCCGATCGCACGGGCTACATCAATGCTACGGTGGATGCTGTCGATCCAAGCAGCGCAGGAAAAGGGAATAACGACGCCGGTCGTACCAAGGATAGACAGGCCGCCAATAATTCCTAACCTCGCGTTTAGCGTATGTCTGGCTCGGGCTTCACCATCGGGAATAGAAATTTCAATTATCGCATCGGGCTCCACGCCCAATGCGCCTGCAGCCTCGCTGATGGCTTGGCGCATCATAGCCCGTGGAACTGGGTTGATGGCCGGCTCTCCGGGGGGAACGGGCAATCCAGGACGCGTGACAGTTCCAACGCCCTCTCCAGCGTAAAAATTTACCCCAGAGCCCTTCGCCCCCAGCCGAACGGTGGCGCAGATCAACGCGCCATGCGTCACGTCAGGGTCATCCCCGGCATCTTTAATAATTCCAACGCGGCAAAAACCCGTTCCTTGCTCGACCTCAGCCACAGCAAAAGCAACGCGCTGGCCAGAAGGCAAGGCGATTTCTACGGGGTCAGGCGGCGCATCGCCGCTCATCAGGCTCTCAAAAGCTGCGCGCGCGGCGGCCGTCGCACAAGCGCCGGTTGTCCACCCTCGGCGCAAAGTTCGATGTTCTGTCAAATCCTCCATAGGCCCTCTTAACGCGAAGCGACCAAAAGAGCGAAACACGGCTCTCCGACTGCAAAGTGGGCGACATCCACTTTACAGGCTATTAAAAGAACTATCCCTTCCTGACTGGAGTCCAATTTATGACGCGCCAGAATTTCTCGACCTTCGCCCTCGCCGCACTTGCAACAGACGACGCAAGGGGCGCTGCGACTTTCCAACTTAAAAGCAAAGATCTCATAGATGGCAAAAAAATCGCCATGAAACATGTCTATAATGCCTTTGGCTGCGTAGGAGAGAATCTCTCCCCAGAACTCAGCTGGGACAACCCACCTCCGGGGACGAAAAGTTTCGCTGTCCTAGCTCATGATCCAGATGCGCCAACGGGCGGTGCGGGTTTCTGGCATTGGATTGTCGTAGATATTCCCGCCGATATGCGGAACCTCAAACAAAATTCCGGGGCGGCGTCGGGGAAGAACCTGCCGATCGGCGCACAAATGCTTGAAACCGATTTTGCCGAAAAAGCTTATGGCGGCCCCTGCCCACCGCCGGGAGCGCCGCATCGATATGTTTTCACGATTTACGCCTTGAAAATTGATAAATTAGGGGATGCAGCGCTCGGCCGAACGGCTATTGCAGGTTTTACGATTGAACAAAATGCTTTGGCGAAATCCTCGCTTACAGGTTTTTTTGGACGTTGAATTCTCTCATCATAACAATCATCGCGCTGGCTCTTGAAGCCAGCGCCGGTTATCCATCCCGTATGTTAGAATTTATTGGCCATCCCGTGACCTGGATGGGAGCCTTAATTTCAGCGCTTGATAAGAAACTAAATGATGCAAGCCAGGATTTTAAACGTCGTAGATTAAAAGGCTTTATAACCCTCTTCATATTAGTCATCACAATCTTGATTATGAGTTGCGCGGTATGTTTCGTTTTAAATCTTCTCCCATTGGGAGCCCTACTGACAGCAATTGTTGCTTCAAGCCTCTTGGCCCTGCGCAGCCTTGATCTTCATGTAGAGGCTGTAGCCGATGGCCTTGACGCCTCATTAGAAGAGGGTCGCGCAGCCGTCGGAAAAATCGTCGGTCGAGACGTTACGTTATTAGATGAGACAGGCGTTGCGAGCGCTGCAATTGAAAGTTTGGCTGAAAATTTTTCCGATAGCGTCATTGCTCCTGCACTATATCTTGCAATATTTTCTCTTCCTGGCGCAGCAATTTATAAAGCTGTGAACACGGCTGACAGCATGATCGGCCACATGTCAGCGCGCTACGAAGCTTTTGGTTTTGCCGCTGCGCGCTTGGATGACCTTTTAAATCTTATTCCAGCCAGAATATCTGCAAGTCTTCTGATTCTGGCGTCGGTAATTGCGCCCAACGCGTCAGCCAGCCGCGCTCTAAAATCAGCCTTGAGAGATGCGCCTCGCCATCTTTCTCCAAATGCGGGTTGGCCCGAGGCGGCAATGGCAGGCGCGCTCGGCCTCTCTTTAGGGGGGCCTCGAATTTACGCAGGGACATTGATTCAGGGAACCAAGCTCGGCGATGGGCCCGCCCCGGCAGGCTCGGTTGATATCAGACGCGCCTTAAGCCTATATAGAAGAGCGGCGCTTATCTTTTGGATTTTACTAGCTGTCACGGCTATTTTATCGCGTTAGCCGTCTATTTCTTGCAGGCAGATTTTCCTGTCGACAACTAAGCGCGCTAAAAGACGGTAGAGCTATAAATCTTGTTGGGCCTGCGCCGCGTGACATGTTGAAGGCGGCAAAACACGACAGGATTGCGGCGAGGCACGTCGGGTTAATCCGACGGAGGAGGAAGCGTCAGAATGGATCGAATATCCTATCAATTCTATGAATTTATGCATTTAGCGCTCGCTCCGGCGCGGGCGATCACAGACGCACTGCTTCATAGCATAAAAAATCCGCTTAACCCTCTGAACCATACAACTTTTGGGCGCAATATTGCTGCCTCTGCAGAGCTCTTCGAGCGGATGACCCGCCGATACGGCAAACCGCTCTTTGGCTTAGACACAACAATTATTGAAGGCGAAGCAGTTCCCGTTGTTGAAGAAATCCTATGGCGTCGCCCGTTTTGTGGCCTACTTCACTTCAAGCGCCAATTCAAAAAATCTCCCCCCAAACAATCCAAGCTTTTGATCGTGGCCCCCATGTCTGGCCATTACGCTACGCTTTTGAGGGGGACTGTTGAAGCCTTCCTCCCTACCCATGACGTCTACATTACAGATTGGAGCGATGCGCGAAGCGTTCCCTTGACCGATGGCGGCTTTGATCTGGATGACTATATTGATTATCTCATCGACATGATGCGCTGCCTGTCCGCCGAGCACGACGGCATTGCGCTGCATACACTCGGCGTTTGCCAGGCATCCGTTCCTCTGATTTGCGCGATTGCCCATCTTGAATCAAAGCAAGACCCCGATGCTCCAGCGTCGATGATTTTAATGGGCGGACCTATTGATACTAGAGTCAATCCAACAGCCGTAAACAAAGTAGCTGAACAGCGTGGTGTTGAGTGGTTTCAAAGACACTGCATTCATACCGTGCCATTTCCAAACGCAGCAATGGGGCGTCATGTCTATCCCGGATTTCTACAGTTATCGGGTTTCATGGCGATGAATATTGAGCGGCACGTGTCCGCGCATCTCGACATGTTCAATCACCTGATCGAGGGAGATGGGGACAACGCGGAAAAACACAGAGATTTCTATGATGAATATCTTGCCGTCATGGACTTGACTGAAGAATTCTACCTACAAACGGTTGAGCGCGTATTCATAAAACATGAGGTGCCACTTGGATTATTTAGACACCATGGGACCTTGGTCGATCTCAAGGCGATCCATCGTGTCGGCCTCCTTACTGTTGAGGGCGAAAAAGACGATATCTCAGGCGTAGGTCAGACAGAAGCGGCATTGACCCTTTGCGAGAATATTCCCATTGACCGTAAAAAACATTACCTGCAAGATTCAGTAGGACATTATGGCGTTTTCAACGGCTCTCGTTTTAGGGAATTTATAGCTCCTCAGATTTGTGAGTTTACTAAAATGATCGAGGAGACGCAGATGTAGAACCCATCTTGTATCGCGTCTCAATTAGAGGCAAAACTACTAGAAAGGCGATAGACCGCCAGGTATCTACTACTTTCAAATAAAATTCACGCGCTGCTTTTTAGCGGCAGGACTGTAATTCAGGGAAACACTGCATGGACACGCTTGATGCTGCAACTTGCGAGGCGCTGCAAAAAGAAATCGACTCTATTCACTGGTACCACGAATTTGACTTCGGGAATGGCTTGCGTTCGGTAAGCGTCTCGCAGGCGGAAGATCATCGTCGTGTCTGGCGTTTTATCGAGAGCGAACTTGAAAAGATCGACTTCACTGGCAAAACCGTGCTCGAAATTGGATGCTGGGATGGTTATTGGAGTTTTTACGCAGAACGCCGCGGCGCAAAGCACGTGCTCGCCACAGATGACGTTTCACAAAACTGGGCCAATGGCGCTGGTTTGCGGCTCGCCCACAAGCTGCTTAAGTCTAAGGCAGAAATTAATCAAAGCGTTTCGATTTATGAAGCGTCAAAACTCAATCAAACTTTCGATATCATAATTTGTCTTGGGGTCTATTATCACCTTGTCGACCCCTTTGCTGGCTTTGCTGAAGTCCGCCATCTGATGCATGAAAATTCCATAGCCATCTTTGAAGGAGACGCAACGCTCGAACTCCGGCCAGACACTTATTACTGGGATATGTCCGATTCCTCGAAATCTTGTTTTGTGCCGACGCAATGGGGCCTCAACCATATGCTCAAGACCGCCTATATGGACGTGATCTCTCAGCGATGGATGCGGCCACCGCAAGGAATAATGGTCAATATTGATCCAAGCCATCTTACCGGTCCGCTTGGCGACAAAGATCCATCAGATTTTAAAGCGCTCAAGCACCGTGAGAAAATAATTACGGTGACGAAACCGTTCTCTGGAGAGAACCCGCTACACCCCTACAAACCCCCCTTCAATCTTAGTCGCTTTGATTCGCGCTTTGGTTAATAGGGGCCAACTGAGCTGTCATAATTAAAGAGAGTGAGTAAGGCCTGCGCGTAAATTCTCGCGGGCCATTTTAATTAAAGAACTACACAAGTCTTCATTAGTCAGCCAAGCCTCAACGCGGGCGTTATAAAGTTTAGCAGCTTCGGTTGCGGCATATGTTTTGTAACAGGATGAAAGATACTGCGGCAGGGTAAGAAAATCCCCAACGGTATGCGCAAAATTATGGTTCTGCTGTTTAAAAAGATAACTTCCTCTGACGCCGAACATTTTTGCAATTGGAGGATAAACTGGAAATACCTCCGAACGAGACAAATCGTCAACGCCATAAAAGCTAAAATCAACTTCTCGTGGCGTGAGCCCGACCTTTTCCCATAGACGCCTGGCTAAATCACAAAGAACAAAACTTTTGGGATGAACCGTAGAAAACATAAATACGCCCTTACGGGACCAATTCAACAAATCTGTAGAAAGATCAATATCGCAGCCCGCCTTGATCGAGTTAATCAATTCGCTAGCGGCGTCATTCCAGACATTGAAATAACCAAGCGCCTCAAAAACATTTTCATTAAATAATGCGTTACATTCCTCAAGCGAAAGCCCCTTCCGAAACGCGAACAATCCGATCGCTGAATGATAAGGACCAATTGGACCAAACAAGAAACCATGCGTACGCGACAAGTCATGGATCAAGATCATGTCTGGATGATAAGCAGCGAATCCGATCGCTGGATAAACGAAGGTTTTAGGAAGCTGCGCGCATAAATCCTTTGAGTCTCCTCCGCGTATATGACCTGCGACAAAATCGTGGGTAAAAATATAGTCGTATGTTGCTAAGGTTTTTACAAATAGCGACATGTGAGCGCGTGAACTGCCAATTGCAGAAAAATGATCAACAGTTGCGCTGGGATCCATGAGCTTCATAGAGTAAGCCACGCCAAAACTTTGACAATTGCCAATCACAGCAATTCGGGGACCTGTGTTGCGTAGAACTCTACCGGTCATCTTAGCGAGCCGAGGCTCAATGGCGTATTGACGCCAGGACTTCAAAATTTGCTTATCTATCTGGGAAAACATGCGGTTATTCACCGGATTTATCGCGACAAAATCGCGTGTTTAGGAAGAGCCCTGGGTGACAAGTCTCTAGGTCTTGTCTATGTTCCGAACACACAGCAGCGGCTTTAAAAAAGCTGACAAAGCCGTATCAGACCCAATCGAACAGCATCGATAAGGAGCCTGGCCAATGGCCGAGAACCCCTATAGCTCCCTACCTGACCATCGCTTCTGGCGCAAGGCGGTGACCTCCTTGCCGCCTTTTGCGATTGATCCTTTACTTCAGACTCCCTTCAAAATTGCGCGTCATGACCGTGTGGCGACCGCAGGAAGCTGTTTTGCCCAGGAAATCGCTCACAGACTGCAAGCCAGCGGCTACACTTATTATCTTGCCGAGCGCCCGCCTAGCGGCATGTCTGCGGCGGAGGCCGATCGGCGGAATTATTTCATGTATTCCTGCCGCTACGGCAACCTTTATACGACTGCGCAGTTACGCCAACTCATTGACCGCGCCTATGGCGACTTTATCCCTGAACTTGATTACTGGACGCGAGAGGAAGACGGTCGCATTGTAGATCCATTCCGTCCAAGAATAGAACCAGAAGGCTTCGCCACGCTTGAAGAAATGCGTGAAGAGCGCAACCGTCACTTTGCCGCCGTACGTCATATGATAGAGACGATGGATGTTTTTGTTTTCACTTTTGGTCATACAGAAACATGGCGGCATAAATCGGACGGCGCCATCCTGCAATTAGCTCCAGGCGTAGCAGGCGGCGATTGGAATGATAATGTCTACGAATTTTATAATATGACTGTCAGCGAAGTTGTGCGCGATTTCCTTGCTTCTGTTGATCGTATTCGCGAAATTAATCCTAAAGTTAGAATTGTGCTCAGCGTATCGCCAGTAGGCATTATAGCGACTTATGAAGAACGTCATGTCGTCGTCTCAAACACAGCGGTTAAAGCCATATTGCGCGCAGCTGCAGACGAGGTTGTTCGCGCAAGACCCAATATTGCCTATTTCCCTTCTTATGACTTGGTCAATGTGTCGCCAAACGCTGCGCGTTTTTATCGCGACGATACACGCAGAATTAACACTCAAGGAATTGATCGAACGATGAAAATGTTCTTTGATCATTTCACCGACAAGTCGCACGAATCTCTGGCCATTAATGCTGTTAAATTTGATGTTGCGGCCGAGGCAGAGGAAAATGCTCGTGTTGTCTGCGACGAAGAAGCAATTGAGTCAGCATAAATATTCTACGAGACTAACTCTTACCCCCCTCAAGGAAGCCAATATGATGATTGGATCTCTTACGCTAGTTATGGCTGGCGCTTTTACGGGCGCATCCTTCTATTTAAATTATGTTGAACAACCTGCTCGGATGAAATTATCAGATGATGCTTTGATCAAAGAATGGGAGCCCTCAGATCATAGAGGCTTCATACTTCTCGCTGGATTAGCGCTTCTCACGGGATTATTGGGTTTTATTGCCTACCGTGATTTAAATGATCAGCGCTGGCTCTACGGCGCGCTGATGATTCTTGGATCGTTACCCTACACCTACCTTGCCATAGTGCCGCTGAATGATCGTATTCTTGGCTTGATTGGAGCTGAGGCCGCACACGAAGCCAGGAGCGTGATTCGTCTATGGGGAGCGCTGGAATTAGGCCAAACCTTAATCGGTCTATTCGCTAGCGCGTCATTCATCTGGGCGTCCAATTAGTTTTTGGTTCTAATTTTCAAAGAAGCGCAAATGACATACGATCTTGTTGTTATCGGATCAGGGCCTGGAGGTTACGTCTGCGCGATCCGCGCGGCGCAGCTTGGATTAAAGACAGCCGTCGTTGAAAAAGAAAAAACTTTCGGAGGGACATGTCTCAATGTCGGCTGCATTCCATCCAAAGCGCTGCTTTATGCTTCACACATGTTTTCAGAAGCTCAATCTGGACTTGCACCTCTCGGCATAGTTGTAAGTCCTCCCAGACTCGATCTCGCATCAATGATGCGACACAAGCATCAAACTGTTGATGCAAACGTAAATGGAGTAGCCTTCCTCTTCAAAAAAAATAAAATCGACACCTACCATGGTGTAGGTAAAATTGAAGCGCCCGATAAAGTCATCGTCACAACATCTGAAGGCGAGCGTCAGATTTTAGAAACCAAAAACATTGTTATTGCAACGGGCTCTTCGCCAGCGCCCTTACGCGACGCCTCAGGGGCTGAAATTGTAAAAGATGAAAAAATAATACTTTCATCAACTGGCGCGCTCGCATTAGAGAAAGTACCAGAAAAACTCATCGTTATTGGTGCAGGCGTGATTGGGTTAGAACTCGGTTCTGTCTGGCGACGGCTCGGCTCTGAAGTAGTGATCATTGAATATCTTGATCGTATTTTGACTGGCTTTGACACAGAAATCGCCTCACGCTTCCAGAAAATATTAGAAAAACAAGGTCTCTCCTTCAAACTTGCCTCCAAGGTCACAAACGTTTCACAGACAAAAAAAGGAGCTGTCGTCAGTTTAGCCGCTGTTGATGGCTCATCACAGGAAACACTATCCGCAGACGCTGTTCTCATCGCTACAGGCCGCACTCCCTTCACCTATCAATTAGGCTTAGAAGAGATTGGCGTTGCTATGGAGCGAGGACGGATTATTATTGATGATCATTTTGCAACTAATTTAAAGGGCATATATGCTATCGGCGATGTCGTACGGGGACCAATGCTCGCACATAAGGCCGAAGATGAAGGGATAGCACTAGCGGAAATTCTTGCTGGCGAGGCCGGTCACGTCAATTACCACGTCATTCCCAGCGTTGTTTATACAACGCCAGAAGTAGCCGCCATCGGGTTAACGGAAGAAGAAGCAAAATCCCAAGAGATCCCAATTGCTGTTGGAAAGTTTCCCTTTTCTGCAAATGGTCGCGCGCGTGCCATGCGAGAAACCGATGGCTTAGTCAAAATTATAGCACATGCCGTAACGGATCGTGTGTTGGGCATGCATATTATCGGCGCTAGCGCAGGCGAATTAATTGCCGAGGCAGCCGTATTGATGGAATTCTCAGGCTCTTCCGAAGATTTAGCCCGCACCTGTCACGCACATCCAACACTGTCTGAGGCCGTGAGAGAGGCTACTCTTGCGGTCACGCGACGCGCCTTACATATCTGAAATCAACTTAATAAGCGTCCAAGCCTTATTGCTTTTTAATTGTTGAGCCTTTGCGCTAATTACAACAACACTAGCCTTGAGACCTGATGGGCGCCCATCCGCATAAAAACGCATGTATATGCGCCCAGAAAAGAGGTCATGGTCTTCTTAAAGAACCGCCTAAAACAACTCCTCTGCATCATCCTAGCGGTGGCTTTTATTATTGAAAGCTGGCTTTGGGTTCACGTCCGCGGGTGGCTGCGAGGCCTCAATCGGATTCTTGGATTAGATGTTTTTGACCTTTGGCTGAGGAAATGGGCCGAGACACATTCTCCTTATGCTGCTCTTTGCCTTTTTTTAGTTCCCGCTGGCCTAATTCTACCAGTTAAAATTATCGCTCTCGCCTTGATTGCCAAAGGAAGATTTGTAATCGGCTTATTTTCAGTCCTATTGGCGAAAATTTTAGCGCTCGGCGCAGCATCTTATCTTTTCGACCTGTTACGCAATAGACTATTGGAAATATCCTGGTTTAAATATTGTTATGTGCTGGCGTTAAGAATCCGCCTTTGGTCTAGGAGATTGCTCGCGCCATTAAGATCTCAGATTAGCTCGATCGTCTTTGGGATCAAAAGTTACATCAAAGAATATTCAATCATTTTATTAAATAAGCTTCGTTATTGGCTCAAAATAGGCAAAGCAAAAATAAATTCCTTATTTTGATAATTGTTGATCGCACAGCGCATAGCCAAAACATAAATCTCCTGACGATGCAGGTGAAGTTTTAAATAAAACCATTGCTGCAGAGATGCTGATAACAAAAAAAAGAGCCGCCATACCCGAGAAAGTAGCTTTGCGCATTGAGACATCCTGTATCTGATGATTAGACAGAACCAGAAAAAAGGAAATAAACTTTAAACACCGAGATGAACTTTCAGTTTTTTAGTCCATCTGCAGGATCGCATCACCAAGCCAAGACAAGCGCTGGCTCAACGACGAGACAACATCATCCGCAAGAAAGTGCAGGAATTTCAGAAAAAACAATCTACAAGCTAATGGCCCGCAATGTAACGAACCCTTCCAGAGCAATGAGCTCTAGAAGGGTTTTGTTAACTACATTACGACGACCTTAGTGCCGACCTTTACACGATTATAAAGATCGATCGCATCAATATCACGCATACGAATGCACCCAGAGGAGACGCCCTGACCAATTTTTTCAGGTTCGTTGGTGCCATGAATGCGGTAAAGCGTGTCCTTACCGTCCTGATAGAGATATAAAGCTCTCGAGCCCAACGGATTATCAGGACCTCCTGGGAGGCCGCCCGCATCAGCCGTCGGCTGAAGATGTGGCCAACGCTCAAGCATATCTTTAGGCGGGATCCAACGCGGCCACTCCTGCATTGCTCCGATATAGGTCCGCCCTGTCCATCCCATCGCATCTTGCCCGGTTGAAACGCCGTAGCGAACAGCCTTCCCTCCAGGCATGACATAATAGAGGAAATGAGATTGAGAATCGACGATAATGGTTCCGACCGGTTCGCCCGTTTTATAATCTACGAGATAGCGCTCAAATTCTGAGCCGACAGAGGCTTTAGGCGCTAGCGCCATAAATTCTGCGTCACGACCTGAAAGTTTTGGATCTGGCAGGGTTGTGCCGTTACAAGCCGACAAAGCGACGGCTGTAAGCGTTGCCGCAATCACAGATTTGTAATTCATTTGCTCACTCCTTCCCGCCGCATGTTGAGACGTTAAAAAATTCCTTACCATGTCTTGTGCAAAGTTGGAGTCTGTCAAAAGCAATATTCCGCGACTGTTGTAAAAGCGCCACGCTGTTGCAGATCCACAACAGTAAGTGACGGGCACAGTCGGAATTTGGTTAAACTATCATCCCGATGACTTTTAATATATTTAGTTTTAAGTCATTAAACGCAGCTCACGCAGCAATCGATCTCCACATAAGTTAGCGCAACCTAATGATGATCTATTGAAAACCTCATTCTTTTCTCATTCGAATTGTCGTGCACATGAGATGGGCCCTGGGCACCCAGAGCAACCGGCGCGGCTGGATGCGATAGAGAAAAGTCTTTCAGCTGAATGTTTTGCCTCCTTGACATGGATTTCCCCGCCCCAGGCCCCTTGGGAGAGCTTGCTGAGAGTTCATCCTCAGTCCTACTTAGACGCCCTCAACCAAGCCTCGCCGACGCAAGGTTACGCTCCACTCGGTTCCGATACGCAAATGAACCCCCACTCGCTTGCTGCCATCTGGCGCGCCGCGGGCGGCGCAGTTGCGGCAGTTGACCATGTTTTTCGTGGCAAAACAGACAACGCCTTTGTCGCCACGCGTCCCCCAGGGCATCATGCCGGCGTGACAAATCCGATGGGCTTTTGCTTTATCAATAATGTCGCCATTGCAGCTCGGCACGCACAAGCGGCTTATGGCTTAGAACGCGTTGCCATAATTGATTTTGACGTCCATCACGGCAACGGAACCCAGGATATTTTCTGGTCAGACAATTCTGTCCTTTTCTGTTCCACCCATCAGGCGCCTTTCTACCCAGGCACAGGCGGACAAAATGAGACTGGCGATCACGACACAATCGTTAACGCCCCTCTCTTTGCAGGCGCATCCGGCGAGGCTTTTAAGGAAGCGCTTTCTGAGCGGATCCTCCCGCGTGTAGAGAGATTTAGGCCTGATCTAATTATAATTTCCGCAGGCTTTGATGCACATGCAGATGACCCGCTTGGCGGATTGATGCTAAGCGCTGACGATTTTAGCGATGCAACAAAGCGGATTATGGAGGTAGCCGACCGTTGCAGTAAAGGTCGCGTTGTTTCAATCCTGGAAGGCGGCTACAATCTTCAGGCGCTCAGCCTTTGCGTTTCTGCGCATGTGCGCGCGCTCATGGGGATCTGATACGCTCAAGATCCAGAGATTAGACAAGCCCTCAAATTGAAAATTTCAGCCCTGACGCGCCTTAAAACGTTTCTGGACTTTGTTAATTACGTAGACGCGGCCCTTGCGACGGACAAGCTGGTTGTCTCTATGGCGCGAACGCAGAGATTTCAGTGAGTTACGAACTTTCATCGGTGATTCCCCGGCAATGTAATTTCCACCGGGAAGCCGCCCAGTGCCTGTTGCATGTGGCTATGCCAAATTTCCTGGCAAGGATCAAGTCATCTCTCCCACACTCCGCGCCATTTGGCAGCAGCGCCTTTAGAGCCTGGCAGAAATGGCGATTTCCTCTGTGAATTTCCGCCAACCGGCAGCGCGTAAATTACAAGCGGGACAGGTTCCACAGCCAAAGCCCCAATCAAAACGATGATGACGATCGCCCAAATAGCAGCTATGCGTCTGTACACGAATAAGGTCGATCAGAGCCGCGCCTCCAAGTTCATGCGCCAGACGCCATGTCTGAGCCTTGTCTAACCACATTAAAGGCGTGTGAATGACAAAAGACTTTTCCATTCCCAAACTCAGCGCCTGCGCCATGGTTTGAATGGTCTGCGAACGACAATCCGGATATCCGGAAAAATCTGTCTCGCACATCCCCCCAATCAAGTCGCTTATGCCTCTTCGGTAGGCCAATGCTGCTGCAAAGGTCAAAAACAGCAAGTTACGTCCCGGAACAAATGTATTTGGTAATCCATTAGCGGAAAACTCTATCTCGGTTTCTCGCGTTAATGCTGTCTGCGACATCCGACCTAAGGCGTCGACTTCAATCAAATGATCTGCGCCCAAGCGATTATTCCATTGTGGAAATATGGAAGTGAGGCCTTGTCGCAGCGCGCTGCGACAGTCGAGCTCGACTCGGTGCCGCTGACCATAATCAAACGCAACGGTCTCAACATGCGCAAAGCGAGACAAGGCCCAAGCCAAACATGTTGTTGAGTCCTGTCCTCCCGAAAAAAGAACTAATGCTGAAGTTTCTTCGATAGCGGGCTCAAATGGAGTCATAGTTAAAATCCAATGGTCAATTTACGCAATTATTAGGCTTCTAGACCGACTATAAACTCTTTGCCTAGACTCAAGAACCATATCGACGCGATTTAGATACCTCCACCCGCGCCTTTTGTCTGGCTCCCGAGCAAATTGCTGTCTATCAATTTACAAGGTTGCCGTCGTCACGCATGACAATAATTCTTAAAATTTCTTTTGCGAGCAACAGATTGCTATGCGCCGGTAGAATTTTTTCAAGATACCTTACCTTGAGCGGCATCAAAAGTATTGACAAAGAAACCTGGTTATTACGAATAAGCAATGATCTAACAGGACGTTTAAATTAAAATAATGCTAGCGCTTGATGAGAAAGCATTCAATTATTGCCCTTTACGCCGTGTCTGATGTTTGTTTAACCTCTGACTGTTTTATATATTATCTCTCTCGCTGGGATTAAAGGAATGTGTCCTCGCGTCACACTCTATTCTCGTCAAACTTAGCTCAGCAATGACCCGCTCATGTGTTATCTATCATTTGAGAACATTTCACTTCCTGCTTTATGCAAGGATCTCACATAATTGATCAACCTATGAGGGACAGATCTTGACGGCAGTTATCGTTGGACAAGGCCCAAGAAGCGCAACAATCTGCAATGATCACGCCCTAACGATCATTGCCGGTCCCTGCGTTCTGGAAAACCGCGGTATGGCGATTGATGTTGCGCAAGAATTAGCCCAAATTAGCGACCAACTAGATGTTAAAATAATTTTTAAAGCTTCATTTGATAAAGCTAATCGCACAAGCGGTCAGAGTCCGCGAGGCGTGGGACTTCAGGCCGCCCTGCCTATTTTTGAGGAAATCAAAAAATTAACAAGCCTGCCGATCACAACGGATGTCCATGAATGCGCCCAATGCGCAAAGGTCGCGCCCTACATAGATCTTATACAAATTCCAGCCTTACTTAGCAGGCAAACAGATCTCCTGATCGCCGCCGCAAATACTGGCCTGCCTGTCAATATCAAAAAAGGCCCCTTCATGGCGCCCGAAGACATGCTTTATGCTATAGAGAAACTACGCAGCCAAAAATTTCGAGGAGCAATCATTACTGAACGCGGAACAAGTTTTGGATACAATAATCTTATTTCGGACATGCGCTCTCTTTCTATTTTGAAAGACACAAGCGCGCCAGTTATTTTTGACGCCTCTCACGCCTCACAATATCCTACAGCGCTAGGCTCTACCTCCGGTGGCGATCGGCGTTATACGCCAATACTAGCCAGAGCAGCAGTCGCCGTTGGGGTTGCTGGCGTTTTTATTGAGACGCACCCCAATCCCAAACACGCCCAGTCAGACAGCGCTACGCAATTCCCACTTAATAATCTTGCACAATTGATCAAACAATTAATATCTCTTGACCAACTGATAAAAGGCTCACCCGAGATAGCATTGCAATAGAGAAAAAAACTACGATCCTGCGTCTTTCAAAAAATTCTCTTGCCTGTTATTTTTCGGATAATGGCCAAACACTTCGGCCAAATTTAGCTAAGAAAGCCAAAAAGTTCTAACCCTTTGCGGCCAGAAAAAGCCTACGGACTTTCCCTCGTCATAAAACATTCTATTCCCTTAGACGGACGGAGCTCTAAAATAGCCCCTTTTATAAAATATTTTCGTTATTAGCCTTTTTTCACGCGCATTATTAATTTAACGAACAAGATAAATATCGTAATTTATCCTGAGCTCCGTGAATGGAATAGAAATGATGAATCAGGACCCGGCCATAGGTTGGGAAATTTTTGAAATTATTTGGATCAATATTTTGCTCTCGGGCGATAACGCGATCCTTATAGCGCTTGCATGCCGACAGCTGTCTCCACACCAGCGCCGCTGGGGCGTGTTCCTCGGCGCGCTGGGTGGAGTGATTTTACGCGTTGTTTTTACCCTTATCGTTGTTGAACTCTTGGGCGTGCCGTTATTGAAGGCCGCCGGCTCACTCCTCTTACTTCTTGTCGCCATTAAACTATTAATCGACGAGACTGAGCCCTCAGACGTCAAAGCCAAGCCCAATTTATGGGGGGCCGTCATGTCTATCATCATGGCCGACGCAGTCATGTCGTTAGATAATGTTATTGCCATTGCTGCCGCTGCGCGCGGTTCAGCGCGCTTAATTGTTTTTGGGTTAGTCTTATCTGTACCAATCGTGATGTTTGGCGCCGGTTTTTTGTTGAAAGCCCTCGAACGCTTCCCTTTATTGGTTTGGGCAGGAGCAGCTTTACTGGGCTGGGTTAGTGGAGAAATGATGGCCAGCGACGTAATTGTAAGTGATTACTTAAGTAATTACATAGATCATCAAGCGCTCGAACGCTCTTTGTCAGCGATTGGTGCGAGCGGTGTCGTGATTAGCGCTTTTGTTATAAAACTTCTACGCCGCCAGCGAGGCAATAGCTAATGGCCCAGGCATAAATCCCTTGGTCATGGATCATTATACAAAAGCGTCAACCTTTCAGATTATCGCTTTTGTACTTTGCGTAGCAGGTTGCGTGAGCTTTGCGTTTTTAACGACCAAACAGCTGGCCTAAAAGTTTATCCAGATCTGTCGCGCTCTTCCTATTTTGCAAACTGTCGCCGTCAATTTGGAGGGATTGCTTGACCTTTTCGAGCGCTTGCTCCAGTTGCGCCTGATCAAATCCTCTTCCTATTTCTGAAGTGGGCTTACCCCCGTCCATATCCAAAGGATCGGTAGAGCTCGCGCGGCCCCTCTCGATGTCGCGATTGAAATCGCCGGGAGTTGACCGCTTCTTCCCAAAAATAGAGTTCAACAAACCGCCAAAGAGGCCGCCAAGCGGTGAATCGCCCTGGGACTTTTTAGTCTGAGGCGACGAAATTGGCGGAGACCCCTGCGAGCCTGCGCCCTCACCCAGCACCTGTCCAAGGAGATCATCCAGGTCTTTGTTTATGTCGCTTCTGCGCGAGAGCTGGCCTCCTGCCAATTGCTCAAGGAGCCCGCCGAGCGCCCCGGAATTAATGAGCTTGGCGAGCAACCCGCCAAGTCCTTGGTTGTTAAGAGACTTAGAGAGACCACTAAATAAAACTGAGGCGATAATTGGTAATAACTGGCGAAGGATCTGCGTTGACACGCCGCTCTGCCGAGAGGCCGCTTGCAAAATTTCATTCGTTTGCGCCTCGGAACCAAAAAGACTGAGAATGGCCGTCTGTCCTCGCACTAGAGAATCAGCCCCATATGCGGCTTCGCTGTGATCATGGGCGCAACAATTCGAAGAGGCGCAGAGGCATTGAACGACTTTTTCAAAATTCTGGGGCTGCTCAACCGCACGATCCATCCCATAGGCAAGCGCTAATCCAAGGGCTTGAATAGATTTATTAATCTCTTCCTCACTCAAATTAAATCGCTGTGCAAGATTTGTGGCCAACTGGCCTTCTTGAGCCGTTGAAAGAAGCCTATTGATATCTGCCATTTCATCCCCCCTGATAAAATCCCTTGCCAAAATCCTCGCTTAGCCGCTCGATGAATTAACTGACGATTTCAATGCTTGAGGCTGTAAGATTCTTGGCGTTAAGAAGAGACTAAATGAACTAAATCCAAACACCGAGTCCGCTGGCCCACCTGAGCAACTTGACAGAGCTGCAGCCGCGCGACATCAGTTGCGAAAGCACCCGGCCCAGCTCAGGTTTTAGCTCTGCGGAGGCCGCTCTTGCCGAAAGCGTAAAGATGGATCTTCAAACTCGCCGCGCCCTCCCACCGCTAAAAATTTTATTATGCTCGCCTCGCGGCTTTTGCGCCGGCGTTGTGCGCGCCATTGATGCGGTAGAGCGCGCTCTGGCGAAATATGGCCCTCCTGTCTATGTGCGCCATGAAATCGTGCACAATCGCTATGTTGTAGAGTCCCTGAAAGGCAAGGGGGCTATTTTTGTTGAAGAACTCGAGGAAATTCCTGAGACAACCGCTCCAGTCATTTTTTCTGCCCATGGCGTCGCAAAATCTGTTTCAGCCCAGGCAAGCGCCCGGAACTTGCTGGCGATTGACGCGACCTGCCCGCTCGTTACCAAAGTACATAGAGAAGCAGAAATACATTGGCGTCGCGGTCGACGCGTTCTGCTCGTAGGTCATTCAGGACATCCAGAGGTTGTTGGCACAATGGGCCAATTACCAGAGGGGGTCGTCATACTCGTCGAATCCCTTGAGGATATTGAAAAATTAAAATTCGAAGATGAAAGTAATTTGGCTTATGTGACCCAAACTACGCTTTCTCTTGACGATTCTAGGGAAATAGTGAGCGCGTTAACCCGTCGTTTCCCGCTTATCGTAGGGCCGCATAAAGAAGACATTTGTTATGCGACGACAAATCGTCAAGCAGCGGTTAAAGAAGTCGCACCGCATGTTGATGCAGTAATTGTCGTCGGGTCGCCCAATTCTTCTAACTCCCAGAGATTGCGTGAAGTAGCTGAACGCGCCGGCGCCCCTGCTCAGTTAGTTCAAGGACGTGGAGAAATTGACTGGTCAATCTTTGGCTCGATCGCCTCCCTTGGCATTACTGCCGGCGCCTCCGCGCCAGAAGTACTCGTTGAGGAAATCATGGACGCGTTTGCCGAAAGATATGACATCACAGTAGAAATGATTTCCACTGCCGATGAAAGCGTATCCTTTCCTCTTCCAAAAGAGCTACGTGCGCTCGCCTAACCGCGGATCTGGACTTATCCATGGCGGTTTATACTGAAGTAAACGATGCGGATCTAATCGATTTTCTTGCCTCTTATAGCATCGGCAAATTGCTGTCATGCAAAGGTATTGCTGAAGGCGTCGAGAACTCAAACTATTTTCTGCACACAGAAAGCGGCAGTTTTATTCTCACGCTTTATGAAAAGCGGGTTGAGGAGCGAGAACTTCCTTTTTTCCTCTCATTAATGGAACATCTTGCAGAGAGCGGCCTATCCTGCCCTCAACCTGTAAAAAACAAAGCTGGAGAAGCGCTTGGACGTTTAGCGGGCCGTCCTGCCGCAATCGTCACATTCCTTGATGGTTATGCAATTCATCATCCAGAATCTCAGCATTGCGCTGCCTTGGGTGAAGCGCTCGCAAGACTCCACCTTGCAAGCGCCGGCTTTAAAATGAAACGCAAAAATACGCTGTCAATTAACGCGTGGCGCCCTTTGTTTTCTCCTTACGCTGAGCGCGCTTCAGAAATTTCAGATGAGCTACGCGACTTTGTCGAAAAAGAACTTAATCTATTAGAACAAAATTGGCCAGAAAATCTCCCTCTTGGGGTTATTCATGCAGATCTATTTCCCGATAATGTTTTCTTTCTCGGAAATCGTATTTCAGGATTTATTGATTTTTACTTCGCGTGTTGTGACGCTTTAGCCTATGATCTTGCGATTTGCGTGAATGCTTGGTGCTTCGATAGCAATCAGCGCTTTCAACCTGCAAGCTGTGTTGCGATGATTAACGCCTACCAAAGCGTTCGAAAACTAACGGAAAATGAGGTTCAAGCATTTCCCTGGCTGGTGCGAGGCGCCGCTATGCGCTTTCTTTTGACGCGATTTGTTGATTGGCTCAATGTGCCAAAAGGAGCCTTAGTACGGCCCAAGGACCCACGAGAATATCTAAACAAGCTTCGCTTTCATCAGACAATGACGAGCTTTAAAGATTACGGTCTAAGTTCGTGACAGAGAAAGTTTCAATCTGGACAGACGGCGCTTGCTCAGGAAATCCCGGCCCAGGAGGGTGGGGGGCGATACTACGCTTTGGAACTCATGAGAAAGAATTAAGCGGCGGTGAAGCGCAAACAACTAACAATCGAATGGAGCTTACTGCAGCGATCATGGCGCTTGAGACGCTGACCCGCCCCTGCGAGATAAATCTTTATACCGACTCTCAATATGTTCGGGGAGGCATAACAAGCTGGATAACAGGCTGGAAGGCCCGAGGCTGGCGAACCGCGGACCGAAAGCCGGTTAAAAATATAGAACTCTGGCAACGTCTTGACGCCGCAAAGACTCTTCATCAAGTTGAATGGCATTGGGTCAAGGGACACTCTGGACACGAAATGAACGAACGCGCAGACGCGCTCGCTCGCAAAGGCCTATCGACTTTTTTAGAGGCTTTAAAAAACAATTTTTAATTACGCGTTCTAATTTCATTACATGGCTATCTTGCTCTAAAGACCGGACTTTTCCTTATTAAGAAAAAACTTGTTCCATCTTGAACAAAACTATATTTCTATATTGCGCGGTGTGAGCTTGCAAATTAGCGCGCTGTTCCGATCAGTCAACTCAGAAGCCGCAATATCCTCATTATTATGAAAAGGCGCGCTCATGTTTAAGACGCTTCAAAAATACATAAAATTTATGTTTTTGTTTCCCATCAAGCTCGGCATAGCGAGCATATTGGGATCTTATCCCGCATTCGCGCAAGATATGTTACAGGGCGTGGATCTTGAACAACCTGCCTACTCGCAAGCGGAATTAACGCGTGCCGACATAGAAAAGGCGATAATCAATCATGCGACTGGAGCGCCGCTGGATTTTTCAAGAAAAAGCCTCAACGGTCTAGATCTCTCTGGCCTCAACCTTTCTGGATGTAATTTTTATGCAGCGCGATTGAATAAAACAGACCTCAATAATACCAACCTAGAGGGAGCTATCCTGGATCAAGCTTGGCTCATTGAAGCCAACCTAACCAACGCCTCGCTTAAAGGCGCCCACGCATTCGCTGCGCAAATGCAACGTATTAGAGCCGATAAAGCTAACTTTAGCGGCATACGATTAACAGCGGATTTAACTGGAGCAAGCCTCCGTGAGACGATATTTAACGAATCGGACTTATCTGCTGATATGAAAAATCAATCTATGGGATTAATGCGTGCTAATTTACGCTCAACACGGCTTGAAGGCGCTAGTTTTAAAAAAGCTAACCTCATGAGCGTAGACTTACGCTTTGCGCATGCCGCGCGAACAAATTTCACAGAAGCTAACCTCAGCGACGCTAACGCTGCAGGCGCAGATTTCTCAGGAACTGTCTGGAAAGATGCAAGAGTTACCAACCTTGATCTTGACTCGGCGTTGATTGACTCAGATAGCTTGAGCGCATTGCAAAACGCGCTTCACCTTGACCGGGTTCAAAAAAAATGAGCCATGAATCAATTCGTATCGGCGTAGATCTCGGCGGAACTAAGATTGAGGCAGCTGCGCTTGATCCCGATGGAGCAATCTGCGCCAGAAGGCGTGTTGCAACGCCAAGAGATGATTATACCGCAATTATAAGATCAATCGGCGCCCTAGTGCATGAGTTGGAACTCGAATTAGATCAACGTGGCACTGTCGGCTTGTGTGGTCCAGGATCTTTATCAAAACATACTGGACTTATTCGCGGATCAAACACTGCGGTTGTGAATGGCAAAGCTTTACCCAAAGACTTATCAAAAATTCTCCAGCGTCCCGTAAAAGTCGAAAATGATGCTAATTGTTTTGCTCTCTCTGAGGCGATAGACGGCGCAGGCAAAGACGGAAACAGTATTTTCGGCGTCATCCTCGGCACTGGCGTGGGAGGCGGAATGGTCATAGACGGAAAGATTGTTTCAGGATGCAACCATATCGCTGGAGAATGGGGACATACGCCTCTGCCTTGGATGAGCGCAACAGAATATCCAGGGAAAAAATGTTTTTGCGGCCATCAAGGCTGTATTGAAACCTTTCTCTGTGGTGAAGCCCTCTCTAGTGATTTTAAATCGCGTACAGGCGAAGAAAAAAACGCAAAAGAAATTGTCATCTTGAGTCGGCAAGGCGATGACTCTGCTTTACACACTCTAGCGACGTATCAAGACCGCCTAGCGCGCGCCCTGGCTCTGCTGATAAATATTTACGATCCTGACATTATTGTGCTGGGAGGCGGGCTATCAAATATCAATGAAATTTATTTTGGACTGATTGATAAAGTAGCAGCGCATGCATTTACCACGGATCGATTGGAGACAAGAATTCTACAAAATCAACATGGCGATTCTAGCGGCGTGCGCGGCGCTGCGTGGCTTGGAGCCAGTTCTGAGCCCTATGGAACATAGATCCATGTGAGTTTGTTTAAGAGAAATCGTAACTACCCAGGTTACGAAGTGCTTTAGATTTGAGAGGCGCAGAATTTTGTAGACGGCGAATCTTTATTTTGATTCAAACTAAGGATGGTCATCGAATCGCGGAATAAGCCGACTTATGATGAGCTTTTGGCGCTCGTAGCTGCGCTGA
>Ga0194120_10002469_pt1 | contig 31679 bp, 22 predicted proteins | sample TA2MahCa65mmetaG_FD_148642 | JGI IMG/M metagenome (GOLD analysis project Ga0194120, IMG submission 148642) | Freshwater microbial communities from Lake Tanganyika, Tanzania - TA2015019 Mahale Deep Cast 65m | ecosystem: Environmental > Aquatic > Freshwater > Lake | place: Tanzania: Lake... | reverse complement strand
CGCCGGGCATGGCACCGACCGTGGGCCCGCGGCCAGGCGCGATGGGCGCCGCTCCTGGCAGTGCACCAGCCGCTGGTGCACCGCCCGCGGGGGCCGCACCGGGCGCTCCGCCGCCCGCAGGCGCAAAGCCTTTCTGACGTGGCATCGTCCACAAGCCGCTCGAACCAACCAGGTGTGAAGGTGTGCTGGCTGGCGGACACTTGATCCGCGAGGCGGCGCGCCGCAAGACAGCCCGTCGGGCCGGCCGTTGGGCGGCTCGCCGTGCGCCATGCGCCTTCACACTGCACGCCAGGGGAGTACTGCGATCGTGTCCAGCCCACTCGAAGACAAGCTGAACGAAGACCTCAAGGCCTCGATGAAGGGCGGCGACAAAGTGGCGCTGCTCGCCATTCGCGCCGTCAAGACCGAACTGATGAAGCGCCGCACGGCCAAGGCGGGCGTCGAGATCACCGACGACCTGGTGACGGACACGCTGCGCGCCTACGTCAAGCAGTTGCAGGGGTCGATCGACGAGCTCGTGGCCGGTGGCGCCGATGCGAGCGAAGACAACATCGTCCAAATGCGCGGCGAAATCGCCTACCTCGATCGCTACCTGCCCAAGTTGCTCGACGACGCCGCAACCGCGGCCCTGGTTGACGCCGTGCTGGCCGCCAACGGTATCACCGACCCCAAGATGGCGGGCAAGGCGACGGGCCTGGTGATGAAGGACCACAAGGGCAAAGTCGATCCCGGAGTCGTGGCGCGCATCGTCAGGCAGAAGCTCGGGGCGTAGCCGGCGCCTGCCTGCCCCTCAAATGTCGCGCCAGTCTTTCGGCTTCTGCTTGGTCTGCGCCTTCTTGCGGTCGGCGAGCGTCGCGGCCACGTCGCCCGGCGGCGCTTCGAGGGCGCCCACTGTGCAGCGGTGTGGGCGCGGCTTACCGGTCAGGTCCATGCGCACGGCCGGATCTGCGCACTGGCCGAGCCCGATGGCCACGCTGCCGCGCTCAGGCCGGTAGCGCTCGCTGCCCTTGAGCGAAAACCCGGGCAGCCCGCGCTGCGTATGCAGGTCGAGCGCGACGAACCCGTAGCCACCCCACAGCACCGAGTGTTCGACGGCGACGTCGCCGGCCTCGCCACGCGCCACGGTGATGGCATCGGGCCGCCCCATCACGATGGACGATGCGACGTGCAGGGTGCGGCGACCGGGTCCATCGGGCTGCAGCACGATGCCTGACCCGCTGTTGTAGGCGATGGTCGAGGCGATGACGTCGAGCCGGGCCTGGCCGCTCAGCCGGACCGGCGGATCCGCGGTGCCCTTGGCCTCGTTGTCCACGACCAGGGTCCCGAGAAGCCGCGCCCGCACCGTGCCCGTCAGCTCCAAGGCCGCCGCTCGGTCGCCGCTGTTGCCGGTCGCCCGGGTGCGGATCAGGTGCAGCGAACCGGCGGAGGCAGCGATGGCGCCACCGCCGTGCAAGGTCGCCGTATTGCCAAAAAGCCAGCAGTCGGTCAGGGTGAGGCTGCTCGCCTTGCTGTTTTCGACTGCGCCGCCGCGCTCGGCACGGCCATTGGTCAGCGTCACGCCCTCGAACCGGAAATCGACGCCATCAGCGACCACGGTCAGCACCCGGCCCTGACCGCCTGCATCGAGCACTACCTTGTCGCGGCCGGCGCGGCGAATCGTCGCCGATCGGGTGGCCAGCAGGCGCGCCCCGCGGTACACGCCCGGCTTGAGGCAGACCACGGGCGGCGCCTTGCCAGGTCGGTCGATGGCGTGCTGGATGGCGGCGGTGTTGCCGTCGGGACTCAAGGTCACGGTGCAGGCGTCGGCGTCGGCGGCGGCGAGGGCGATCACGACGATGGGGACGAGAACGTAGCAGGCGTGCATGACCGAGGAGGGCCGGACTGCGGCGGGGAGCGCAGGATAGCACGGCCGGGTCGCGTCGCGACTGGCGCGGGGTTCCAAATCAGGGGTCTGGGTTGCTCAGGGGCCGCCGATTTGCTGATGCGACTCGAGCACGGCCACCGCGGCGGCCAGCGGGGGCGGTGCGGCGTCGGCGCTGCACGCGTCCACGCCTGCGCCAGTGAACGAGGCGCAGATGGCCACTGCCCAGGTCCGGATCAAGGACACGGTCAGACCACAGCAAACGCCTGTGCGCGCGGGCGGCATACGCAACCCCTACGGCAGTGAACCCAGCACCGGCAGTGGCACGGCGCTATGCGTGTCGGGCCCGTTCGGACCCGCGCCCAGGCGGAAGTACTTGTTCGACCCCCAACACCACACCGAACCGTCGATGCGCAGTGCGCACGAAAACCCTTGGCCGGCGTCGACCTGGGTGACGCCCGACAGCCCCTTGACCAGCACCGGTTCATAGGAATCGTAGGTCGTGCCATTGCCAAGCTGGCCTGTGCTGTTGCGGCCCCAGCAGGCCACGGTGCCACCTTCCAGCAGCGCGCAGGTGTGGCCCGTGAGGTCGCCATAGTCTTCGCCCGCCCCGCAGGCGATCTGGATGGCCTTGGCGGGCAGGCCCTTGACTGGAACTGGCGTCGCGCGCGTGGCTGCCGTTCCGTCGCCGAGCTGTCCGGCCGCGTTCACGCCCCAACACCACGGCACGCCAGACTTGGCCAGCGCGCACTTGTGACTGAGACCCACGCAGACTGCGACGGCGGGCTCCTTGAGCGCGACCTGGATGAAGGTGGATGACTCGTTCTTGCTGCCGTCGCCGAGCGTGTCGTTGCTCCAGTAGTTGGGGCTGGGACCAAAGGAGCACAAGTACGCATGTCCGGAGCCCCACACGGTGCCGTCCGCGCGCAGGGCGAGCGACATCACGTTCTCGGCCCCGTTGTTGGTGTCGCCGGCGAGCGCGGCCGCAACCTTGACGACGCCATCGAGCGCGACCGGCGCCGCGTTGGCCTGGCAGTCTGGACAGTAGCCCAGGCCGAGCTGCCCCGCGTTGCCTATGCCCCAGGCCCAGAGCTTGCCGTCGGTGTCGATGGCCAGGGAATAGAGGCGGCCCATGCCGAGATGCTTGATCGCAGGCAGCCCCGCGACCGGTTGGGGGACCGGGTCGAACTGCGCACACACGCCTCGCCCCAGGCTGCCGGCCTTGTAGAACTCGTCACCGCCCCAGCACTTGACCCCGCCGGATGCCAGCCGTGCGCATGCCGTGCCACTGCCGATGTCTGCCTCTACTGCGCCAGCGATGTTCGGGACCAGGCCCGGCGCAGGCCACACGCCGCCATAGCCCCACTGCGCGCCCCACCGCACGACCTCGCCGCCGGAAAGCACGGCCACGGCAGCCACGTTGCCGGCACCGATGTGCTTCGCCCACCGCTTGACGCACTTGCCCTCCGCGCACACCTTGCCGTCGCCGCACACCGTCTCGTCCGGCACTGCCGCGTTGATGCACCTGGCACAGGCCAGCGCCGAGGTTGCAGACTTGCTTGGCGTTTTCCGACGGCACGCTGGCCAAGGTACCGGTCTTGGGCTGGCAGACGTTGTGGCTGCACGCGGTGTCGGCGCCCGGTTCACAGGTGACGACGGTGGCGGGATTGACCTTGCAGGCCTTGGGGAACACGGTGGCATCGCAGCGCAGCGTGCCGTTGCACAGGTTGGCGTCCTCGAACTTGGCGCAGTCGGCGTTGTTGGCTCACTGGCACAGGCTCGGGCCGTTCGGCACGCAGGCGCCGGCCTTGCAGGTGGCCTTGAGCGCGCAGGGGTCGTCGCTCTAGCAAGGCAAACCAACGGCGAGCGGCTTGGTGCCGCACGCGCCGGTCTTGGGGTCGCAGGCGGCGGCTTCGCAGGGATTGAGCGGCGCCGGGCAGGTGACAACGGTGCCGGGCTTGGGCTGGCAGGCGAACGGGAAAGTCAGCTTGTCGCCAACCTGGCGCTGTCGGTTCAGTTGCCACTGGCGCCGTCTGCGGGTTCCGCGGTCGGTGCGGTCCGCAAAGCGCTGCCCAGGCCGGCGAGCCCCACGTAGTGCACTTGCAGCGCGCCGTGGTCGCGGGCGTAGGGGACGTCGACGTCCGTGGCGACCACGAAATTGCGTCCAAGCGGATGCACTGAGCGCATCGCCGTGAGGCCCTTGGGCGAGAACGCGCTCGAGGTCCACTTGCACTCGATGGCATCGGCGCTCCCGTCGCGGTGCGGCAGCACAAAATCCACCTCCCGTTGTTCCTTGTCGCGCCAGAAATGCGGCTCCGGCAGCCCCGGCCACGCCAGCAGCGACTCCAGCGTGAGGTGCTCCCACAGCGCCCCGCAGTCGGTGTCGCGCAAATCGTTCCAGCCGTTGGCGAAGGCTACAAATCCGGTGTCAAAACCGTAGATGCGCGGCCGGTGAAGCAGTTCCTGTCGGCCGCCGCCGTGGAAGGGCCGCACCACGTGGATGACCTGGGTGACTGCAAGCGCCTCTAGGTAGTTCATCACCGTCGGCCGGCTCAGTTCGACAGCGCGCGCCAGGCTGGCGACATCGGCCATTCCACCGCTTTGGCGCAACAACAATTCGGCCAAACGCAGATAGGCGCCGCGCCGTTCTACTCGGAACAATTCCTGGACATCACGGGCAAAATACGAATCGAGCCATTCGGCGTAGAACTCAGGGTCGCGTCGTTCCGCCAAAAGCGTTGGGGGCAGGCCACCGTGCAGGAGTCGCTTGCGCAGGTCGCGCACGCCGAACTGCGCCAACTCGTCCGCCAAAACCGGCTGCATCCGCACCACCCGCTTGCGGCCGGTCAGGGCGTCGCGGAACTTGGCCGTGGCCGCCAATGTCGATGATCCCGTGGCGAGAACGCGCAGGGTCGGGAACTCGTCGGCCGCGATCTTGAGCAGCCGACTGGGGTCAGGCAACTGGTGAACCTCGTCCAGCACCAGAATCGGCGTTTGCACGCTGCGCAGGAACGGCACAGGGTCATGCAGGCGCCGAGCGGATTCCGGCAAGTCGCAATTGACAAAGGTAGTGTCGGCGAGGCTGCGGGCCAGCGTCGTTTTGCCCACGCGCCGCACGCCCGCGAGCCAGGCGATAGGGGCGGCCTGCCAGCACTGGGTCAAGCGGTCGGTCCAGAATGGGCGGAGGTTGGCAAACATGAAAGCAGACTTTACATCTAGTGGGAAAAAATGTCAAGACGGGTTGCCAGGACCTGCATCCACGCCCAGCTTGAACCTACGCCCGCGCGCACATACAGTTGGGCCCAGGTCCGCGGCGCGCTTCACAGACCAGGACTCGAGCGCTGCCCCAAACGGGCGCTTTTTGGTCGGCGCGATGCACTGCAAGCCGGCCGTTCAGGGACCATCATGGGTCGCTATTTCGTGGTGCGGGAATTCTGGAAACACGGCGACGTCGATGCCGGCGAACTGCTCGGGGCCTACTTGACCGAAGCGGAAGCGCAGGCGCGCCGCGCAGAATCCCGCAGCATCCAAGATCGATCGACCAACGGCGCCTACGACGAAACGACCCAGCGCATCGTGCACGGGGCCGCGGTCGCGCAAGAACCAGACGCCGTGCGCATGGCCCTCGCCTCGCTGGAACCGGATGACCTCGCCAGCGCAGTTGCCGCGGTGCTCAGCGGCGCAGCGTTGCCCTTGCGGCTCCGCGAGGCGGGGCGGGCGTTGTCGCTGCTTGCGGGCCATGCGCCCGCTGCCGAGGGTGGCGATCCAATTGCGCCGCATCAGGCGGAAGGGGCTGCCGCCATGCTGGCCCGGCTGGTGGTCGCGGTTGCCTGGAAGTCCGGGATCGATGCGGCGGCGCTGGCGGGCGTCACCGCCGATGTCGAAGTCACGCTGCTCGCCGAAGCGGCCCGCGCGTTGCAGGCCCAAGGCGTGCAATTGTCCACCGGTGTGTTCGACTGCGCTGATGCGCAAGCCGCCCCGGCCCTCTGCGCAAACCCGACCGCAGCGAGGTCCGCCTAGCCGATGGACGCCACCTACGAAACCGCAGTTGCGCAACTCGTCGCGCGGGCGGCGGCCAACCCTGCTTTCCTGGCGGCAATCGGACGCGTAATGCACCACGGAGCTCCGGCGGATTCGGGCGGCGATCCGCAAGCGCATGCGTTCGCTCAGCTGTGCGATGGCCGCATATGGGACTCCCAGCGCGTCGCCGCCGATGCGCTCGCGAAGCTCGGTAGCCCTGCGCTGGAACTGCTGGCAGTTGGCCTGGACTCGTCGCACCCGAATGTGCGCCACATTGCAACGTCGACGCTGGCCGCCGCGGGCGACCCGCGGTGCGTGCCCAACTTGCTGTCGTGGTGCCGCAATGGCACCTGGGCCGCCCGAGGCGTGGCCCTGCTCGAACAGGTGTTGCGTGGCGCGGCCGGGGCCGTGGGGGCCGCGGACCTGCTTGCATGTGCCACGCTGGACGGCGCCGTGCAGCAATCCTACGGCCCGCCAGACTGGGCCGGCGACGAGCCGCTGGTGAGCCAGACACCTGTGTGCTGTGGCGCCGTGCGGGCAATTGCCCAGGCGGAGTTGGCCCGGCGTGCGTCCGCGGTGGACGAGTAGCTCCGGGCGGGCGCGCGGCGCAAGCATGGACCAGAAGCCGGCGGTAGCAATACTGCCTCGATCGGCGGGCACGCCGGCCTTGGTCCTGCCCTGACGCTGTGCCTGCTGCTGTGCCTGAGCGGTGCCAACATCAAGGGCCGCCGCAATCGTGGCGTCGGCGCCAGCTGAGCCTGATAGCCAGGCGCTGCACGGTTGCACGCAATCCGGCAGCGCCCGCCCAAACCCCGCGAAATACACGCGGCGTTCCGAGGACTCATCGCCATCTGACCCAGTGTCGCCCTCCCCAGGCGCCTTTGTCTGCGCATCGCTCTGCCCGTTCGTGCTGGCTCGGCCTGGCCAGCCGCGCAGGGGGCACGCATCCCAAACGCCGGCCAAGCCGACCACGTCTGCGCCATCGTCCCGCCCCTTGCCCACGGCCTCCAGCCGCCCTACTTTGGCGCCCCTTCCGCCCGCCCGAGGACCCCATGGCCGCCAACACCGAACCCAACAAGATCATCTACAGCATGATCGGCGTCGGCAAGTACTTCGACAAGAAGCCGATTCTCAAAGACATCTACCTGTCGTACTTCTACGGCGCCAAGATCGGCGTGCTGGGCCTGAACGGCTCGGGCAAAAGCTCGCTGCTCAAGATCCTGGCTGGCGTGGACAAGGATTTCGTCGGCCAGACCACGATTTCGCCCGGCTTCACCATCGGCTATCTGCCGCAAGAGCCGCAACTCGACCCCAAGGCCACGGTCAAGTCGATCGTCGAGCAGGGCGTCCAGGCCACGGTCGACCTGATGCGCGAATTCGAACAGGTCGGTGAAAAGCTGGGCGAAGTCACCGACGACGACGAGATGATGAAGCTGGTCGAGCGCCAGGGCGAACTGCAAGAGAAGCTCGACGCCGCCGATGCCTGGGATCTCGACGCGCGGCTTGACATGGCCATGGATGCGCTGCGCTGCCCGCCCGGCGAGACGTTGTGCGGCGTGCTGTCGGGCGGCGAGAAGCGCCGCGTCGCCTTGTGCCGCTTGCTGTTGCAAAGCCCCGACATTCTGCTGCTCGACGAACCGACCAACCACCTCGACGCCGAGTCGGTGGCGTGGTTGGAGCAACACTTGCAGCGCTACGCCGGCACCGTCATCGCCGTGACCCACGACCGTTACTTCCTGGACAACGTGGCCGGGTGGATTCTTGAACTCGACCGCGGCCAGGGTATCCCGTGGAAAGGCAACTACTCGTCGTGGCTGGAGCAGAAGCAGGCGCGGCTGGCGACCGAGGAGAAGCAGGAGACGGAGCGCCAAAAGACCCTGCAGCGCGAGTTGGAGTGGATCCGCATGTCGCCCAAGGGCCGCCACGCCAAGGGCAAGGCGCGCATCGCGTCGTACGAGCGGCTGCTGACCCAGGAGTCGGAGAAACGCGGCGCCGAACTGGAAATCTACATCCCGCCGGGGCCGCGGCTGGGCGACGTGGTCATCGAGGCCAAGGGCGTGCGCAAGGCCTTTGCGGACAACATCCTGTTTGAGGACCTGAACTTCGCGCTGCCACCGGGCGGCATCGTCGGCGTCATCGGCCCCAACGGTGCCGGCAAGACCACGCTTTTCAAGCTCATCACCGGCCAGGAGAAGGCCGATGCGGGCAGCTTCCGCACCGGCGACACCGTGCAACTGGCCTACGTGGACCAGTCCCGCGACGACCTCGACCCCGACAAGAGCATCTGGCAGGTGGTCAGCAACGGCCAGGACGTCATCGAGTTGGGCAGTCGCACCATCAACTCGCGGGCGTGGGTGGCGCGCTTCAACTTTTCGGGCGCCGACCAGCAAAAGAAAGTGGGCGTGCTGTCGGGCGGCGAGCGCAACCGCGTCCACCTCGCGCGCTTGCTCAAGACCGGCTGCAACGTCTTGCTGCTCGACGAACCGACCAACGATTTGGACGTCAACACCTTGCGGGCGCTAGAGGAAGCGCTGGAGAACTTCGCCGGCTGCGCCGTGGTCATCAGCCACGACCGCTGGTTCTTGGACCGCATCGCCACCCACATCCTGGCGTTCGAGGGCGACAGCAAGGTCGTGTATTTCGACGGCAACTACTCGCAGTACGAGGCCGACCGAAAGGCACGCTTGGGCCGCGATGCCGACCAACCGCATCGGATTCGCTATCGGGCGTTGACGCGCGTGTGAATCACTGACGTCGCGGACTGCCCGGCGTCGACCCAGCCCGGGCGGCGCAATTCGGACAAAGCTGCTGTAGCGGGATCCTACACCACCGCTGCCTGCCGCCTGAGCCGCGCACTGCGGCGGTCCTTGCCGACCATGTCGATGTACTGCCACAGCGGGCCGGCTTTGCCCGCGGCGCGCAAAAGCCCGAACAACCGCGCATCGAAGTTCACGCCAAGCGCCGGGATGATCCACCGGGGGAATTCCTCGGCTTTTTGGCGCATGAGTTCTTTGATTTGCTCGCGGAACACCCGCCGCTCGGCGGCCAGCGCCGCGTCCAGCGACTCGTAGTCGTCCATCCAGACCATCATGATGGCGGCGAAAGGGTCGAGATCCGTGCAGAAATCCAGGGTCGCGCGCACGTCGTCCAGCGTCTCGCCGGGCGTGCCGAGAATGAACGTCATGCAGTCCTTGACGCCCGCGACCTTGCAAATAGCGTCCATCTTGCGCACGTCGGCAAGCGAAAACCCTTTGCGCATGCGGTCCAGGATCGCGTCCACGCCGCTGTCGGCGCCGATTTCGAGACCCGCGCAGTTGGCTTGACACAGCAGATCCGCAAGTTCGCGGTCGAAAGCCAGCGGATTCGCATAGGCCGTCCACGGCACGTTCCAGCCGCGCGCCGCCAACTGCCGACAGATCTCTTTGGCATGACTTGGCGGCAGGTTGAACACCGAATCGACCACGAACACATGACGAATCTCGGGCTGGCGCTCGAGACTTTCGAACATTTCGTTGACGATGCGAGCGGGATCGCGCCTCCGGACCGCCCGGCCCTCGATGGTCGGGTAGGTGCAGTAGTCGCACTTGAGCGAGCAACCGCGCTTGGTCTGCACCGAGTCCATGCGGTAGTTGCTGAAGTGTCGGGGATCCACCAACCGGCGGTCGGGGACCGGCAGGGCATCCAAGTCCTGAAACCGCGGGGCCGGCGGGTTGCTATGTACACGCTCCCGTCCGAGCCCATCGGTCACCAGGCGGTGCAGGTTGGGCACGGCCGAATAGTCGCCGTCGCCGCGCTCCACGGCCTCCAGCAGCAGCGCAAACGGCGCCTCGCCCTCGCCGGAGATGCCGAAATCGGGGCGCAGGTGTCGCATCAGTTCGGCCGGCATGACCGAGAACCCGCCGCCGCCCAACACCGTCGGGGCCTGGGTGCACGACCGCACCGTGGCCAGGATGTCGGCGTACCAGCTCAGGTTGTCGTGGTAGCCGGTGTAGTCGTTGTTCTGGATGTTGCGCATGCCAATCGCGACGACGTCGGGCTGAAACGCGGCGATGCGGGTGCGCACATGGTCGAGTGGATCGGACTCGAAGCACAAGTCCCAGAGTTCGGTCTGATGCCGCGCCGCAATGCTGGCCTGGACGTACAGCAGACCCAGCGGGATGACCGCGTCGGGCATGATTTCGCGGTTTCCACTGACCAGGGCAATGCGCATGGGGCGATGGTGGCGCAGGTTGGGGGTGCGGGCAAGGGTTGGGGCACAACCGGGGATTCTGCTTTGCTGATCAGCGGTGGGCGAGCACCCGCCCGACCTCCGGCGCCCCGGCCGCCGCCCGCGCCAGCCGCGTCGCCTGCAGCTTCCAGACCACGTCGCCGGACTCGGGTTCCAACCGCACGCACAGCGGCAGCACGCTGGCATCGAGGTCCACGCGGCTCGCCGCCACCAACAAGGGCAGGGCGCTCCATTCGGCGGCCGACAGCGACCGCACCGATGCGTAGCCGGCGACGACCGCGCGCAGCAGGTCCGGGCGCACCACCAGCGGCGCTGCGGCGTCGGTCGACCATTGCACCGCCAGCAGGTCCGCGCAGCGCGCCAGGTCCCAAGCCAGCACATCGTGGTCGCACAGGTCCCAGTCCACCACGGACAGCGCGCCATCGCGGCGCAGCAGCACGTTGCCGCCCGCGAAGTCGCCGTGCACAAGGCCCGTGGGGCACTCGGCCAGCACCGGCCGCAGGCGCCGGGCGGTGGCGTCCAGCAAGCCGAGAATCCGTTCGCCGAGCGCGTGCCGCTGGAATGCCGCCGCGCACGCCGCGTCTTGACCGAGCAAAGTCAGCCACGCCCCGCGCGGCGACGGGTGGCGCAACACCCGCGTACCCGCCCGAATGCCCCCGCGCGGCCGGCCGCTGCCGCCAAACCCGAGGCCGGCCAGGTGCAGCCGCGCCAAAACCGCGCCCATGCGTTCCGCGCCCGCGGGGTCGAGGTCTGGACCGTCGAGCGACGCGCCCTGGACGTCTGGGTAGAGCGCCAGGAGGTCGCCCGCAAACGGCATCCCGTCGTCGCCAGCGTCGTCGGGCACGGCAACCGGCACCAGAAAACCGCGTTCAGAAGCAAACCGCGCGGCGCGGTGGGTGAAGGCAACACTTGGCGTTGGCCTGGTCAAGCCGTTGTAGCGCTTTGCATAAAACACGCCGGAGTCCGTCACCAAGCGCGCCGTCGGGCCATGTGCGCCCAAGGCCACCCAGCGCAGCGATCGCACGGCGCCAAGGTTGCCCCAGCGGGTGCGCACCAATTCGGCAAACGCCTGGGCCGTCAGGTCGAGATGCTTGAGTTGCAGATCCCAGAGCCGCTGGTCGGGCGACACCCGCCGCAGGCGTTGCTCGGCCCGCTGGGCGAGGTCGATGTCGCCGATGGCGAGCGCCCGCGAAATGGCCCCGTGCCACACCCACGCCGGCTGGGCGGCGCCCGAAAACAGGGCCTGCAGCGCCTCGCGCTCTCGGGCCTGCCATTGGGGATCGTCTTGCTGGTTTTCGGTGGCTGCCGTGCGGGGCGGCGCAGGGGCCAGCGCGGGCTTGCGCGCCCACTTGACGCCCGGCGTCTCGCCCGCCTTGGCCTGGACGAGTTCGGCCAGCGCTGCCAGGTCGGCGTCCTGCGCCGCGGCGGCCATCGGCCCCAACCAGTCGACGGCCAGGACGGCGGGCTCGGCCAACAGCGCAACCACATCGGCCCAGCGGTCAGCGCGCGCCCACAGCAGCGCCAAATCCAGCCGTGCCCGGTCGGCCCTCGGATGGCCCGCCAGCGCCCGTTGCCACCACGCCTGTGCGTCGTCTGGGTGGCCCTGTTCGAGCGCCAGGCAACCGAGCCAGTAGGGCGCAGCATCCGAGTCGGGCACCCAGCGCAGCGCTGTGCGAAACGCGCGCTCGGCGGCCAGCGCGCGGCCCTCCTTCCACGCGGCCTGACCGCGCTGGAAGGCGCGCAGCCCTTCGATGGGTTCGTCTTCTCCCGCGGCGCGGTGGCTGCCGGTGACGCGCCCGCCCGAACGCCGCAGTTGCAGCCACGCGTCCGGGGCGCCGCGCACGCCGTCGATCCAGGACCAGGCCAATTCGGCGTCGGCGACATCGGCCCCTGCGAGGTCGGCCTGCCGCAAGTCCGCCCCCGAAAGATCGGCTCGCGACAGGTCCGCGCCGCGCAGATCGGCACCGCGCAGATCGGCCAGGCTCAGGTCACACAGGTGCAGGCGCGCGCCGCGCAGGTCGGCCCCGGAAAGGTCGGCCTCGCTCAGGTTGGCGCGCTGCAGGTCCACGTCGCGCAGGCTGGCGTGCGCGAAATGGCCGCCGCGCAGGTCCACATCGCGCAGCACCACCGGCGCATCGGACTGCGCGGCGGGGTGCAACGTGGGCGCGGCGCTGGCGTCGTCGCCATGCAGGCCGGCCGGAAGCGAAACCATCGCCGCAACGACCTACAAGCAGATGATGCCGAACTGGCAAGTCTTGCCGGCTGGGCAGGTGCCGCCCGGACCACACAACTGGAAGCCGCCGCCCCCGCCGGGCAACGGGAAGCCGGGCGGAATCGGCACGCACGCCGAGAACAGGCACTGCGCCGGCGGCGTGCAGTCCGCTGTGGTCTTGCACTGGCCGGGCGCCGGCAACTGCATCCCCTTGGGGGTACACAACCCGAAAGTACACGCCTGATTCTCTTTGCAATCCGCATTCTTGTTGCACTGCTTGGGCGCGCAGATGGCCACCAAGCACTGCTGGTTCTCTTTGCAGTCTGCGTCGCTGTTGCACAGGTTGGGGCCGTTGGGGATCTTGGGCAGGCAGGTGCCGAGCGCGCACGTCAACTGCACCGTCACGCCCTGGAACTTGATGGTCGGACAGTCGCTGGACTTCTCGCACTCGATGGTGGGCACCAATCCCGGGATGCAGAAGCCCTTGTAGCACTTCTGGCCGTTGCCTTTGCACTCGCTGTCGGCCTTGCACTGGGCCGGCACGCACAGCTTGGCGAGGCATTGCTGTTTGGGCCCGCACTGCTCGTCGGTTTGGCAGCCAGTGACCGGTAGGGTCTTGGGCAGGCACTCGCCGAGCAGGCACTGGTTGCCCTTGGGGCAGTCGGCGTTGGTCTTGCACTTCTCCGGCGCGCACTTGCCGAACTGGCACACAAAGCCGGTCGGACACTGGCTGTCTTTGGTGCACAGGTCGGCCGGCACCACCTGCGGTGGCAAGCACTGGCCCTGGTAGCAGAAGGTTCCGGCCTTGCAGTTCGCCTGCGTTTGGCAGCTTTGCGGCGTCAGGCACAGCGGCTCAAAGCACTGCTTGCCGGCCGGGCACGCAGGCAGGCCCTTGCCGCACAGTTGCTCGTCGTCGCACACATCGCCCTTGGCGTCGCCGTCGGTGTCGGTCTGCTTGGCGTTGGCCACCAGCGGACAGTTGTCGAATGGGTCGATGATGCCGTCGTTGTCGTCATCTGGGTCGCAGACGTCGCCGATTTTGTCGTTGTCCACGTCGGCCTGGTCCGGGTTGGCCTTGGTCTTGCAGTTGTCCTTGGCGTCGGCCACCCCGTCGGCGTCCTGGTCGTCGCTGGCGTCGCAGGCGTCGCCCAAACCGTTGCCGTTGCTGTCAGCTTGGTTGGGGTTGGCCACGAGTGGACAATTGTCAACTTGATTTTTGACCAGGTCGCCGTCGATGTCCGGGTCGCAGGCGTCCCCCTGGCCGTCCTTGTCCAGGTCGGTCTGTTTGGGGTTGGGCGCGGTCGGGCAGTTGTCCTTGGCGTCGACCACGCCGTCCTGATCCTTGTCGGATTCGCCAGTCAGCGGGTCGCAGGCGTCGCCGATGCCGTCGCCGTCGCTGTCGATCTGCGTCGGGTTGGCCACGAACGGGCAGTTGTCGTTGACGTTGATGACCTTGTCGCCGTCGAGGTCCTTGTCGCAGGCATCGCCGAACTGGTCGCCGTCGAGGTTGACCTGGCTGCTGTTGGCGATGTCGGGACAGTTGTCCACATCGTCGACCACGCCATCGCCGTCGTCGTCCGGGTCGCAGATGTCGCCCTTGCCGTCGCCGTCGGAGTCCAACTGGTTCGGGTTGTACTTGAACGGGCAGTTGTCGCCGCCGTTGGGCAAGCCGTCGCCGTCGTCGTCGGCCGCGGGTTGGGCGTCGGGGCCCAGATCCCACACGTGCTGATCGAACACCGGGCCGGTATCGGTGGGCGGCACATCCGGGGCCGCGTCGGGCGCCGCGTCTTGCGGGCCGAGGTCAGGCGCGGCGTCCGCGGTTTCGGGTTCGGTGGTTGCGTCGGGCGTGCCCGTGTCGATCCGCGGCGCGGCATCGAGCCCGCCGGCATCGGGCGCGGCCGGCGCCGGACCTGCGTCGCTGGGGCCGAGCACGGCCGGATGGCGGTTCGGCATCTCGCCCAACTGCAGCACCCGGAAAATCAGGAACTTGTTGGGCGGCTCACCCTGCACCGGATACAGGCCCGCGGCCTTGTCGGTGCCGACCGCCCGCAGGAACCAGCGCACGTCGGTGCCGCGCGGCTGCGGAGGAATCGCGCCGTGCCAGGCGTTGCCGCCCAGGTTCTCCATGGCCACAACGTGGAACACCGCGTCGTCCTTGCGCGCGTAGTACAAGTCCACGCGCGCCAGCGGCGCCCCGCCCGGGTAGGCCGTCGCCCACACAGCGTAGGGCTGCGCGTCGTTCCAGGTGTCTTGCAGGTGGGTGACCTGGCCGAACCGCGGCTTGCCGTCGTCGAGCGAACTGCCGCAAGCCAGCGCGAATGCGGAGAGAGCCAGGACGCCGAGCGCGCGGGTGGCGGCCGCGATCGCACGGGAGGTCGGCGAAGTCAATGAAATCGCGGGCATCGGGAACCCCTGGGTGGCCGGCCGCGCGGGACGCAGGCCAAGCCGGGGGCGAGGATACCACAGGCGGTGGGGGCGGGCATGTGGAAATGCGCGGCGCGTCCAGCCGCCCTCTCCTCCCACGCTCACGGGTCCTGCCAGCCCGGCGGCCCGTGCTCGCTGCCCGCGCCGTCAAACGGGTCGTACCGCGCGAGCCCGGTCGCTGCGATTTCGGCATGGTTGCGCGTGACCAGCATTGCGCCGTGGTGCAGCGCCGTAGCGGCCAGCAGGCCATTCAGCGACGGCAGCGCGCGACGTTGCCGCAGCCGGCCCCAGCGCTCGGCCACCGCGACGTCGACAGGCCAGATGCGGTCAGCGAAATCGCGCTGCAACAGGGCAAGCCAGCGCTCCAGGGCGCCGACTGCGCCGGAGGGCGAAAGCAGCAGACAACGCCAAGATCATCACCGCCCAACTCTCCGCCGCCCGCGCCCCCGCCGCACACCCACCGCCATCCGCACCCGCCTTGCCCGCCGAGCCCGAAGTGGCCGCGCTCGCCCCCGCGACCTCGCCTTGCACAGAACCCGCGTCGCCCTTGCTGCCGCCAGCGCCCACATCCGCGACCGCGCCATCCGTCACGCCAACCTCCGCCGCAGCGTCATCGGCGCCCACGGCATCGACAGGCGCGGCTCCGGCGTCCGCAGCGTCCTCGGCAGCGACGACTTCGCCATCGCCAGCCGACCCCGCATCCGCGCCGACATCGCCCGCGGCCCCGGCATCGGCGCCTGATTGCGCCGCCTGCACGGCTTTCTGCAAGGCGTCGCTGCCGAGTGGATTGGCCGCGGCCGCCGCGCACGCCGGCATCTGCAAATCCGCAGCGCCGTCGCAGTCGTTGTCGCGGCCGTCCACGCACGACAGGCCAAAACCTGGCCCCTCTTTGCCGGCGGGCGAGACCTTGGCGTCGCCGTCGTCGCAATCGCCGCAGGGCTTGGTGAGCTTGCAATTGCCGCCGCAGGCCGCGTAGCCGTCGCCGTCTGCGTCTGGGCACGCGACCTGGGTGGCGTCGCAACTGGGGTCAGCGGCACCGACCAGGCCATCGCAATCGCTGTCGACGCTGCCGCCGCAGACTTCGTTGGCCTGGGGGCCGACGGCCTTGTCGGCATCGTTGCAGTCGGCGGGGGCGGCAAAACCATCGCCGTCTTGGTCGGCGGCAGGCTCAGGGGCCAATTCGGGTTTGCCACTGGCCGCGACGGTGGCGCCAAACAGTTGCACCGCGCCAGGCTTGGTGGTGCCGGGCAGCCAAACCTCTTGTACCCCGCCCTTGGCGTCGATGGTGCGCACTTCGAGCCAGTAGGCGCCAAAGCCGGTGCCGACGACCGCGAGCTTGTAGGGGCCGCCGCCGGCCGGCAGCACCAGTTGCTTGGCAGTGTCGGCCGTAGCCGGCGGTTCGTCTGGCGCAACGTCGACGCCGACGGGTCCGTAGTCGCACCCGGCGATGTCGCGCAACAGGCCCAGTTGCGGGTGCTGGCCGCACTGCTTGCCGGCGCCGTCCGTGGCCAGCAACTCCGCTGGGGAGTGGATCGTCACCGACAGCGTCGCGCCCGGCGTGCCCGGGGCCAGCAACCGCCAGCCCGAGAACAGGTTGCGCGCCGCGCCGGTCATGCTGGCCACGAGGTCGTTGCTGGCGATTTTTCCGGGGTCGGCGACGCGGTGAGAGCCGGCAAAGCCGCCGCCGGAGGGGATGAACAGGCCGCTCGTCGTCACGGCGTCCGTTTGCCACGCCGCCACGGTGCCGGTGCCGACCAGAAAGTGGCTGTCGCTTTTGACCCGCAGGATCGGCGGCGTGCCTTGGGCGTACAAGAACTCGACCTGGCGGGCCTCGTCGGCCGCGTTGGCGGTCAACTGCATCTTGGGCGTGTACTGCAGCCCCTTGCGCGCGGCGATGACGGACCAATCGACGTTCTGGAAGTAGCGCAAGCTCGCCCCCGCCACCAACGTCGGCGTACCATTGAGCGCCACGACGTTCGCCAGTATGAGCTGGGAATCGCAGGGCAAATGCGTCGTCGGGTGCGCTGAAATGCCCGCAAACGCCGGGTGGTTGAGCGCCGCGCAGCCGGTCTGGTCAAACGGATGGGCCGTGGCCGAGACCTCCAGACTGATGACGGGCGTGCCGTTGCCGCTGACGACCGCTGGGCGGGCCGGTCCGGCGTTGCCGCAACTGTTGGTGACGGGATCCAGCTCGGCGCCGGCGACGGCGTAGAACTCGACGAGGCTGCCGACGGCCAGTGCGCCGCCCTGTGGAATCCCGGTCGTCCCCGCCAATGTGCAACACATGCGCACCTCATCGGCGTCGTTGCCGAGGTTGGGCGGGTTGCCACCGGGGCACGCGGTCGCGCACGCCGCACCCTGGCAACAGTTGCAGGCGTTGAGCGGCGTGCTGGCCGACAGCGTCGCGCACGCCTGCTGCACGCTCGCGGTGACGTTGGCGACCGTGCCGACGTTGCTCGCGGCAAAACCGTTGTGCTCCTGCAACTCGGTGTTGAGCTGACCCGGCGTGAGCGCGGTGCCGTTGTGGTAGTTGACGACCATCGTGGCGCTGGTCAGCCCACAGCCGATGGCGGCGATGTTGCGCTTGGGACCGTACACGTGTCCGCCGATGAGCCGGCCGCCGTAGCGGTCCGAGGCCCACGGGCTCGACGATGTACAGTATTGCGCCAACTTCTGGACGGTCTGGCCGCCGTTGGTCGCCTCGTAGCTGGCTTCGAACGTCAGGCCGTGCAGGCGCATCGCGCCGTGGATGCTCAAGCCAGTGCCCGACACCCCTTGCACCAACCGGTATGCCTCGACCGTCACGCCGATGATCGGGACCTTGACCTCGGCGGCTGGGATGTCGACCACGACCTGGTCCACATAGCACCACACGTTGCTGTTCGCACACTTGCCGGTCCACAGGTTGGGCGCGCCCGCCGGTTGGTTCAGCGCATACGCCAGACCACTGCCCGGGTCGCCGGACTTGAAGTGCCGCACGTCGGTGCCCACCAGCAACTCGCGCACCACGTCGGGCTGGCCGCTGCGGTGGATGAGGATTCGACCGAGCTTCTTGCCCACCTGCTTGTCGAAGATGTTGGTGCCCATCAGCACCGCGCGCAGGCGGTTGCTGTGGATGGCCGGCGCGATGTTCCAGTGCAGCTTGGCCGGCGTGGCCAATGTCTCGGATTTCGCCAGGATCGGCGCGCCTTTGCTGGCATTGCCGTCCGGCGACCACGGCTGGTTGTAAAACGCGACCGGGTAACTCGGCGCGCCGCCTTGGCTCACCACCAGCATGCCCGAGGTGTCGAGCGGCCAGGCCATGCCATCCTTGGTCGCCGCGGGGTACGAACTGTTCGAGTTGTTGAGCGCAGAGGCCTGCAAGTCGCTGGTTGCGAGGTCGAGGTCTTCGAGCGGGACGACGTAGGCGCCCAAGCGCCAGGCGCGCGGCGGGGCGGTGACCAGGGCCGAGGCGGGCAGGGCGCAGGTCGCCAGTGCGGCGGCCAAGGCGAGGCGGGGCAGGGTGCGAGGGGTGGGCATGGGCAGTTCCCGCAGGCCGCTCGGGCGGCGCAGTGAGGGTGCGCGCCACCGCCGCGGACTGTCAAGGCATGGCAGCAGTGCCAGTCCGGCGCGGTTGCAGCGCGCACGCCAACGGACTCGACGCCGCAACTGAAAAGGCGTCCAGCACGCTTGGTTCGCGCCTGTGGCGAGTCGCCGCTGCGCAAACACGGCGCCGCAGGAGTTGCCTGCGCGTTCACGCGTCGCGAGGCCGGAGCCAGAACCCTTTCTGGCATTCGCCCCTGTGCGCCGCCACCGCTCGACAACCCCCCCAAAAAACCGCACACTCGCGCCCCCGCGCGCCAGCTTGACCGCCTGGCGAGGCGCCCGCTTGCTCTGGAGTTCCCGCTTGTCCGTCCGCACCCGCTCGCTCTCGCACCTCGAAAACCTCGAAGCCGAGAGCATCTTCATCCTGCGCGAAGTGGCCGCGGAGTTCGAGCGCCCGGTGCTGCTGTTTTCGGGCGGCAAAGACTCGATCGTGATGCTGCGGTTGGCCGAGAAGGCCTTTCGGCCCGGGCGGTTTCCGTTTCCGCTCATGCACATCGACACCGAGCACAACTTTCCCGAGGTCATCGAGTTCCGCGACCGCCGCGCCGCGCAACTGGGCGAAAAACTCATCGTGCGCTCGGTCGAGGACAGCATCCGCCAGGGCCGCATCGTCGAGCGCCCGGGGCAGGACAACAGCCGCAACCGCATGCAGATCACCACGCTGCTCGACGCGATTGCCGAGCACAGGTTCCAGGCGGTGTTCGGCGGCGCGCGCCGCGACGAGGAGAAGGCCCGCGCCAAGGAGCGCATCTTCTCGTTTCGCGACCAGCACGGTCAGTGGGATCCCAAGAACCAGCGGCCCGAGTTGTGGAACCTCTACAACGGTCGCATCGCCCCGGGCGAACACATCCGCGTGTTCCCGATTTCCAACTGGACCGAGCTCGACGTCTGGCAGTACATCCACGAAGAAAACATCGAGGTTCCGAGCATCTACTACACACACCGCCGGCCAGTGGCGATTCGCAACGGCTTGGTGGTCCCCATCAGTCACTTGTTGCCGCCGTTGCCCGGCGAAACCATCGAGGACCGCGACGTGCGCTTCCGCACTGTGGGCGACATGAGTTGCACCGCCTGCGTCGAGTCCACGGCCGCCGATGCTCTGCAAATCATCGAAGAAACGGCCGTGACCCGCATCACCGAGCGCGGCGCGACCCGCGTTGACGACAAAGTCAGCGAAGCGTCGATGGAAGACCGCAAACGCGCCGGCTACTTCTGACCTCGCTGCCTGGAGCCTGCACTCCCCCATGGATCTCCTTCGGTTCTCCACCGCCGGCAGCGTCGACGACGGCAAGTCCACGCTGATTGGCCGCCTGCTCTACGACTCCAAGGGGGTCTTCGAGGACCAGTTGGAGGCCGTGGCGCGTTCGGCCGTCAACCGCGCTTCAGTCGGCATCGACCTGTCGCTGTTGACCGATGGCCTGCGCGCCGAGCGCGAACAGGGCATCACCATCGACGTCGCGTACCGCTACTTCGCGACACCCAAGCGCAAGTTCATCATCGCCGACACTCCGGGCCACGAGCAGTACACCCGCAACATGGCCACCGGGGCCAGCACCGCCGACCTCGCCATCATCCTCATCGACGCCCGGCACGGCGCGCTGGTGCAGTCGCGGCGCCACACCTTCATCGCGGCGCTCCTTGGCATCCGCCACCTGGTGGTCGCCGTCAACAAGATGGACCTGGTGGGCTTCAGCCAGGCGCGTTTTGACGAGATCCGCAGCGAGTTCGAGGGCTTCGTTGCCCGCCTCGGTGCACCGACGGCGACCTTCATCCCGCTGTCGGCGTTGCTCGGCGACAACGTGGTGGAGGGCTCGGCCCACATGCCGTGGTACCAGGGCCCGACGCTGCTTGATCACCTCGAGGCCGTGGACGTACAGGCCGGGGCGACGCGGTCGGCGCTGCGCTTTTCCGTGCAATACGTCATCCGCCCGAACCTGGACTTTCGCGGCTTTGCGGGGCAGGTGGCTGCGGGTGGCGTCCAAGTCGGAGACCGCATCAAATGCCTGCCCGCCGGCACCGAGTCCAGGGTCAAGCGCATCCACACCCTGCACGGCGACCTCGAGAGGGCGTTTGCGCCACAGTCGGTGACGGTGCTGCTCGAAGATGAAATCGACGTCTCGCGCGGCGACATGCTGGTGCACCCTGGCGAAGAACCGTGGTCGCGCAAGGTGTTCGACGCCGATCTGGTGTGGATGGACACGGCGCCGCTCGACCCGGGTCGCCCCTACCTCGTCAAGCACACCACCCGCACCGTGCGCGCCAAGGTCGCGCAAATCCACGCCCGTGTCGACGTCAACAGCCTGGATCACAAGCCTGCGACCTCGCTGCAACTCAACGAAATCGGCAAGGTGCGCATCTCCGCGGCGCAGCCTCTGTACCTCGACCCCTACGCCGTATTCCGCACGACCGGCTGTTTCGTGCTCATCGACCCGCTGAGCAACGCCACGGTGGCCGCGGGGATGGTCGGCCTCGAACAGCCCGCCGACGTCGAGGCCGGCGAGGAACTGCCGCGCATCGATCGCGCCGCCCGCGCCGCGCAACTCGGCCATCGCTCCGCGGTGCTGGTCGTGCGCGCTGCAGACGCGCACATGCAGACTGCAGTGGCCCGGACCCTGGAGGCACGGCTTTTCCAGCGCGGCGTCTCCGCGGTCTTGGTCGACGCCGAAGCGCTGGGCCAGGTGCCGGGCGATGCCGGCGCGGCCTTGCCGTGGCTGCTGGAGCGCCTGGTCGCGTTTGGCCTGGTGGCCGTGCTCGACTTGGATCGCGCTGCGGTGGCGGCCCTCACCGACCACATCGACGTCGCGGTTGGCGTGTCCGCGGCGCCCGGCGGTGTGCAAGTCGCGACCGACGAGTCCGGCGTCGATGGGGCGGTGCGGCGCATCGTGTTGGCGTTGGCCGACCGCGGGTTGTTCGGTGCGCCGAGCGTGGTGTCGCCGGGTGCGGGGATCTGACCCGGCGAACGCGCATGGCACGGCGCGTGCCTGTCTTCAGAACCGAAACGCCAACTCGGCCCCAGCGCCAAACCCGTGCTCGGCTCCGCGCAACGCTTGGTAGCTGAGCAGCAAATGGGCGATGGCGCCGGGTGTCAGTTCGTAGCCGATTTTGAGCCGGCCGCGCTCGGCGGTTTCCCGCGACTGGTTGGGTTCGTTGGTCAGGATGATCTCTAGGGCCAGGGGCACTTTGGCAATCGTCTGGACATGAAAGCCAGTCACCACTTTGTAGCCGACGCCGCTGATGTAGCCCGCCTCGAGCTGCAGGCGGGAGCGCTCGGCCATGCCCAACCGCAGCAGCCCGGCCAAGCCAATGCGGAAGGTCTCTTCGTCGCCACCGAGCGTCAATCTCGCACCCAGGCCCACGAATTGCAACGGCGCAAGGCCTATCTCGGCCCAGCCGCGGTCGAATCCGGTGCCGACGCCCGTCTCGATTCCGGGTTGGAAGGTCGAGGCCCGGCCGCGCAACGTGCCGATGCCCGCCTCGATGTACTCGACCCCTTTGAGGACCCAGTAGCGGTAGGCGAACTGGAAGTCGCGGTAGCGCGGCCCGAAATCCGGCGATCCCGCCTGGACGCCGATGACGCGGTAGTCCACGTATTCGCCGCCGACGCGCAGGTCCGAGCGCCGGCCGCCGCGTTCGCGCAAGGCCACCGCCTCGTTGGTGCGCTGCGCCGAACCGCGCACATAGACAGGGTGCGGCTCCGTCGCGCTGGCAAACTGGGCCAATTCGCTCCCGTCGCGGCCATGAGCCACCACGTAGTAGGCCACGCCCGGGTCGTCCATGGCGTCGCCCGGAACGGTGGCGCGCCAGACGCCGGTGCTGCTCAGTTCGATGGCGGCCTTGCGCCAGTTGCCATCTTGCAACGGCTTCCAAAACAGGGTTGCGCCGCTCATGTCGGTGGTCTCCGTCACTGCGAAGTCCAGTTCGAGCGGCTTGTCGGCGGCAGCCTCAGCGGGGGCCTGGTGCAGCAGGCGGGGCAGGGCGCGCCCCTCGCTGGCCAGACCCGCCACGCCACAAGCCAACACGAAAACGAGGTACTGAAGGCGCGCTACCATGACACCACCATCCCTGCGCCACCGCTGGCGCCCGCATGGTTGATGGTGCGCAGGTTGTAGCCCACGCGCCCGGTCAACCCAAAGTGTTTGTTGAGCTTGTAGTCGGCCGGGCGATCAGTCGCACACCGATGTCCTCGCCGACCGGCCGATTGGTGACCTCGAAAATGCCTTGGATGGGCAGGTTCTCGACCACGTGGGTGGTCAACGCGACCGAGCCGGCGCGACCGGTGTCCGCCAAAGTCGCAACACCCAACCGCAGGTTGGTGCCGCGCTCCGGGCCGATGCGGCCCATCAACTCAAGGCCGGTGTCGATGCCGTCTTTGCCCAGTCCGACCACCAGCCGCGTGATGCCGTGAAACGAGGCGTGCAGTGCCCATTCGGTCTGCAGGTAACCATACTTGAACGCCGAGCGCCGCGGATCCAACGTGTCGTCCTTGGCGATCTCCTTGCCCTTACGGGGACCGCTGGTGTGCGTAACCTTCTTGTTGTCCGGGTCGAGCACCGGACCCGGGGCCACCGCACCGCCCACGCCAGTCAGCAGCCCGTAGCCCATCTCGAAGGCGTACAGCAGCTTGGGATCCTGGAGTCGGTAGCCCACCGCGACTTCTGCGTACAAGAACTGGTCGTCGCCGCGGCCGCGGTTGAAGTCGACGAACTCGCCGACCATGCGAAAGGTCGAGGCATCGACCGGGCGGCGGCCCACCTCTGCGAACGGGTCGCTGACGAACACTGCGGCCGGGCTGCGCGGCGAACCCACCAGCAAAGTGGTCTCGCCGCTGTCGACCGGTGCCAGTTCGGCGAAATACTCGAAACCTGGTTCAGCGACCAGGGCTTGCGGCACGCGCAGCCGGCGGTGCAACGGACCGGACGCTTCGGGGCGGGCCAACTGGTAGGTCTGCTTGCCCTTGGGGCGCAGATGGATGCGCAAGTCGGCCACGTGGCTCCAGTCGGCTGCGCTGAACACCAACCAGGCCGCCTCTTGCACGCGCAGGTTGTCGGGTTGGTCGTGGTAGATGCGCCGCGAAACCGCGGTCATTTTGGACAGGCGCGCTGCGTCCTGGCGGGCCGTGCGCATGTTGGCCGATTGTTCGCGCATGGCGTCGACCTCGCGCCGCACCGACGTCGCATGCGGGCTGTCCGGAAAGCGGCGCAACCAGTCCTGCCAGAGGGCGATGCGCTCGGCGGGCGTGCGGCCAAGGCTGTTCTGGAACGACTTGTCGAGCGCTATCTCGTCCGGGCCTGCGCCAGCCTCGGAGGACATCGCTGCGGGCGGTCAGGGCGGGCAAGCGACGGCCGGTGGGCAACCTGCTCCTGGCGCAGCCGCAGTCTCCTTGGCGGCGGAGTCCTTGGCGCTTGCGGCGTCCTTGCGCGCGAGCGTCTTGCGCGCCGCAGGTGCGGGCGTGGCTGCGGCGGCGGCTGGCGCGGCACGCACCTGGCACTCGACCAGGTCGCCTTCGGCCAACTGCGCGATCAAATCCTTGTCTGGCTTGAGCACCGACAGATGGGTTGCCACGTCGAGCACCGGACAAAGTCCGGCCACGAAGCGATCCACCAGCTCTTTGCCAGTGCGCGGGTGCTTGGCCTTGACCGTCCGGTACAGGGCCAGTTCCTGCCCGCGCCGCAGGCCATCGGCGGTGCCGAGGTCGATGACGACTTCAGGGCCGTTGATGCGCACGATCCAGCCGCGTGCCCAGCGGTAACCCGCGTGCGCTTCACCCGGATGCGGTGTTTCCTCGGCAACTTTGGTCTGCGTCGGTGCCGGCGGGGCCGCAAGCGCCGAGGGAGACGCTGCCAGCGCACACAACGCTGCGAGCAGCGCACACGGGCGCCGATTGCCGGGCGGAGCTGCGGCCTGCCGCCGTCTGGGTCGATTTCCTCCTGCCGCTGTGCTGTGCATGGGACCTCCGGGTGGGTTGTGCGTGTTGACCTGCCGCCGGAGCCAACGGCCGAAGGCATTGCGCGATTCAGCGCGGGCGCGCATCGTGGCCGCACCGCCGGGTTTTGCCAAGCGGGCACCGTGTGCTTTGACGCAAGGATGTATGGACCAGATTGCACCGACTGCAAGCGTGGCCACCCAGGCCGGCTGCGACGTGCCAAGCTGCCCGTCACCGATTCTGGCTGAGGCGTCAGTCCGGCGCCCGATCCGACCCGGCGAGCGCTTGCGCCAGTTCCGACCCGCCGCACCGGGCCTGCAAGGACTCGAAAAGGACGCTCTCTTCCCATCGCACGTGGTCGTGCAGGGCGACGGCACAGTGCAGGGCCAGGTCAGGGTCCGGGACGGCCGCAGCGACGAGTTGCCCAAATTGCGCGCGAAGGTCGGCGTGCTGGGCGTCCAGTTCGTCCTGTTCTGCCGAGGTCAGCAGTGGCCGCAGGAAGCGATCCTCGCGCTCGAAATGCGCTGCGAGGTCGAGTTGCCACGCACGGGCCAATCCGCGGTTGGCGCGGTCCACGAGTTCGGTCCGGCCGCTCTGGGCCGCCCAGCGCACATCGCGCACCGCCATCAGCGCCGCAAAATGCTCGCGAGCGAACGGCCGCAGCGCTGGATGCCGCCACATGGCCGGTCAAGCCTCGGCGCGCAAACGTGCGAAAAGCACGTTGTTTTCCAGGTGGATGTGCTGGCGCAGGTCCGCGTCGAGTTCTTGCAGGCCGTGCCACAGCGCCCGCCAAGTCGCGCACGCGCCCTCGGGGACAGTGTAGTGCCCGGTCAGTTCGCTTGCCCGGGCCAGCAAGGCGCCCACGGCCTCATGTTCGGCCACCATGCCGGCAATAGCGGCCTGTGCAGCGGCGCGGTTGGCCGCACGAACGGCGGGGAAGAGCGTCGTCTCCTCGGCAGCCAAGTGCGGCAGCAGGTCGGCGCGCAACTGGACCGTCACCTCGTACAGGTTCGACAACCGCTCGAAATCCTTGGGTCCGTGTACGGTCAGCACGCGCTCGGCCATCGCCACGATGCGGTCGAGCTCTTCGGCCAGCCCCTCGTGATGGGTGGCGAGGATGTGGTCGATGAGCGCCGGCAGCGGCGCGGTATCCCAGCGCTGGCCACCCTGCCCCCTGTTCTCGACGGCGGTCACCTCGTCGAGCAGGGTCTGGACGCCGACGCCCACCGCTGCGCACGCCTCGTCGAGCGCCTTGCCGCCGCCGCAGCAGAAGTCGATGCCGTGGCGCTGCAAGACCTTGACCGCGTGGGGCCGGCGCATGGCCAGGTCGCCGACGGTGCCGGCCGCGGGGTGGATGTGTAGGTTGAGGGGTCCGTGATGCGCCATGGCGTGCTCCGCGAGCCGGGGTCGTGGCGGCTCTCAATGGATAAACTAATCTATTGATTGACGGGTGCAAGCGGCCACTGTCGCGGTCATGTCACGGCTGGCCGCTCAAGGGGAACTGCGCCGTGCGCTCGGATCGACTCCGGCCATGAGTTGCCCTGCGAACACCGCCGGGTCGGTCGTCGGCAGTTCGCACACCCCGTGGCGACACACGTAGGCGGTGACCTTGCCGTCGCGGGCCACCTTGCCGGAGACGACTGGCGCCAGCCCTGCCAATTCGTCGAGCGGCGGCCCCATCTCCGCATGCAGCAGGACGCGGTGCGGCATGTAGTGGCTGCGCAGGACCGCCAGCATCGGTTCGGCGGCGGCCAGCGGCGCTCCGGCGGGGCGGACGAGCACGACCTCCCGCATCGGCCACGCCGCGGACTCGACGCTCAGCAGCATCTCGGTCAACAGGATGGGGTACTGCGCCAGTCGGTCGGCGACGGACAGCCAAGTCGCCATCGCCTTGCGACGCCACGAGTCGCCGCCGGTCATCGCGGCCAGGCGCAGCAGGTTGTTGGCGGTGACCGAATTGCCAGCAGGTTCAGCGCCGTCGCGGTCCGGTTTGGCGCGCGCAAGCAAGGCCTGGCCGTCGTCTGGCGTCGCGAAGTAGCCTCCAGCCGCCGCATCCCAGAAATGCGCGTCCTGGGCCACTTGCAACTGCATCGCGCGGGCGAGCAGTTCGCGGTCGCCGGTCGCCTCATACAAGTCCAAGCATCCTTGCACGACGTGCGCGTAGTCGTCGAGAAAGCCGGTGCCGCGCGCCGTGCCGTGGACCCAGGACCGCTTGAGACGACCACGCTCCTGCATGGAAGACCACAAGAAATCCGCTGCCCTGCGCGCCGCTACCGCAAAGCGCGGCTCACCCAGCACCAAGGCTGCGCGGGCCAGCGCCGAAAGGGCGAGCCCGTTCCAAGCAGGCATGACCTTGTGGTCGAGCAGCGGAGGCACCCTTTTGCTGCGCGCGGCGAGCAACTGTGCAAGCGACACGTCCAGTTCGGCGCTCAACGCCGCCTCGCTCATGTCCAGCGCCGCCGCCGAAGCCGCCAGGGTCCTGTCGAGGTGCAAGATGTTCGACCCCTCGAAGTTGCCCCGCGCCGTTGCGCCGTACACCGAGGCCACGCGGTCGCCTCTTTCCTTGCCGAGAACCTGCCGCAACTGGTCGATTGTCCATAGGAAATACAAGCCCTCGCGGCCCTCGCTGTCGGCGTCGGTGGCCGAGTAGAAGCCGCCCTGGGCGTCCTGCATCTCGCGCAGCAGGTAGTCGAGGGTTTGCACGATGGCCCGCCGTACGAACGCATCGCCGGTTGCTTGCCACACCTCAAGCGCGCCCTGCACGATAAGGGCCTGGTCGTACAGCATCTTCTCAAAGTGCGGGGCAAACCACCGCGCGTCGGTGCTATAGCGGTGAAACCCGCCGCCGACATGGTCGTACAAGCCGCCGCTGGCCATCTTGTCCAACGTGTGCCGGGCCATGCGCAACGAGGCGCCGTCGCCAGTCCGCAGCCAATGACGGCACAGCAGCCCGAGCGGCACCTGTGACGGAAACTTGGGGGCGCCGCGGCGTCCGCCGTTCGCCTCGTCGTAGGTGTGCGCGGCCACCCGGACGGCGCCATCGACGTCGGCCACTGTCGGCGTGCGCTCGCCAGCGCCGGTCTGGGTCAGCTCTGCGGCGATGTGTGCCGCCACTTTACGACCCTCGGCCACGACCTCCGCGGGGCTGCGCTGCCACGCCTGCGCAAAGTGGCGCAACAACGTCAAGAACCCAGAGCGCGTGCCGCGGTCGCCGTCGCGCGCCGGAAAGTACGTTCCAGCGAAGAACGGCAGCCCGTGGACACCCGTTGTCGTCGAAGGGTCGGCGGCCAGCCAGACGCTCATCGGCCACCCGCCGCGACCGGTCATGGCCTGCACGGCCGCCATGTACACCGCGTCGACGTCCGGGCGCTCCTCGCGGTCGACCTTGACGGGCACGTATAGGCTGTTGAGCGCCGCGGCGACCTCAAGGTCCTCGAAGCTCTCGTGCTCCATGACGTGGCACCAGTGACAAGTGGCGTAGCCGATCGACAAGAAGATCGGGCGGTTCAGTGTGCGCGCCTCGGCAAAGGCCTCCTCGCCCCACGGTCGCCAATCGACTGGATTGAAGGCGTGTTGGCGCAGATAGGGGCTGTGCTCGAGGATCAGCCGATTGACGTAGTTGGGATTGCTGCCGGCCGGCGCCATCGGGTCGGGGTGCTCCCCGTGCCCCTTGTGCTCACGGCCGCCGTGGTGGCGGGTGCGCGGAGCAAACCCTTTGGGCAGGGCGCCCAGCGCAGCGCGCACCGCGGCCAGCGTGTTTGGCGGCATGGGCAACGAGCCTGGGTGCGGCATCGAGGACACTGTGTTCGACATGGCAGATTCCGCGGGCGGGGCAGGGGCAGGGCGCGGAGGGTCGCGCCGGCACGCGAGCACGGTCATTGCGGCGACGAGGCCATGCGCAACTGCGGAAAGCTTGGTCATCGGTCGGCCCGTCGCCAAGCCAACCGCTGGCCACGGTGTGCGATTGGGCCGCGTGCGGTCGCGATTGACCAGCGACATCGACAAAAGTCAGGTTCTTTCAGGTCCTTGTGAAGGCAGCGTGGCCTACCGCAAGAACTCCTTGACCGCCGCCACGGCCGCGTCCGCAGCCTCGACCAAGGGCATCGCGCCGCAGTCTTCGAGTCGCACCAGCTTGATTTGCTTGCGCACACCGGCAGGCAGCTTGTCGATGGCCTCGAACGTCGATTTCGACCACGGTGCCTTCGTGCCCTGCAAGACCAGCATCGGCACTTGCGCCTTGGCCGGATCGAACGTCGCCGCGTCCGCGAGCGCCCGGTCGCGCGCCTGCAAGCTGAAGCCGTCGTCGAAAAGCAGGGTCGGGCGCACGCCGCGCGCAAATTCGGGATCGCCCAGGATCGCCGCCAAGTGCGCGCGGGCCAACACTTTCTGGCGTAGTGCAGGCACGAGCAGGCCCGCCTGCTGCTGGGCCCACAAGGCGTCTTCCTTCCAAGGCTGGGGCAGGGCCGCTTCGATTTCACCAGGCAAACCGCGCACGGCCGCGACCGTCGGCCAGGGTCCACCGTGCAGCAACACCGCCGCGACCCGATCGGGATGCTCGTTGCCGTAGCGCAGGACGAAATGCGCGGTGGTGTGGTCGCCGAGCAGCGCAACCTGCTTCTTCTTGAGTGCCTGCAGCATCTTGCCAAGTTCCTGGCTCAACACCGCCTCGGACAGCGTGGCCGCCGAAAACGGGCTGATGCCGCGCTGCAACACCGCCACATGATAGCTCCCGGCCAGCCGCCACACGTGCGGCATCAGGTGCCCAGCGTCGCGGTAGGGCGCACCGGCCACGACCACGATGGTCTTGTCGTCGGGCGATCCGGCTTCGAGCCAACCCATCTCGCGTCCATCGACATCGAAACGGTGAAGTACCGCTTCGGTCTCTTCGTACCCATCTGACTTCTTTTGATTTTCCGCCTCGATCCACGCCAGCCACTCGGCCTCGCGGCGCGGCCCATTGTGGAAGGTCAGCCGGCGCAGGCTGTTCAGGGCTGCCCGGAAGACCGCGTCATTCGGGTCCGACAGTTGCTGGGCCAGCACAGGCGCGCCGCCGAGATCATCGACCCGGCCGATTGCCTGGAGCACTTCAAGCCGTTCATCGACGTTGTTGACCACGGCCAGCTTATGCAGATAGTCGACGACCTTGGGGTCACCCGTGCCGACCATTGCCCGCAGCGCGAGGATGCGGGTGTGGACATCTTCGTCGCGGGTGGCCATGTGACGCAGCACAGGCCAGGTTTCGGGGTCGGCGAGGCGCCACAGCAGGTCCAGGGCGATGCGCCGCACGCCCAGGTCCTTGTCGCCGGCCAATTCCACAAGCAGTTGCCGCACTTGCGCGTCGTACAGCGTCACCGCGAGCAGCAGTCCCTGGCGCAGTTCGCTGAACTTGCGCTCGCGCACCATGCGCAGGATCTCGGCGCGCACCTCGGGCACGGCAAGGTGCGCCAGCACGTCGGCGATGAGCGCGCGGGTCGTCTCGTCGCGGGCATTGCCGAGCACCGGCACCAGCTCGGGCGCCGCGTGGATGCGCAGGTGGCTCAGGACGATGAGCGCAGTCTCGATACGGTTGCGTTCAGCGGTCTGCAGAAGGTAGGCCGCCGCGCGCACCGATGGAGCGCCGACCACCTGCAGGGCGTCGAGCACGGCGTCGCGTTGGTCGGGCAGTTCCAGCGCCTCCATCAGCGGTGGAACGGGAGCGTCGGTGTCTGCGCCGATATGCGCTATTGCGTTGATGATTTTGATGCGCAGCGTCAGATTGTCGGCCGTTGGCTTGAGCCGCTCGACTCCCAAGCGCCGCACCAAGGCGGGCAGGGCTGCGGTGTGCTTCTTGGCCACGAGCGTGTCGATCGCGAAGTTGCGCACGCCGGGCCGCTGGTCGTCCACCAGTTCGACGAGCCGGAGCAGGACAGCGGGCCGGTTCCGTGCCACCAACTCGGGGAGCACCAGCAGCAGGAGCGCTTCGTCGCCGCGGCCAAGCAACGATTCGAGCAATTGCGCCTGCCGGTCATCGGAAGCGAAACGCAGCACTTGACGAGCCACACGCAACGCGCGTAGATCATTCATCTTGGGTGTGCGGGTCAAGATGTCTTCCCACGCTGGGGCGCCAAAGCCGAGCAGCAGGTCCACCACTACGTCTTCGCCGGCGTTGCTCGCCGCGATCGCATCCAGCGCGGCGCGCACTTCGAGCCAGGCTGCCTCGCCGAGCTCGATGAGGTCGTCGACCGCTGCATCGCGGTCCTTGCTCGGCGACAAGGCGATGATTTGTTTGATGAGTTGACCGGCGGTGGCTTTTTGGGCTTGTTTGGGTGCGGCAAGGGCGGGGCAGGGCGGCAGGGGGGCAGCCACCGCGGCGCCACCGAGCGCCACGCACGTCGCCCATCGGCCCAGCTTCGGACGCGGATTTTCCATGCGTTGCACACACCTGCGGCGGGGGAGCGCCGCGACGGGGGCAGTGTACACCGAAATGCATGGACCGCCAGGGGTGGAAGCCGTCACGACGCCTCGCGCGCAAGCCGCCGGTCGTCGCGAGCCAACCGGTAGCGCAACACGTCTTCGCGCGACAGCACCCATAGTTTTCCGTGCTGTTCGCCGCGGATGCGGCCGGCGCGCACGGCGTTGATGATGGCTTGGCGGGTGATGTCGAGCATGTCGATCGCTTCGCCGACAGTGACGATGGGCTCGGTGGTCAGCTTGCCGTCGCGGCCACCCGTGGGCGCCGCCGCGGCAACGCGCAGGCTCGACGGCAGCACCTGCAAAGCGCCGTCGGCTCCTGTCGGCGCGATGTGCCCCTCGGCAACACCGGCCCGGTACACCAGATCGCGCGCAGCGCGCAGGCCCGGCAACTCGTGCACGGTGGGCGACAGCGGGCTTTGGCCTTCGTAGATGGGGGCGTCAGGGCGTTGCACGCGCAACAACAACTCGTTGTAGCCCTCTCCTTGCACGAGGCGCAGCGCGAGGTCGGTCAAGAACTGGCGGGCCGCGGGCGACGCCGCGCGCAAGTCGACCGCCACGCCATTGAGCAGGCGGTAGGTGTCGATTTGGTCCGTGGGTTCAGCTTTCGCGGGCACCGGATGCGGCCATTGTCGGGCGGCGCGGTTGTGCGCCGTCAAGTGGACGATCTAGCGCCTGCTTGATGGTTGTCAAGCAATTTACCGGGTTGCAAATAATGTCTTGTAGCTGTTCGGGGTTCGGCGTCGGGCCGACGCGGTCGGGGTTGGGCTACGGCGGCCCCCATCGACCGGGAGCGGCGAGTCGGGCGGCACGGCCGCGCGCTTGCGACCCACCGGGCAAGCAAGCCGCGATGTGCACGTTCGGTGCACGAGCGCAGCCCATCGCCGCCGAGCCCGCACCACGCACCGGCGGCCCTCACCGACCGGGAGCGGCGAGTCGGGCGGCACGGCCGCGCGCTTGCGACCCACCGGGCAAG
>Ga0194120_10002466_pt1 | contig 31718 bp, 32 predicted proteins | sample TA2MahCa65mmetaG_FD_148642 | JGI IMG/M metagenome (GOLD analysis project Ga0194120, IMG submission 148642) | Freshwater microbial communities from Lake Tanganyika, Tanzania - TA2015019 Mahale Deep Cast 65m | ecosystem: Environmental > Aquatic > Freshwater > Lake | place: Tanzania: Lake... | reverse complement strand
CAGATAGGCGGTGGGGAACAGGAGCAGACCCGACCACCCGACAAAAACGAAGCGGTCGCGCTTGAGCCAGTCATCGAGGATGTCGAACCATCCCCGCTGCGGCGCGCGCCCTACAGCGATCGTCATGAGAGCGGCTTCATGAAGCGTTACATCGGCACTGTACGGGCAACCGGCCACCTGCGGCGGGTTCCGGCGAGCCAATTGGCGCCGCCCAGGGGGAAATGAGTAAAAGCACCTAGTGAACCCTCGAGGCCGGGGTGATTCGCCAAAGTGGTGGCTCACCGCGCCAGCCCTGCCCGTGTACGTCGTTGAGCTCTCCCTGAAGCTGAGCCCCATGCCCGTGGCGGTGCAGCGCAAGGAGCAATCCGCCGCCGAAGCGCTCTACAGCCAGGTGAAGCAGGCCATGGAGAGCGGCCAGCCGCGGCTGCTGGAGTTCAGCTGCGACAAAGAGGAGAGCAAGCGCGTCTGCCTGTTGAGCAGCGAGCTGGTGGCGGTGCAGATGTACGAGAAGTCGGCCACGGGCGGCGGCAGCAAGCGCCCCGGCTTCAGCTTCGATGACTGAAGGCGCGCCCTGCCTGCGGGCGGAGCACCTGAGCTTCCGCTGGCCCTCGGGCCAGTCCGCCCTGCACGGCTGCGACCTCACGATCCCGAGCCCCGGCCTGTGGATGTTGGTGGGCAGCAACGGCAGCGGCAAAAGCACCCTGCTGCGCCTGATCGCCGGGCTGCTGGAGCCCGGGGGCGGCCGGCTGCAGACGCCGCTCAAACCGGCCCTGGTGTTCCAGAACCCCGACCACCAGCTGCTGCTGCCGAGCTGCGGCAGCGACGTGGAACTGAGCCTGCCGCCCCAGCTGAGCCGCAGCGAACGGCTGCAGGCGGTGGAGCAGGCCCTGGAGCAGGTGGGACTGACGGGGTTCAGGCAACGGCCGATTCACAGCCTCAGCGGCGGCCAGAAGCAGCGGCTGGCGATCGCGGGTGCCCTGGCCTGCCGCGGCCAATTGCTGCTGCTGGATGAGCCCACCGCCCTGCTGGATGAAACCAGCCAGCGGGAGGTGTTGCAGCTGATCCATGCCCTCAGCCGCCGGCCCGAGCAGCCGATCACCGCCCTGTGGATCACCCACCGGCTGGAGGAGCTCGACTGGTGCGATGGGGCAGCCCTGATGCAGGCCGGCCGCATCGGCCCCTGGCGCAGCGGCGCCAGCCTCCAGCAGCAGCTCCGGCCCCTTGCCCCCGGGAAGGGCTGAGGGGTAAGTTCTTCGGGTTCCCGTCAGGGATCCATTCCTCGGTAGCTCAGCGGTAGAGCGATCGACTGTTAATCGATTGGTCGCAGGTTCGAATCCCGCCCGGGGAGCTTTGGGGCCCCAGCCATCCGGCTGGGGCTTTTTTCTTGGCCGCCCAACGGGCGCCATCGAGATGCCTCGGGCTGCATTTGCTTCACAACAAAACAGCCGCAATAGCAACACTTTTATCGGAAGAAATTCTGAAGATTGCCCGGGAGCCATTCGCTCTGGATCCCGGCAGATGCTCTGCGGCGCAAGTGTTCTGGGCGATCAAATCCACCGATGAGCCGGGATTGTTCAGCTGCAGAAGCTGAACAACACAGGGAGAATGCCGAAACAAATCCTGGCTGTTCCGGCCCCACCGCAACCTTCCACCGGCCACGGCCCGCTGCCACCTCACCCAGGAGCCCCCATGAAGCCCTGCATCCTGCTGATTGAAGACGACGGCGACATGCGCGAGCTGGTGGCCGGCCACCTGGAGCACAGCGGCTTTGACGTGCAACGGGCCGAGGATGGGATCAAGGGCCAGGCCCTGGCGCTGCAGTACACCCCAGACCTGGTGCTGCTGGATCTGATGCTGCCCAAGGTGGACGGCCTCACCCTCTGCCAGCGGTTGCGGCGCGACGAACGCACCTCCAAGATTCCGATCCTGATGCTCACCGCCCTCGGCAGCACCAAGGACAAGGTGAGCGGTTTCAATGCCGGCGCCGACGACTACCTGTCCAAGCCCTTCGACCTGGAGGAGCTGTTGGTGCGCATCAAGGCCCTGCTGCGCCGCAGCGACCGGGCACCGCTCTCCACCAAGCACAACGAAATCCTGAGCTACAGCTCCCTCACCCTTGTGCCGGAGCGCTTCGAAGCCATCTGGTTCGACGAGCCCGTACGCCTCACCCACCTGGAGTTCGAACTGCTGCACTGCCTGCTGCAGCGCCATGGCCAGACCGTGGCCCCCTCGCTGATCCTCAAGGAGGTGTGGGGCTACGAGCCGGACGACGACATCGAGACCATCCGGGTGCACATCCGTCACCTGCGCACCAAGCTCGAGCCCGACCCCCGCAAGCCCCGGTTCATCAAGACCGTGTACGGCGCCGGCTACTGCCTGGAGCTCCCCAGCGGCGCCCAGCACGAGGAGCTGGCGATGCTGGTGCAGGAAGCCCGCGACAGCCGCCGCACCGCCGCCGCTTGAACGGCGCCCCTCAAACCGCGCCGGAGAGCTCCAGCAGGGCCACCTCCCAGGCCAGGCGCGGCTGCACGTAGGCCCGCAGCTGGCGGCGCAGGGCCTCCAGCCGGCGCTGCTGCCCCCCATCCGGCCGCTGGCGCCAGAGCCGCAGCTGCCACCAATCCAGCAACCACAGCTGCTCCTCCACCTCCAGGGCTTCGCTGAGGTCGCGGGCCAGGGCCAGGGCCTCCTGGGGCTTCACCTGCCCCTGGGGTGCCGCCAGCAGGGCCGCACAACGGGGCGGCAACTCCCGCGGTAGAGCCCGCCACTGGCGGCGATGGGCCAGCAGGGCTCCGGGGGAGCCGGCCGCCAGCTCCAGCAACTCCGGGGGATCCGCCGGGGGAGCCTCCGTCGCAGAGTCGGCCTCAGGATCGTCGGCCGGGGGCGGCACCCGGCTGAGCACCAGGTCCAGGTCGGTCGCCGAGAGGCGGGCGAAGGGGATGGTCTGGCAGCGGGAGCGGATGGTGCTCAGCAGCCGATCGGGGGCGGCACTGAGCAGGATCAGCAGACCATCGCCGGGCTCCTCCAGGGTTTTGAGCAGGGCATTGGCGGCCCCCTCGGCCATGGCCTCCACCGCCTCGATCACCACCAGGCAGCGGGGGGCCTCCACGGGCCTGCGCGCCAGGAATTGGGAGACCCCCCGCACCTGCTCCAGCCGCAACTGCGGCGGCGCCTTGCGGCTGATGCCCGCGGCGGCCGCCTGGGAGAGGGGCACCAGCTGCCCCTTGTCGCTGTAGGTGGGCTCCACCCAGAGCAGATCCGGATGGTTGCCGGCCTGCAGACGCCGGCGCAGTCCGGCATCCGCCGCCCCACCGCTGATCACCCCCTCCAGAAAGCGCAGGGCCCCGAGGCGGCGGCCCACCCCCTCCGGCCCGCTGAACAGGTAGGCGGGGGCCAACCGTTGCTGCTGCAGGGCCGCGGCCAGCAGGGCCACCGCCTGGCCCTGGCCCACCAGGTCGGTGAACAGGGCCGCGGGGGATGGCGCCGGCATCAGCCCGGCCCCGGGGGTTGGGCCACCAACGCCGTGAGGGCGGCCTGCAATGCAGCCGTCACCTGGTCGGGGCTCTGGCACGCATCCACACGCCGCCAGCCCCCCTGGGCCGCCAGGGCGGCGAAGCCCGCGCACACCCGCGCCAGAAAGGCCTCTCCGGCGGCTTCGATCCGATCGGCGTCGCGGTGGCCCCGGCGCCGCAGCGACTCCTGCAGGGGGATCTCGAGCAACACCGTGAGATCCGGCTGCAGCCCCCCCGTGGCCACCAGGGTGAGTTGATCGATCAACTCCAACGACAGCCCACGCCCGTAGCCCTGATAGGCGGCGGTGGAGCCGCTGAAGCGATCGCAGAGCACCCAGTGGCCGGCCTCCAGGGCCGGCCGGATGCGCTCCTGCACATGTTGGGCCCGATCCGCCGCGTACAGCAGCAATTCGGCGGTGCTGCAGGGGGCCCCATCCCCGGGGGGATGGAGCAACTGCTGGCGCAGGGCCTGGCCCAGGGGGGTGCCCCCGGGTTCCCGGGTCACCAGCAGCTGGGCACCGGCGGGCAACAGGCCGCTCTGGGGCAACCAGCGGCGCAGGCGCTCGATCTGGGTGGTCTTGCCGCACCCATCGATGCCCTCGAGCACGAGGAAACGTCCGCGCTCAAGCATCACGGCCCAGCGTGAGGGCATTCACCACCACGGTGATCGAACTACAGGCCATCAGCAACGCCGCCAGGGGAGGGGAGAGCAGCACGCCAAAGCCTGGCAGCAGAACCCCGGCGGCGATGGGAATCACCACCAGGTTGTAGCCGAAGGCCCAGGCCAGGTTCTGGCGCACCTTCGCCATGGTGCGCTGGGCCAGCCGCAGGGCCATGGGGATGGGGGTGAGCCGATCGCCGAGCACCACCAGATCCGCGGCATCCAGCGCCACCTGGGTGCCGGTGCCCACGGCGATGCCCAGGTCCGCCGCCGCCAGGGCGGGGGCGTCGTTGATGCCGTCTCCCACCATGGCCACGGGCCCGCCGCCACGGGCCGCTTCAAGCCGCTCCAACTTCTGCTGGGGCAGCAGGCCCCAGGCCAGCTGGGCTCCCTCCAGCCCCAACGCCGCCCCGAGCCGCTGCACCGCCACCTGGCGATCGCCGCTGAGCAATCCCAAGCCCAAACCCAGGGCCCCCAGCTGGCCGAGGACCTCCGCCGCATCGGGACGCAGGGCATCCTCCAGGGCCAGTAACCCCACCAAACGGCCCTGCAGGGCCACGGCCACCGCAGTGGCCCCGCGGCTGCCCTGCTCCGCCAGCCAGTGTTGATCCGGGTCTGGCAACGTCACCCCCTGGGCCTGCAGCCACTCCGGGCGACCCACCAGCACGGTGCCGCGGTCCGCCACGGTGCCCCGCAGCCCCTGGCCCGGGTGGGTGGTGCACAGCTCCACCGGCAACAGGGGGAGGGACAACGCCTGGCAACGCTCCACCAGGGCGTGGGCCAGGGGATGGCGGGTCTGGGCCTCGAGGCTGGCCGCCAGCTGCACCAGCACCCCCTCGTCGGCGGTGGGGTCCTCCAGCCGCAGCGCCGAAAGCCGCGGCCGCCCCACGGTGAGGGTGCCGGTTTTGTCGAACAGCACCGTGCGCAGGGCCGCGGCGGCTTCGATCGCATCACCGCCCCGGAACAGCACCCCGGCCTGGGCGGCCCGGCCGCTGCCCACACTGATGGCGGTGGGGGTGGCCAGACCCAGGGCGCAGGGGCAGGCCACCACCAGCACGGCGATGCTCAGTTGGATCGCCAGCACCAGAGGGGTCTCGGCCCCCATGCCCAGGCTGCGGTGGCCCCCATGGGGGTGGGCTGAGGGGGCATGGGCCAGCACCTGCGGCCACAGCTGGGCCCCCCATTGCCACCAGAACACAAAGGTGAACGCCGCCAGCAGCAGCACCACCAGGGTGAAGCGCCCCGCCAGCTGATCCGCGAGCCGCTGGATCGGGGCCTTGCGGGCCTGGGCCTGCTCCACCAGGCCGATGATCCGTGCCACGGCGCTGTCGCGGCCCGCCCGCAGCACCTCCAGCACCAGGGGGGCCTGCAAATTGAGGCTGCCGGCGGCCAGCTCGCAGCCCCCCTGCACCTCCAGGGGCAAGGGTTCACCGGTGAGGCTCGACACATCCAGGGCCGATTGGCCCTCCAGCACGCGGCTGTCCGCCGGGACGCGATCCCCCGGCAGCAGCCGCACCCGATCGCCCGGGCGCAGGGCCCCCACCCGCACGGGGCGTACCGGCGCCTGGGGCCCCTCCCCCAGCAGCAACAGGGCCTCGTCCGGCTGCAGGGCCCACAGCGCCCGCAGGGCATCGCCGGTGCGCAGGCGGGCCCGTTCCTCGATGAAGCGCCCCATCAGCACGAAGCCCAGCAGCATCACCGGCTCGTTGAAGAAGCACTGCCAACCCACCGCGGGCCAGATCAGGGCCACCAGGCTGGCCAGGTAGGCACTGCCCATGCCCAGGCCCACCAACGTGTCCATGCCCGGTGCCCCCGCCAGGGCCGAACGGGCGCCCGCCACCAGGATCGGTCGCCCCGGCAAGGCCAAGGCCAGGGTGGCCACCACCGCATGCAGGTGGATGTCCGCCAGCCAGGGCAGCGGCAGCTGCCGGGCCTCCGCCAGGTGGCCCCCCGCCGACACCAGCAGCAGCAGCAACGCCACCACCAGCTGGCGCCAGCGCTGCCACCAGCCCCGCTGCTGCTGCCGCTCCGCCAGGGAGAGGGGCCCCTCCCCATCCAGGGGACGCCGCTGGGCCACATAACCCATGGCGGCCAGGGCCTCGATCAGCGGCACCACCGGATCCCCCTGGGCCGGGGGCGCCGGGGCCGGATCCAGGGCCACCCAGGCGGTGCGGTTCAAGAGGTTGACGCTGGCCTGGCGCACCCCGGGCTGGGCCAGCAGGCGCTGCTCCACGGCCCGCACGCAACCGCCGCATTTCATGCCCTCCACCTCCAGCAGCAGCGGCGCATCCCCGACGGGGATCGAATCAACGCCGGTGGCCACGGGCTGGGGCGGTGGGGGTCCCCAGGCTAGGGAGCCCCAACAGAAACCAGCACCTGCCGCAGCGATCCGCGGCCCCGGGTGAGGATGGGGTCACGCCACCTCCGGTTCGCCGTGCCCCGCTCCCAGCGCAACGACAACTTCATCGACAAGAGCTTCACGGTGATGGCGGACCTGATCCTCAAGGTGCTGCCCACCAACCAGCGGGCCAAGGAGGCCTTCGCCTACTACCGCGACGGCATGAGCGCCCAGGCCGACGGCGAATACGCCGAAGCGCTCGACAACTACGCCGAGGCCCTGAAGCTGGAGGAGGACCCCAACGACCGGGCCTTCATCCTCTACAACATGGCCCTGGTGTTCGCCAGCAACGGTGAGCACGAGAAGGCCCTCGTGCACTACGGCCAGGCCCTGGATCTCAACAGCAAGATGCCCCAGGCCCTCAACAACATGGCGGTGATCCATCACCACCTGGGCTCCATCGCCGAGGAGCAGGGGGAAACCGATGAAGCCGACCGCCGCTTTGACCTGGCGGCCGATTTCTGGACCAAGGCCATCCGCCTGGCCCCCAACAACTACATCGAGGCCCAGAACTGGCTCAAGACCAGCGGCCGTGGCAGCGTCGACGTCTACTTCTGAGCGGCACCGGACCCACCCTGTACAGGCCGTACAACCTGGTCCAGGCCATGCCCTCAGGAGAAACCCCTGGGCTTCACCGTCTGGTGGGGGCTGTACACCCGACGCTCCTGCCAAAGGGCGAGGTAGTTGTTGGTGCCCCGTGCACCGAGGCTGGCCAGATCTCCTGGGGCTGAGGGCTTTTTGTGGGCCAGGATCCGGCCATCCGGCAGCACCAGCGCCTTGTTGGTCTGCGGGTAGTGGGCCGTGAGCTCAACGCTGTCCCCGAAAGCCAGCGCCTCACTGGCCCCTTCGATGGCGATGGCTCGGCCCCAGAGGTTGGGGCCGGTGGGGCAGAGCGGTGACACGCCGTAGTACTGCGTGCGGCAATGCTCCACCACCTGGTCGATGGCGCGCTGCAGCACGGGGTGACCAGCCTTGGCAAAAAACACGCCGTTGTCACAGGCCCAGGCGGTGGCGGTGTAGCGGTTGATGTCGCGGAAGGCGAGCAGATCAATCGACGCCGGCAGATCGATCCCCGTGGCGCAGTGGACGCCCACATCGACATACCAGCCCCCGAGCCGGTTGACGATGCAGTAGCGGGCCAGATCAGCGCGGTAGGCGTAGGGGATCAGACGCCGGTAGGCCTCCAGCACCGGCGGGCCGTAGTGCTCCGCCAGGAAGGCTTCCACCATCGGGGCGTCGTAGAGCACGTGGGGAAGTCCAGCGAATTCGCGCTGCACGCTCTGCACGCAGGCCTCGAGGTGGGACCCAAGGGCGGCCGGAGCATCGGCCAGAAAGATCTGGGTGATCTGCATCTCAGTAGGCGCTGTACGACTTCTGCTCGATCAGGGTGGAGCCGTAGCGCTCGTTGATCTGCCGCTTGAGCTCGGCGCGGCGGTCGTTGGTGCGATACACGGCCCGGGCCAGGTCGATGAAGGCCTGCTCGAAACAGCGCTGGCGCTCCTGATCACGGATGGCGTCCTCGATCTCCCAGAGCTGGCCATTCACCTCCAGCAGCTGGGCCTCGAGAGCCGGATCCAGGCTGACCCCCGTGGCCTCCAGGGCCTGCAGCAGCAGCGTCAACTCCTGCTGCACATGGCCCAGGGCATCCCCCTGCAGGTGCCGGGCCTTGATCCGCAGGATGGTGATCTTGTCCACCAGCTCCCCCAGCGACACCGGGACCGAAATCAGCATGGGGTGATCTCTCCGCTGCGGATCTGGGCCCTCAGGTTGGCGGCCACGGAGGCCATCAGTCCAGCCCAGTCGCCATTCACCGCCTGACGGCAGAGCCGCACGCTCGGGTACCAGAAGCTGGTTGCCCCCTCCAGCCCCCAGCGCCACTCGGGGATGGCCTTCAGCAGCACCCAGGTGGGGCGCCCCAGACCGGCGGCCAAATGCACCATGGCGGAATCGGCGCTGATCACCAGATGGCACTGCTCGGCGATGGCGGCCATGTCGTCAAAGTCCCAGGCGGCGTCCAGGGCGCCCTGGGCACGGCTGAAGCGATCGCGGAAGCTGCAGCCCTCCAGCTGATCCGCCCCAGGGCCGCGCTGCAGCGACACCAGGGTGACTTCGGGGATCTCCGCCAGGGGCGCCAGCAGCTCCAGCGGCAGGGAGCGCCCCCGCAGGCTGGTGGTTTCGTGGGCGGGGTCCCCCTGCCAGTGCAGACCCACCCGGATCGGCGCGGGGTCGTCCGCCGCCGCCAGCACCGCCCGCCAGCGCTGACGCGCCTCGGGGGAGGGCTGCAACGGTGGCAACGGCGGCAGGGGCTGGCTGGGGTCCAGCCCCAGGCGCCCCGGCAGCGACAACAGCGGCAGCCATTGCCCCCGCTTCAGGCTGGCCAGCTCGGCGTGGGGCAGTACCCGATCCGCCAGGGCCGCCCGCTCGGCCAGCGGCGCCAGCTTCTCCTGCACGCTCAGCAGCACCGGGCAGCCCCAGCGCTGCCGCAGCAGCGGCACCAGGCGCATGAATTGGAGGCTGTCCCCCAACCCCTGTTCACTCACCAGCACCAGCGGACCATCCGCGGGCGGCTGGGCCCCATCCCACAGGGGCAGAGGCGGTTGGCCATGGGGCTCGATCGGATCGGCGATGGCTGAGCGGTACTCGTACTGGCGGAAACCCTGCTCGTAATCGCCCTGCAGCAGCAGGGGGTGGGCGAGGTTCCAGTGGGCCTCCACATAGGAGGGGTCCGCCGCCAGGGCGCGCCGGTAGAGGCCGATGGCCTCCTGCAGGGCGCCGCCCTGGTTGCGCAGGTTGGCCAGGTTGGTGAGGGCCTGGGGGTAGGCGGCATCCAGCTGCACCGCCCGCTGGAAACAGGCCTCGGCCTGCTGCAGCTCCCCCCGTTGCACCAGCACCTGGCCGAGGTTGTTGTGCACCACCGGGTCATCGGGCTGCAGGGCCAGGGCTTGCCGCAGCAGCGGCTCCAGCTCGCCGCTACGCCTCTGCATGGCCAGCAGGGCCGCCAGGTTGGTGTACACCGCCGGGTTGGCGCTGCGGCGCTGCACCAGCAGGCGGTAGCTGCGCTCCGCCCCCTCCCAGTCGCCCCGCCGCAGGCTGCCCTGGGCCTGTTGCTCCAGCTGCCGCTCCTGGCGCTGGGCCGCCCCGCGGGCGGAGGGCCCGCCGCCGGCACCAAACCCCTGGGACGGCGCCATGGTGATCAGTCCCCCTGGGCGGGGTTGACCCCCAGGGCCTGCACCAGGGCCTCCGCCACGCCACCGGCCTCCAGCAGCTGCAGATCCAGGCTGGCCGCCAGCCGCGACAGGCCGCTGCCCCGGGGCACCACCGCCCGCCGGAACCCCAGCCGCGCCGACTCCTGCAGCCGTTGCTCCAGCTGGCTCACGGGCCGCAGCTGCCCCCCGAGCCCCAGCTCGCCGATCAGCACCGTGCCGGGGGGGAGGGTGAGGTCGCGGTAGCTGGCCACCACCGCGGCGGCCACCCCGAGGTCGGCCGCCGGCTCCTCCACCTCCAGGCCACCGGCCACCGCCAGGTAGCAATCGAAGCGGGAGAGGGGCAGACCGAGATGCTTCTCGAGCACCGCCAGGATCTGGTGCAGGCGATTGGTGCCGATGCCCGTGGCGGTGCGCCGGGGGCTGGCGTAGCTGGTGGTGCTCACCAGGGCCTGCAGATCCACCACCAGGGGCCGGGTGCCCTCGCAGGCCACGATCGTGGCGGTGCCGGCACTGGGTTCATCGCTGCCCAGGAACAGCTCGCTGGGGTTGAGCACCTCCGCCAGGCCCTGGCCGCGCATCTCGAACACCCCCAGTTCATGGGTGGCGCCGAAGCGGTTCTTCACCGCCCGCAGCAGCCGGTGGCTGGCGAAGCGGTCCCCCTCAAAGGTGAGCACCGCATCCACCAGGTGCTCCAGCACCTTCGGGCCCGCCAGCATGCCCTCCTTGGTCACATGGCCCACCAGCAGCAGCGCCGTGTCCTGCCGCTTGGCGATGCGGGCCAGGGCGGCGGCACATTCCCGCACCTGGGCCACGGAGCCTGGGGCACTGCCCAGCTCGCCGTCATGCAGGGCCTGGATGCTGTCGATCACCGCCACCGCCGGCCGCAGGGCCTCCAGCTCCTGCAGCACCAGCTCCAGATCCGTTTCCGAGAGCAGCTGCATCCCGGGCCCGGGGCCGTCGGTGGGGGTGTCCTGAGCCCCCGCCGGCCCCTGCTCCACCAGGCGCCGCCAGCGCAGCTTCACCTGTTGGGCCGATTCCTCGGCGCTCACATAGAGCACCGAATGGCGCTGGGCCATGGCCTGGGCGCTCTGCAGCAGCAGGGTGCTCTTGCCGATGCCCGGGTCGCCCCCCAGCAACACCAGCGAACCGGGCACCAGGCCACCACCCAGCACGCGATCCAATTCGCCGTAGCCGCTCTGCAGACGCTCCAGCGGCCGCTCCCCCACCGCCTGAATCGGCTCGGAGCGGCGGGCCTGGGGGGCGATGGTGGCCTCGGCGGCGGCGGCCACGGGCCGGCGGCGGCGGTTGTCGGCGGCGGGGGCGGCCTGCTCCACCAGCGCATTCCAGCTGCCACAGCTGGGGCAACGGCCAAAGAACTGCCGGCTCTGGGCGCCGCAGCTCTGGCAGACGTAGGTGCTGGTGGCCCGGGGCAAAACGATGTATGAAGAAAGGTGGCTGCCGTCGAATGCGGGGGCCTATCGACCTTTTCAGTAGGTCGAACTACTTAACCCGTCGATCCAGAGTGGCGCAATGACGGCCTCCACCGCCACATCCACAGCCCCGGGCGCCTCGGCCAAGGAAACCATCCTGGTGGTGGATGACGAGGCCAGCATCCGCCGCATTCTCGAAACGCGGCTGTCGATGATCGGCTACCAGGTGGTTACCGCCAGCGACGGGGAGGAGGCCCTGGAGGCCTTCCGCCGCACCAGCCCCGACCTGGTGGTGCTCGACGTGATGATGCCGAAGCTCGATGGCTACGGCGTCTGCCAGGAGCTGCGCAAGGAATCGGATGTGCCGATCGTGATGCTCACGGCCCTGGGGGATGTGGCCGACCGCATCACCGGCCTGGAGCTGGGTGCCGACGACTACGTGGTGAAGCCCTTCAGCCCCAAGGAACTGGAGGCCCGCATCCGTTGCGTGCTGCGGCGCGTGGAGAAGGAAGGCGGCGGTGCCGGCATCCCCAACTCCGGCGTGATCCAGGTGAGCGATCTGCGCATCGACACCAACAAGCGGCAGGTGTACCGCGGCGAGGAGCGCATCCGCCTCACCGGCATGGAATTCAGCCTGCTGGAGCTGCTGGTGGGCCGCAGCGGTGAACCCTTCAGCCGCGGCGAAATCCTCAAGGAGGTGTGGGGCTACACCCCCGAGCGTCACGTGGACACCCGGGTGGTGGATGTTCATATCTCCCGGTTGCGCTCCAAACTGGAAGACGATCCGGCCAACCCCGAGCTGATCCTCACGGCCCGGGGCACCGGTTATCTGTTCCAGCGCATCGTTGAAGCCGTTGCCCCCGAAGCCCTCTGACGTTCCCGGCCAAGGCCCCAGCCAGCGCCGCACCCGTCCGCGGGCGATTCGCCGTCTGGTGATTTGGTACCGCCGCAACGCGGCGGTCACCACCCTGGTGGACACGGCCACCAGCGCCGGCTCCGCCGCCGGCTCGATGGCGGGTTCCATGGCCGGCTCCATGGCCGACGCGGTGGTGAACACGGCCGGCAGCGCCCTGAGCACCGCCGGATCGGTGGCCGGGGCCGCCGGGAGCGTGGCCGGGGCCGCCGCCAACACGGTGCTGCAGCCCCTGGTGTTCGATCCGCTGCGGCGCCTGCAGCAGGGCGTGGGGGGCAGTGAGGGCACCCCCATCAACGATGCCGAGCGGCTTTGGGTGGCGGTGGATGGCATGGGGGGTGACGTCGCCCCCGGACCGATCCTGGAGGGCTGCCTCAAGGCGGTGCAGCTGCTGCCCCTGCGGGTGAAATTCGTGGCGGAGGCCAGCGCCGTGGCGGCGGCGGTGGCGGAACTGGATCTGGGGGATGCCCTGGCGGAGGCCCGGGAGCAGGGCCTGCTGGAGCTGGTGCCCAGTGGCGAATCGGTGGGCATGAACGAGGAAGCCACCGTGGTGCGCAAGAAGCGCGACGCCAGCATCAACCTGGCCATGGACCTGGTGAAGGAGGGGGCCGCCACGGCGGTGTACTCCGCCGGCAACTCCGGCGCCGTGATGGCCTCAGCGATCTTCCGCCTGGGGCGGCTAAAGGGGATCGATCGGCCCGCCATCGGCGCCCTGTTCCCCACCAAGGATCCCGAGCAGCAAGTGCTGGTGCTGGATGTGGGCGCCAACATGGACAGCAAACCCGCCTACCTGCACCAGTGGGCCCTGCTGGGCAACATCTACAGCCGCGATGTGCTGCAGGTGGCCCAGCCGCGCATCGGCCTGCTCAACATCGGCGAGGAGGAGTGCAAGGGCAATGAACTGGCCCTCAAGACCTACCCGCTGATGGCGGAGGAGCGGCGCTTCCACTTCGCCGGCAACTGCGAAGGCCGCGATGTGCTCTCCGGGGAATTCGATGTGGTGGTGTGCGATGGCTTCACGGGCAACGTGCTGCTGAAGTTTCTGGAGAGCGTTGGCAGCGTGCTGCTGGATGTGCTCAAGGCGGAGCTGCCCCGGGGGCGCCGCGGCAAGGTGGGTTCGGCCTTCCTGATCAGCAACCTGCGCCGCATCAAGAAACGGCTCGACCACGCCGAACACGGCGGCGCGCTGCTGTTGGGGGTGAATGGGGTGTGTGTGATCGGCCACGGCAGCAGCAAGGCCCTGTCGGTGGTGAGCGCCCTGCGGCTGGCCCATTCGGCCGCCAACCACGGGGTGATGGAGGATCTGCAACGGCTCAGTGCCGAGGCGGGCCATGGGGCGGGAGATGCCGCGGAATCGGCGGTTGCCTGTGGTTGACTGAGCCGTCGGTTGGACTGAACCGGTGGCGCTGGGCCCGATGAGCACCTACGGCATGGCTCTGGTGGGCAGCGGCAGCGCGGTTCCCGCCGCCCGCGTCAGCAACACCCGCCTGAGCGAGCGGGTAGACACCAACGACGACTGGATCCGCAGCCGCACCGGCATCGCCGAGCGGCGCATCTGCAGCCCGGATGAACCGCTCACCCCCCTGGCCACCCGGGCCGCCGAGGCGGCCCTGGCCCATGCGGGCTGGGCGGCAGAGGATCTGGATCTGATCCTGATGGCCACCTCCAGCCCCGACGATCTGTTCGGCACGGCGCCGCGGGTGCAGGGGGCCCTGGGGGCCAAGAACGCCGTGGCCTTTGATCTCACCGCCGCCTGCAGCGGCTTTCTGTTTGCCCTGATCACCGCGGGCCAATACCTGCGCAGCGGCGCCATGCGACGGGCCCTGGTGATCGGCGCCGATCAACTCAGCCGCTGGGTGGACTGGGACGACCGCACCACCTGCGTGCTGTTCGGGGATGGGGCCGCCGCCGTGGCGGTGGAAGCCTGCCCCGCCGACGCGGACGGGCTGCTGGGGTTCCGCATGCGCTCCGACGGCAGCCGCAACGGCTGCCTCACCCTGGCCCAGACCGAAACCCACCACAGCGTGCTCAGCGGCGTGGATGCCCAGATCGGGGGGTTCGCACCGCTGCGCATGAACGGCCAGGAGGTGTACAAGTTCGCCGTGCGGGAGGTGCCGGCGGTGCTCAAGGAGCTGCTGGAGAGCACCGGCACCGAAGCCAGCGCCCTCAACTGGTTACTGCTTCACCAGGCCAACCAGCGCATCCTCGATGCGGTGGCCGACCGCTTCGCCATCCCCCACGAACGGGTGCTGAGCAACCTGGCCAGCTACGGCAACACCTCGGCCGCCACCATCCCCCTGATGCTCGATGAGGCGGTGAAGGATGGCCGCATCCAGCCCGGGGATCTGATCGCCAGCAGCGGCTTCGGGGCAGGCCTCAGCTGGGGCGGAGCCCTGCTGCGCTGGAGCGGTCCCCAGGGGGCAGCGACCTAATCTCCCCCCGACGTTGCAGCGCGCCGGCATGGGTATCGCCTGGGTCTTCCCCGGACAGGGGTCGCAGAAGGTCGGCATGGCGGAGCCCGTGCTGGAGCTGCCCGGTGCCCGCGAACGCTTCAGCGCCGCCTCGGAGCTGCTCGGCCGTGACCTGCTGGCCATCTGTGCCGGCACGGCGGAAGGGCCCCTCAGCGACCTCAACGACACCCGCAACACCCAGCCGGCGCTGTTCGTGATCGAAACCCTGCTGGTGGATGGGCTCAAGGCCCAGGGCCGCAGCGCCCATGTGGTGGCGGGCCACAGCCTGGGGGAATTGGTGGCCCTCTATGCCGCCGGGGTGTTCGATGCCCAGACGGGCCTGCAGCTGATGAAGACCCGCAGTGAATTGATGGCTGCCGCCGGCGGTGGCGCCATGACCGCCGTGATGGGCTTCGACCGCGGCCAGCTGGAGGAGCTGGTGGGCGCCACCGACGGGGTGGTGATCGCCAACGACAACAGCAGCGCCCAGGTGGTGCTGTCCGGCAGCCCCGAAGCGGTGGCGGCGGTGAGTGCGGCACTCACCTGCAAGCGGGCCATTCCCCTGGCGGTGAGCGGCGCCTTCCACTCGCCGTTCATGCAGGGGGCCGCCGATGCCTTCGCCCAGGCGATCGAAGCGGTGCCCTTCGCCGACGCCACCATCCCGGTGCTCAGCAACACCGACCCCACGCCGGAGACCCGGGGCTCCGCCCTCAAGCAGCGGCTGCGCAGCCAGATGACCACCGGCGTGCGCTGGCGCGAAACCATGGACCGTTTCGGTGCCGACGGCATCGCCACCGCCGTGGAGATCGGCCCGGGCAACGTGCTCAGCGGCCTGATCAAGCGCAGCTGTGAGGGCATCAGCACCGCCCAGATCGCCGGCGCCGCCGACCTGGGGCTGTGAACCGTCCCGTTCAGGCGGTGAAGCGGGTGCTGCGGCGCCGCCGCAAACCCGCGGAGCCGCCGGCCCTGCTGCGCACCCCCAAACCCAGCCTCACCTACCGGCTGGTGAGCTACTTGCTGGTGTTCCCGATCTACCGGCTGCTGTTCCGCGGCCGCACCACCGGCAACACCAACGTGCCCCTGGAGGGGGCCCTGGTGGTGGTGGCCAACCATGGCTCCCACCTCGACCCGCCGCTGCTGGGCCACGCCCTGGGGCGCCCCGTGGCCTTCATGGCCAAGGCGGAGCTGTTCAAGGTGCCCCTGTTGGGGCCCATCATCCGGGCCTGCGGGGCCTACCCGGTGGCCCGCGGGGCCAGCGACCGCGAGGCGATCCGCACCGCCACAGACCGCCTGGATCAGGGCTGGGCCACCGGGGTGTTCATCGACGGCACCCGCCAGGCCGATGGCCGCGTCAACAACCCCCAACCAGGGGCCGCGCTGCTGGCGGCCCGGGCCGGGGTGCCCCTGCTGCCGGTGGCGATCATCAACAGCCATCGGGCCCTGGGCACCGGCTCACGGCGGGCACGCCTGCTGCCGATCCACATCCGCATCGGCACCCCGATCCCACCGCCGGCCTCCCGCCGCCGCGCCGACCTGGATGCCGCCACCGCCGCCTGTCAGGCCCAGATCAACGCCCTGCTGGACCAAGGCCTGATCAACGCGGTTGCAGCTCTTCCAGCAGCGGACCAAAACGCGCTGCCGCCCAGCCCCTAAGGTCACGGCCGGTCAGCACCCACAAGGCTGCCCGGGCCCCGTCACCCCACACCTTGCTGCGGCCCTCCGGCAGGCAGCGCTGGCCACAGGGCACCGGCACCGGGGTGAGGCTGATGCCACGGCTCCCCGCCACCACGCGGCCCACCAGCAGGGCCCGGTCCATGTGGTCACTGCTGGTGACCAGCAGCACGTGGCGCACCTGGGCGCGCTTGAGCTCATCCACCACCGAGGTGAAATTGCTGAGGGTGTCGGTGGCGCGGTAATCGAGCTGCACGCGGCCGGCATCGAGGCCCTGGCGCCCGAACAACCAGTGGGCGTACTCGGGGTTGCTGCCGCCGCTCACCAGCACCGGCAGGCCATCCCGCCGGGCCAGGTCCGCCGCCACCCGTTCCCGTTCCACATCCCCCCCCAGCACCAGGATCATCTGGGGGGGCGGCACCGGCGGCAGCCACAGGCCCCGGGTGAGCCAGAGCAGGCCCGCGGCCCCCAGCAGCCACCAGAGCCGGCGCCCGCGGCGGGCCCGACGGCGGCGGGGGCGTTGGGGCTGCCGCGGCGGCACGGGGCGTGCGGCCATCAGAGCCCCTCCACCGGGCTGGTGGGGTAGAGGGGCAGCACCGGCCCCCAGGGGCCCGGCAGATCCGCCGCCGCCGCCAATTGCCCCAGGGCCAGCAGCTCGGCAGCATCCGCCTCGGGCTCCACCAGCGCCGGCCGGCAGGGTTCGGCGCCGTGCGGGGGCCGCCAGGGCTGGGGTTCCCGATGCAGCTGCGGCGACTCCAACTCCGCCAGCCCCCCCAGGGCCTCCGGCCGCGGCCCATAGGCACCCGCCACCGTGCCGCGCCGCGGCAGCTCCTGGGTGAGCCAGAAGCGCGGCACCCCCGCCAGGGGGCCGCCCGGTCGGGCCAAACGCCGCGCGATCAAGAGGGTGCTGCTGAAGCCGTGCAGGGGAATCACCAGCTGCTGAGCCAGGGTGCGGGCCAGCACCACCGTGAGCCGGGTGCCCGTGAAGCCGCCGGGGCCGGTGGCCACCACCAGCCGCCCCAGCTCCCCCCAGCGCTCCGCCGGCAGCAGCTCCTCCAGGCAGGGCAGGAGTTCATTGGACAGGCGGCGGCCCAGGGGGAAGCTGGCCAGCTGGGGCGCCGTTGCGGCGGCCCCGAGGGGCTGGAGCCCCACCGCCAGGGTTTCGCTGGAACTGTGCAGGGCCAGCAGCAGGGGCGCCGCACTCATGTGGGCAGGGCCTGATCGGGGCAGAGCCGCCGCCAGCGGCCGGGATCGGCGCTGAAGCTGGCGCAGGCGCGCACATCCCACTCCACCCCCACCTGACCCTCCGGCAGATCGAGCACCTGCACGTGAATCTGGGGCTGGTGGGGCACGAACGCAGGCTCACCGCTGAGATGGGGGACGCCATGCTGCCGTTCCACCGCGTGGTAGGCCTGGCACTGGTCCACCCAGCGGCAGTCCACGCAGATGCACATGCCAGGCGCCGCAGCCGCTGGAGCCATTGTGACCCCTGCGGCCATCCCCGCCGGGGCCACGGCATCCCAGCTGGCGGCACTGGCCTGGCGGCGGCTGAACCCCGAGCGCTGGCCCCTGCCGCCGCAAGCCTTCCCCACGGGCGCGGCCCTGGTGGGGGGCGCGGTGCGCGATGCCCTGCTGGATCGCCTGCCCCCCCAACCGGATCTGGATCTGGTGGTGCCGGAGGACGCCATTGCCCTCTGCCGGCAACTGGGGCGGCGCCATGGCGGCAGCGTGGTGGTGCTGGATGCGGAGCGCTCCATCGCCCGACTCGTGATCCAGGGCTGGAGCATCGACCTGGCCCGCCGGGAGGGGGACTGCCTCGAGCAGGACCTGGGCCGGCGGGACTACCGCCTCAACGCCATGGCCCTGCCCCTGGGGGCGGAGCCGCAGCTGCTGGACCCGCTGCAGGGGCTGACGGACCTGCGGCAAGGGCAGCTGATGGCGGTGGCGGAGGCCAACCTGCTGGATGACCCCCTGCGGCTGCTGCGCGGGGTGCGCCTGGCCTGCGAACTGGGGTTCGCCCTGGAACCGCAGACCCAGCGGTGGCTGCAGGTCCACCACGCCCGCCTGGCGGATGTGGCGGGCGAACGGGTGCTGGCGGAGCTGGAGAAACTGGCCGCTAGCCCCACGGGCAGCGTTGGGCTCGCGCAAGGCCTGGCCTGGGGGCTGCTGCAGCCCTGGCAAGCGGCGCCTGCCGCCCCGGAAGCCGCAGCGCTGCTGGAGCAACTGGGGCCGGAGCAGCCGCAACGGCTGGGGCTCAACGGCACCGAAGCGCAGCAGGCCCTGCCGCTGGCACGGCTGGCGGCGGTGCTCGATGGGGCGGGCCTGCAACGGCTGCGCAGCAGCCGGCGCCTGCAGCAACGGGTGGAGCAGCTGCGCCGCTGGCGCCAGCGGCTGGGGGCGGAAAGCCCCGACGCCCGGGCCGAACGGCTCTCCGAGGCGGAGCGGCTGCGGCTGCAGCGCGACCTGGAGGAGGACCTGCCCGCCCTGCTGCTGACCTGGCCCACAGAGGCCGCCCAGGCCTGGCTGCGGCGCTGGCGCGACCCCAACGATCCGTTGTTCCACCCGCGGGCCGCCATCGACGGCCTCACCCTGCAGCGGGAGCTGGGGCTGAAGGCGTCACCACGGCTGGGGTCCCTGCTGCAACACCTGATGCTGCAGCGGGCCTTCGGCCGGGTGCAGGGGCGTCTGGAGGCCCTGGAGGCCGCCCAGCGCTGGCTGGAGCGCCACCCGGCCGATGTTCAGCCGGCACCGCGCCGTGATTAACTTTCCCTGCAAAGGCGTTTATCAACGACCTCAAACACGCCAGGCCTGCCACGGGTCTTCTGCCTCTCGATCCGCGCGACAGAACCCCTGAGCACGCATCGAAACGCATCGATTCGCAGTTCATTTGCGTTTCAAGCGGCGACTTCAGCCCGGTTGGCCGCAGCGGTTGACCGTCGATGGCGGAGCCGGCAGTTCTGGCCAACACCCCTGTTTCCCCTCTCCTGATCCCATGAGCGTTCGCCTCTACGTCGGCAACCTGCCGCAGAGCTTTGACAACCAAGAGCTCGATGCCCTGTTTGCCAGCGTGGGGGAAGGAATCCGCTTCAAGGCCGTTCAGGACCGTGAGACCGGCGCCGGCCGCGGCTTCGGCTTCGCCAACGTGGATGACGAGAAGGTCGCCGATGCCGTGATCGAGCAGCTCAACGGCCGCGAGTTCGGCGGCAACGCCCTGCGGGTGGAGCGCTCCGAGCGCCGCGATGAGCGCCGCGGCCCCAACGACCGCCGCCCCGCCGCCGGCAACGCCGTGGCCCGCAAGGCCGTGAACAAGGTGGTGCACCGCGATGACGTGGAGGCCGGCGCCCCCGACCCCCGCTGGGCCGGCGAACTGGCCAAGCTCAAGGGCCTGCTGGACGGCCAGAAGGCGGCCGTTTGAGGCCCCAACCCGCCGCGCCACTGCACCGCTGAACAGGCAGCTCTGACATGCAGGAAGCCAGCTGGTCCTGGGGCACCCATCGGATCAGCTACCTGCGCGTGGCAGGCCCCCGCGACGGCTCTCCCCCCGGGAGGGCCGTTTTGTGTGTGCACGGCTTCGGCGCCTCCAAAGGCCATTGGCGCCACAACGTGCAGGCCCTGGCCGCAGGGGCCGATGTGTACGCCATCGACCTGCTGGGGTTCGGAGCGAGCGCCAAACCCCCCTCCCAACTGGTCGGCGAAGCGGCCAGCAGCGGCAGCGTGCGGTACTGCTTCGACCTCTGGGCTGAGCAGCTGAGGGCCTTCACGGAGCAGGTGATCAACCGCGACCAGGGCCAGCCCTGCGCCCTGCAGCTGATCGGCAACTCCATCGGCGGCGTGGTGGCCCTCAACGCCGCACGGCTGCTGGAACACCAGGGCAACCCCGCCCGGCAGGTGATCCTGATCGACTGTGCCCAGCGGGAACTCGACCTCAAACGCCTGGCGGAGCGACCCTGGGGCGCCCAGCTGGGGCGGCCACTGCTGATGGCCCTGGTGCGGCAGCGCTGGCTGATTGGCAGCCTGTTTCAGCTGCTGGCCCGGCCGGCGGTGGTGCGCCAGGTGCTGCGCCAGGCCTACCCGAGCGGTGCCCATGTGGACGACGAGCTGGTGGAGCTGCTGGTGCAGCCCAGCCGGGACCCTGGGGCCCGGGAGAGTTTTCGCGGCTTCGTGAATCTGTTCGACGACTGGCTGGCACCCCAACTGCTGGAGCAGCTGCGGACGCCGGTGCGGATGCTCTGGGGAGGGGCCGATCCCTGGGAGCCCGTGGCGGAAGCCGAGCGCTGGCGGAATGCGTTCGCCTGCATTCAGGAGCTCCAGGTGCTGCCGGGATTGGGGCACTGCCCCCACGATGAGGGCCCTGAGCAGGTGAATCCGATCCTGCGGCGCTGGCTGGAGCTGGGCTGGGGCGCGCGAAGCGGGCCCTAGCGGGCCTGGGCGATCACAAACGAGCGCGGCAGATCCAGGAGCTTTCCGGCGGTGGGCACATAGGCCCGGTGGTTGAAGACGTCGTAATTGAGCTCCTCGATCACATCGAGGATGCCGCGGTAGAGCCGCAGCGACGCCCACACGGGCCAGCGGGCATCCGGTGCCAGCCAGCGCACCCCCGCCTCGGAGCGGGCAAACCAATCGCGGGCACGGGCCACCTGAAACCGCATCAGCTCGCGCCAGGCGTCATTCACGGTGCCGGCCAGCAGCTCCGCTTCGCTGTAGCCGAAACGCGCCAGGTCTTCCTGGGGGAGATAGATGCGGCCGCGGCCCCGGTCCTCGCCCACGTCCCGCAGGATGTTGGTGAGCTGGTTGGCGATGCCCAGGGCCACCGCCGCCTCGCTGGTGTCCGGGGCCTCGCTCCAGGGGGCGGAGGTGTAGGCGGGATCGATGCCCATCACCTCCTGGGTCATCAACCCCACGGTGCCCGCCACCCGGTAGCAATAGAGATGCAGCTGCTCAAAGCTGGCGTAACGGGTGGTGGTGAGGTCCATCCGCATGCCCTCGATCATGTCGAGGTAGGGCTGCAGGGGCTGGGGGTAGTGCTCCAGGGTGTCCACCATCACGCGATCCAGGCCGTCGGCCACTTCACCGCGGAACAGGCCGCGGGTGCGCTGCTCCCAGGCATCAAGGCGTTCCGCCAGCTCGGCCTCAGGCCTGGCCTGGGCCTCCGGGCTGTCCATCAGCTCGTCGGTGCGGCGGCACCACACGTAGATGGCCCAGATGGCGCGGCGCTTGGCCGGCGGCATCAGCAGGGTGCCCAGGTAGAAGGTTTTGGCCCACTCAGCCGTTTCCCGCCGGCAGGCCTCATAGGCCTGCTCCAGTGACGGGATCGCGGTGCCGGGGGCGGGGGCGATGACCACCGCCGTTCAGACCGCCACCGGGGTGGGGGCCGCAGCGGTGGAGGCCGCCAGGGGCGAACCGGCCACGGCCTGGGCACACTGCTTGCCGCTCAGCACCGCCCCCTCCATCGAGGCCAGATAGCGCTGCATGGTGTAGCAGCCAGCCAGGAAGAAATTGGGGATCGGCGAGGTCTGATCCGGGCGCAGCTGTTGGCAGCCGGGCACGGTTTTGTACACCGAAAGGGGCGTCTTCACCACGATCGCCTTGCGCAGTTTGGCTTGATCGTCGCCGCTGAAGTGCATCGGGAACAGCCGCTTGAGCTCCTCCATGGTGGCGGCCACGATCTCATCATCGGAGCGGCCAATCCAATCCTTGGCCGGGGCAAACACCAGCTCCAGCATGGAGCGTTCGGGATCCTCATATTCCCGGCAGGTGTTGCTCATGTCGGCATAGACGCTGAGCAGGGGGCTGCGGCTGAACAGCAGGTGGTCGATCTCGGTGAGCTTGCGATCAAACCAGAGGTGGATGTTGATCACCGGTACCCCATTCAGCCCATCGAGCTTCTGGAAATAGGGCAATTGTTTCCAGGGCTCCGGCAGCAGCAGCTTGAAGGGGTCCACCGGCATGGCGCTCACGTAGGCATCGGCCTGGAGCGTGTAACCCTCCTTGCCCTTGATGCCACCGATGCGAAAGCCGCTGACGCTGCCATCGGCGTTGAGCTCGATCTCCCGCAGGGGGGAATCCAGGTGCACCTCTCCACCACGGGCGGTGACGTAATCCACGATCGGCTGGCAGAGGCGTTGGGGGGGATTGCCATCCAGGAAAGCCATTTTCGAACCATCGCTCTCCTGGAGGAAACGGTTCAAGGCGGTGAGCACCACGGTGCTGGAGATCTCATCGGGATCGATGAAGTTCAGCGCCTTGGCCATGGCGATGAACACCTCATCGTTGACCCGCTCAGGGATGTTGTGCAGCCGCAGCCACTCGGTCCAGGAGTATTGATCGCACTCCTCCACGTACTGCTGGCCGCGCAGCATCGCAGGCACCAGGCCCAGACCGAAGGCAATCTTCTCGGGCCAGGTGAGCAGATCGTTGTTGCCCAGAATCGCCGCCACGCCGTTGAGCGGAGCGGGAAGGTCGGGAAAATCGAAACGGCTGTAGGTGCCGGGGGTCTCCTTTTGGTTGAAGATCATCGAATGGCTCTTCCACTGGAGCCGGTCTTCAATGTTCAGCTCTTTGAACAGCTGGCGCATGTTGCGGTAGGCGCCGAAGAAGATGTGCAGGCCGGTTTCGTACCAGTCGCCGTCTTCGTCCTGCCAGGCGGCCACCTTGCCGCCGAGCACATCACGGGCTTCCACCACCACCGGCGTGTGGCCGGCATCGCAGAGGTACTTGGCACAGGCCAAACCGGCCAAACCAGCACCGGCAATGGCGACGCGCATGGGGAACCCCGAATCAGCACGCAACCTTAAGAGGCGCTCTCCAGCCGCTGTTGACCGGCGGCGCTGGCGGGTTCCTAAAGTTGTTCCGCCGGCACCTGCACCGCACCCGCCATGGCCGACCCTGCATCCGGCAGCACCCTGATCAAATCCACCACGCGCCACGTACGCCTGTTCACGGCCCGGGTGGAGAACGGCCAGCTGGTGGTGGACCCCGGCCAGCTCACCCTGGATCTCGATCCCGACAACGAATTCCTGTGGGACGCCAGCACCCTGGAGACCGTGCAACAGCGCTTCCGAGACCTGGTGGAGGCCCACGCTGGGGCTGAGCTCAACGACTACACCCTGCGGCGCATTGGATCGGAGCTGGAGGGCAAGATCCGGGAGCTTCTCCAGGCCGGTCAGCTGCGGTACAACCCGGATTGCCGGGTGCTGAATTACTCCATGGGCCTGCCCCAGGCACCCCAAAGCGCATGAACCGCCCCCGCGCCGGCCGCGGATACGACGACGACCGCTACGGCGGCTACGACGATCCACCGGAGCGCCGCGGCCGGGATCCCTACGGCGACCCGCGCCGGGGTGGCAGCCGCCCCCGGGGCTCCGGCGGCCCGTCCGGTGGCGGCAAGGGCCCCGGCGGCAACAGCCCTGGCGGCGGGAGCTTTCAGTTCAATGTGGCCACCATCGCCGTGCTGGCGGGGGTGCTGATTGTGGGCATCGGCATCGGCACGGGCATCTCCAGCACCACCCAGGGCGATCAGGGCAACATCGCCAGCTCGCAGCAGCTGGACATGGCGGTGCCCGATCCGGAGTTCTGCCGCCAGTGGGGCGCCAGCGCCTTCGTGATGGACATCGAGCTCTACACCACGATGAACCCCAGCTCCAGCTTCGTGACCCAGCCCTCCCTCAAGCCCGGCTGCGTGATCCGCCGGGAGAACTGGAGCGTGCTGCAGAAGGAGGGGGCGGTGACCGCCGAGCAGATGCGCCAATGCAAACAGCGCATGAACACCTTCGCCTACATCGGTTCGGTGAAGGACAAGCCGATCGTGCGCTGCGTCTATCAGACCGACATCACCGAGAACAAGTTCCTCACCAAGGGCGTGGCCGACGACAGCGTGGGCATCACGCCGGAGGCGGATCAGTTCTGAGCCTCAGGGCTGGGGCTGGGGTTCCGGTGTGGCTGCGGGCTGGTTCTGCAGCAGGGGCCGGCGCAGGGGGCTGTCGGGGCTGGCGAACACCGGCAGGATCTCCTTGCGGAAGGCATCGGCCGCCCGGGAGCAGTAGCGGGAGGGGTGGCTGATCAGCTTCAGCTGGCGGCGCACCGAGAGATCCGCCAGGGCCGGACGGTGCAGGCTGCCGGCGGCCAGCTCGCGCTCGATCGACACCACCGGCAGGAAAGCGGCCCCCAGGCCGCTCTGCACGGCGTTCTTGATGGCCTCAAAGGAGTTGAGCTCCATCTCGATCTTGAGGCGGGCCACATCCAGGCCCGAGCGGGCCAGCAGCTGGTCCACCATCTTGCGGGTGGTGGATTGGGCATCCAGGCACACGAAGCCCAGGCGGTAGAGGTCGTCCTTGCTGAGCTCGGGCAGACGGGCCAGGGGATGCTTGGTGGGCAACACCAGGGCCAGCTCATCACTGGCGTAGGGCACCACCTGCAGCAGCTCATTCAGTTCGCTGGGCAGCTCCCCGCCGATGATCGCCAGGTCGATCTGGCCATTGGCCACGCTCCAACCGGTGCGCCGGGTGCTGTGCACCTGCAGCTGCACGGCCACGTCGGGGTATTTCTGGCGGAACAGCCCGATCATCCGGGGCATCAGGTAGGTGCCCGTGGTCTGGCTGGCCCCCACAATCAGCGAGCCGCCCTTGAGGTTGTGCAGGTCGTCGAGGGCGCGGCAGGCCTCCTGGCACTGGCTGAGGATGCGATCGCAATAGCTGAGCAGCAGGTGCCCCGCCTCCGTGAGCTGGGCCTTGCGGCCGCCCCGGTCGAACAGGGAGACATCCAGCTGCTTCTCCAGGTTCTGGATCTGCAGGCTCACCGCCGGCTGGGTGACGTAGAGGCTGTCGGCGGCCTTCTTGAAACTGCCTTCGCTGGCGATGGCCCGCAGGATGCGCAGCTGATCAAGGGTGAAGGGCAGATCAGCCATGCAGGGGCGCTGCGCTTCCGCGAAGGTGATGAACTCTAGGGGGGATCACCGGCCGCTCAGGCGGGTGGCGAGAATCGCGGTCCCTTCCGCCCGAGCCGCGTGCAGCTCCCCCTGTCGGCCCCCAGCGATCTGCACCACAGCAGCTGGGTGATGCTGGCTCTGCTCCTGGCGTTCGCGGTGGTTCACAGCGGCGGCGCCTCCCTGCGGGCCTGGGGTGCGGAGCGCATCGGCGAGCGGGCCTGGCGGTTGCTGTTCGCCGCGGTGAGCATTCCCTCCGCCGTGGTGGTGATCGGCTATTTCCTGGCCCACCGCTACGACGGCGTGCGGCTCTGGAACCTGCAGGACCAGCCCTGGATCGTGCCAGTGGTGTGGAGCGGCACCGCCATCAGCTTTCTCTTTCTCTACCCGGCCACCTACAACCTGCTGGAGATCCCGGCGGTGCTCAAACCCCAGGTGCGCCTTTACGCCACCGGGATCATCCGCATCAGCCGCCATCCCCAGGCGGTGGGGCAGATCCTCTGGTGCGCCACCCACCTGCTCTGGATCGGCAGCAGTTTCATGGTGGCCGCCTGCGTAGGCCTGATCGCCCACCATCTGTTTGCGGTGTGGAACGGGGATCGCCGCCTGGCCAACCGCTTCGGGCCCGCCTTCGAGGAGCTGCGGGCCAGCACCTCGGTGCTGCCCTTCCGGGCGGTACTGGATGGGCGGCAGCCGCTGGTGCTGGCGGAATTTCTGCGGCCGGCCCAACTGGGGATCGCCATCGCCGTGGGGGTGTTCTGGTGGGCCCACCGCTTCATCGGCGCCGGCGCCACCGCCTTCTCCCGCACGGCCCTGGCCCACTGGCTGGGCTGATCCGCAGCCCCCCACACAGCGGCGGAAACCCAGCAAAGGCCTGCCTACACTCGAGCCGATTGCCCCAGCGCCGGATGCCCTCGCCCGCCGAACTCGCCTGGCTGATCCCGGTGTTGCCCCTGGCGGGGGCCTGCCTAGTGGGCCTGGGGCTGATCAGTTTCAACCGCACCATCAACCGGCTGCGCAAGCCCGTGGCGCTGCTGCTGATCAGCTGCGTGGGGGCGGCGGCGGTGCTGAGCTACGCCGTGCTGGCCCAGCAGCTGGCGGGGGCCGGCGCCACCGAGGTGCTGTTCAACTGGGCCAGCGCCGGCACCTTCACCCTGGAGATGGGCTTCCGGGTGGATGCCCTCGGGGCCGTGATGCTGGCCCTGGTCACCACCATCGCCCTGCTGGTGATGGTGTACTCCGACGGCTACATGGCCCACGACAAGGGCTATGTGCGCTTCTTCACCTATCTGGCCCTGTTCAGCAGCTCGATGCTGGGCCTGGTGATCAGCCCCAACCTGCTGGAGATCTATGTGTTCTGGGAGCTGGTGGGCATGTGCTCCTACCTGCTCGTGGGCTTCTGGTACGACCGCGATGGCGCGGCTAATGCCGCCCAGAAAGCCTTTGTGGTGAACCGGGTGGGCGACTTCGGCCTGCTGCTGGGGATCCTGGGGCTGTTCTGGGCCACGGGCAGCTTCGGCTTCGAGGAGATCGGCAGCCGCCTGCAGGAGGCCATCGCCAGCGGCAGCGTCAGCACCGCCGTGGCCGTGCTGCTCTGCCTGCTGGTGTTCATGGGGCCGATGGCGAAATCCGCCCAGTTCCCCCTGCACGTGTGGCTGCCCGACGCCATGGAGGGCCCCACCCCGATCTCCGCCCTGATCCACGCCGCCACCATGGTGGCGGCGGGTGTGTTCCTGGTGGCCCGGCTGCAGCCGGTGTATGTGCCCTTCCCCCAGGTGCAGCTGTTCATCGCCGTGATCGGCACGATCACGCTCGTGCTGGGGGCGTCGATCGCCCTCACCCAGATGGACCTCAAAAAGGGCCTGGCCTACAGCACCGTGAGCCAGCTCGGCTACATGATGCTGGCCATGGGCTGCGGGGCCCCGGTGGCGGGCATGTTCCACCTGGTGACCCACGCCTTCTTCAAGGCGATGCTGTTCCTGGGCTCCGGCTCGGTGATCCACGCCATGGAGGACGTGGTGGGGCACGAACCGGTGCTGGCCCAGGACATGCGCCTGATGGGGGGCCTGCGGCGCTGGATGCCCGTCACCAGCACCACCTTCTTCATCGGCTGCCTGGCCATCAGCGGCATCCCGCCCCTGGCGGGCTTCTGGAGCAAGGACGAAATCCTGGGCCAGGCCTTCGGCAGCTTCCCGTTGCTGTGGGCCGCCGGCTTCCTCACCGCCGGCATGACCGCCTTCTACATGTTCCGGCTCTACTTCCTCACCTTTGAGGGATCGTTCCGCGGCAACGACACGGCTCTGCAGGCCCAGCTGCTGGCGGCCGCCGGCAAGGGTGGTGAGGAGCACGGTGAGGGCCACGGCCACAGCCACGCCGAGCACCCCCATGAATCGGGCTGGCAGATGGCCATGCCCCTGGCGGTGCTGGCGGTGCCCTCGGTGCTGGTGGGTCTGCTGGGGGTGCCCTGGAACAGCCGCTTCGGCTTCCTGCTGGATCCCCACGAAGCCGCCGAGGTGGCGGAGCACTTCAGCTGGGGCGAGTTCCTGCCCCTGGCCGGCGCTTCGGTCACCATCTCGCTGGTGGGCATCACCGTGGCGGTGCTGGCCTACGCCCTGCGGCGCCTGGATCTGGGGGCCGCCGTGGCCGGCCGCTTCCCGGCGGTGAATGCCTTCCTGGCCAACAAGTGGTACCTCGACGACATCAACGACAAGTTGTTCGTGCAGGGCAGCCGCAAGCTGGCCCGCTCCGTGCTGGAGGTGGACTCCAAGGTGGTGGACGGCGTCGTGAACCTCACCGGCCTGGTGACCCTCGGCAGCGGCGAAGGCCTCAAATACTTCGAAACCGGCCGGGCGCAGTTCTATGCCCTGATCGTGTTCGGCGGCGTCATCGCCCTGGTGGTGCTGTTCGGCGCCCTCGGCTGAGCCGCCCCGCCGGGCCCTTCGCCGATCCGCCCCCGCCTCCCCCCATGGTTGGGGTGTTGCTCCGCGGCGATGTCCGCCCACGCGGTGAGCGCCTCGGCGCAACACCCCAACCCACAACGCTCTGTGTGACATCCGGCACGGCAACCGGGCAGACCTGAGCAGGATTTCTACACTCCGGCCAGCACCCAGCGCCGATCAGTGCCCCTGGATTTCGCCGTCAGCCTGGCCACCGCCACAGCCCAGGCCAGCGGCACGGCCTTCCCCTGGCTCAGCGCCTCGATTCTGTTCCCGATCGCGGCCGCCCTCTGCATTCCCTTCGTGCCGGACAAGGGCGAGGGCAAGCAGGTGCGCTGGTTTGCCCTGGGGGTGGCGCTGACCACCTTCCTGCTCACCGTGGGCGGCTACCTAAACGGCTACGACCCCAGCAACCCCAACCTGCAGCTGGTGGAGAAGGTGAGCTGGCTGCCCGACCTGGGGCTGGCCTGGTCGGTGGGGGCCGACGGCATCTCGATGCCGCTGATCCTGCTCACCAGCTTCATCACCGCCCTGGCGGTGCTGGCGGCTTGGCCGGTGAGCTTTAAGCCGCGCTTGTTTTATTTCCTGCTGCTGGCCATGGATGGCGGCCAGATCGCCGTATTCGCCGTGCAGGACATGCTGCTGTTCTTCCTGGCCTGGGAACTGGAGCTGCTGCCGGTGTATCTGCTGCTGGCGATCTGGGGGGGCAAGAAACGTCAGTACGCCGCCACCAAATTCATCCTCTACACCGCTGGCAGCTCCCTGTTCATCCTGCTGGCGGGCCTGGCGATGGCCTTCTACGGCGGCCACACCAGCTTCGATTACACCGATCTGATGGCCAAGGGCTTCTCGGTGAAGTTCCAGCTGCTGGCCTATGCGGGCCTGCTCATCGCCTTCGGCGTGAAGCTGCCGATCGTGCCGCTCCACACCTGGCTGCCGGATGCCCACGGGGAGGCCACGGCGCCGGTGCACATGCTGCTGGCCGGGATCCTGCTGAAGATGGGCGGCTACGCACTGCTGCGCTTCAACTGCCAGATCCTCCCGGACGCCCATGCGGTGTTCGCACCGCTGCTGGTGGTGCTGGGGGTGGTGAACATCATCTACGCCGCCCTCACCTCCTTCGCCCAGCGCAACCTCAAACGCAAGATCGCCTACAGCTCCATCAGCCACATGGGCTTCGTGCTGATCGGCATCGGCAGCTTCAGCGCCCTGGGCTCCAGCGGAGCCATGTTGCAGATGATCAGCCACGGCCTGATCGGCGCCTCCCTGTTCTTCCTGGTGGGGGCCACCTACGACCGCACCCACACCCTGCAGCTCGATGAGATGGGCGGCGTGGGCCAAAAGATGCGCAAGATGTTTGCCCTCTGGACCGTCTGCTCCCTGGCCTCCCTGGCCCTGCCGGGCATGAGCGGCTTCGTGAGTGAGCTGATGGTGTTCGTGGGCTTCGCCACCGATGAGGCCTACACGCTGCCGTTCCGCGTGGTGATCACCGGCCTGGCGGCCATCGGCGTGATCCTCACACCGATCTACCTGCTCTCGATGCTGCGGGAGATTTTCTACGGCAAGGAGAAGGCGGAACTGGTGGCCCACACCCACCTGGTGGATGCCGAACCGCGCGAGATCTACATCATCGGCTGCCTGCTGGTGCCGATCATCGGCATCGGGCTGTACCCACGGCTGATGACCGACACCTACCGCGCCTCGATGGAGCAGCTGGTGGGGCTCGACAGCCGGGCGGTGCAGGCCCTCAATGCCCCCACCGGCTCCGCCGCCCTGATTCGGCAGGCGCCGCTGCGGGCTCCGGGGCTCGGGTAACGAAGCTCTGCTGAGGGCCGAAACGGCGTGCAGGATCGGGGCGATCTGCGTAGCCTCGGGCACCGAAACCTGCCGCTCCCCATCCGATGAAGCAGCTGAATTTCCTACTGATCTTCAGTTTCGGCCTGGCGATGGTGATGTTCACCCTGGAGAACACCGCCACCACCACGGTGCGTTTTCTGCCCGGCCTGAGCACCACCATGCCCCTGGCGGCGCTGCTGCTGTTGGTGGGGGGCATCGGTGCCACCGCGGCCTGGGTGTTTGCGGTGTGGACCGGCGTGGTGAGGCGGGTGGAAAACCAGATCAACCCCGGCGATCTGGAGGCCCAGCAGGTGCGCATCCGCGAGCTGGAGCAGGACGTGGAGCGCTACCGCGCCACTGTGGATGCCCAGCTGTCGCTGCTGCCGGCCGCCGGGCAGAGCTCCGCCCAGAGCGAAGCGGCCTAAAAGCCGGTACCTTGGGGGCAGTCCAGGCTGATCCTTGGCCACAGCTGGCGCCAGACTGGCCATCCGGCTGCTGCAGGATGCGGCCGAACGGGGTGAGCTCGACCCCTGGGACGTGGATGTGATCGCCGTCGTGGACGGCTTCCTCGACCAGCTGCGGCAGCGCATCGAAGTGCCGCGCCTGGTGGCGGCCATGGGCCATGGCGGCAGCTACGAACAGGACCTGGCGGAAACCAGTGAGGCCTTTCTGGCCGCCTCGATGCTGGTGAGCCTCAAGGCCGAGGTGCTGGAGGCCCAGACCTTCCCGCCCGAGCCGGCCCTGGAGGAGGACTTCAGCTACGACTTCGACGCCGAGGGCCAGGGCTGGTTGATCAGCCCCGGGGTGGAGCTGCCGCGGCGCCCGGAGCGGCACCTGCTGCGGCGGCCGGTGGCGCCGCCGCCGCTGCAGCGGCCGGTGACCCTGGGGGAGCTGATCCGGCAGCTGGAGGAGATTGCCGAACGGCTGGAGCAGGAGGAGGGCAAGGTTCGCCAGCGGCAGCGCAGCAAACGCTTCAGCGATCGGGCGGTGATCGAGCAGGTGGCGGCCCTGGCCCACCGCGAAAAGCTCCCCGAAACCACCGCCGCCCTGAGCCAGTTCCTGCTGCAGCGGCCGGAAGCCCTCGAGTGGATGCCCTTCGATGGCCTGGTGGAGACCTGGGCGGCCACCGCCCCGGCCGACCTCGACTGCGACCGGGTGGGAGTGTTCTGGGCGCTGCTGTTCCTGTGCTCCCAGGGCAAGGTGGAGCTGGAGCAGCAGGGGGGCCTGTTCGGCCCGCTGCAACTCAAGCGGCTGCTGATCGAACAGGAGAGCGTGCAACTGCCGCTGCCCGCTGAGCTGGGGTCAGCTCGGGGGCCGTCTCGGGAGCCGGTTGCCGCCTGAGGCCATTGCCTAGGGTGGCGCCACTCACCGAAAGCAGACAGCGCCGATGAAGGCGATGATCCTGGCGGCCGGGAAGGGGACGCGGGTGCGACCGATCACCCACACCATCCCCAAACCGATGATCCCCATCCTGCAGAAACCCGTGATGGAGTTTCTGCTGGAGTTGCTGAGGGAACACGGATTCACCGAAATCATGGTGAATGTGTCCCACCTGGCTGAGGAGATCGAGAACTACTTCCGCGATGGCCAGCGCTTCGGTGTCGAGATCGCGTACAGCTTTGAAGGCCGCATCGAAGATGGCGAACTGATCGGCGACGCCATGGGTTCCGCCGGCGGCCTCAAGAAAATCCAGACCTTCCAGCGCTTCTTCGACGACACCTTCGTGGTGCTCTGCGGCGATGCCCTGATCGACCTCGACCTCAGCGAAGCGGTTCGGCGCCACAAGGC
>Ga0194120_10002464_pt1 | contig 31735 bp, 30 predicted proteins | sample TA2MahCa65mmetaG_FD_148642 | JGI IMG/M metagenome (GOLD analysis project Ga0194120, IMG submission 148642) | Freshwater microbial communities from Lake Tanganyika, Tanzania - TA2015019 Mahale Deep Cast 65m | ecosystem: Environmental > Aquatic > Freshwater > Lake | place: Tanzania: Lake... | reverse complement strand
GATTCCACTCCGTCCCTGACTTGACTCAGCGAGCGAGCAGCCAATTCCGGGGACGTGGAGGAACGCGTCCTTGCCAGAGGAAAGTCGGCGGGCGCGGAGGCCGGGGCTGGGAGATGGAAGGACGGTTTTGCACGACGCTATTCTTCTAGCGGGCTTCTTTCGCCCTTGGGTATCTCGTCGTTCGGGTAACCGTCCAACAGGAATGGGGAGCGTGCGCGCCTCGCGTGCTGTGGTTGGCGCCATCGCCAACCACCTCGTGCGCCCGGACCCACGCGGCGGATGAAGCTCCCTCCCCACGAACCCACCCCTTCACCCTTCCCGGGAGGGAAACTTGGAACTGGCGCAATCGTGGCTTCCCTCCCAGGAGGTGGCAGGGGGCGGATGCCGGGGTTCAATGGACGAACTTCGATCAGAGGGCCAGAACGAAGATTGTGGAAGCGAGCGAGAATGCAGCGATCGAGGCGAATGGATTGGCTTTCATCTTGGAGTCCTGCGGTAAGGATTTCACGGGGAGAGAGGCAGGCTGGAAGCCTGCCCTACATTGGTCAGATGGCGGATGCCTTTCATGATTCCGAGCCTGAACATGCCACAGGCAGGATCAAGAGTTGTTACGGAAATGTAAACTTCGTGGACGGACGAACAAGCGGTTGACAACGCGGGGCGATTCGCTACGGTTCCCGCTCTTGTTGAACCAGGAATTGCACCAGGAATATGCCTAACACAAAATCTGCGGAACGCCGGATGCGAAACAGCGCCCGCAAACACCTTCGCAATCAGAGCGTCAAATCACGCCTCAAGACCTTGGAACGCGCTTACCTCGCCGTGGTCGCCGATGGAAAGAAGCCCGAAGCGGCGACGGCCTTGCGCGCCGTCACTTCCGCGCTCGACAAAGCCGCCAAGAGCGGCGTGATCCATTCCGCGACCGCCAGCCGGAAAAAATCGCGGCTCTCCATTCGTCTGAACACGCTGAAGTAGGGAACCCTGAGCGCGGTTATTCCGGTTCGGCGGTAATGGCGATTAGAAAGGGAGCGGCGGAAGTCCGATTCGACACATAATCGATACGTTCCACTCCCACATCCGGCCGAGGATTCTCCCAGGTCAGTTTGTAGAGCAAGCCGGTTGCCCGGTCGGGTTCGCCTTTGGGCCAGGCAATCACGGCATGGGTGACCTCGGGAGCCAGCCAGAACGCCAGGGCCGCCGCGAGAAGAAGGGCAACTGACTGAGCCAGGCCAAAGGACTCATGCGCGCGCCTTCCCGGCCGGCGCTTCCAGTTTGTTCGGCTCGTCTTCATAATTCCGCCAAACGAATTTATGCCCGTTTCCGTTCCTTCTGTCGGGTAGGTGTTCCCCCTAATTTCGGTAGGGCGAGCCTGTCCCCAGCGAGCGCCTCACGTGTTTGGATCACGTGTGGGTCGGCTCGCTGAGGACAGGCTCGCCCTACCGTTCGCCTTCATGGGAAGCAGTCCATAACGAGAATTGCTGGGACGTCCGCCCTCGGGTTGAGTGCGTCCGTGAGGCGGCGACCGAAAACGGTGAGAAAGTCTCCAAGATCAGCCACCGCGTCGCAAGTATGCGCGGCACCACGTCCGGACCGAATGGCCAGCAAATGCGAGGCTCCCTGACGACTCCAAAGCATGCCCGATTGTTTCAAGCGCTGTCCGACCACAGTCTTGCAGCCTGCCTTCACCACGCCGGAGCCGATGAAGTAGCCCGCCTGCCGGAAGGTCTGGTACGTCATGCGTGACTTGTTCCGCTCAAAATAGGCGATCTGTTTCTTGGCACCGGCAACTTGTGGATGCGCCGGCCAGTCGGTGGCCTTGACCTTGATCCCGTGGCTTGCAACCGCTCGCTCCCTGATTAATGCTGAATCCGAAATCAGTGTCCTTGCACAAGATGTTAAACGAAGAAGTTGTCAAACGCGCCCTGCAGTCGGTCAAGTATCCCGGTTACTCCCGGGACATCGTTTCGTTCGGGTTGGTGAAGCAGATCTCCGCAGCCAACCACGCCGTGAGCCTCCTCATCCAACTCACCTCCGGCAGCCCCGACGTGGCCGCTCAAATCAAGAATGATTGCGAGCGCGCCTTGAAAGCGCTGCCGGACGTGAAGGCCGTTCACGTCGATGTCAGGCTTCCCGCTCCGGCCGCTCCGAGCGCGACCGGTCCAAATCCGTGGTCGCAACAGTCGCCTGTGCCTGGGATCAAGCGCCTGGTCGCCGTGGCCAGCGGCAAGGGTGGCGTGGGCAAATCCACCACTTCGGTGAACCTGGCGTGCGCGCTCCGGCACCTGGGCGCCGCGGTCGGCTTGCTGGACTGCGACATTTACGGTCCCTCCATTCCGTTGATGATGGGGATCAACCAGCGCCCCACGATCAGCGACCGCGAGAAACTCGTTCCGCCGGCCAACCACGGCGTGAAGCTGATGAGCATGGGGTTCCTGCTCGACGGCGATTCGCCCGTGATTTGGCGAGGTCCCATGATCATGAAGACCATCCAGCAATTCATCAACTCCGTCGAGTGGGGTGAACTCGATTATCTGCTGGTGGATTTGCCGCCGGGCACGGGCGACGCGCAGCTCTCGCTTTGCCAAACCGTCCCGCTCGACGGCGGCGTCATTGTGACGACGCCGCAGGAAGCTTCGCTGGGTGTCGTGAGAAAGGGGATCGCGATGTTCGTAAAAGTCAATGTTCCCATTCTGGGCATCGTGGAGAACATGAGTTATTTCCAAACTCCATCGGGAGAGCGCGTGGAAATCTTTGGCCACGGCGGCGGGCGGGCTGAGGCCGAACGTCAGAGCGTGCCTTTCCTCGGTGAAATCCCGATCTTTACGGAAATTCGAGTCAGCGGCGATCAGGGAGTTCCGATTGTGGTCTCCGCGCCGAATGCGCCGCCGGCTCAATCTTTCATTCGGATTAGCGAAGCGCTGCGGCAGCAACTCGGGTAGCTCCCCGATTCGGAATCTCAACAGGAGGAAACGGAGGCAACAGAGACTGACCCGTTGAGCACTTTGTCTCGGTGCGCGACCTGCCAGGTCTCGGCACAGCGGTTTGGGCAATCCCGCTTGTGACCCAGTTCCGCTCTCTGTTTTCTCAGTTGCCTCCTGTTATTAAACCCGATAGCGCTTCACTCGCGAACCAGCCTGCGCTCCGCATAAACAGGTTTCTCAGGCCGCCCACTTTGGATCCGAGGACGAGGGAGGAGACTTTTCCCGCGCCTGGAGGTACACGGTGACCTCCGTGCCTTGCCCTAATTCGGAACGGAGATGGACCGCGCCTTTGGCCTGTTCGACGAGCCGCTTGACGATGGAGAGGCCCAGGCCCGTTCCTTGGCCCAACGGTTTGGTGGAAAAGAACGGATCGAAGACTTTCCCAATCGTCTCCGGAGCGATGCCAGGGCCGCTGTCTCGCACCGTGAACGCCACCAGGGGCGGCTCGTTCAGAAAGCCATCGCGATTGATCAGGCGTTCGTTCGAGCCATCCTGAAATTTGGAGAGAATCAAGGCGTCGTTCAAACCGCGCGCGCGGATTTCGACTCGGTGCGGCTGGGGCGTGCACTGCAGCGCGTTGGTCGCCAGGTTCAGCAGAATCTGGAGCAGGTCGATCCCGTTGATCTGCACGTAGGTTTCGTTCGGGAGCGGATGGATGAGCAACTCGTTGGTCCGGGCACCGGAGCGGGTCTTGAGCAGTTCGCTCAGGTCATTCAAGGTCTGGTTGACGCGCACGGACGGGTTGGCGTGGGGACCGCCCCGGAGAAAACTGAGATACCGGCGCGAGATGTTGGTGATATTGTTGATCTGAAGCGTGATGCGGTAGAGCCGCTCCTTCACGGCTTCGAGCGCTTCGCCTTCGAGCTGCGGAGTAGCGCGCACGCTCTGATTCACCAGCTCCACCAGGCCGAAGATGCTTGTCAACGGCCCGTTAATGTCGTGGATGATGCTGGCGTAAATCTCGCCCCGCGTTTTGGCCATTTCTTCGCGGAGCGATTGGTTTTGAATTTCCTCCTGAAGGTGGGTCAGCCTTTGATGGTAGCCCTCGATCTTCTCGGAGCGATGGCGGCGTTCCATCGCCGTGGCCACGGCCTGCCGGATGGTGGCAATATCGAACGGTTTGGTCAGATAATCGCACGCTCCCAGACGCAAAGCTCCCCGCGCCGTCTCAATGGTTTCGTAAGCCGTGAGCATGATCACTTCGATGGCCGGTTCGATTTTCTTGAGCTGGCCGAGCGCTTCGATGCCGGACATGTTCGGCATGCGGATGTCCACGATCGCGGCGTCGATGCGCTGCTGCGTGGCCAGGCGAATGGCTTCCGCGCCGCTTTCGGCGAGCAGGATCGCGTATTCGTCCTGGAAAACCATTTCGAGGGTCTGGCGCGGGCCGTCCTCGTCGTCCACGATCATGAGCGTTCTCATATCGTTAGTCCTGTGATCATCTTTTCCCAGAGTGACTCATTCCACAACACCTTGGCCAGGAACCGCTGGTCGTCTTGGACCAGGGGGAATGATTCCGGGCGGCACGGAAGCGTCAGAATGAAGGTGACGCCCTGGCCGGCCTGGCCCTTGCATTCCACCTTGCCCCCGTGGTGATACACGATGAAGTAGCAGATCAACAGGTTGATGCCGTATTCGGCGAGCTGGCCGGCATGGGCGAGAAATGGATCGAACATCGACGCCAGCGCATCGGACGGAAAGCACGGACTCTGGTCGCGGATCTCCAGTTCGATGGCGCGAGGCGAGGCGTCCGGCTCTGGCACGGCACGGGCATGAAAGGCAATGCGGCTGTTGTCCGGCGCGTTCAGAAGTTCACTGGTCAACAGCAATTCGAAGAGCCGTTGGAATTTCCATTTATCCACCCGCAGCGGCGGCAGCGTGTCGGGAAAATCCAAATCCAATTCAACTTTCTTTTTCGCCAGGCGATCCCGGAGGCGATCCGCCGCATGCGCAACCACCTCGGCCAGCTTGACCTCCTGTTGAAAAGCGACATCGGAACGCTGGGCCGTCTCCGAGAACTCGGTCAGCATTTCGGTGATGCGGTTGACCTGGGTCTGAACGTGGGTGTGAAAGTCGCTCCAGAATTTGGGATCTTTCGACCGCTCCGGATCGACCGCTTCGTCTCGAAGTTTCGACGGGGCCAGATCGAGGAAAGTACGGATGGCGACGAGCGAATTGCGCAAGTGATGGTTCAGACCCGCGGCGAGAACTCCCAGGCTGGCCAATCGGTCCGCGACGATGAAGTTCTGGATCATGGCCAGCTTTTCCTTGAGCAATTGATCCCGCTCGCGCTGGACGATGAAGAATTCCAGGCCGTGGCGGAGGGTCACTTCCAATTCCGGAATGCGCCAGGGTTTGGCGATGTATTTGTAAATGGCGCCGGAATTCACGGCGTCGATGGCCGCGTTGATGTCCGCGTAGGCGGTGACCAGAATCCGCAACGTGCGCGGGCAAAGCTGGCGGGCGCGTTCGAGAAGCTGGACGCCCTGTTCGCCGGGCATCCGTTGGTCTGTCATGAGCAACGCGATCTGGCCCGGCTGGGCCTGGAGAATGCCGAATCCTTCCGCGGCGCTGGCGGCGGTGAAAATGCGGAACTGGGGATCGAACGCTCGGGCGAAGTACTTCAGAGAGTTCTCCTCATCGTCCACGTAAAGGATCCCAAATTTTTTGTAGTCGTAGCCGGTACCCATGGTGCGCGTACGTGCGTCACTCTCCATGCGCCTGGTTCCCACTCAATGACAGCGGCGCGCTGCGAAAACAGGCAGGGCTGGTTCTGCGCGCTTTTCAGTGTCTATTTTCATCGGTGGATTAAACGCCGCGTTCCCCCTCACCCCGGCCCTCTCCCGCTGGGAGAGGGAGAACGTATTGTCCCGCGTCCGACAGTCTAACGCGCCAGGACATGCTCCAGCGTGGCCTACGATTTTTCCCTCTCCCTGAGGGAGAGGGCCAGGGTGAGGGGGAACGCGGTGGGCGATCGACAAGTTGCTTAGAGCGTGTCCGAAAATTCCGCGGGGTCCTGTTTTCGCGCCAAAGGCCGGATGGCGAGGCGCGACGAAGGAGAATATCCTCCCTGGATCTTCGACTGAGGAGCAACGAAGCCAGGCGGCCTTTGGCGCGAAAACCCTCCGGGCGGCGGGTCTTTTGTCCGTGGCCTGCGTTGGCTCGGTCCTTACAGCCCGCGTTGGGGATGCTCGGACCTCGCCGCCTTGGCCACAGCCAAAATCCCTCGCCGCAGGACCCCGCGCAATTTTCGGACAGGCTCTTAGAAAAGATAGGCCGAATGCGACCAATCTCCTGTGTTCGGTCAGCTCTTCCATCTGGGGCTGGCAGCACTCCAGGCTCAAGCGAATCCGAGATCCTGCCGGAACAAATCCGAAAGCTGGTTCCCATCCAGTTCGTCCGGCCCGGCAGCGAGCGGATCAACCGGCAGCTCAATGACCACTCGCAATTTGGACTGGCCAGGCAGGGAAATACGGCCACCGTGGTGGTGGACGATGAAAAAGCCGGTCACCAGATCAAGCCCGAACCGGTCGGTGGCCTGCCTGGTGAACGGCGCAAACAGGCGCGCCCGCTGTTCCGGCGTCCAATCCGGACCTTCGTCGCGGAACTGAATCTTGACCAGTGGCGCGCCTTCGGCATCGGCGCCGCTCCCGGCTTCAACGGTGAGCGGCGTGTCCTTATCGGCCGCGGCCGTCAAGCTCGCCGTGAGAAGCTCGAACAGCTTCGTAATCTGCTTCGGGCTGGCTTTGATTTTTGTCAGCGATGGCGCGAAGCGCACCGCAACCGCGTTCGGCGAACCGGATGAGTGCGTCTGCAGGAACGGTCCCAGCAAGGCCTCCAACGATTGCGCCGGCGCCGAAGAAAACGCCCCGTCGTCCGCCAAGGCCTTCAAATGGGCCGCCACGTAATGAATGTCTTCGCTCGATCTCTGCTATTCGTGTTCGATCGCCTTGGCCGAATCTCTGGCGAGGCCTTCCTTCGCCGCCGATTGAGGCGGCGCGCTGGGAATCGCGGCCACGAAAGCGCTCGCCGCCCGGAGCGCGTGACGGTAATGCGCGCCCAGTCCGGCGGCGAACACGCCCAGATTTTTCGCCCGATCGCAGAGCACGATTTGTTGCACGACAGAAAGTTTTTCCCGCAGCAGTTGGTCGCGCTCCTTGAGCACGCCGTAAAACTCCAGGACGCGCAAAAGCGTAAACTTCAGGTCCGTGACGTCCCAGGGTTTGCTGATGTATTTGTAAATGCCGCTGGCGTTGATTCCGGCGACGGCGCTGTCGATGTCGGAATAGGCGGTGACGAGGATGCGGATGACTTCAGAAAAATGGTGGCGGACCTTCTCCAGCAGTTGCACGCCGGTTTGGCCGGGCATGCGCTGGTCGCTCATCACGACGCCGATTTTTCCTTGTTCCCTTTGCACGATTTCCCAGGCCTCCGCGGCGTTGGAGGCCGTGTGCACGTTGAAATCGGCCGAGAACTGTTTCTCGAAATATTTTAACGACATCGCCTCGTCATCCACGTAGAGGATGCCGTATGGGTTGAGTTTGCTCATAATCGCGGCATGTCCATTATTGCTGACGGCGGGGCTTTAGCAAGGCGGCGTTTTGCCGACCTTCAGATCGCGTACTTCTCGGCGATCCAGTCCGGGATGATTTCTGCGCGGCCGGTCTTCAGATTGATCATGGTGAAGTCAAAGTAACCGTCCGAGCAAAGCTTCCGGGTCCCACTCTTGAGGATCTCGAAATTCACCCGGACGCCATCCTTGAACATGTCTTCGATCCAGGTCCGGACGATGAAGCGGTCGCCAATGCGCAGCGGCCTTTTGTATTCGATGTGCGCGGTGCGGGCGAACCAGCCGTAGCCCGCCTGATGGAATTCCGCCATCGACATGCCGTAGCACCGGGCCATTTGATCGTAGCGCGCGGCCAGAACGTAATCGAAGTAACGGCTGCCATGAACGTGCTGGTTCATATCGATGTCGTCCGGGCGCACCTGCAGCTCCGTCTCGAATTTCGTTCGGCCTAAGTTCATCCTGAATTCAGGTGGAGCGAGATAATTCAACAGCACTGGGCTCCGCAGGAGCGTCGCCCCACCAGAGGTTATCTGGGAATACGGAATTTCACGGGCCCACGACCACGGCCCGGTAGAAGCGTCCGATTGGACTCTTGGCGGTGGGATCCTCGAATTCGTAGGCGAAGCCCGTGGCAATGATCGTGGTAACCGGGGTCCAGTTGATCAAATCGGTGGAGACTTCGATTCGGTAGAGCTTGCCGGGCTGCGTCGTCAGCGTAATGGAAAACCGATTCTGGAGTTTGGGCGGGCCGGGATCGAGTTTCACAAAATCGGCGTCGCCATTCAGGCGCGCCAGGCCGCTCCGGGGCACGCCATTGACCGCTGAGATCAGTCCGCTGATGAGAACTCTTCCGTCCGCCTGGATTGCGATAGCAGAAACCGAGATAGCCACGGTGAAGCTGAGTTTAGGCTCAAAGTCGGCGTCCAAACTGCCGTTGGCGTTCAATCGCGCCAGGCCCACGCGCCGCACGGCATCGAAAGTCGTGAAGCTGCCGCCAATGAGGATTTTTCCGTCAGCCTGCAAAGCAAGGGATTCCACGTAGTTATCAGTCCCCAATCCGGGATCGAAGCCGGCGTCCACCGAGCCATCCGGATTCAGCCGCGCGATGTTGTTTCGGTTGACGCTGTTGACGCGGTTGAAGTCGCCTCCGATGATGACTTTGCCGTCGGGTTGGACCGCCAGCGTATAGACCACGGCGCGCGGTCCCGCAACACCCGACCCCGTGTTGAAAGCGGTGTCCAAAGTGCCGTCGCTGTTCAGGCGGGCAATTCGGTTTTGTTCCACCCCATTCACGAGCGAGAAATATCCGCCGATGACGACCTTGCCGTCCGCTTGAGGACCAATCGCGTTGGCCCAATCGTCCAACTCGGCCGGCGGGCTGAACGTCGTGTCGAAGAACCCCGTGGGAAGAAAACGCGAGACCTGGTTGCGTTCTTGGCCGGCAACCGGATCGAAGAAGGCGTCCGCCACGATGAACTTGCCGTCAGCCTGAACCGCCAGGGAGTTCACATCGACGACGTCCGGTGTGAACACCGTATCCAGCGATCCGTCGGTGTTCAGCCTTTGCACGCCGTTGAACCCGCCGATGATCCGACCGTCCGGCTGCAAACCCATGAAGTGAAAGTCCAACGTCGGCGCTCCAGCCGGGCTTCCCGGGACAAAGTCCGGGTCGATCGTGCCATTCGTATTCAGACGGACGATACCGCCGCGGGCCGTCCCATTCACCGAAGCGAAATGGCCCGCGACCAGCGCCTTGCCGTCTTTTTGGATCGTAATCGCCGTCACGGGCAGAAACGCGCTCGGATTGGCCGGGAACGGCACCGTGACGTCCGCAAAACTGAAATCCAGATTCCCAGGCTTCTTGCTATCGATAATCCGGACGGCACAGGTTGAAGGCTCCGAGAGCCTGGTGCCGGCGCTCGGGTTTCGCAGGATAACGCTGAAGGTCTCGTCCTCCTCCACCACGCCGTCATCGAGGATTGGGATCGTGATCGTGTGTTCGGTTTCCAGCGAGGCGAAGCGCAGTGTCCCAACTTGCGCTTTGTAGTCCAATCCAGATCTGGCTTTGCCTCCCGAAGTGATGAAATCGACGGTAAAACCCTCTGCGCTGTCGCCGCGGCGGATGACTTTGACCTCGACGGGGCCGGCGTTTTCGCCGGCGGCGACCGTCGGAGTGGCGAACTCGAAGCTGCTGGCCCGAATGTTGGATTCCAGCAACCGGACCAGACGGTTGGTTCGACTGCCGTCCGCCGAATCAAAGCCGCCGCCACTCAGGACTTTCCCGTCCGGCTGGAGCGCCATTCCCGACACATAAGCGATTTCCTCGTAGCCGAGTTCATTCCGGAAAGTCGTCCCCAGATAGGGACCGAACGTGGGATCCAGAGCGCCGTCCGCGTTGAGCCGGGCGACCCCGCGGCGGTTGATGTCATCGACCAGCGTGAAAGAACCGGAAAGCACCACCTTGCCATCGCTTTGAACCTCCAGAGACGTGACGAGACCGGGAACGGTGTTGCCGAAGTCATCCGTGTCTGTGACTCCAGGGCCCGGATCGAAAGTGGTATCCACCGAACCGTTCGGGTTGAGCCGGGCAATTGAGGAACGGTCCAGGTCGTTGACCTTGGTGAAATCGCCCGCAATGACGATCTTTCCATCCGACTGAAGAGCGACGGCCTCGACGCTTGCGGCGTCGCCGGCCGCACCGGTCCCCGGATCGAAACTGGCGTCCGGAGAGCCGTCCGCGTTCAGGCGGGCGATGTTGCGCCGGGGCAATCCGCCGAGGCCTGTGAACTGGCCGCTGACGATCACTTTTCCATCCGGCTGAATCGCCATGGACGAAAGCCAGGGCACCCGGAAATTCTGGTCGGTGCTGCTGGCGCCTGTGCCGGGATCGAATGTTGCATCAAGCGAACCGTCCGCATTCAAACGCCCAACCGCCTTCCGGACGACGCTGTTGACCGAGTCAAAGTTTCCCGCGACGAGGATTTTGCCGTTGGGCTGAATCGCGACGGAATAAACTCCCGGAGCCAGGCTGCCGCCGACTCCAGTTCCGGGATCGAAGCTCTCATCAAGGGCGCCATTGGCATCCAATCTCGCGATCCGGTTGCGCGCCACGGACCCGACGCGCGTGAATTCCCCGCCAATGATGATCTTTCCGTCTCTCTGCACCGCGATTGCATAGACGGTGTTATTGAGCAGGCTCTCGCTGCCGCCGAAAGTGGTGTCGCGGACTCCATCCGGATTAACCCGGATAAGGCGATCGGGCGTGGCGGACCCAGCGCGGGCGAAGTTTCCGCCGACCAGTATTTTGCCGTCTGGTTGCAGGGCGATCACGTTGACGGAATCGACGGGCGCGATGGTCGAAGTGAACGTGTCATCCAGAAGGCTTCCGCGATTTTCATTGTCGAAAATCAGCAGCCGGGCGCTCGCGGGCGAGCCCAGGACCGCACCGCCTGTAGGGTTGGAAAGGAGCAAGGGGACGGTTTCGGTCCCTTCCGCGTAGGGGTCATCAAGGATGCGCACGGAGAAAGTGGCGTTGGTGGCGCCCGGAGCGAAGGAAAGTGTGCCGGAAGTTGGCTCGTAATCTGCGCCAGGCTTGGCCGTCCCCTTCCCGGAGGCGTAATCGACGGTCACGGGATCGTTCGTGTTCCCGGTTCGCGTGACCTGGATGACGGACGGACCGCCGGTTTCGTCCGGGACATAGAAAGCTTCGGAGAACTGGATGGAAGCACCGGCCGGCTGGCCCAGGCCAAAGACCGATCCGGCAAGAAGCAGGATAGCGCTCATGACCAGAAGAGACATGAACCCGGTAGGGCGAGTCCGTCCCGGCGAGCCGCTCGACGTGCGTGGAACACGTCCGACTCGGCTCGCTGGGGACAGGCTCGCCCTACCGGGTTCATGTTCTTGGCCGCGTGTGTCTAATTCAACCATTCCGTTTGATACCCATTTGCTGAATCGCCGGGCAATGTAGATTAAGGGGCGCGCTCCTGTCGAGCGTTGGTCCGCAAATCCGGCTCACGAGACGGTTTTACAGCATTTTAAGGACCGCTCCTGTCGCACTTTACCTCCTGGGTGTCCGGATCGCCTTCCCCCAGCCCTCTCCCATGGGGTTCCCTTGGGGAGGGCGATCTAAAGTGTCGGTCAGCGACCCCGCTTGACTTCCATCTCTCCCCGCGAGGAACGAGTGGGGAAGAGTTGGAGAGAGGGGTTTCTTGGAAACATGAGAAGCGAGCCAACGCACCTCCTCTCCCCAGCCCTCTCCTCCTTTCGGGAAGAGAGGGAGAAGACTACGCCCTAGCCTGAGGCGGGCGACGGTCAAGGTCGCTTCCCGCGTAGTCTCCGTGGCGCTGGCGACCTGCGCCCGACCCATGAACCCACCGATGGTAGGGCGGAGCTGCTGCGCCGCCGCATCGACTGAAATCCGGCTGCGCGGCAACGCAGCCCTACTGTCGGTTCGTGGGAAGGGTCCTGTTCCAAAGGACCTGCACTCGGGCCATGAACCCGGTAGGGCGAGTCCGTCCCGGCGAGCCGCTCGACGTGACTGGAACACGTCCGACTCGGCTCGCTGGGGACAGGCTCGCCCTACCGTCAGATTCATGCGAAGCCGACACGCAAGACTCCGCGCGCATTGGACATGAACAACCTGCTCGACAAGAGCGGGCCGGCTGCGTTTCGTTGTCCCCATGAAAACCGATTCTGCCAAGTACCCGCTCGGGACCATCATCGCTTACGGTCCGGATAACAAGCTTGCGACAAAGCTGGTCGTGTCCGTTTTCAAAAACCCCGGACACCAGGAACCTGACGAACTGCACCGGTGGATTACGCAAGCCGGCGACGTGCGGAAGGATCCGGCCATCGCCGCCGAGGTAGCCGAGTTCCTCAAACGCCATGGGGTCCAACAAACCGTGACGCATGACCGCATTCTGGGGTGCCCGCACGAGGAAGGGATCGATTATCCGGCGGGAGAAAGCTGCCCGCAATGTCCGTTTTGGGAGAACATCGACCGGTTCACTCACCAACCGAAGAAACCGGCCCAATCTTCATCGACGCCAAAAGTGGGGCGCAACGATCCGTGTCCCTGCGGCAGCGGCAAGAAATTCAAGAAGTGCTGCGGGCGGTGAGGCGAATTCATTCAATCTCGATTCCGACTGGGCAATGGTCGGAGCCGAGCACGTCGGGGCGGATGAAGGCGCGCTTGAGGCGGGGGCGAAGGGATTTCGAGATCAGGAAGTAGTCGATGCGCCAGCCGATGTTGCGGGCGCGAGCGTTGGCGAACACAGCCCACCAAGTATAATGCCCGCCACCCTTCTCGAATTCGCGGAACGTGTCGAGAAATCCCGCCTTCACGAAGGCGCTGAAGCCTGCCCGTTCCTCCGGCGTGAAACCGTGGTTGCGCACGTTGGCTTTGGGATTCGCCAGGTCGATCTCGGTGTGCGCCACGTTGAGATCCCCGCAGAAGATCACGGGCTTGCGGCGTTCGAGCTTCTTCAAGTAATGACGAAAATCGCGGTCCCATTGCTGGCGATACTTCAGCCGCGTGAGTTCGCGCTGGGAGTTTGGGACGTAAACATTGACGAGGAAGAAGTCGGCGAACTCGGCCGTGAGCCCTCGTCCTTCGCGATCGTGTTTGGGGATGCCAATGCCCGGCGTGACGCGAATGGGATGGGTCCGGGTGAAGATCGCCGTGCCCGAATAACCCTTCTTCTGCGCGGCGTTCCAGTAAGTCGTGTAACTCGCCGGCCAGAGCGGCTCGACGTCGTCGGCGCCGGCTTTCGTTTCCTGGAGGCAAAGAATGTCCGGCTTCTCGGCGTCGAGATAATCGAGGAAGTTCTTGCGGAGGACCGCGCGCAGGCCATTGACGTTCCAGGAAATCAGCTTCATGCCGGAGTGGTTTAGCAAAGGAGGCCGAAATCCGAAACAAGCAAGGACGGTAGGGCGAGCCTGTCCCCAGCGAGCCGATCCAGCGTGTTCAAAGCTCGCCGAGCGGCTCCCCGGGACGGACTCGCCCTACCGGCGATCAGTTCAAGGAATACCTCATCTCAACCTCACGCCAAGTTCGCGAAGGCCGCGAAAGAAATGGGAGCTTTGGCTTCGCCTGGAAGCCGCACATTTTTCAGGCAAGGCAAGTCGGTATTCGGGGCCTGACGGCCATCTCCCGGAGGGAGAACAGAGCGCCAGATGTCCAAATTCCAGGCTTCGCCCGGCCCACCCTTCAAGAGTGAGGCCATCGCTGGAATACGAGCGCCTCACGCAAAGGCCGCAACGCGCGCGAAGGAAGAACGCAGCAATTCTACCCATGAACCGGAGTAACCGGAGTGCCGCTCTCCGACCCGGCAAGACTCCACTTCGAGTCGTGCCGGGCCGGAGGCCGGCACTCCAATCCTGGTTCGTGAGCGCAATGCGCGCAAAACTTTTTGGGGAAGTCTCATTTGGGCGGCAGGCGCGCCGCACGATCCGCTTGTAGTCCCGGTTTTAACGGGTTTTCGCGTCGTTGGCCGGTATAAAGCCGGCTTACTGTGCAGACCGTGGGATTGACGACAGATCGACCGGAGAACCGTAGCGCAGATTTCCAATCGGCAGGGCGCCGTCAAGTCCCAGCGGGCTCGGACTGGGAGACGCCCCGCAGAATACAATTCTGCGATACGGCAGAGTGCAACTCTGCGCTACGAGCTTTGTCGTCCATCCCGCAGACCAAGCAGTAAAGCCGGGACTACCTGCTCCGATCACGTGCGACGTCGTCAAGTGAGCGCTGGGTGCCTGCGTTTTTGCCGCCTTGCTCCAGCCAGGCCATGACGGGCTGCGCAAGGTCGTCGAAGAAATACGGCACCGCCTCGTGCGTGGCTTGAGGGACGATGAGGAAACGGCTCGGCGTCGCCGCGAGCGTTTGCAAGCGGCGAACTTCCTCTGGCGGCACGATGCAATCCTCCGCGCCCGCAATGAAGAGCGCAGCGACGGGTGAGCGATGAAGGACAGAGGTGAGATCGAGTTCGCCAGGGTGAGTGTGAAGGATGTTGGGGACGTGCCTCAAACCGGCTTTGACAAGGAATGAAGGAACGAAAGAGGCATTGTGTTTGCGGATGTTTAGAATGGCGCGGGAGAGTTCGGCATAAGGCGCAATGGCCACCACGCTTTCCACGCGCGGCTCGACGCTCTTCCAGCGCAAAGCCAGCGCGCCGCCGTAAGATTCCCCGATTGCAGCCACGGGTTCGGCCAATTGGCCGGCGCGCGCGAGTTCGTCCAGGAGTTGGCTGAGGTCTTTAGTTTCGACCAGGCCGAAGTGGATGCGTTGGCCGGTCGATTTGCCGTGCCCGCGCAAATCCACCAGAACGCAGCGCCAGCCTTCCTGCGCGAGCCGGAACGCCCAGGGCACCATGCGGCCCTGGTCCAGGCTGTAACCGTGCAGCAGCACAACCGTGCCGCGAGGCGCGTCCGTAAATGGCGTCGCCACGCCGGGAACCGTTTGGCGGAAAGTGAACTTGAACCAGGTTTTGCCGCGCTCTTGCCAGTTGGTCGAAGTGGCCGAGACCTGGTAATCGCGCGGCTCAATCACGCGGTAACGCAGCCGGGCGGAAGGTGGGCCGACCTCCAGGAAGCGAGCGGGAAAATTCGTCAAGACCTTCGATCCAACATCCAGATAAACCGGGATCGTGCGTTTGATCCAGTCCGGGTAAGTGTTTGGAGCCTGCGCCAGCCGTTCCGCCAGGAAGCGCCCGCAGCCCGCGCTGACCAGAATCAGCGCGAGGAGCAACGTTGCCAGCAAGCATCGCAAACGCATCGCCCGGATTAAATAGCGGGGTTTGGCTTCGTTGGCAAAGGCTCTGTTGGCGAGCGCGTGGGCGTGGCGTTACAACGTTACAGCGTTAAAACGTTAAATGGGCTAAATCGGTTAAATCGAACTTTGAACTCAGAGCAGAAGCGGCAAGTCCGTAAGCGAGCGAATAACTTCATCCGTTGAACGGGGACGGCTCCGGTCGATCCGAACGACCTGAAGTCCGGCGCGTTTGGCGCCTTCGACGTCTTCCGAGGCGCGGTCGCCGACGTGAAGCACGGCTTTGCCCGGCAAGCCCAATTGCCGGAGCGCATGCTGAAAAATAGCCGGCGCCGGCTTGTGCTGGCCGAATTCACGGGACACGACGATCACTTCAAAGTAGCGCTCCAGCTTGAGCGCGCGCAGCAGCGGGCGAAGGCGTTCGTCCCAATTCGAGATCACTCCCAGCCGCAGTCCACTCGTGTGCAATGTCTCAAGGGCTGGCACGACGTCGTCGTACAGGCGCCAAACTTCGGTGCCGGCGAATCGGGCGTAAAGGTCGGCAAAAAGATGCGGATCGCTTTCGTGAATGGCCGAGGCGGCGAACGTTTGGGCGACAAGTTCTGCCCAGGCGCGGCGCGAGTAGTCGAAATTGGTTTGGGTTCGCCATGCTTCGGCGAAACGGCGGTTCAGAACTTCGGGATCGGCGTCCAGGACTCCGTGTTGTTTGGCGACCTCCGCATAAACATGCCCAACCGACGGCCACGGATCGATCAGCGTTCCGCCCACGTCGAAAGTCAGCGCCTTGATCTTATCGCGTCGCATCATCGGGAAAGACGTTCCCATCGGTGACTTAGTTGAGAGTATCTTGAGTTGAGAGTTGAGAGATTTGAGGTGTTATCGATTACGGACAGACTGGCAACTGGCAACTGATCACTGGCAACTGATCAGTGAACTCTCAACTCTCTCACACCAGTCCATTCGTTCAATCCGCGCTCATTCAAGGCGGGGCTGGACGAGAGATGCAAAACTTCGATCGCTTCACCTACGAAATGCAGCGAGCCGGTGATGAGCACCAGGGGATCGGTTGCGGTTCGATTGAGCGCTTCGGTCAAGGAGGCGCAGGCCACGACCTCCGCGTGCGAGTCGAGCGCTTCGCAGAAATCGCGCATCGCTTGCGGGCTGGCGGAGCGGTCGCTGCTGACCGGCGCGAGGAGAATGCGGCTCGCGAGCGGCGCCAGGATTTCGCACATGGCCTGCCAATTCTTATCCTGCATGACCCCGAAGATAAGCGTCATCCGCCCTGGAAGTAGTTTTTCAATGGCAGCGCGGAGGGCTTGAGCGCCGGCGGGATTGTGCGCGCCGTCGAGAAGGATCGTGCGATTGGGCGGCCTGCGGACAATCTGAAGGCGGCCCGGCCAGGACACGCTCAGGAGTCCCTTTTGCACCGCGTCCGCTCCAACAGGAATCTGGCCGGCCAGGATGCGGATCGTGGCCAGCGCCAGCGCGGCGTTGAGCCGTTGATGCTCGCCAGGCAGGGGCAGTTGGAGTTTGGCCAGTGGAGGGCGATCGAGGTCTGCGCGCGAGACCTGGACGAGCGGGCTATTGTTGTTGGCCGCCACTTGCGAAATCACGAGCAATGCATCGGGATTTTCCTCAGCCGTCACGACCGGAACTCGCGGCTTGATAATCCCGGCTTTCTCGGCGGCGATTTCCGGAAGCGTGTGTCCCAGCCACTTTTCGTGGTCGAACTGGATGTTCGTAATGACGCTGGCGAGCGGGTTGACGATGTTCGTCGCGTCGAGGCGCCCGCCTAATCCGGTTTCCCAGATAACCAGATCGACGTTTTGTTCTGCGAAATAGCGCAGCGCCATCATGGTCACGACTTCAAAGAAGGTGGGATGCGCCGAGGCGAGAAAGGTCTTCAGCCACGGCTGCATTTCTTCCACCAGCCTGACAACGTCCGCCTCGCTGATGAGCCGGCGGTTGATCTGGATGCGTTCCCCGAATGCGACGAGGTGCGGCGAAGTGAACAGGCCCACACGCAAACCCGCCGCGCGGTAGATGCTTTCCAGCATGGCGCAGGTCGAGCCTTTGCCGTTGGTCCCGGCGACGTGGATGAACCGAAGGTGTTCGTGGGGATTGCCCGCCAGCGTGGCGAGCTTGAACGTGTTTTCCAAGCCCAGTTTCGCGCCGAACCAACGAAGGCTGTAGAGAAATTGGATGGCGTCCGAGTAAGTCATTCGGGTTTGATTTTCCGCAACGCGTCGGCGGCGCAGTAGCGGACCTCGCGGTTCGTGTCCTGCAACGCTTTCTCGAGCGCCGGTACGGCCGCGTGGACTATCGAACCCAGCGAAGCCAGGCTCAACGGGGCTTGCTGGCGAATCGAGGGCTTCGGATCACGAAGCGCTTCGACCAGGACATCAACCGCCGCGGACGCAGTCGGGTCGATTCTCAGCACGGCTTCCGCCTGCGCAAGGCGCAGCAGCGCCGGAACGGCCTCCTTGGCTGGCGCGCCGATTTCACCGAGGCCTTTCGCGAGAAACCAGCCATGGACTCGATTGTCCAAAAGGTTGGAGATCTCTTTGAAAGCCCGCTCCCTTTCTTCTGGGAATCGCAGCAGGGTCAGCGCGGCGCTTGCTCTTGCGTTCAAGTCGTCCCCTTGCAGCATGAGGCGCAGTTTTGGAATCAGGGATTCGAGATCGTCGGCAGCGCGTCCCAGCGCATAAGCGGCTTCGGCGCGCAGACTTTTGTCCTCCAGCATGGCGATGAGCCTGGGAACAGCTTCCGGAGCCGGATGGCCGATTCGGCCGAGAACCAACGCGGCGTTTGAGTGGATGCCAGCACTGGTGTCGTCGAGCGCTTGAATGAGCAATGGAACTACGGCTACGGGATCTGTTTGACCGATCCGTCCGCAAAGGGCGATGATTTCTCCCCGGTTCGATTTGTGCAATCGGTTGGTGTTGATCCAAGCCTCGATCAAATGCGGGATTACTTCCGTCGTTGGGCCAATCAGATACACCGCATTCAGGGATTGACTTTGAATTGCCGGATTCTCGTCCAGGAACAATTTGTACAAGGCCGGCAGAGCAGGCGTCGCTTCAAACCCGAATGCTTTCAGCGAAATGATGGCTTTGACGCGGATTTGATAGGCCTCATCCTTCGACATCAATTTCGGAAGACACTGCTGGACTCGGAGGGGAAGTTTGGAAGCCAGCATGTCAAAGGAATTCCAGAAAATGCCTTGGCGAGTCTTGAGGATTCGGATGAGGAACGGAAGCGCATTGATCCCAATCGCCGATAATCCTTCGTTGTCCTCCAGCCTTTGAGATCGAGTCTCCAGCATCCAGTGAGAGACTGGTTTGCCCTTGTAGGTGGGTTCGACGGGCGACCTGGTTCGCAACACCGCAAGACCCGCGAAGAGGAACACGCACAGAATTACGCCCGTTAGGATCTTTTTGCTCATGCCGTTTATGCTGGAGAGTCAGCGCAACTCCGGGGTGTTGGGCCGCTTAGAGCTAACGGAGTCCGTAGAGATAGAGCAAAGCGGCCCAACCGCTCGGCAGGGTCGTCGGAGCCTTCGGCAGATCCCGATACCTGAGACACATTTCGATCATGAATTTGGCGTGAGTGAATGCTTCCAGCATCGGCCTGGTATGATTATCCCAGTCTTTGTTGTGTTCGATTGCAAACTTCTTACCGGTCCCTTGCCGAATGATTTCTTCAAACGTCGCGTCGAGCGGGCGATCGGGCATGAGGCGGCGCAGAAGTTCCACGGCTCGCGCGGTGGTCTGTTGTACTCCACACACTTTGTAGCTACCGTGATAGAAACGATAGAAGGGATCTTCATACGTCCAGTGAGCGTTCATCTCCTTCCACATGTTCTCCAGATCACCAGAGCGTTGTTTGATTCGCTCCAGGAGCAAGTCGTGGAGCCGCTGTTTTTCTTCCAACTTCCTGGTCCATTCCGGTGGAGCAGCGCTTGGCTGAGCTTTTCCCACGCTGCCGGCTTCGGGAAGCGACTCGTTGAGCTCGAACCCCCCAGAGCTCTCCTGGCTCTTTTGGGATCGATCGCCCTCCTCCATACTGGCTTACCGCGTCAGAGCGGTTTGTGGTGGATGTACTGGTGGCAGGCGGCGATGAAACCGCGGAAGAGCGGATGCGGCGCGCTGGGCTTGCTCTGAAATTCCGGGTGAAACTGGCTGGCCATGAAAAACGGGTGGTCCTTCTGCTCGATCAGTTCCACGAGCTTCCCATCCGGGGAATTGCCGGTGAAGAGAAAGCCCGCCTGCTCGAATGGCTCGCGGTAGGCGTTGTTGAATTCGTAGCGGTGGCGATGCCGTTCGTTGACCACAAACGCGCCATAAAGATGCGCGGCCTTTGTCCCCACAGTCAATTGGACCGGCTGCGCGCCGAGCCGCATGGTGCCGCCTTTCTTGGTCACGTTCCTCTGTTCGTCGAGCAGCGCAATCACCGGATGCGGCGAGTTCGGGTCGAACTCCGTCGAATGCGCGCCCTCCAAATTCAACACGTTCCGGGCAAACTCGATGGTCGCCACCTGCATGCCCAGGCAAAGGCCGAGATAAGGAATCTTGCGCTCGCGGGCGAATCGCGCGGCCTGGATTTTGCCTTCGATGCCGCGTTCGCCAAAGCCTCCCGGAACCAGGATTCCGCCCACGCCCTTGAGGATTCGTTCCGGTCCGTACTTCTCGATTTCTTCGGCGTCCACTTTCTCGATTTCAACGCCGCAGTCATTGGCGATGCCGCCGTGGCTGATCGCTTCATAGACGGACTTATAGGCGTCGTTCAGGCCAATGTATTTTCCGACGACCCCGATCCGGACGCGATGCTGCGGCGCGACGAGTTTGCGGATAATGTCCTGCCAGTGGCTCATGTTCGCCTGCGGCGCGTCCAGCCGCAGAAACTGGCAAACCAGGTCGTCCAATCGTTCCCGCTGGAGCATCAGCGGCACTTCGTAAATGGAGTGCTCCACGTCCTTCTCTTCGATGACCGCTTCGTACGGGACGTTGCAGAACAGGGAGACTTTTTGCCGGAGTTCCTTGTTCAACGGCTGTTCGCAACGGCAAATCAGAATGTTCGGCGCGATGCCGATTTCGCGCAATTTGGCAACCGATTGCTGGGTCGGCTTCGTTTTCAATTCGCCGGCGGCCTTGATGAACGGCACGTAGGTGACGTGGACGAAGAGCGCGTTGCTCGGCCCCACGTCGAGGGCGAATTCTCGAATCGCTTCCAGGAACGGAAGGCCTTCGATGTCGCCCGTGGTTCCTCCGATCTCCGTTATCACGACGTCCGGCTTTGTGAGTTCGGCGATCTGCAGAATGCGGTTTTGGATTTCATCGGTGACGTGCGGGATGACCTGGACGGTTTTGCCCAGGTAATCGCCTCGGCGTTCCTTGTCGAGGACCGTCTGATAAACCTGGCCGCTGGTGAGGTTGTTGACGCGGGTCAGCTTGGTGTTGGTGAATCGTTCGTAATGGCCCAGGTCCAGGTCCGTCTCCGCGCCATCATTCAGCACGTACACCTCGCCGTGCTGATAGGGGCTCATCGTGCCGGGATCGACGTTGAGGTAGGGATCGAACTTCTGCAGTGTCACTTTGAGGCCGCGATTCTCCAGGAGCGTGCCGAGCGCCGCCGCGGTCAGGCCCTTACCCAGCGAACTCACCACTCCGCCCGTGACAAAAATGTATTTCATCGTGGTTACCGCGTTACAACGTTACACCGTTGCAGCGTTAAAACGGTGATCCAAGTCCGAGCGTTTGCCCGCTTTAACGATTTAACCCATTTAACGCCTCAACAAGCCTTCCACCCGCGCCACATCTTCAGGAACATCCACACCTACGCTGTCGTAATCCACTTGCGCGACGGCAATCTGAATTCCATTCTCCAGCGCCCGCAACTGCTCCAGTTTCTCCGCCTGTTCCAGGCTCGAGACGGGGTATTGAACCAGCCGGAGCAGCGTCTCCCGCCGATATCCGTAAATCCCCAGATGCTTCAAAAAAGCAAACGCCGCCATCTGCTCTTCGGTCGAACGACTGGCGGCATCACGCACAAACGGAATGGTGCGACGCGAGAAATATAGAGCGTGGCCAGAAGAATTGACAACGACTTTTACGACGTTCGAGTTGTCGAGATCGCGCGCGTCCCGGATGCGCGTCGCCGCCGTGGACATCTCGCAAGTCTGCACGGCGTCGGCTACGGCGTCGATGACGGCCGGGTCGATCAATGGTTCGTCGCCCTGAATGTTGACGACGGCATCGCAGGGGCAGCGCGCCGCCACTTCCGCGGCTCGGTCCGATCCACTCGGATGACTGGGTGATGTCATCTCCACGCGGCAGAATTTCCGCGCCACATCCTGGATGCGGGAGTCATCCGTGGCGACGATGACTTCAGCCAGCGAAGTGGCTTTCTGGCAGCGCTCGACGACGCATTGGATGAGGGGCTTTTTCCCGATCAGGGCCAGCGGTTTGCCGGGGAATCGCGTCGAGGCAAAACGGGCGGGGATGACGCCGAGAACTTTCAAGGTTCTCTCCTGAACTTCTCGAACAATTCCGCGTTCTTGGCCCGCTCCACCTCCATATCCTTCACGGCGTCGCGAGATCACGCAGGTAGTTGGCGTGGTAAAGAATTCGGCGTTGAGAAAGCTCGGCATATTCCAGCAGCCGATCCAGCGCGTTGCGCGCGATCTGGCTGTAATAGGAGCTGACCGGATCGATTTGCATTACAGGGTCAGTAGAATATGGCCGCGTCCAAAAAATCCAACTGCAAATCAAGCTTCACCGAGTCTTTAGTTGCGAACCAACCTGGGAACGATTACCACTCGGACCCAAGATGCAGCCGACTATGTTGACAGCCGACCAAAGCGGTTTACTCCTCGACTTCGTGGATCGCAGCAAACGGATCACGACCAGTCAGTTTGCGGGTGAATTGGTGCGTTTTCGCGAGTTCGGCAAAGATACCCGGCTACTCACGACCGCTTTTCAGGCACCGAACGGCGACGCTTGCGCCGTGGACACTTTCGTGAACGAATTCTGGACCGCGCAACAGCGCCAGGCCAACCGGCTCCACGAAATCTCATATCGCGCCTGCTTCAAACCGCAGTTGCCCCGCTTCTTCATCGAGCGCCTCACCGATTCAGGCAGCGCGGTTTATGATCCGTTCATGGGCCGCGGCACGACGCCGGTCGAAGCCGCGCTCCTCGGACGGGTGCCGGTGGCCTGCGATATCAATCCGCTCAGCGTGGTGCTGACACGCCCGCGACTCCATCCGCCCCGGCTGACAGAGGTCGCGGAGCGGTTGAAGGAAATCAGCCTCGGCGACCCCGATGAATTCCCGGAAGACTTGCTCGTGTTTTATCATCCGGAAACGCTGAGGGAGATCTCGGCGCTGAAGAAATATTTGCTGCAACGCCGCAGCGCCGGCTCGCTGGATGCGGTGGATGAATGGATTTGCATGGTGGCGATCAACCGGTTGACCGGGCACTCGAACGGCTTTTTCTCGGTCTATACCTTGCCGCCCAACCAAGCGACGTCGGTCAAAGCGCAGCAAAGGATCAACACCAAACGCAACCAGACTCCGCCGCGCCGGCACGTGCGCGAGATCATTTTGAAGAAATCCCGGATCCTGTTGAGCGAATGCGATCCACACGTGCGGCAGACTCTGGCGCGGGTCGCGGACCACGCCCAACTCCTGACACAACCGGCCGCCTCCACGCCGCAGCTCGCGAGCAACTCAGTTCACCTGGCTGTGACTTCACCGCCGTTCCTGGACGTGGTCGATTACGCCGGGGATAACTGGTTGCGCTGTTGGTTCCTGGGGATCGATGCGAAATCTGTGCCGATCACCAAACTGAAGAATCTGGAGGATTGGCAGGCGGCGATGACGGCCGTTTTCCGAGAGCTGCGGCGAGTTCTTGTGCCAGGCGGTCATCTGGCGTTTGAGGTGGGCGAAGTCCGAGGCGGCACGATCAAACTGGAGGAGGCAGTGCTTCCGTGCGGCGTTCGGGCTGGCCTTCAACCGGTGCTCGTGTTGATCAACGATCAGGAATTTACGAAGACGGCGAATTGCTGGGGCGTGGATAACGGCTTCAAAGGAACGAATACGAACCGGATTGTCCTGTTCCGCAAAGAGTAGGGCAGCTTCCAGCCTGCCAGCTTAGAGCGTGTCCGAAAATTGCGCGGGGTCCTGCGGCGAGGGATTTTGGCTGTGGCCAAGGCGGCGAGGTCCGAGCATCCCCAACGCGGGCTGTAAGGTTCAGGAGTTCAATGCAATGTTCGACGTCGCCGGTGGAACGTCGAACATCCAACATCGAACGCGGAACATCGAACTCATGACCCCAGTCCATGTTCTTAAACCAACGGAACTTCCATGAACCAGACGCTAGGGCGAGCCTGTCCCCAGCGAGCCGAGTCGGACGTGTTCCACGCACGTCGAGCGGCTCGCCGGGACGGACTCGCCCTACCGAGTTCATGGGCCGCGGGCATGGCACCGTGGCCATGGCAGCTTCCCGTGAACTTGGTAGGGACGGATTCCACTCTGTCCCTGACTTTGCTCTGCGATCGAAACAGCAATATCAGAGACGCGGTGGAACGCGGTGGAACGCGTCCCTACCAGTTCATGGTTCCAACGCACGATCGATGGATCTTGGACATTTCCCACGCGCCCCTCGCAAGAGGGGACTTGGCCGGCGATGCTCCAAAGAAATCTCCGCTCCTTGGCGGTGCGCTCCCTGGCCGGTCTCTTGCTGGCGGCTGTTCTCCTTTGTCCGGGCACGCTCGTGGCGCGTGATTTTCCCAACATCGATCCGGCAAAGCAAATGGAAGCTCGAATTGTGTCCGGATTCGGGTGGTTGGAGCGCGCCAAGACCCGGCAGTGCGGAGGCCGCGCGGCTTCCCTCTGTCCAACTTTACGACCTCGCGGCCGATCCCGGCGAACAGACCAACCTCCAGGCTAAACATCCGGCGGTCGTGAAGAGGCTCACCAAATCGCTGGAGAAGATTGTTGCCGCCGGGAGGAGCACACCGGGCTTGAAACAGAATAACTCAGGTGACGTCAAGATTTGGAAGTCGGCGGCGGGCGGGGGGCAATGATGACTAACCAATTACTTTAAGACGGTCGTGTGTTCCTGGAGCCAAACGAGGTCTCGATTGTTGGCCGAGGATGTCGCATGGCCGTGAAAGTCAGTGCTCGGGCTCGGTTTCACCGTCCGTGGATCGGACCATTTCTTGGTTTCCGCATGGCCATCCGCAAAGCCAACCGAAGCTGAGCTGCTATGATAAGCGGCCGGAATATGATACCAGGTTTGCGCCCCCATGTTGACTCCAAAGAGAGGCGCACAGATGCTCTCCGGATGCACATCCATAAACGTAAAGGCGGTGGCAGGAGAGATGCCGACCAGTTGGCCGAGACGCAGGAAGGGTCCTTGGTACCGGGCGTTGGGAATGTCGCGATAGGAGTAGGGGCGAGTCTGCGGAGGGTTCACGTCCCAGCCCATGTAACTATTCATCGCGTAGCTGCGAACCCGCGGAACCGCAAGGGTTCCCGATCCCGTCCCCTTTAGTTTGTCAGCGGGGCACTTGTAAACGTTCGCGCTTCTCGCCGCGTTCATGTATTTCGAAAAGAGAGACAGGTTTTCGTTGTTCATGATCGTAATGTTCGTGGCATCCGCGGCATTGGCCGCGAAACTCCCAACCACCCAGCACGGACCCACATCCCCGTGGTTATTCAGGACAATCCGATCATCGTTGTCGCCCGCGTACATTTGGAACACGGTATTCAGTTGCTTCACGTTATTCACGCAACTGATCTGCTGCGCCTTGGACTTGGCTTTCGCCAGAGAAGGCAGAAGCATGCCAGCCAAAATCGCGATAATGGCGATAACGACCAGGAGTTCGATGAGGGTGAAACCCTCGAGGTTCGCGCGCGTTCCGTTAGGTTGGCGCAGAGCTTTGTTTCGGCGCTGTGCGGGCATAGGGCTTGTGTGTAACATAAGGGGACCCATAAGGCGACAGTTTTTTCACCGAGTCCGCGAGTCCGCTGTGCTTCTCTCCGCACAGGGATTAGCTAAGCTATCCTCGCAATCCTCGCAATCGTGTCATGCTTGTCATCCAGGGTGATCTTGCTAGATTGGCCCCCGAAATCTGGTTTATGAGATTATTGATGATACTGGGCATCGGGGCCGCACTGGGGTTCTGTGGATGCAATAAGAATGAGAATTCGGTTCCGGGTGCCGCCGGAAAACCGGTGCCGGTGACTTCTCGACTAAAAATCAAGATTGGACCGAATGGGGAGATTTTCGCCAATAATAAGGAACTATCGCAGGAGGAATTCCTGCAGGAATTACAGCGGCTGAAGCAATCGAATGGCGGCATCGTTTATACCCGCGACAACCCTGCTGCGGACACGACCGCCGCACAAACCGCGGTCGTCGCAGCAATCGAGCAACTCGGAATTCCCTTGGAATACAGCAGGCAATAACGGATTTCGTAGCCAGATCAAAGTGTCCTCCAGAGAATCTCGCAGCGGTTAATCCTCCATGTACCAATAGGAGTGCGCGACCTTCTTCGCGGCGTCGATCTGCCATAGCTTCTTGAAAGGCACCCGCTCGACGTGGCTGTCCAGAAGCGCCAGGTTTGATCCGTTGTTGTGTACGGTCGGGCGGCCTGAATTGAAAGGCACGTCCGGATATTGCGGCATCGTGTCCACGGCGCCGTCGCGATCCATGTCCAGCGTGAAGCGATAATTGGCCTCCACCGGCGAATAGACATAGTGCGTGATGGTGTCCATGTAAGCCATCGCATCGGCGGGCCGTTTGATGCGCGCAATGTTCAAAGGCTGGGTGCGGTCGCCGTAGTAGAAAGGACCGCTCAGCGGCTCGCCGTAAGCCCCAAAGTTGGCTCCGATCCAGCAATTCCATTCTTTGGAGGACGACGCGGGCGGCTTGGAAAACGGAACTGGCCCTGCATTGCCGCCAGGGCAACGGCGCAGCTCGTAACTATAGACTTCGGTTTGGGTGAAGAGCTTGTTGTCCTGAGTTTGCTTCGCGACGTAGGGAGCGAGTTTCATGTGCCAGAACGGCTTGTTGTAATCGGAGGAGAGATCGCCGAAGAGCGGGAGCCGGTCATTGAAATCGCCTTGATACATGAATGTGGCCAGGCCCCACTGCTTCATGTTCGAGGCGCATTTGGCGGTTTGCGCCTGGCCTTTGGCCTTGCTCAACGCAGGTAAAAGCATAGAGGCCAGAATGGCGATGATGGCGATCACCACCAACAACTCGATCAAGGTGAAACCGGGCTCGTGGCGGCGAAGTGGGGCAGGGGAGGAACTCGAACAAAGCTTTCTCATAAGCTGAAAGGCGTTGCGCTTGGTTGGCGGAAATCTGCTGCCAACGCATCGGAGAGTCAAGCTCGCTAGACTGACTAGCGCCAGAACCACGTCAGCAACGGCGCGAACGCCAGGCTCGGGAGATAGTCGGCCACCCTCACTTTTTTCAAATCCAGGACAATCAAGGCGAGGCAACAGACCAGCAATCCGCCCGTGGCGTTGATGGAGTCCAGCAGCGCTTGATCACGCAGGACGGGTTGGACCGCCTTCGCCGCCAGCGTCAGCGTGCCTTGATACGACACAACGGGAATTAGCGAGAGAATCACGCCCCACCCAAACGTCTTGGAAAAAGCCATTGTCGCCAGGCCATCCATGACGGACTTGATCGCCAGCGTCTTGAAATCCCCGGTGAGTCCGTCCTGCACCGCGCCCAGAATCGCCATAGGGCCGACGCAAAACAGAAGCGAGCACGTGACGAATCCTTCGCTGAGACGATTGGGGTCCGTCGGGCGCGCCTTTGTGAAACGCTCCCGGGCATACTGGCCGAGCGAATTCAACGACTTCTGAATACGGAGCAGCTTGCCCAGGAGATTCCCCAGGATCAACGACAGCAGGGCAATGCCGATCTGTTTTGCGATTTGGCCGAAGGTCCCGTTGAGGCCGCTCCAGGTCGCGCTCAATCCGGCATAAACGACGAAGACGCCAAGCGCCACCTTGAGGCGGGATTGGTTCGCAGCCGAAATCTCCCTGGCCACGGCTAATCCGGCCACCCCGCCGACGAGAATGGCGGCGCCGTTCAAGATCGTCCCAATCATCGATGCGCGTTCAAGCAGGCGGAGGCGGCAAAGTCAATCTCCGTAAACCGCTTCAGTGGCGCGAGGCTGCGGCCGAGCTTTTCAGCGATGGCATCGGCCCGGTAGGAACTTCGCGCCACCTTGACTGAAGAGATTCATAAACCAGCAAATCAGCATTGCAATTGTTTCAGAGGGCGGGCAAGTTCACGGCACGGTTCGGGGCGTAGCGTAGCCTGGCTAGCGCGCTTGTTTCGGGTACAAGAGGTCGTGAGTTCGAATCTCACCGCCCCGACCATCTTTCCACCCCTGTAAAATCGAGTGAGAATCGACATAAGGCCAATTCTCAAGATAGCGCCAGCGAGAATCATGACACAGATTTGGCACAAAAACCGGCTGAATCTGGGCCGCAGAAGGTGAAGTTCCCACAGGTCATTCGACACCGGCGCGCCGAGGCGACGATCTACGGCAAGAGCCGGAAATACCCGCGATATCGTCTGGCCTACTACGTAGCTGGCTGGGCAGCAAGAGACCACTTGGAACCTGAAGCTTTGAACTTTGAGCCGCTCAGCGAGTTGGAGACCACACGCACCGGAAGCCCGTGTGCGACAAACCCGTGTCTGGCGAGCTTTTCATCCGCGCGCTAGGGCGGTAGCCCGTGCAGTAGAGATCGCTGCAGAGAAACGAGCCGCCACGCATGACTTTTTTCGGGAGGCCGGGCTCGTTCGGATCGAAGCTGTCGGAAGGGCCTTGCGGGTTCTTGGCGGCGCTGTTGGAATAATAATCAGGGCGATACCAATCCAGGCACCACTCCCAGACGTTCCCGGCGATGTCGTAAAGGCCAAAGCCATTGGGGGGGAAGCTCGCAACTTGCGCGGCGCCTCGGAAACCATCGGCCAGGGTGTTCTCGTTGGGAAACCGGCCTTGCCAGATGTTCGCGTGCCATTTTCCACTTGGCACTTGAACTTTGCCCCAGACGTAAGGCTGGCGATCCAGGCCTCCACGCGCGGCGCATTCCCATTCGGCCTCAGTCGGCAAACGTTTCCCAGCCCATTTCGCAAAGGCCATCGCGTCCTCCCAACAAACGTGAACCACGGGATGCTTCTCCCGGCCGTTGATGTTTGAACCAGGGCCTTCCGGATGCCGCCAGTTTGCGCCCGGCGAGTATTTCCACCAAGCGTAGTGGTTCTCCAGCGGCACGTCGCCGGGCGGAGGGGAAAACGTGACCGATCCGGGCACCAGGTTTTCCACGGGCGCGCCGGGAAAATCCTTCGGATCGGGTTTCCTTTCGGCGAGCGTGATGTAGCCGGTGGCCTTGACGAATTCCTCGAACTGCTCGTTTGTGACCTCGGTTTTGTCCATCCAGAATCCGTCCACGGACACCTGATGAACGGGCTTCTCATCGGGCAGTCCGTCTTCAGAACCCATCCAAAATGTTCCGCCAGGAATCCAGGCCATGTTGTTTGTGTTCGGTGCTCTGGAAAACGCCGGCACGTCGTGCCCAAGGGCCGTCGGCTTGTTGGAAGGCCTGGGGCCTTCGTGAAACTTGGTCACGCGATAACCCAGGACGACACCGGCCAACACAATCCCCAGCGCAACGATGAATTGCCGCGCGGAATTCTGAGGGTCGGGACGATCTGGCTTTTGGCTCATGCCGCGAGGATGGCACAAGCCGAGCCAGTTGTCACCGCAAGGGCGTCAGATCACGTCCGATCCGTCCGATCCGTCCGATCCGATTACGGATTATTACGCGATGCAAGCGGTCTTTGCGGGCGTCCAGCACGGCGAACGCACGCTGCGGACGCCGGACTACGACGAGCGCACCGCGAAAGCGGCTCAATTGCGCCGGCTCATCGAGAAGCTGGACGATCAACTGGCTCACTTCACGCCGCTGGCGAATCCAGCTTTGAATCAGACCCAAGCCGCCCCGATTCCGAATCCGCGCGAAAACGTCGAGACGTTCGCGCCGGTGGAAGCTCGTTTCGTGCGCTTCACCGTCCATGAAACCTTGAACCACGCCGAACCGTGTCTGGATGAACTGGAAGTTTTCACCGCCGGCGACCCTCCGCAGAACGCCGCCTTGTCCAGCGCCGGCGCAAAGGCCACGGCTTCGGGAACACTCCCCAACTTCGAGATTCACAAACTCGAACACATCAACGACGGGAAAACTGGCAACGACCACAGTTGGATCTCGAATGAAGCGGGGCGCGGCTGGGTGCAAATCGAGCTTCCGGAAAAATATCTCATCAACAAGATCGTCTGGAGCCGGGACCGCCGCGAAATTTACAAAGACCGCATGCCGACGGTTTACACGATTGAGACGGCCACAGCGCCGAACCTCTGGCAGCCCGTCGCGGGACGCCCCCCTTTGCGCCCGCCGGTGATGAATTTGGCTACCAGGCCGTCGAGAACGCGGCGACCATCTACGATCTCCACGCGACGATTCTTCACCTCCTTGGACTCGACCACGAACGCCTCAGCTTCTACCACAACGGCATCGAGCGACGGCTGACCGATGTTCACGGACGCGTGTTGACGGAAATTCTCGTGTGAATTGGAGGGGCGTAATGTTCGTAGCGCCATTGGTGTTTTGGACACCAAACGCTGACTTAGTGGTCCGTTTCGTAAATACGCTCACGTTCGTTGCGCCCAATTTGGCCTGGGGCAAGGCGCGACGAGCGAGCATCCCCCGCCAGTGGGGCTGCGACCGAGGAGCAACGCAGCCCCAGGCAAAATTCGGCGCAACCCGAAGGGCGGCAGTTCTTTTTCGCCAGACTTCGTTGCTTGCTCCTTACAGATCCACTTCGGGATATGCTCGTCGCTCGCGCCTCGTCTGGCCGAAAAATCCCTTGCCGCGAACGTGAGCGTATTTATGAAATGGACCACTTAGCCAGCCCTCCCTCCCCACGAACGTCCCCCTCTCCCCATCCGAGGGGGAGAGGGACAGGGAGAGGGGGCCGTTCCGAAGGCTCTCAATTTGCCAACGCTTTCACCCTCACCCTAACCCTCTCCCTCAAGGGAGAGGGAATGCGCGTCGGATACGTTCAGCAACTCAAGCGTCCTGCCAGTTTCTCCAGCACGCGCTGGACGGGACGTTTCGCAAGAGCGGCCTGAAGAGGCGTGTGCTCGGGCAGCCAGGGAAAAACCAGGACGCGCTCAGGAGCGATTCGTTCCGTCAGGAGTTTTGCATTCGTTCGGCTCGCGGCATTCTCATGGCGGGGCGACATCAGGACAACGGCTGCTTCCTGTGCGGACTGACGAGGCAGCGCTTCCAGCGTCAGCAAAACCTGATTCACCACGCCCAGCCGGTTTGGTCCGACGATAATGGGCGTGGCGCCCAGCCCGGCAATCAGATCGCGGGAATCGAAATTCTCGCCGAGCGGGCTCAGCAAGCCGCCCGCTCCTTCGACCAGGACAACGTCAAAGCGTCTGCGTCGAACGCTTCGCGCGTGTCTCAAAACCTGAGACTGAGTCACCCGCTTTTGCTCAAGTCGCGCGGCCAGCACGGGGGCGAGTGCCGCCCCGAAATGCCAGGGATTGATCTCATCCAGCGAAAGCGCGCCGTCCAGCGCGGCGCGCAACTGACGCGCATCACCTTGCCCGCCGGAGCAAATCGGTTTGAGCGCCGCGACCGCAACGCCGCGTTGGCGGAGATAACGCGTCAGCAAGGCCGTCAGCACGGTCTTGCCGACGCCGGTGTCTGTGCCCGTGACGAAACAGATTCGGCTCATGACGCTCTGCTCGATCCAACCACGAGTCGCCAGCCCGACGCGACAAAAACCAGCGATTCTACCCAGGAAACTCGTCGGTAGCAGGGCGGCTGCCGCGCCGCAGCATCGACCGCAGACCGGCTGCGCGGCAACGCAGCCCTACCAGGGTCATGGGAAGTTGCCTTGGCCAAGAAGCCATGCCCATGGCCCATGAACCGAAAACTGCGCGGGACCGCAGCCTTCAGGCTGCTTCCGTGCACCCTCCGGAGTCGAGCGTTGAAGCGGCCTAAAGGCCACGGTCCGAGGAGACGGTTTATGGGAAGCTTTCTTAGCCTCAGGGCCATGCCCATGGCCCATGAACCGAAAACTGCGCGGGACCGCAGCCTTCAGGCTGCTTCCGCGCACTCTCCGGAGTCGAGCGTTGAAGCGGCCTAAAGGCCACGGTCCGAGGAGACGGTTCATGGGAAGCTTTCTTAGTGGTCCGTTTCGTAAATACGCTCACGTTCGTTGCGCCCAATTTGGCCTGGGGCAAGGCGCGACGAGCGAGCATCCCCCGCCAGTGGGGCTGTGACCGAGGAGCAACGCAGCCCCAGGCCAAA
>Ga0194120_10002457_pt1 | contig 31794 bp, 12 predicted proteins | sample TA2MahCa65mmetaG_FD_148642 | JGI IMG/M metagenome (GOLD analysis project Ga0194120, IMG submission 148642) | Freshwater microbial communities from Lake Tanganyika, Tanzania - TA2015019 Mahale Deep Cast 65m | ecosystem: Environmental > Aquatic > Freshwater > Lake | place: Tanzania: Lake... | reverse complement strand
CCTTGTAATTTCGTGGGGTAAATTCTTTTTCGTCTATGATATATTGTTCGAGTATTTACCGTTCTTTAATAAATTTCGCGCGCCGCAAATGATATTGCTTCTTGTTCCATTTACGGTAGGAGTTGTTGCGGCGTATGGTTGCGAATATCTTTTCGGCAAATTTGAGTTGCGGGAAAAATTATTGAAACCGTTGATGTATGCGTTGAGTATATTCACGGTGATACTTTTCATCGGATTTTTTTTGAAAAGTTCAATGTTTCCAACGGGTTCATTCACGAAAGAAGGAGATGAACGTCAATATAATGTGGAACAAATTTCACAATTACGAACAATGCGGTTTGAAATGTTGAAAGATGATGTGATAAAATTTTCGTTGATTGCGATTGCGGGAATTGTGTTGTTGTTACTTTTTTCCAAAACGATTATTTCGCAAACAATATTCGGAGCAAGCATACTGATAGTATTTTTTATAGATATGGGTGTGATTGATAAACATTATTTACAAACATATCCGAATCAGCAAAGCGAAGAACAATTTCCTCCGACGCAAACGATTCATTATTTGCGACAAGATACAAGTGTCTATCGAGTATTTCCCATTCGTCAGTTTTCATCATTCGATAATTCGTGGATGTATTATGGAGTGCAAACAATTGGAGGATATTCTCCTGCTAAATTGAAAATATATCAGGAGATGGTGGATTCGTGTTTGTATCGCGGATGGGACCCGCAGTTTCCGTTGAATATGAACGTTATCAATATGTTGAACGTGAAATATGTGATTGCCGACGGAAGATTGCCGGAAGAATATTTTAAAATAGTGTTCGTTGACCAAAGAAAAAAAGAGATAGTGTTTGAAAATCCATCGTATCTGCCGCGAGCGTTTTTTGTGGATACGGTGATTGTTGCAGATAAATCAACAATGTTTCAAATAATGAACTCGGAATCATTTAATTCGAAACATACTGCGATCGTTCAGCAAAATATCGAAGAAAAAATTTATTCGCCATCAGACGCAGAAGTGCGAATGAAAAAACATAGCGCGCATCATATCGAACTCACGACACGAAATAGTGTTTCATCATTACTTGTCTTGAGTGAAATCTATTATCCCGTAGGATGGAAAGCATTAATAGACGGTAAAGAAACACCGATAATACGGACAAATTCAATACTTCGTTCTATCGTTGTTCCATCGGGAAATCATACAATTGAATTTGTGTACGATTCAAGCGTTTATCAGAGTGGACTACTCATTTCCTATATCGGATGGATTATCGCATTCGTTTTAGTTGGAATAGGAATTTATTTACGGAGGCAAAACGAAAAAAGAGAGATTCCATAACTTTATGAAAACGTATTATGGAGATAGGGTAAGAATAATTTTTCGGAACATTGAAAAAAATATTGACAATATGATTACTTTTCATTAAATTATCGGTGAAAATTTCCGATAATAAGAGAAAGGCAGAATAGATAATCTCTAGTTTTCCTTTGAAACAGTTTCCGAATATTTACATTATACAATTTTTTTTCAATTATAAAATTATTTACAAGGAGAAAAATATGTTTTCTTTGCGCCATTTTACTTCTATTTTTTCTAAACTATTGCTTTTCATTGGCTCTCTTTTCCTCTTAACTGCGTTAGAAACTTTTGCACAAGTGAAAACTGCTGTTGCAACAGGTGATTGGGATGATGGAAATATCTGGAGTCCTGTGGGAGTTCCTATTAGTACGGATAGTATTATCATTTTGAGCAATGTAGGAAATCCAATAACCGTGAACATCAACACAGGCGACAAAACTGTTGCTGCGCTTGTGATTGACCCTGAAGGCGCGAATTCAATTTTAAATATCAATAATCCTTTAACTGTAACAATTTCACGAGGAGTAGAAATTACTGGAACGTTTAACGTTGTTACAGCTTCTTCTGGGGTTACAATTAATGTTGGAGGCGATTGGTATAATAACGGAACATTTGACCCATCAGGAAGTTCAGTAACATTTAACGGAACTGGAAATCAATCAATAGGTGGTACTACATTCAATAATTTTTCCATCAACAAATCATCCGGAACTGCAACACTCAATGGTTCACTCACTATCAATGGAAATCTCAGTGTAACAAGCGGAACATTAGTGCTCGGAAGTTTTCAAGCAAATCGCGCAAGTCCCGGAGGTTCGCTTACGGTTTCTAATAATGCAGCACTAAAAATCGGAGGTTCGAACACATTTCCAACAAATTATGTAACAGTTTCCTTAGGTGCAACGAGTACCGTCGAGTATAACGGTTCAAGTCAAACTATTGGACGACAATCCTATGGACATTTATATTTAACCGGTTCTGGTTCAAAAACTCTTCAATCTACTGATTCTATTATTACACAAGGAAATCTTACAATAGATGGAGTAACATTTAGCGGTGGTTCAAACAGAACACATCGAATAGGTGGGAATTGGAGCGTTGTGAATAGCGGAATTTACAACAGTAATTTCAGTAATAATACAGTTTTATTTAATGGAACAGGAACACAAACAATTTCTGGTGATGAGATGCGAAATCTCACTGTATCCAAAACTTCCGGAACATTATCGCTTTTGGCAAATTTACAGATTAAATCCGGAAATGTTACAGTATCACAAGGAACATTTGATTTAAGCACATTCACACTAAACCGAACAGCAGCAGGCGGAACATTTACAGTTTCCAATGGTGCAACATTAAACATTGGAGGAACAAATACGTTTCCATCCAACTACTCTACAATAACGTTGGGTTCTTCAAGTACTATTGCATACAACGGAGGAACACAAACGATTACTGCAAACTCTTATGGAAATCTTAGTTTAAGCGGAACAGGAAATAAAACTGCTGGTGGAAGTTTTAGCATAGCCGGAAATTTTGTTGTGAACTCTATTGCGTATCAAGGAGGTTCTACTACTACTACGTTTGGCGGTTCTACAACGTTATCGGGGAATGGAACGTTTAATTTCGGAAATATCATCATAACCAGCACGCTTTCAGATAATGGTATTTCTTTCAATGTTGCAGGAGATTGGTCAAAATCAGGAACATATACTGCAACGGGAGCATCAGTTTTCAATGGAAGCGGTGCTCAAAACATCGGAGCAAGCAATTTTAACAACATCAGTTTTTCAGGTTCCGGAACGAAAACAATTTCCGGCGCGCTTACCGTCAATGGTAATTGGTCGAATACAAGCACAATTTCAACTTCTCAAACAATAACGTTTAATGGGAACGGAACGCAAAATATTGATAATGGTTCTTCAAGTTTTGCAAGTATTATCATCAGCAATTCAGGAGGTATTGTAAATGCTACTAATAATGTAACACTAACAGGTGCTTTTACGCTTTCTTCCGGAACATTTACCGATGGAGGAAATACAATAAGCGTTGCCGGCGATTGGACAAAGTCGGGAGGAACATATACTGCAACGGGAACAGTGGAACTCAACGGAAATGTCCAAAGTATATCTGCTTCTAATTTCAACAATATAACAATGAGTGGAACCGGTCAAAAGAATGCCGGAGGAAATATTTTTGTTGCAGGAAACTTAACTTTGACAGGTGTGAACTTTGTTGATGCGAGTTCGACATTAACATTTAATGGAAATACAACATTATCAGGAACAGGAACAGCCATATTGAATCATCTATCGGTAACTGGAACATTCAATGATGGAGGGAAAAATTATACAGTCAATGGCAACTGGTCGAACAGTGGTACAGTTATTTCTTCAGGAACAGTTACATTTAGCGGAACAACATCGTTTTCGGGAAGTGCCGCAACAAATTTTGCAAACGTGAATATCACGGGTTCACTAATTCTTGCGGCTTCATCAAACTTTGGAATTTCGGGAACGTTTTCATCATCGGGAACTTTTAACACAACGTCGAATATTCCCAACACGGTTACGTTTAATGGCGGAGCACAATCTATTCCTTCGTTAACATATTACGCGTTAGCACTTTCTGGAGGGCAGAAAACTGCTTCGGGAAATATTACGCTGAACAATAGTCTTGATGTTGCGAACGGAGCGACGTTTAACGATGGTTCCGATTCGGTTATTATAGATGGTACAGTAAATTTTAGCGGGAATGGTGCATTTAATTTGAATAATGTAAAAATAAATTCTGCAAAGAGTCTTTCGCTTGGTTCAACTTCTCTGAATATTGCCGGAGTTTTAGTGAACAACGGAACAATTTCTCCCGGAACAAGTACCGTAACACTCAGCGGAGCAAATAAAACAATCAGCGGAACACAAACATGCGATTTTCATTCACTAACCGTTTCAGGTTCTGTTACAACATCAAATAATTTGTCATTTACCGGCGATTTGAATGTTAGCGGAAGTTTTGCTGCATCAAGTGGAACGGCAAATTTTAATGGCGCAAATAATACGCTCTCCGGAACTGTTTCTTTTGCAAACGTGAGCATTGGCGGTGGAAAAAATTTGACTCTTCAAACAAATGCATCGTTAGGAATATCTGCGACATTTACGATAAGCGGAACATTCGCTGCGGTAACAAATACTCCCAACACAGTTTTGTATAACGGAACAACGCAAAATATTGCAAGCACGCAATACGACGATTTGGGAATTAGCGGAAGTGGAACAAAAACTGCGGCGGGAACAATTACGGTGAACGGCAATGTTTCAATTGCAAATTCATCAACATTTTCCGATGGCGGAAAGTCTATTACGTTTGCTGGAAATATTTCAAACAGTGGAACATATTCCGGAAATACTGGAGGAACGGCGAATTTCAGTTCATCAACGACGCTTTACGGTTCAGGGACGTATAACTTTAATACGATTGTTATCAACGGAACGTTAAATAGCGGAAATCTTTCTATCGGGGTAGCAAAGGATTGGACGAATAACGGAACGTTCATTTCCAACGGTACTATTGTAATAAATGGAAACGGTTCGCAATCTTTTAATGCAAGTAATTTTTATTCCTTGTCACTTGGAGGAAGTGGAAACAAAACGTTTGCCAATGGTTCTACATTTACTGTTACAGGAGATTTTTCAGTTTCGACCGGAACGTTTATTTCGAGCGGGACATCGTTTATTTTCAACGGAACAAGTGTTCAAAATATTTCCGGAGGTTCTTTCAATAATTTAGAAATCAATAACTCCAGTAATATTACATTATCCAACAATATCACTGTTAATGGAACATTAGAATTTACTATTGGAGATATTCTTACAGGAAGTAATAGTATAACACTTGGTACTTCAGCATTGTTGAATGAAACAAACGGCAATACGATTATTGGAACAGTTACTACTACAAGAAATATTCTTGCAAATACATCGCAAAATACTGTAGGAAATATCGGAGTAGTCGTTTCTACTTCCAATACTGCTCCCGGTCAAACCACTATAACACGCGTTACCGGAACACCGCTCGGTGGAGGAGGTTCATATTTGTCCAATACATCTATAGAACGTTATTTCGATATTACTCCGACAACAAATTCAAACTTGAATGCAGAATTTGTATTCCTTTATGACGAAAGCGAACTCAACGGACAGACGGAATCATCGCTTCGTTTATGGAAATCTACAAACAGTGGCACTTCGTGGAGCGGATTAGGAGGAATTGTTAGCACTGCACAAAATTCTATTGCTATTACTGGTGTCAATTCGTTTTCACGATTCACTGCCGCAGATGGAGCGAATCCGCTTCAACCGAATACTATTGTTGTTCGCACATATCGGGAAGCAGATGGAAAGTCTAGCACTTCTTCCGATTGGGTTTCGCGTAAATGGTTTATTCAATTGTTCCGCGAAGCAGAAATTGGTGAACTTGTTGGTCAAGTCGAGTCGGATTCGCTACTAACTGTAGATACTTTATCAGATGGAACATACATTGCTTCAATTGCAGATAGTAGTGGATGGTACCATCGTGCAATCCGTGTCAACAGTGGAACAATTGATTCAACAACAAGCAGTTCAAAACCTATTTCGGTTTCGGGTGGAACATATAATACGATTGACTTTGCTAACTTTCATCCGAGTAAATTAACGGTGAGAAAATACTTGGATGACGACGGAATATTTTCAACGGATACCGATAGAGTTGCGAAGAAATGGAATTTAACTATTTATAAAACGTCTGTTGCTCCTCAAAACATTCATAGTCAAGTTACGTCTGATAGCGTACTTGTTGATAGTCTTCTAGAAGACGGAGATTACGTTGTTTCCGAAGCCGACACGAACGGATATATTCACCTTGGTTATGTTTCCAGCGATTCTGCAGTGGAATCAAGTACAAATCAAATATTTATTTCATTAAGCGACGGTCAAGTGAAGTATATCAACGTTATTAACAAAATGAATTTGAATACCATTATCGTTGAAAAATATCTTGATATGGACGTTAATATGGGAACGAGTGGACCGGATAGAGTTGCAAAAACATGGTTCTTAAAAGTGAACAAAGGAAGTTTAACAGGGCAAGGAGTTGATTCCGGCAATACTTCTCAACTTACTGTTTCAAGTTTGGATCTGAATTCGACGTATTATGCAATAGAAGCGGATTCAATCGGATGGAGACATTTGGGATACATTTACAAACTCAATGGTAATATTGTTGATAGCGTCGTTAGTCAAACATCGAAGAGCATACAAATTACATTTACCGGCGGCGGAAATACTGCATTGATTCAATTTATCAATTCCAATGCAGATTCTGGAATGTTTTTAACATTCACACCGAAAACGAACGACACGACTGGTTGGGGAACTGCTAAAAAAGTTCCAAAACTATTAACTAAAGCACTGAAGAAAACACCGAAAACAATGGCGAAACCTTCCGTTGCAAATATTCTTGATACGGTATTCGCAAAGATGTACGGTAAATTTGCTGTTCGAGCAAATATTAGACCATCAATACTTGGACTTGATGAAAAGAAATTCCCGAATGGATTATATATTGGAGTTCCTGCTGCTGCATTGAATACATCTTTAAAAGCGCGTGTTGATACGGTTGCATTTTTATTCAAGAAAGATGCAAAAGGATTTCGGCTCTTTGTTGACCATCAAACATTCTCTCGCGGTTTCGATGGAAATGATAAAACCATAGATCGAACCGCAGTGAAAGAAGGAACAAAAAAAGCAACCCAAATAAAAGGTATAGCAACACCAAAGAAACCCGGCGATAATGGAACCAATAACCAACTTGCAGGTGAATTAGCCGCACTTCGTATGAATATTGCAATGAGCGAAGCAGGCGTAGCTCCTTCCGGTTTGAAAGAATTAGTGTTCGATATGAAAAATGGAACTGCGAATGTTCTCAACAATCGTAATCTCGAACAAATTTGCGATTTCGTTGATACTGCGCTTACGTACTGGACGGCGTTTTATTTTGATACAAATAATTATTACAATAAAACGTACAACGCAAAGAAAATTTGGAGACGGTACGAATCGGGACAACCGCTGTACGACACATTATATTCTACTTTGAGCAAAATCAATCTTGCGTTTAACGACGGAATTGATTCCAATAATTTTCAAATAAATTCAGATTCCATTCCTTGGTATTCTCCATTGAAACTGAAAAGCGGTGTTGGAAAGCATTTATACCTCACATCGTTTCTAATTTCTTCGGGTAAACAATCTTCGCCAAGCGTTGCCAATACATTTGTTCCGAGCGAACCCGAAACGTACGAACTGTATCAAAACTATCCGAATCCGTTTAATCCTTCGACAACGATTGAGTATTATTTGCCGCAGGATGCATTTATAACGCTGAAGATTTACAATATTCTTGGGCAAGAAGTTCAAACACTAATATCGAATGAATATCGCGAGCAAGGATATGACGAAGTGGAATTTGATGCTTCTCAATTATCCAGTGGAGTGTATTTTTATCGAATGACGACAACTCCCGCAGATAATTCCGGTGAAGGTTCGTCATTCGGCGAATTTATTCAGACGAAAAAACTGATGTTGATGAAATAAAATATTTTCTTTGTTATTCATATTCAACCGCGTCCATTGTACTTTCAATGGACGTGGTGTGTTTTTAATATGAACCTATTTTTCAAAAGAAATATGAGAACACGTTTAAAAATCTCTTTTACCCTGCTAACTATTTTACTGTTTTTCGTAACTGCGGATTCCTTGTCCGTAGTAAAACGCGCTATTGCTTCCGGCGAATGGAGTACGCCGACGATTTGGAATCCTTCGGGAATTCCGACTTCGTCCGATAGCGTAATAATTGATAAAAACGGTTCGGACGCAATAAGAGTTGAGATTTCATCTTCAAGCGCTGTATGCGCCGCTCTTGTTATAGACCCTGAATTTTATGGAGATTCGCTTCTTATCAACAATGGGAAAGTACTATCGGTTGCGCGAGGTATTGAATCGAACGGAACATTCGGATTTACCGGCGGAGGCGGTACGATAAACGTTGGAGGAAATTGGACAAACAACGGCGTTTTTATTCCAGGAATTGCTGGATTGAGTACATTAAGATTTTTTGGAGCGGGAAATCAAGATGTCATAGGTTCATCATCTACGTTTGATAATTTTGTCGTCAACAAATCTTCAGGAATTGTTACGCTGTATGTTGATTGTCCCGTACAATCGAATTGGACAGATTCTTCGGGGACAATTGACCTTGGCGCATATCGAATGGATAGAACGTCCGCATCAGGAGGAACTTTTTTTCTTGCAAGCGGAGCGTATCTGAAAATCGGCGCATCCAATTCATTTCCAGCAAATTATCAGACAAACACACTTCATTCGTTAAGCACAGTTGAATATAACGGAACGACGCAAACAATATATAATAAAAACTATGGCAATGTTGTTTTTTCCGGCAGCGGAACAAAAACTGCATCGGAATCAATTACCATTAATGGAAGCATTACCATCAATTCCGGTGTTACATTTTCCGGCGGCTCAAACCGAACGCATAGAATTTTCGGCAACTGGACAAATGATGGTACATATTCCATTGCTTCGGGGAATATTGTTGAGTTTAACGGAACTGGAACTCAAACGATAAGTGGTGCAACGCAAACCCAATTTAAAAATTTAAAAATCAATAAAACATCCGGAAGTGTTCAGTTGGCGAATAATATTTCCATAAATAATGCGAAGTTACTCGTTATCAGCGGAACATTGGATATATCCACGTTCACGGCAAATAGAACGAGTAGCGGTGCGCCGCTTACCGATTCATTTTCTGTTTATGGAAGTTCTACATTTCGATTTTCCGGCGCAGATAATTTTCCAAAAAATTTTCCTAATTATTTCTTTGATTCAACTTCAACTGTTGAACTCTACGGAAATCTTGACCAACGCATTCCGGGATATTCGTACGGAACAATGAATTTAAGCGGAAGCGGTAATAAAACTGCTGTCGGAAATATGACGATAAAGAAGAATTTTACGGTTAGTTCTTCAGTTACGTTTTCGGATTCTCTTTCTTCTAATGTTGATTCTCTCAAAGGAAATGTAACAGTGAGTGGTACATTTTTGGGAATAGGAACGGTTGTTTTTAGCGGTTCTACTTCTCTTTCAGGAGCAGGAGTTTTAAAATTTGGTTCTGTTGTTATTACTGGTTCTCTTTTTGATGCAGGAAAAACGCTACAAGTGCGCGGGAATTGGACAAACAACGGAACATTCACGAGTAGCGGAACAACACAATTTGATAGTACGCTCGCTCAAACCATCGGCGAGTCAAATTTCAATAATGTTGTTATCAATAAATCTACAAGTACAGTAACACTGAACGGAAATATTACAATAGCAAATGATTTTATTTTGACGAATGGTATCTTTTCTACGGGAAGTAATTTTTCTGTCGCTATTACGAGAGATGTTAGTATTACCTCCGGAACATTTCAAGCAAATGCAAGTTCGATTTCTGTCGGAAGAAACTGGAGTCGTTCAGGTATTTTTTCTTCAGGAACTTCTACGGTTACGTTCAATGGTTCATCATCCCAATTTCTTGAAGGAACATCGTTTTACAATTTGACTTTTTCCGGGAACGGATTAAAAACCGGTGCAACAAGTGGATTAAAAGTAATCGGTTTAATGACGATATCCGGAAATGGAGGGTTTAACGACGGTGGAAAATCCGATACAGTAAGTGGAAACATTGATAACTCTTCATCGTATTATGGCACAGGAACAATTGTATTTAGCGGTTCAACCTCACTCATTGGAAGCGGAGTGTTCAAGTTTGGAAATGTTCTTATTTCACCATCAAGCTCGTTAAACACGAATAGCAAAACAATTTCTCTTCGCGGCGATTGGACGAATCAAGGAACATTTGTTTCTTCCGATACTGTATACATTGATAGCACGCTCACGCAAACAATCAATGCCGCCAAATTCGGAACGCTTGTTATCAATAAATCAAGCGGAACAGTTTCCTTTGGAGGAATAGATTCTGTTACGAATACGTTTTCGTTGATTTCGGGAACATTGAATACCAATAATCAAGCGTTCGTTGTATCGCAATCGTTTTCGAATGCAAGTTCAGGAACAATCAATGCTGGAAATAGTTCGATATATGTTGGAGGAAACTGGAGCAATAGCGGAACGTTTAATGTTGGAAATTCTACTGTTGTATTCACTAAATCAGGAGCGCAAACATTTCAAGGAACAACATTTTTTCACGTAACATTATCGGGAAGCGGGGATAAAACTTCAACAGGCAACTGCACTATCGGTGGAAATCTTACCATCAATACCGGAGCAAGTTTTGTTGAAAATTCGAATTCCATTACGACAACATTGAACGGGAATCTCATTGCAAACGGAGCGTATGTTGGTGTTGGTACAACAAAATTTTCCGGCGCCTCAACAATATCCGGTTCCGGAACGTTGAAATTCGGTTCGTTGATAATAGACGGAACATTGAATGATGGCGGAAAAACATTGCAAGTGCGTGGAAACTGGTCAAAATCCGGAACTTTCACGACAACGGGAACAACGCAATTTGACAGTACACTTTCCCAAAGCATCAGCGCATCAAATTTTAACAACGTTATATTCAATAAAGCGAGCGGAACTGCAACGCTCGGCGGCGATATTTCCGTTGCAAATGATATAACTATTTCTTCGGGAATTTTTACAACGCATACTTCGAACTATGCGATAACCGCGTCGAGAGATTTTTCACTTTTTAGCGGAACATTTATTGCAAACGGAAGCACGATTACTGTTGGGCGACATTGGAAAAATTTTGGAACCTTCACTACGAATACTTCAACAGTTGTTTTTAATGGTTCATCGGCGGAATCGTTGTATTCGAGCATTTTTTACAATGTAAGTTTTACGGGAAGCGGAATAAAGTATTTTGTCGGCGAGTCGTATTCTGTTGGAAATAATTTTGCGATTCAAACAAACGCTTCAGTTTCTGCAATAGGAAACGGAACTATTACTGTAACAGGAAATTGGTCGAATGCAGGAACGTTCACTCCCAATTCGTCATCACTTGTTTTTAATAAAGTCGGAACTGCAACATTTACCGGAAATACCGATGTTCATAACGTTACGATTGCAAACGGAACAATCATTTCTATGGGAGTGAACGATACTCTTCGATTTTCAGCAATGGGTATTTTTTTCGAACAGGGATATCTTTCCGGGAAAATAAAATATTCACAAACACTCAGTAACGAAAGTACGGATTATGCTTTTGGAAATATTGGCGTGGTGTTGAATTATGCGGGAACGTCACCGGGAACAACGACTATTGTGCGAACAACAGGAACAACTCCTTCGGGATTAGATCAAGCCGTAAAACGTTTTTTTGAAATTACTCCAGAGACAAATTCCGGATTAAATGTTTCCTTGAAGTTAACGTATAAAGATGATGCAGCGGAACTTAACGGACAAACTGAATCATCGTTGAAACTTTGGAAACGACCGAGTGGATTTGTTTCGTGGCAGCGGCAAATAACTTCTGTTGTGAACACAGCAAATGATACTGTTTCATTAAGTGGTGTTTCAAGTTTATCTACGTGGGCAATTTCTTCAACTGATGTTCGAGTGTTTGCTGTTGCATCGGGAAATTGGAACGATAGCACATCTTGGAGTCCTGCAGGAATTCCAACTTCCACCGATAGTATTTTTATTCCATCTGGAAGAACGTGTACAATTCCCAACGGATATCCTACTTCTACCAGTAGTATCAATATTGCAGGAATACTTGTTGCGTCGAATGCCGATACGTTGAAAGTTTTTGGACAGTGGAATAACAGCGGAACATTTACCTCAGGAACAGGAACTGTGGAATTTGCGGGAACGAATCAAAATGTGAGTGCAACAACATTTCACAACGTTGTTTTTTCTAACAGTGGAACAAAAACAGCATTAGGAAATCTTGTTTTCAACGGTTCATTAACAAATAATTCCGGCATAACATTGAATGCATCAACATATTCTCATACTGTGCGCGGAGATTGGATAAACAATAACGGAACGTTAATTTCCAACGGTCAATTTACTTTCAACGGAACAAATCAAATAATTTCGGGAGGAACGTACTATAATATTTCTTTTCAGGGAAACGGAACGAAGACAATAAACAGTACGATGGCGATTAACTCCAACGTTTCGATTGGTTTAAATTCTATCGTCAATGCGGGGAACAATGTAGTTTCTGTTTCCGGAAATTGGCAAAACAACGGAACGTTTTCTAACCTAAGTGGAACAGTAACGTTCAACGGTTCTTCACAATCAATTTCTGCAAGCGCGTTTGGAAATGTAACCTTTGCTGGAAACGGTACAAAAACTGCAACTGGTGTGTTAGTCATTAAAGGGAATGTTGTCATAACAAACGGCGTTACTTTTAAATCCAATGCATTTATAGATTCCGTATCGGGAAACTGGACGAACAACGGAACCTTTTCTGATACTGGAAGTACAATTGTTTTTAACGGAACGTTTGACCAAACAATTGGGCAATCGAATTTTTTCAATGTTTCTTTTGTAGAAACAGGAATAAAAACTGCAAGCGGAGTATTGAACATCAACGGAAATTGTTTTATCGGAAACGGCTCGCATTTTACGGCGGGAAATTTTACGCATACAGTAAAAGGAAATTGGACGAATAACGGAACACTAACGCCAAACAATGGTACATTTTTATTTTCCAAAAGCGGAACTATCGAATTTGCTGGGAATACAGTTTTTAATAACCTTTCAGTTAATAATGCAACAGTACTTGCTGTTGATACACTTTCCGTGATTACACTTTTGGGAACTTTAACAGAAACCGGAAGCGGATATTTGACAGGAAAAATTCAAAAAACAGAAGACATTTCGTTACAAGGAGTTCCTTTCACCTTTGGTGGAATTGGAGCAACAGTTATTGCTAATTCTGCACCAACTCCTTCGGGAACAACAGTAGTTTCAATTCGCAAACTTGTTCCAAATGGTTTTTCGAGCAGTCAAATTGTGTTGCGATATTACATGATTACTTCTACAAACGTTGTATCGAGTATTTCGTTTGGAATGAAATACAAAGAGTCGCAAGAGTTAAATAATCAAACAGAATCTACGTTGAAACTTTGGAGAAGCACGAATAACGGTTCGTCGTGGTCGCGGGAAGCAACAAGTATAATTTTTCCTGCGAGCGATTCGCTTTCATTATCTAATGTTGCACTTTCCAATATGCAAACGATGTTTGCAATTTCGTCTTCATCACTGAAAATTTTCACGCAAGCAAATGGGAATTGGAACATCAATGAATCGTGGAATCCTGCAGGAGTGCCGCAAGCAGGAGACAGCGTATATATTCCGTTAGGTTCGAGTGCAACAATTTCTGGTTCCGATTCTCTTTTTTGCGGAGGAATTTATGTTGCTGGAAATCTTACGTTTTTGGATAATGGTAAACTGAACGTTTTCGGTACGTTGAACAGTACAGGAACGATTGTTCCAAATTCGGGAACAGTTTTGTTTAGCGGAACTCCGTCATTCGTTGCAGGAAATGTATCGTTGAACAACGTTACTATTGTTGCAGGAAAAACATTACGAATGAATTCCGGTGCAGTTCTGGGAATTTTCGGAACATTGACAAACAACGGAACGTTCGATGCAACAACAAATAAACCGAATACGATTGATTACAACAGCACATTGCCACAAAATATTTCCACAGCAACATACAGTAAACTCATTGTTTCCGGAGGTTCTTCTAAAATAATCGTTGGTTCGCTTACGTTGGATTCGATTGAAATTGGAACAGGAACAACATTGAATGACAACGGCAATACCATCGTCTTAAGAGGCAATTTCAGAAACAAAGGAATACTGAACGCAACGGGAACATTGATTGCAGATGGAATTTCAATGCTCGATGCTTCCGGTTCGTATCAATTCAACATTGGAAATCTTACTATTAGTTCTTCACAAAATTTATCAATGAGAACGTATGTTGTAACAATTTCTGGGAAAATAATCAATTACGGAACGTTGATGAGTAGCGGAACGGTTACGTTAAACGGTACTTCAAAAACAATAAGCGGAACTTCTGCTCCTCAATTTAAAAAACTATTTGTTACAGGTACAATTGTTGATTCTTCGGGACTTGTCATAACAGATTCGCTAAATGTTTCTGGTTCACTGTATGTTATCGGCGCAACGTCGTTCAATAGTTCAAGTGTGGTTTCTGGTTCGCCGATTGTAACAAACGTCAATATTAGTTCCGGTGTGAACGTAACATTAGCGGCAAATGCGACACTGGAGATACGAGGAGGAATTACCAATCTTGGAACGCTGACTACGACGGCGAATACAACGAACACTGTTTGGTTTTCTTCTACGTCATCTGTGATTCCTGCGGGAACATACAATCATTTGCGAATTACAGGAAGCACAAAAAGCAACAGCGGAAATATAACTATCAAAGGAAATTTTTCAGTTGATTCCAATGCGCAATTCAACAGCAATTCCGGAGCAGTTATATTTGACGGAACGACGCAACTTTCATCAACGCCCAACGGAACATTCAAGTTTTATGATGTAACAATCAACAATGGAAAAACGGTGAACGGCGGAACGCTTTCCATTTCTGTTCAAGGGAATTGGAGCAATAGCGGTTCATTTGTAACGACAAACGGAAGCACAATAACGTTTGACGGAACAACGACGCAAACAATCTCTCGTTCAACATTTCAAAATGTTGTTATTGCAGGAAGCGGAACGAAATCACTCTCAGGAAATTTGATTGTCAACGGCAATTTTACTATGAACGCAGGAACAACGTTTAACTCAGGTTCAACAAGCGATACGATAAAAGGAAATTTAATTTTTTCAGGAGGAACATTCAATGCAAACACATCATCGTTTATCTTGAACGGAACTACTGCGCAATCTATCACGGGCATTTTTTCGTTCAATAATCTCTACATCATTAATTCTCAGGGAATCACACTCTCGAATAACGGAACAGTGAACGGAATTCTCAGTTTGATTTCCGGAAAAATCGAAACGAACGGTAATGTGTTAATTTTAGGAAGTTCGGGCACATTGTATGAATCGGGAAGTTTCGTTGTCAATGGTGTTATACAAACGACTCGTTCAATTAATGTATCAGAATCGTTCGGAAATATCGGTTTGAAAATAACTGCGAATGACCAACCGGGAAATAATACCACTGTTACGCGGTACACAGGCACGGAACTCAGCGGCAATGGAAGATTTAGCGGAAATAAAACCATCAAACGTTACTTCGATATTGTTTCGCAATCAACGTCGCTTTGGAATGGAACAATAGAATTTAAATACAGCGAAAATGAACTTACTCCACAACATCAGGAAAACACGCTCCGATTATGGAACTCGACTGATAACGGAGCAACGTGGAATTTATTAGGTGGAGTTCAAGATCCAAGCGCTAATGCAATTACCGTTGTAGTTGGCGAAATTCCTCTGAGACGCATCAGTGCTTCAAGCGTTCAACTTCAACCGAAAAGAATCAACGTGCGAATGTGGCGCGATACAGATGGCATAGATACAACTACTAATGATTGGGTTCCAGCAAATTGGCATTTACTTGTTCGTCAAGGAACGGCAAACGGTTTAGTCGTTGCTGGAAATTATTCTGATACGTTAATCTGGACGGATTCATTACTTGAAAACACATCGTACTTTGCAATTTCTACGGATAGTTCCGGATGGATTCGAAAAGCGTATCGTGATAATGGCGTATTAAAGAAGAACACGATCAATACAGTTCAAGTTGCGCTTTCGACACAGAACACACGTACAGTTGAATTTGCTGCATTTCATCCAAGCAAAGTTACTATTCGAATGATGAAAGATTCCGATGGAAATATTTCTACAACAAATGATAGAACATATATTCCGTGGGAATTGAAATTGTTCAAAGGATTTGTTGTTTTTAATCCACGTCGTGATGGTAAAAATATCTTACAGTTAACGGATTCATTATTGGAAGATTATACCTACGTCGGCGAAGCAGAAGATAGCACAGGATGGAACTTTTTAGGATATATCGTAACAACAGGTGATTCTTCCGATACGATAACATCATCGCAACGTCCTTTGCGCGCGACGTTTAATGCGTTTAATGGTCAACAAATTACGCTCGATTTTCTTGTTTACGTCTCGAATACAATTGTTGTAAGAAAAATTCAAGATACAGACGGGAATATCAATTCTATTAGCGATAGAACAACAAAACCATGGCACCTTCGATTATTTAAAGGTGCAGTGGATGCAGATAGTTTAGTTGGTGAAGTAACAAATTCCGACCAACTCATTGTTAGCGACCTTTCCAACGGAACATACATTGCAACCGAATCTGATAGTTTAAGTTGGAAACAAATCGGATACACGTTCGAAGGCGCAGATTTTTCTGATACGACAAGACAAAAAACTTTCTCGATTAGTAATGGCGATACAATACAAATAGATTTTATCAACACGCATTTCAATTCGATTTACATAAAACATCTTATTGACCGAGACAATAATTTCTCGAACGATACTATGATGGAAGCGTATCCTTGGAGTTTAAGTCTACGGAAAGACTCACCTACGGGACAATTGTTGGGAAATGTAGTTTCGGATACGGAGTTAGTGGTTCCGAATTTAATGAACGGAACGTATTTTGCTTTGGCTACAGATTCCGTTGGATGGAGAAGATTTGGGTATTATAAAGATGGTATAAAAGTGAATGGAGCAGATACTATCATTCAAATAGTATTACTTTCCGGCGGACAAGTTTCCAGAGTTGCATTCGTAAGTTCGAACGCAGATTCGGGAATGTTTCGAACACTCAAGCAAGTATCTTCGACAATAAATGCGAAAGCGGGAAAAATGAAATTCAAAAAGAACAAACCTTTACCAACGCATACGGATGCAAATATTCGCGATACTGCATTCGCTCTCCAATTTCCGAAGAAACCAGTGAAACGCCCGATGATCATTGGCGTAGAACAAACAATTAAAGATAGTGCAAAAAAATATGGATGGATTATTTTTAACAAGGGAAACAACATTGGAAAATACTTACCGCAAACAACGAACGAAAGAATGTTCGATGTTAAAAGTGGAAAAGCATTTACAAAGGGCTTAAAAAATCCCAAACAAGATAAATACAACAACAGACTTGTTGGAGAATTGGCTGTTTTAAAATTGAATATTGCGGCAAGCAATAATTCTGTTACTCCTCAAAATTTCGGAAATTTAATTTTCAATGAAGGTGGTGCAAATATACATTTGTTGAATGGAAGAACAATCAATGAAATCGGCGGAACACCAATGCTTGGAGGTGGATTGATTCCCGGATTTGTTGATAGTACGCTTACGTATTACAGAGGGTTTGGTTCTCACGGACAATTCACTTATCCTGAATTTTATATTGAAGTAGCAGAAGCTATTGAAAAAATCAATGAAGCGTTTTATGATGTTCCGGATCCGAGTGATACGATTACTATTATACCGTTGAAACTCAAAGGTGCGAAGCGTTTAAGTGAAGTAGATTTCTTGTTCGCCAATCCTACCAAAACCACAACGCGAACAGATTTTTATACTACTTCGGTTGTTCCTTCAGAATTATCGCTGTTTCAAAACTATCCTAATCCGTTTAACGCATCAACACGTATTCAATTTACTCTTCCACAAAATGCGTATGTAACTTTGAAAGTATATAATATCCTTGGACAAGAAGTCTTAACGCTTTTCCACAATGAGTATTTTGATGAAGGAGAATGGGATACGGATGTTTTTGCTGAACATTTATCTTCGGGGATTTATTTTTATCGTTTAACTGTTGAACCCGTTGACGATGATGGAAATAAAGAAAATACTCTTGTGCAAACAAGAAAATTAACGCTTATCAAATAAAAAACAAAAAAGCGATTTTATGCGAAATCGCTTTTTTTATTTCTGCCGTTTCAACGTTTACACAGAAAGGAATTGATGTTCGAATACATCAATTCGTATTTCCTCTTTTAATTTTTCCAATATTTGCATTCCGTATTTGTTCAAGAAATACAACACGTTTAATTCGCGTTCTTGCAACGATTCATTCGGGAATATAGTATGCAATGATTTTTCCAATTGTTGCAACCTTGACTGATATTTTTTTTGTTGTGACGCAAGCGTGCGTTCTTTCAGGGAAGTGAGTTGATACAATATTTTATTTTTTGCCGTTCCCAATGCCGCGACAAGTGTTGTATCTATTGCAGAAAGTTGCAGTTGCAGTCTCTCCAATTGCGATTGCAGTACGTTTTCTGTTTCGGAAAAAATTTCCATTGCTGAAAACTCCGAGATGCGTTGTGCTACATTTTGAATCAATACATCTTTTTTAGAAAAAAAATCTGCGATGCGTAAATTATATTTTTCCATTGCTCGCGCTACACGAGGTTCTACAAGAGTAACGCTTGTGCGAGGAAAAATTATCGGCATAGGAATATTAAAGTACTCATACACGAACTTGAACTGAGCGAAGTATGCAATTTCAGACGGACCTGCGACGTATGCTACAGTTGGCAACAATGTATCCTGACAAATTGGACGTAGAACAACATTCGGAGAAAATTTTTCCGGTGCATCTTCGAGCAAAGAAAAAAGTTCTTGCTGCGAAAAATATTTATGCGTTCCTTTCAAATGAAAACCGTTTTCTATTGGTTCAATGGCATATCTTCCGTTGTGATACAAGAGAAAAAGATTTATCGCCCGCGATTTTACTTGCGCCTCAAATTGTTGCTCCAGTTCAGCACTTTGTTCAATAACGAGTTGCGATGTTCGAGGATATTCTTGTAATTCTTTCTTGTAAATATTTGAAACAATGTGCTTCAATCTTTTATCGTTTGGATACAAAAAAACTATTCCGCTATCGCCTAGAAGTGCATTTAGCAACCGTGCAAACGCAACGTTGAATGAAACACCATCGCGATAACAATCAGAAAAAAGCGAAATCACCGATTCGGTAAATTCTGTTTGCGGAAGTGATTGGAACAAACGTGATTTCATTTCATTGAAAAAGAAATCGAATATCGTTTCACCAACGGCTCCATGTTTTTCGTTGCTGGGAATTCCTCCCGGAAAATATCGGAATGATTCTATTTTCTGTTCTGCATTGATGAGCGTAACGTTATTTGCTTCGTTCAAATCGTGGTCTTCGCCTTCCATCCAAAACACAGGAACAAAATTTTTGTCGGGATATTGTTCTTGAAAAATCGAAGCAAGTTTGATTGTTGTGATTGCTTTATACAACGTGTACAACGGTCCTCCGAATATTCCCACTTGTTGACCGGTAACGATTGCAAATGTGTTTTCATCGTTCAACAATTCGATATTCTTTTGAGATTGTTCAAGAGAATGAAATTCGCTCGCCTGTTCCAACAAAACGTTGACGAGAATTTCTCGTTCCGTTTGTTGAAAACGAATTGCATTCGTTTTTTCAATTATTGATTCCGTGGAATGAAAATCACCGGAAAAGAATTTTGTAACTGTTGAAAAATTATAGAGATACGTTGTGAACAGATGCGAAAAGAATTCAGCGTTTGCATTGAGTTCACGAAAGTCAATAGAAAACATATTGTTCTAAATTTATTTGTAAATAATATAAGAAAGATTTGCTACTATGATTGAATTTGAGTAGATGCAGTAGCGGAAAAAATAATTCTGTAACGAATATTTTTTTTATTTCATTCCTATTCTCAATCTTTACTGCACAGAGAATTTTTGTTATCTTCACCCAGATTTTTTGTAAAAAAAATTATTATTTACGGTACGTACTGAAATATTTACTTTATCATATTCATAGGAGAGGTGCGAGAGCGGTTGAATCGGACGGTCTCGAAAACCGTTGTCCGCTTATGTGGACCGTGGGTTCGAATCCCACCCTCTCCGCAATGTTTTATGCGTACTTTTGCGATACAAGCGGTGAAAAAAAATTGTCAGTGAAATGTTTATCAATATATAACATAGTAAATGTGAAAACAGTAAAACTTTTATTTTTCTTACAATTCTTCTTCTTTTTAAATTTCGTTTCAATTCATATTGTTTCATCGCAATCGAAACAAAAATTAGTGGAACTAGCCAAAAAGGGAGTATTCAATACAATGTCTCCGGAAGAAATAAGAAAGAAATTGGAAGAATCCGGTGTTTCTGAAAGTGAAGCAATTCAATTTGCTAAAGAAAATAATCTTGACATCAGTAAATTCCAACCACAGCAGCATGCGACTCAAAATGTTCCTCCTGCGCAAACTTCCGGTGTAACGCTTCAGGATACAACTCCGCCAACAAAAGAAGTGATAGATATTCCCAAAGGATTGCCACCGGATATATCGGAAGTGCCGAAAGGTACACACGGATTGGAATACTTCGGATATGAAATTTTTAAGAATATACCAGCGGCATTTGAACCGTCTTCGATTGGACCGATTGACCCTGGATATTTATTAGGAGCGGATGATATCATTCGGCTATCTGTTTGGGGACAAGCGGAATTTCAGTACGAATTGTCAGTAGACCGCGAAGGACGAATATTTATTCCAAACGTTGGACAACTTTCTGTAACCGGAATTCCATTGCGCAATTTGGAAGAAAAGTTGAAGAAACAACTTTCAAAATATTATTCGGGATTATCAACAGAACCACCAACAGTGTTTCTCGATGTAACAATTGCGAAACTACGTCCAATTCGTGTGTTTGTTATGGGAGAAATTGCACGTCCCGGAGGATATACAATAAACAGTTTTGCAACAGTATTTAACGCGTTGTATAGTGTAGGAGGTCCTACGATAAGAGGAAGTTTGCGCAATGTCAAGGTGTTGCGCGAAAACAAAGTAATTGCCGTCGTTGATTTGTATGATTATTTGTTGCGCGGAGATAAATCCAATGATGTTCGGTTGCAAAACAATGATGTAATTTTTGTACCTATTCGTGGAAAAACAATCGCAATCTATGGAGAAGTAAAGCGCGCATCTATTTACGAACTTCAAGAAAATGAACATTTAGAAGCGTTGGTTCAGTTTGCCGGCGGACTTAAATCAACGGCGTATATTTCAAAAGCACAAATTGATAGAATAATTCCATTCTCTGAACGAAAAAGTAGCGAAGAAGACAGAATAATAGTTGATATTGATTTATCTTCTATTGTAAATAAAACTGGAAAAACAATTTATTTGTATGATGCTGATGAAGTCCACGTTTTTTCTGTACTTTCTGAAAAAAGAAATTATGTAACCATCGAAGGTTCCGTGTGGCGCCCGGGAAAGTATGAATTAGGAAAAATACGAACGCTGTACGATTTACTCACGGCTGCAGAAGGGACACGACCTGAAGCGTATTTAAAGAAAGCGGATATTGAAAGAATACGAGAAGATTCAACGCGAGTGTTCTTCACTGTAGATTTAGAAAAAGTACTTGCAGGCGATACAGATGAAAATATTCCATTGTTTGAGCGAGATAAAATTATTGTGTATTCGCTCCTTGAAGTAGAATATCCGAAATCGCTGAAAATTTCCGGACACGTGAAATTTCCTCAAACAATTCCGTACCACGATAGCATAACGTTGTATGATTTAATCTTTCGAGCCGGTGGATTGCTGGATACAGAATTTCAAAAGAAAACATTTCTTGAACGCGCTGATATTTATCGTTTGAATGAAGATAAAATAACCCGACGCATTATTCCGTTTTCGTTGGAAAAATTATTGAAAGATTCAACGTTCACAATTCCGTTGTTGCCAAGTGATGAAGTTATATTGTACGATGTATATGTTAAAGAGATTCAAGATAAATTTGTGATGATCTCAGGCGAAGTAAAAAAACCCGGGAAATATGCATGGCGTACAAATCTTGATTTGCAGAGTTTGATTTTAGAAGCCGGCGGATTTACCGAAGAAGCGGATTTGACTGAAGCCGATGTTGCACGATTAGACCCCAACGGACTTCCAGGAGATTCCATCGTAATTTTATTATTTCCAAAACTCACACAAGATTTGGCGTCATTAGAAACAGGGAAGGGTTTTCAGTTACGGCATCGCGACAATGTTTTCATTCGGAGAAATCCCAATTTTTATTTTCATGAAAACGTAACAATCAAAGGAGAAGTGTTACATCCTGGAGAATATTCATTACAGCATAAAGGAGAGCGACTTTCAAAAATTATAGAGCGCGCCGACGGACCAACTTCAATTGCGTATTTGGGTGGAGCAATGTTAATGCGTAACAATATTCGAATTATTACAGATTTCGAAAAAGCATATTTTGAACAAGAGGAAAATCATAACGTAAACTTACTTCCGGGAGATGATATTATTATTCCAAGGAAACCCAATGCTGTTCGCGTTGTTGGTGAAGTGAATAATCCTGGACTTTTTAGTTTTATCGAAGGTGATGATGTGGGAGATTATATTGAGCGCGCGGGAGGAGAAACTGATAGCGTTGAAATTGTCATATTATCAAAACCGACGGGAGAATCGGAACGTATAGATTGGTACGAATTTGACCCGGAAGTTCCCGATGGCTCAACTATTTATGTAAAAAAGGAAACGGCAATTGTTCAAGAAATAAAACCTGTTGACCTTGGCGAAACAATAAAAGATGTGTTTGCAATTCTCTCGAGCGCAGCGACACTTGTATTCTTAATTACTCAAGTAACGAAATAAATATTTTTTATTGCAGTGGAACAATCGGTGAAAGATTCAGAAGAACAACACAACGTATTTACGTTGCGTGCGTTTGTTTCAATTATTTTTCGACACTGGAAAAGAATATTTCAAATAACGTTTGCCGTTGGAATAATCACCGTTTTATATTTGTTGTTTATTGCTTCGCCGGTATTCAAAGCGACAACGACGCTACTTCCTAAAATTGAAGATAATGCATCGTTGAACGCGTTGGCTGGAAACCTCTCCGGTTTAGCGAGCGGATTAGGATTAAAAGAAGAAGAAATTTTAATGTATCCCGATATCGTTTTAAGCCGAAGATTATTGGAACCGATATTGCTCAGAAAATATGCAACGAACCAATTTCCCGATTCTGTACCGTTGCTCGAGTTTTTAGGTTTTGAATTTGATTCTTCCGAAACCGGTTGGTATGAAGAAACGATGCAGAAAGCGTTGAAAGTGATGGAGCAGGATGTCGTTGAAGCGAACGTTGATAGAAAAACATCCCTCATTACGATTTCGGCAAGTATTCCCGACGATGCAAATTTATCGGCAGAAGTTGCAAATTTACTAGCCGAAAATTTAGGGTATTACAATCGTTATGTAAAAAAAACACAAGCGAGCGAGCAATTATCTTTTGTCGAGGAGCGTAGTAATCAAGTCAATGACGATTTAAAAAAATCAGAAGAAGAATTACGAATGTTTCGCGAACAAAACAGAAAAATACTCGATTCACCGCTGTTGTTGCTGGAAGAAGCGCGTTTGCGTCGCACGGTAGAACTGAATCAAGCGGTGTTTATCGAACTCCGAACACAATTAGAACTAATAAAACTCGAAGTGATAAAAAATACTCCCGTTATCAACGTTTTGGATGCGGCAAAACCACCGGCGAAAAAATTCAAACCGCGCCGCATTCTCATTACGCTTGTCGTTGTGTTTTGTACATTTTTTACTAGCGGTTTCTATTTTTATTATCGCGAGTATCGGGAAACATTTCGCGAACGAATATTCTTCGTATTGAAATAATTTTTTTCATTTTACTTTATACTTTCATTTGAAGAAAGCACTAATTACCGGAATTACCGGACAAGACGGTTCATATCTAACTGAATTATTGTTGCATAAAAATTACCAAGTGCATGGAATAATTCGTCGAGCAAGTTCATTCAATACTCAGCGCATTGACCATATCTATGCTGATTCTCACGAAACGACAACGAATTTGTTTCTGCATTACGGAGATTTATCAGATCCCGGATTGATAACAGAAATAATGTTCAACATTGAGCCCGATGAAGTGTATCATCTTGGGTCGCAAAGTCACGTTCGAGTATCGTTTGAAATGCCTGAATATACCGGTAATATTACCGGTTTAGGTACGACTCGTATTTTGGAAGCAATGCGGCGATGCAACTCAAAAGCAAAATTTTATCAAGCGTCATCTTCGGAAATGTTTGGTTCGGCTCCTCCTCCACATAATGAGCAAACGCATTTTCAACCTCAAAGCCCGTATGCAATTGCGAAAGTTTTTGCATACTGGATGACTGTCAATTATCGCGACGCGTATAATTTGTTTGCGTGCAATGGAATTTTATTCAATCACGAAAGTCCACGTCGCGGTGAAACATTTGTTACGCGAAAAATCACTCGAGCGATTGCACATATTCTTTCCGGAAAACAACATAAACTTTTTATTGGCAATATTGATGCAAAACGCGATTGGGGATTTGCTCCAGAATATGTTGAAATGATGTGGCTTATGTTACAGCAGGATTTTCCTGACGATTATGTTGTAGGAACTGGCGAAAGTCATTCAGTCAAAGAATTTTTAGACCTAGCATTTCATTACATTGGAATAGAACTTGATTGGAAAGGAGTTGGCGTTGAAAGAAAAGCGTTCGTAAAAAGTTTTCAACAACAATGGAGTACGGTGCTCAATACTGGAATGTCAATTATAGAAACCGATGCAAAATATTTCCGCCCCACTGAAGTTGATTATTTACTCGCAGATATTTCGAAAGCCAAAAAACAACTTGGATGGGAACCGCGTTTTCGATTTTCAGAACTCGTAAAAATAATGATGGATTTTGACATGAAGCAATGCGGATTAAACACGTTGAACGAAGGCTCCTCAATTCTTAAGAAACACGGTTTGGATTGGACGACAAATAATTTTGCACTCCATAATCAAATACAAAAAGAAGTCGGGTAAATCTCATTTACTTTTCAAAGAATAATTTTCTAAACTCTGAACAATGAATAAAGATTTGATTTTGTGTTCCGATTTTTTATCGCTGAAAGTTGATGCAATCAGAGGAGGAAACATTAAAGAAATAAAAGATGTTCGTACTCAACTTGATTGGATTCACTATGACGCATCCAGAATGATTGAAAGCGCGGGCAAAGAGCGGGTATATGATGATATTTGGTGTGGTGGTTTCGAAGAATTATTTCCGAATGATGCGCCATGTTTTTTCGAAGGAAGAAATTTACTTGACCACGGAGAACTCTGGGATGCTCGATTTGATATCGTTGAATATTCATCGAACGTAATTCATTTGCGAAAAAATTGCGTTACCGTTCCGGCAGTTTTTGAAAAGAGAATCATTTTGCAACATCACACTCCAAAATTTTCCATTGAATATACTTTGGAGAATACTGGAAATGTTGATTTTTCGTATTTATTGAAATTGCACCCTGCGATGAATATTCAAGAAGGGGACAGAATAATATTACCCGGTGGAAAAATTATTCCAGTGGATATTCAATTCAGCAAAATAATTGGTGAAGCAAAAGAATTTGATTGGCCAATTGTTACAATGCAAGATGGAACAACAGCAGATGTAAGTATTATCCCCATTCGCGAAAATACATTACAGGAATTTATTTATGTTATTGATATGCCTAAAGGAATTTGCGGAATTTATAAAAGCGTTTCAAAACAAACATTCAACATTCATTTTCCATTGAGTGTTTTTCCGTACTGTTGGTTGTTTCTATCTTACGGTGGATGGAGAAATTACTACACGGTAGTTCTCGAACCTTGCACGAATTATCCTAAAGATATGAGCGTTGCTAAAACTATGGGAAATTGTGCAATACTGAATGCGTTTGAAAAAAAGACATTCACTGTTGAAGTCGAAATTACGCAACAATGAGTGATACGCTCTCATCCCGAAAAGTTTCAATCATCATTCGATGTTACAACGAAGAAAAACACATTGGAAATTTACTTGAGAAAATATTTCAGCAAACATGGCTCAATAAAGAAATCATTATCGTTGATTCGGGTTCAACGGATAATACGGTAGAAATTGCAAAAAAATTTTCTGTTACCGTAGTTACGATAACTCCGGAGGAATTTACATTCGGATATTCTTTAAATCAAGGATGCACCGTTGCTACCGGAGATTTTTTTGTCATAGCGAGCGCGCACATAATTCCTGTTCAAAGTGATTGGATTGAGCAATTAGTGAAACCGTTTGAAAATTCCAATGTCGCTTTGGTGTATGGTCGTCAAATCGGAAATGAAGTAACAAAATTTTCCGAGCATCAGATTTTTCTCAAACAATTTCCAGCGATATCGAATTTCAATCAGAGCATTCCGTATTGCAACAACGCAAATGCTGCTATCCGGCGAGAGTTATGGCTTCAGCATAAGTACGATGAAACACTTTCCGGGTTAGAAGATATTGAATGGGCGAAGTGGGCGCAGAAACAACAGTATCGCATTGCATATAATGCAGAAGCGACAATCATTCATATTCACGAAGAACATCCAAAACAAATTCTGAACAGATATATGCGCGAAGCGGTTGCGCTTAAAAAAATTTTCCCCGATTCGCAAATGAGTTTTTTGAAATTTTTGTTTCTTTTTCTGTCCAATACTTTTTTAGATTGGGGAAGAGCGTTGAAACACCAAGTATTTTTAAAAAATGTTTGTGAAATTGTTATGATGCGATACTATCAATATTTAGGAACTTACAAAGGATTGAAAATGCAATCGCCGCTTACGCACGAAATGATAGTTACGTTTTACTACCCTAGAAAGCCGGCGATACTTTTAAAAAATAATGATGTAAAATCAATAACCGAACGGAAATAATTGCATGCAAAAGCAAATACTAAAGATTGTTGCTTTACTTCCGATGAAAGCGCATAGCGAACGAGTTAAAAATAAAAACTTTCGTGAATTTTGCGGGAAACCACTATATCAATGGATGTTGGATAAACTTGTAACAATGAGAGAAATTGATATGGTCGTCATCAATACCGATGCGCACGAAATTCTCCATTCATTCGGCACGAAAAGCGACGGGCGTATATTGTTGCGGGAAAGAAAAAAAGAACTTTGTGGCGATTTTGTCAGTATGAATAACATTATTGAAGACGATATTGCAAATATTCGCTCTGAAATTTACGTAATGACGCATACAACAAATCCGTTGCTTTCAACTTCTACCATTCGGAATGCGCTTGAAATATTCATTCAGAAAAAAAATAGTAATGAAATTGATTCGCTGTTTACGGTTAATAAATTTCAAAGCCGTTTTTACAAACAAGATTGTACGCCGATAAATCACGACCCGAAAAATCTTATAAGAACACAAGACCTTGAACCGTGGTATGAAGAAAATTCAAACTTGTATCTTTTTACGAAAGACGGATTTGAATCAACGAAAGCAAGAATCGGAACTAAACCGATGCTGTTTGAAACGCCTCGAAACGAATCAATAGATATTGATGATATCGAAGGATGGAATTTGGCAGAAACTATTGCTCAAACAAATCGAAATGGAACAAACGAGTAACAACAAATATAAAATATTGGTAACATGTCCTCCGATGATTCAACAAATTGATTTGTTTCAGGATGCGTTTGAAAAATTCAATGCGGATTATTTTTGTCCATTAGTGAAACAAATGCTCTCTGAAGAAGAATTGATAAACGTTGTTCCCGATTATGACGGATGGATAATCGGAGATGATGCGGCGACGAAAAATGTTTTTGCCGCAGGAAAAAAAGGAGCACTCAAAGCCGCAGTCAAGTGGGGAATTGGTGTTGATAATGTTGATTTTGATGCAGCACGTGAGTTAGGAATTCCTGTTACCAATACTCCAAATATGTTCGGAAAAGAAGTTGCAGATATTGCGATGTCATACGTTACTGCACTTGCGCGAAATACGTTTTTTATTGACCGACAAATTCGAGCGGGGCATTGGGTAAAACCAGCCGGAGTTTCACTTGCAGGGAAAAACGCTGCGCTCGTTGGTTTCGGTGATATCGGTAAAAACATTGCGCGAAGACTTATTGCATCAGAAATGGAAGTTTATGTGTATGACCCGTTCTATGTTGAGGATTCAGATATTGGTGAACTTCCTGTGTGTATTTGGCCTCAACAATTAGAACTCATGGACTTTATCATCTTTGCGTGTTCGCTCACTCGGCAGAATAAATATATGCTTGACGAAGATTCCATAAAGAAAATAAAACATGGTGTGCGCATCATCAACGTTGCTCGCGGACAACTTATAAAAGAAACTGTTTTGGTAGAAGCGCTGGAAAGCGAACTAGTACATTCTGCTGCGCTGGATGTTTATGAAAACGAACCGTTGCTGTTGGATTCACAATTGCGGAAATTTGAACGATGTATATTGGGTTCGCACAACAGTTCTAATACGATAGAAGCAGTGCAACGGACGAGCGAGCGCGCAATAGATATACTTTTTCAATTTTTACATAACTAAGAAAACTAATTCGCGTGAAAAACGTATTGATTACTGGTGCAGAAGGAGGTATAGGTACAGCGCTTTGCAGAACATTTAAGAAATCAGGATATAGAGTAATTGCTTCAGATGTTAAAAAAATTACTCATAAAGAATATGACGAAATTTTTCGTTTCGATTTACATAATTTTTGTGCGCAAAAAAGTTATCGGGATAATATTATTCGGGAGATAATCAAATCGTTGGAGGGAAACGGACTTTCAGTATTACTCAATAACGCAGCAGTTCAAATTCTTCGGAGAATAGAAAAAATAAAACGCAGTGAATTTCATAGCACGTTGAATGTGAATGTCCTTGCGCCTTTTTTGTTGGCGCAAAAATTACTGTCGGAATTGGAAATGGCAAATGGTTCCGTCATCAATATTGCAAGTATTCATTCTATGTTAACAAAACCTGAATTTGTAATGTACGCAACAAGTAAAGCCGCACTTATCGGATTGACGAAAGCATTAGCAGTGGAACTTGGTTCGAGAGTGCGAGTAAATGCAATTGCTCCCGCTGCAACTGCTACACCAATGTTACTTGACAGTTTTCTAAAGAAAGAAAAATCATTCGACGAACTTTCACAAAAACATCCATTGGGGAGAATTGCAGAACCGGAAGAGATTGCGAATGTTGCTCTCTTTCTTGCATCGGAGCGAGCGAGTTTCATTACAGGAACGGTAGTGAATGTTGATGGAGGAATTAGTTCAAGATTACATGACCCAAATTAAAACACTTTTCCATAAACAACTTCTCTCGCTCTATCATTCTCCAACATTCAATACACTTGGGAGTTATGCATCTCAAACGCTGTATTTCATCATTGTTTTACCTCTTGTACTAACACGACTCCCTTCCGAAGAGATTGTACTTTGGTATCTTTTTAGTTCAATAATCGCCATTCAAATGCTTGCCGATATGGGATTTAATCCAACATTTGTGCGAGTTATTTCTTACGCAATGGGAGGAGCGAATTCTATCAACGATGTTGGTGTAGAAGAAAAGAAAATTTCATATTTGCCGAATTGGAATTTGATACTGAATATTGTTGCAACGATGCGAGTCGTTTATTTTCGACTTTCAATTTTTTCAGTAATTATTCTTGCGACATTTGGAACATGGACAATATTGAAACCCGCTTCATTATTGCAAAACGATTTGAATGTTTGGGTTTCTTGGATAGGAATCATTGTAACTACAGGTTTTGCATTTTACGGGAATGTGTATAGTGGTTATTTACAGGGAGTGAATCAAATAGCAACGCTTCGAAGATGGGAAACAATTACTTCTCTTGCATCGTTACTAACAAGTTTGTTTGTATTGTTTTTGGGAGGAACATTATTAGCGCTTGTTCTTTCAAAACAATTTTGGTCTATTGTCGCAGTACTTCGAAATTACGTGCTTTGCAGAAATGTAGAAAACAAAAGATTTTTACAATTCAAAGAGAAAAAAATTGATAAGGAAATTTTCAATTCTGTATGGACAAGTTCGTGGAGAAGCGGAATCGGCGTTATGACATCGCACGGATTAGTCTATGCAACAGGATTAGTATTTGCGCAAATCGGTTCAACGTATGAAGTTGCTCGCTATCTTGTTTCGCTTCGTTTGATACAAACAATAAATTTATTTTGTCAAGCACCGTTCTACAGTAAATTACCATTGTTGGCGCGATTGTATTCCGAAAGAAAGAAAGACGAACAAATTCGTATAGCCGCACAGGGGATGAAATTTTCATACTTGATTTTTGTTGCCGGATTTGTTGTAACGGGAATTTATATCAATCAGGTACTCGAAGTGATTGGCAGCAACGTAAAAAATATTGATATGCTTTTATGGATTTTATTAGGAATTGTTTTTTTTGCCGAACGATACGGAGCAATGCATATACAACTATACAGTACAACGAACCAAATAATCTGGCATATTGCGAACGGAATTGCAGGAATCATAAACATTGCTGTTGTAATATTTACGTTTACTTCATTGGGTGTTTATGCGTTTCCGCTCGGAATGATAGTCGGAAATGTCGGATTTTACAGTTGGTATGCGGCGAAACATTCGTACCGTGAATATCAATTGTCATTCTTCCAATATGAATCAAAGACATCAGCAATCGCATTTTTCGTACTTCTCTTGTACAGTGTAACAATACTTGTTTTTCAGTTTTAACCGATGGGCAAAAACGTTGTAATCCGTGCAATAAACCGTATGCATAGGGAGTATGCAAAATCAAAAAATTATATTAAGAAAAGTATTTGGCGGAAATCACCAATTGGAAAAGAAAACCAAAAAGAATTATTGTCGTTGAAAAATAAATTCCAACATTGTCGTTGCTTTGTAATGGGAAATGGTCCAAGTTTGAAACGTTGTGAACTTTCGTTATTGAAAAATGAAATTACCATTGCAAGCAATGCGCAGTATTTAATTTGGGAAGAAATGGGTTTCATTCCTACGTTTCTTACTGTTGAAGATAATTTGGTTGCTGAAGATAGAGCAATCGAATTGAATGCTATTCAAAATACTTCAAAAATATTTCCCTTGGATCTTTCTTATTGTTTGAAAAAAGACAAACACACGATAATGATAAACTTTATTCGCGACTATAAACCGTTTCCACAATTCAGTAATGATTTTTCAGAAAAAGTTTTTTGGGGCGGTACCGTAAGTTTCTTGAATCTTCAGTTGGCATTTTATTTAGGTTGTAACCCGATTTACCTTATTGGTTTTGACCACAATTATACGGTATCGGAAAAAAGTGAAAACTTTGTCATTACTTCTGAGAAAGATGACGTCAATCATGTTCATCCGAATTATTTTGGTAAAGGATATCGTTGGCACGACCCAAACGTTGAACGGATGGAGCGTTCGTATA
>Ga0194120_10002453_pt1 | contig 31826 bp, 31 predicted proteins | sample TA2MahCa65mmetaG_FD_148642 | JGI IMG/M metagenome (GOLD analysis project Ga0194120, IMG submission 148642) | Freshwater microbial communities from Lake Tanganyika, Tanzania - TA2015019 Mahale Deep Cast 65m | ecosystem: Environmental > Aquatic > Freshwater > Lake | place: Tanzania: Lake... | reverse complement strand
CGATATCGAGACTGCTCGTCGCCTCGTCAAGCACCAGCACTTGCGGTTCGTGGTACAGCGCGCGGGCGATACCGATGCGCTGACGCTGACCACCCGAGACACGAATTCCCCGTTCGCCGACGATCGTGTTGGCTTTTTGGGGCAGGCTTTCGACGAATTCCCATAGTTGTGCCGACTTCAGCGCGCGCTCGAGAGCCACTTCGTCGACATCTTTTTCGGCGATGCCGAACGCGACATTGCGGCGAATCGTGTCGTCGGTCAGATAAATCGCCTGGGCCACATAGCCGATCGTCGACTGCCACTCGAGGTTGTGCTCGTGCATGTTCACCCCGTCGACTAACAACTCGCCCGAACTCGGCGGCAACAAGCCGAGAATGACATCGACCAAGGTGCTCTTGCCCGCGCCTGATGGCCCGATGAAGCCCACCGTCTCGCCTTTGCGCACGACGACATTCACATCACGCAGACTCGGTGCGGGGGTATTGGCATAACTGAAAGTTAAGTTGCGCAGTTCGACGCGGTCGCTGAACGAGACCTGCGACTTGACGATCTCGTCTTGCGACTTGATGTATTCAAACTCGCCATACACCGAATCGACCGCCGGCTTACAAAAGGAAAGTGCTATGAAAAGATTCAAAAAGTTATTGGCTGTGGGGACAAATCGCCAAACCGCCACAACGAAGACTGCCAATAGTGGGATGATTCGCTCAGGTTCACGACCACTCCAAATCATGATCCATACAGCGAATGTCAAGCAAGACATTGCAAGAAGTTCTGTCCACACCGGCACGAACTTGGACAGAACTGAATGACGCACGCCAACTTGCTGGAAAACTGAGCTTTGCGCTTCATATCGTGCGGTGAAGTCATCGACTACACCCAAAACACTCAAGTCCTTAATCGCTCCGAAACCTTCCATAATATTTCGAAGCAAAGGCCCCTGAATATCCTTTTGCCTACGACCTATTGACTTGATTGCTGGACCAAGAAATTTTGTGAATATTGCTGTTCCAATAGAGATCGTGGCTATCGACATCACCGCCGCAATTGGCTCCGTTAGAACCATCATCCCAAAAACCAAAAGGCCTAAAATCAACTCGTTGAGCAAGGTTGTTGTAGACGTAATGACCGAGACTGTCATTTGAACTTCTAACTGAATTGTGCTGACTAACTCCGCTGAGTTTTTTTGCAGATGAAATGTATACGGCCGTCGTAGAAACGAACGGAAGAGCATCGCGGATATCCGCATGTTTGTAAGAGTTGAGAATTTTACTTGAGACCAAGCGAAGAAAAGTTTGAATAAATTCTTTACAACGAATGCCAGAACCAAGCAGAGAACAGCGACACCAACCATGGTGCCGACAGCCTCGATACCTAAAAAGTTGAAGAAGGGCTGCAGAATTGAACCACTATTACCCGGGGTCGCCATGCTCATCGTGGTCATCACCGGGATCACAAGACCTATACCAAAGGCCTCAAAAAAAGTGCCCAAAACACCTAAAGACATCAACAAAGGCACTCGTCGCTTTGACTGTTTCGGGTAGACCGCCCAAGCCTTGCGAATTGTCTCGAGGTCGAGCGGCGCCTTAATCATGCGGGTACAAAACTATCGCACTGAAAATGCGGGGGTGGGTGACGAGAGTCGGATGTTGGCAGGCTTGGGAAATGCAGGGGTGGGTGGCGGGGGTCGCATGTTGGCAGTTTGGGGGAAATGCGAAGGCCGCCGGAAAACCCGGCGGCCCCCACTGAAACTCAAATTCGTAATTTGCGGAAACCCGCTAATTACATTCGGAATCCCTTGCCGATCATCGAAATGACGGCATCTTTTACTGGAACCATGCCACAGATGATTGCGCCGTTTGCGACGTAACTCATCCAGCCACCCCAACTATCGCCCATGTCGATACCCCAGTAAGCAACGGCATCGTAGTTGAGCACCGCCATCATCAGAATGCTGACGACGAGACTCCAATTCGATCCGATGACCGGGATCTTCTTGATCATTGCCCCCAACCCGACGAGGCCAAGCACCGAATCAACTACGGTCGTGACTGCGCCGAGCAGGACTGCCAAGAGAACAAGTTCTCCGAAGTTAGTCCAAAAACCCATTCCAATTCCTCTTTTCTGCAGGAATATCCTGCACAAGCGAACATATTAGTCGCCCCAGAGCAATTTGTGGATACCCGCCAAAACGGCGCAAAATAGCCGTTTTCGTGACCCCCGACACACCGGTCGCCGCAAATCAGACACACAAACAAAAATGCCTCGAACTCCGCGACCTAGTCTCAAACCATGACAATCGACTCGACGACCAGAGCCACTTTCACCGCGTTCAGCGAATCTACGAAACAAGATTGGGACAACATCATGGTCCAGCTCGAGACCACCCAAGCGCGGGTCGCTGATCGAATCATCGAGCAACTCGAGTATCTGCGACACGACTTCGGCGGGTTTCCCGTGAATCGACTCGAGCACTGTCTGCAGACCGCCACCCGCGCCGAACGCGACGGTCGCGACGAAGAATATGTGTTGTGCGCGCTATTGCACGACATCGGCGACAACCTCTCGCCATACAACCACGCGGCGGTGGCCGCGGCCATCGTCGAGCCGGCGGTTTCGAAAGCGAACCACTGGCTGGTCGCCCACCACGGCATATTTCAGGGCTATTACTTTTGGCAACACATCGGATTAGACCCCAACGCCCGCGAAAATTATCGCGATAGCGAATACTTCGACTACACCGCCGAGTTCTGCGCCAAATACGACCAGGTCGCGTTCGACCCGTCGTACACGAGCGCACCGCTCGAACATTTTGTGCCGAGTATTCGCAGGTTTTTTGCGCCGCGCGATCGCACGGGCGAGACGATCAACTAAAACGATCAACCAAACAATCTGCGAAATTTCAATTAGGCGGCGCAGGAGCGGCGAATCGCGTCGGCCAACTGGGCGATCAACAGATAGCCGTCGTCAATCAGAATGCCGTAGTTCAAGAAGGCGTGAATCTGCCCGCGATAGCGAACGCAACTCGTCGGCACACCCAACGAAGACAATTTCAGGGCGTATTGCTCGCCCTCATCGCACAACGGGTCGTACTCGGCGGTGATCACGAGAGTCGGCGGCAGTTTCGCCAAAAGTTTCTCATCGGCCAAAAGCGGCGACACGAGCGGATCATCGACGCTTCCCTTGCCACCCGAAAGATAGTGACCGTAGAACCACTCCATCGCCGCGGCGGTCAACAAATAGCCGTCGCCGTTGTTGCGATAACTCGCGGTCAGGCACCGGGCGTCAACAGCGGGATAAACCAGCAACTGCATTTTCAGATCGACACCCGAATGCTGGGCGACGAGCGTCGAGAGGTTGCCACCCGCGGAGTCGCCGCACACGACCATCCGGCTCGCATCGCAACCCAGTTTTGCGGCGTTGTCGCTGACCCAACGGATCGCCGTCAAACAATCTTCGAGCGGCGTCGGAAACGGAAACTCCGGCGCCAACCGATAATCGATGCTCAACACGGCGCAACCCGACTGCACGGCGAGGCGACGACAGGTGTCGTCATAACCGTCGAGCGTGCCGATCACCCATCCGCCGCCGTGAATGAAAACGCACAGGCCCAAATTTTTTTCGGCCGACGGCAGATAGAGACGCGCCGGCACACCACCCGCGTCGATATCGCGCATCGAGAAAATCGGGAAAGTGCTCGGAATGTAGTAACGCAGGCCCATTTCGCGCGCCTCGTTGGGTGTCATCTGTTCGAGCGGCGGCTCGGGCCGTGCGGCAAAAAGATTCAAAAAGTTTTGTGTTTGCAGGTGCAGCGTCACTACTTGAGCAGATTATCCAACACGCGAGTTTCGCCAACAACCCGATCGTGACCGAAAATTGGCGACTCGAAGGCGCGGGGGTCGACGGCAGAAATATCGACACCGAGGGCGAGCAACGCGGCGTGCATCAACGGCGGGCGGGCCCTGTTCGCACCGTCGCCAACTTTCAACGCAACCGCGCGACCATCGGGCAAAGCGGCGGCGAAAACGCCCTCGGCACCATCTTTGGCGATCAACCCGCGAACACCAAGCATCAACAGCGTGACATCACGAGTCGGCCCGCCCACCATCAGCGGATGCGAACGCATCGCCTCACCGACCTCTCGCGCTGACGAGCCGGTTTTCGCCATCGCCACGGCACGAAACCCACGGGCCAGGCCCGCAAGCGTCATCGAATGTGCGGGCGCCCCACAACCGTCGACGACGATATTGGCGACCTCCTCGCCGATCAGTTCCGGCATCGTCGCGGTGATCAACGACTGAAGGTGGCTTTGCGGGTTCAAATAACTCTCGTCGTGGGCCCAACCACGGGCGACACAGGTGGCCAACATTCCGGCATGTTTACCCGAGCAATTCATTTGCAGCGAAGTCGGGCCGCCGCCACTGCGAACGACCTCGCGCGCCGCGTCCTCATCAAGCGGCAAATCTTTGGTGTTCTGCAACGCCGATTCGGTGAGACCGGCGATCGACAAGATCTCGCGGGCGGCCTGCAGGTGCTCGGGACGACCGTCGTGACTTGCACAGACCAGGGCCAACAGTTTTGCCGGCAGGCGCAAACCCGCCGAGACCATTGTCGTGGCCAAGAATGGCTTGGTCGAAGATCGCGGAAACACGATCGCGTGCGGCGAACCGATGCCAAACGCGATCGAACCGTCGGGCGCGAGGCAAACGACCGCGCCGTGATGCACCGACTCGGTTGCATTGTTTCGCATCGTCACCGCAACCGGCTTGAGGTCAGATGCCTGCATCGTCGGGCGCTAGATCTGGGGGCTTCTTCGACGGTTCTGAAGTTTCGACAACACGAACCGGAAAACCAGCAGCAATATCGCCGCGATCACGAGCCACTGAAACACACCTACATATTCACCGACGCGTTCCCATTGGTCGCCCAAAACCGCGCCGGCGCCGATCAAGGCGATGTTCCAAGCGGCGCTGCCCAGCGCCGTCAACACGACAAAACTCGACAGGTTCATTCGCCGAAAACCAGCGGGTATCGAAACGATCGATCGAATCAACGGCACGCACCGCCCGACCAAGACCGCAGCCACCGAACGACGATCGAACCATGCCTCGGCGCGCGCCAAATCTGCGGGCATGACCCCGAACCAGCGACCGAATCGCGCGATGAAATTGCGCAACCGCTCGGGGCCGATCGCGGCGGCGATGAAATACAGAATCAGAGCACCAACCACGGAGCCAATGGTTGCGGCGATCATCATGCCAAGAACCGATGTGTCGCCGTTTGCCGCCGTTTCGGCGCCGGTTGCGCCTCGTTGCGCCACGAATCCGGCGAACGGCAAAACAATCTCAGAAGGAATTGGCGGAAAAACATTTTCGAGAACCACCAGCAACGCCACGCCGAAGTAGCCGAACTGATTGATCACATCTTGCACCCAGTTCGCCAAATCGCCCAACATTTTGTTCCCCCGACTTCACGCGAGCCTAGCCACTCGGGCGCGGCCCAGGTGCGACACGAGCCCGACTCGGGCGCGACTCAACTGCGACTGAGTGCCTTGCGATTCTTCGACTTCGATTTTCTGAAATCGGAGTTCATCGTCGCGATCACATCAAGCGAAATTTCTTTCGGGCAGGCCGCCGAACACTCGCCATGATTGGTGCACGAACCGAACTGGTCGTCCATCGCCATGACCATCGCCTCGGCACGTTTGTATCGCTCAGATTGACCCTGTGGCAGAACATTGAGGTGTGCGATCTTGGCGCCCGTGAACAGGTTGGCCGCGCCGTTGGGGCACGCGGCGACGCAGGCACCGCAACCGATGCACGCGGCCGAGTCCATCGCCGCGTCGGCGACAGGTTTGGGAACGAGAATCAAGTTTGCGTCGGGTGCGCCGCCCGTGGGAGCGGTGATGAATCCGCCGGCTTCGACGATGCGGTCGAATGACGAGCGGTCGACCATCAGGTCTTTGATGATCGGAAACGCCGCGGCTCGCCACGGTTCGATGACGATCTCGTCGCCGCTGTTGAATGTTCGCATGTGCAGTTGACATGTCGTCGTCGCCCGTTGCGGACCATGGGCGCGCCCGTTGATCATCAACGAACAGGTGCCGCAGATTCCCTCGCGGCAATCATGGTCGAAGACGATCGCCTCTTTGCCTTCACCGATCAGACGCTCGTTCAATTGATCGAGCATTTCCAAGAACGAGGCCTCGTCGCTCACGGTTTCGACCTTGTGCGTCTCGAAGTAGCCGGGGTTGTCGGCGCCGCTTTGTCGCCAAACTTTCAGCGTCAAATCTTTCAACTGCGTCACTTGTAACTCCTGCTCGCAAGATGCGCCGTCTCATAGACGAGCGGCTCCTTGTTCAACTCGGCGGCCATCGGGTCGCCCGTCCAGTTGTAGGCCGAGACATGGCAGAAGTTCTGGTCGTCGCGCATCGCCTCGCCGTCCCCGGTTTGGTATTCGCTGCGAAAATGCGCGCCACAACTCTCTTGGCGATCGAGCGCGTCGCGGCACATCAACATTCCGAGTTGAAAGAAGTCGTCGACACGGCCGGCCTTTTCGAGGGTCTGGTTGACGCTCTCGCCCGTGCCGGTGACCCGCAGGTCTTTTTTGAATTCGCCATAGAGCGCGGGCAATTCTGCAAGGGCCTTCTCGAGGCCTTGTTGCGTGCGCTCCATGCCGCAATAGTCCCAAATGATCTTGCCGAGTTGGCGATGAAACCAATCCGGCGAGCGCGTGCCCTGCACGCCCAGATACGACTTGAATCTTTGGCGCGCCTCGGTCTCGACTTGCGCGAACGCCGGGTGGTCGGTCGAAGGCACCGGTTTGTTGAGCAGCGGAGCCAGATAGTTGCTGATCGTGTACGGCAAGACGAAGTACCCGTCGGCCAAACCTTGCATCAAAGCGCTCGCGCCAAGACGGTTCGCACCGTGATCGGAGAAGTTCGCCTCGCCCGCGGCGTAAAGACCCGGCACCGTGGTGCCGAGTTCGTAGTCGACCCACAGCCCGCCCATGGTGTAGTGCGTCGCGGGATAGATGCGCATCGGCGTCGAATACGGGTCTTCGCCGGCGATGCGCTCGTACATCTGAAACAAGTTTCCGTACCGCTCCTCGACGGTCCTTCGCCCGAGCCGCGCGATCGCCGCGGAGAAATCGAGGTTCACGCCGTTCTTCAACGGGCCGACCCCGTGTCCCTTGTCGACGAGCCGCTTGGCCGCGCGCGACGAGATGTCGCGCGGCGCCAGGTTGCCGTAACTCGGGTAAAGGCGCTCGAGGTAATAGTCGCGTTCATTTTCGGGAATCTGTTCGGCGGGTCGCGAGTCGTCGGGGTTCTTGGGCACCCAGATGCGCCCGTCGTTGCGCAAAGATTCGCTCATCAGCGTGAGTTTCGACTGCGATTCGTCGCTTTGCGGAATGCAGGTCGGGTGAATCTGGGTGAAACACGGGTTGGCGAACATCGCCCCGCGTCGGTGCGCCCGCCACGCCGCCGTGACGTTGCAGTTCATCGCATTTGTCGACAAGAAGTAGACGTTGCCGTAGCCGCCCGTGGCGATGACGACCGCGTGCGCCGCGTGCGAAGTGATCTCGCCGGTCAACAAATCGCGCACGACGATGCCGCTGCAGCGACCGTCGATGACGACGACGTCGACCAGTTCGGTTCGGTTGAATAGTCGGACTCCGCCGAGCCCGATTTGTCGCGACAACTGTTGGTATGCGCCGAGCAAAAGTTGCTGACCCGTTTGACCACGGGCATAGAAAGTGCGACTTACCTGGGCGCCACCGAAACTTCGGTTTTCGAGCATGCCACCGTATTCGCGCGCGAACGGCACGCCCTGGGCGACCATCTGGTCGATGATGTCGACCGAGACCTGGGCCAAACGATGCACATTGCTCTCGCGACTGCGAAAGTCGCCGCCTTTGATCGTGTCGATGAACAATCGATTGATGCTGTCGCCGTCACCCCGATAATTTTTCGCCGCGTTGATGCCCCCCTGGGCGGCGATCGAGTGGGCGCGACGGGGCGAATCGTGAAATGTGAATGCGTCGACTTGGTACCCGAGTTCGGCCAGCGTCGCCGCCGCCGATGCGCCGGCCAGGCCCGTGCCGACGACGATGATTTTGAACTTTCGTTTGTTGTTCGGGTTGACGAGTCTGGCGTCGGCCTTGTAGTTGTCCCACTTGTCGGGCAGGGCGCCCGCCGGAACTTTCGAAATCAGTGTCGCGCTCATTTGTTTGACCCCGCCTATGACACGATGCCCGCGAGCACCGCGAGCGGAAACGAGATGTTGCCGACAACCACGATCGCCGCGAACGCCGTCGCGAACGCCCCGCGCCAAGAGTTGAACCGCGGGTTGTTCCATCCCAATGATTGAAAAATGCTCCATGCCCCGTGCCGAAGGTGAATGCCCAACAGCAAGTTGGCGAGCACATAAAACAGCGCGACCGGCCAACGCCCGAGACTGCGCACGACATTCGCGTAAACCTCGGAGCGCACGAAAGTGCCGTCGGCACCGACGGTGTTGACCACGCCGAATGTCAGATCGAGCAAGTGCCAGGCCAAAAATGCGAGCACGATCAGACCGCTGTAACGCATCGTGCGACTGGCGAAGTTCGCCACTTCATAATCGCGCGGCGACTGATATTTGACGGGACGAGCCCGGCGATTCAGGACCGTCAGCGACCATGCGGCGTGCAAGTGCAGCGCGAGCATCGCCAACAGACCGCCGCGAAAGACCCACAACACGGCGCCCTTGGGTGCCAACGGATAGAGCAGTCGCTTCAAGAATTCGGCGTAGTTGTTCAGTTCGGCTGCGCCGAGATACATCTTCAGGTTGCCGATCATGTGGAACAAGACGAAACCCATCAGCGCGATGCCCGATATCGCCATCGCAAATTTCTTGCCCACCGCGGTCGAATAAAGGTCGATCAGAAACGGGCGTTTCTCGCGCGAAGCCAGCGCAGTTCCCGTGACCGGACCACGCGAACGATTTGATTTGGTGATTACTTGCGCCATATCTGCCAATCCAACGCTAGTAGTAAGCCCCCAAACGACCGACATTTGTGGCCCTTCGCCAGCGTGAACCGTGTCTCATCGAACTGCACAGTGACAGCATTCGCACGGATACGGGCCGATTCTTTATACTTTCCGAGACACATAAACGGCTCGGCAAGTTCGCCGACCGCGCAGAAAATGGAGAAACAACAAGTGAGCGCACTACTCGCATCTGAAGGCGGCTGGCAAGACTTCACCCTCAAGGGTGGTGAGTGGCTCATTTTGTGGCTCTCGGGAGGGTCGGCGGTTTTGGCCCTTTTGGTGGGCTGGTATCTGATGGTCACGGTGCTGCGGCAAGACGAGGGCACCGACAAAATGAAGGACATCGCCCGAGCGATTCAAGTCGGGGCTTGGGCATATTTGAAACGACAGTTCCGCACGATCGGGACGATTCTGGTGCCCGTGGGCGCGGTCGTGTTTCTGACTTCGGTGGCGATCGACAAGCCGAACGGCGAGTCTGCGTTGTCGTTTGTGTCGTCGGGTTTGTACCGAACGATTTCGTTCGTGTTGGGTTGCGTCGCCTCGGGCTTGACGGGATACATCGGCATGACTTTGGCGACACGAGGCAATGTGCGAACAGCGGCGGCGGCTCGTCGCGGGTCGATGCGCGAGGCATTGCAATTTGCATTTCGCACCGGCGGTGTGGCGGGCATGTTCACCGTCGGCCTGGGCTTGTTGGGTGCGACGCTGATCATCGCTTTGTTTCAAAACACGAGTTCGGCGATGCTCGTCGGTTTCGGTTTTGGTGGTTCGTTGCTCGCCTTGTTCTTGCGCGTCGGTGGCGGAATCTTCACCAAGGCGGCCGACGTCGGCGCCGACCTTGTCGGCAAAGTCGAAGCGGGCATACCCGAAGACGACCCGCGCAACCCCGCCGTGATCGCCGACAACGTCGGTGACAACGTCGGCGACTGCGCGGGCATGGCGGCCGACCTGTTCGAAAGTTACGAAGTCACGCTGGTGGCTTCGATAATTCTCGGTGTCGCCGCGTTCAACTCGATCGGTTCGAACCCGGCACTTGGTCTCGTCTTTCCGTTGGCCGCGCGCGCGATCGGCGTCGTCGCATCGATCGCCGGCGTGTTCGCCGTGCGCGCCAAAGATGGCGAAACGAACGCGTTGAAACCGATCAACCGCGGCTTTCTGACAGCGGGTCTGATCACGGTGGTCGGCACCTTCGGGCTGGCCAATTATTACGTCGGCAACGACAAACTTGAAAAGTCGGGCTTCAGCAACGCAGGATGGCGCGTTTTCGGTGCCGTACTCGTTGGATTGATCTTGGCCCAGGTTCTGAGTCGTCTCACCGAGTATTTCACGGGCACCGAGTATGGTCCCGTCAAAGAAATCGCCGAATCCTCGGAGACCGGCCCGGCAACGGTCGTGCTTTCGGGCACCGCATCGGGCCTCGAATCTTCGGTATATGCGATCTTGTGCATCGCCGTCGCGCTCGGCACGACCCTTTGGATGGGTGGCGGCAACATTCAGTTCTCGCTGTATCTCGTCGCGTTGTGCGGCATGGGCATGCTCGCCACGACGGGTGTCATCGTCTCGGAAGACACGTTTGGTCCCGTTTCTGACAATGCGGCGGGTATCGCCGAGATGTCGGGCGAACTCAAGGGTGAGACGGGCAAGATTCTGGTCAGCCTCGACGCAGTTGGCAACACGACGAAAGCCGTGACGAAGGGGTTCGCCATCGGTTCGGCGGTCGTCGCCGCGGTCGCGTTGTTCGCCTCGTACATCGAGACGATCGCCGCCGAACTCGCGTTGAAGGATGCCGCGGGCAACAAACTCGAGGGTTCGGCGATTTTCACGGCCGTTGAAACACAGATCAATGTCTCGGATGTAAAGACATTCATCGGTCTGTTGGTCGGTGGTTCGATCGCCTTCATGTTCTCGGCGCTCGCGATCCGCGCCGTGGGTCGAACCGCAGGTGTGGTCGTGCAAGAGGTTCGCAGCCAATTCAAAGACGGGAAAATCATGGCCGGCACGAAACAACCCGACTATGGCCCCGTGATCGACATCTGCACGGCGGCGTCGTTGCGCGAACTCGCGACACCCGCCCTGCTCGCCGTGCTCACACCCGTGATCATCGGTTTTGGCATCGGCTACGCCGCACTCGGCGCGTTCTTGGCGGGCGTGATTCTCACCGGTCAACTGATGGCCAACTACCTGAGCAACGCCGGTGGCGCGTGGGACAACGGCAAGAAATACATCGAAGACGGTCATCACGGCGGCAAGGGTTCAGATGCGCACAAGGCCGCCGTAATCGGCGATACCGTCGGCGACCCGTTCAAGGACACGGCTGGCCCGGCGCTCAACCCGTTGATCAAGGTGATGAACCTCGTCGCACTGTTGGTGTTGCCGGCGATCATCAACTTGAAAGACAACGACTCGGCTCGCTTGGGCATCGCCGGAGTTTCACTGGCGATTCTCGTCGCGGCGATTCTCTTCTCGCGCCGCAAGACCGTGAGCATGACGGCCGCCTAATCGACCGACCAGTTGCAAAATGTCGGCCCGATTTGACTATCTCAGCAACGAGTGGATAGCGGCGGTCGCCAAGGGCATCGCGGCGAACGAAACGATCAGGACTTTGGCGAAACAGAACACCGTTGCCGTGACACAAGTCGTCACGGGCACGCCGCGCGGCGACATCACCTATCACCTCGAGTCGCGCGATGGCAAAATCTCATTCGCCAGCGGCCCGGCAAAGGTTTCTGACATCGCCTTCACCCAGGATTGGGGCACGGCCGTGGGTGTGGCCACCGGCAAGATCAACGCGCAAGAGGCATTTATCAGCGGAAAAATTCGCTTCAAAGGCGATCATCAACGGGTCATCGACACCCAGCCGTTGTTTCTCGCCCTAGACGAAGTCTTCAGCGCGGTCAACGCCGACACGAACTTCTAGATCAAGCCCAAACTGCGCACCGCGTCGCGTTCGTCGATCAATTCGGCCACCGATGCGTCGATCAGTTTTCGGCTGAAGTCGTTTATCGGCAGACCCTGCACGATGTTGTATTCACCGTTCGAACATGTACACGGAAACGACGAGATCAAACCTGTCGGCACCCCGTAACTGCCGTCTGAAGGCACCGCCATGCTCACCCAGTCGCCTGCCGCGGTGCCATGCACCCAGTTGCGCACGTGGTCCATTGCCGCGGTGCCGGCTGATGCCGCAGACGACAAACCGCGCGCTTTGATGATCACAGCGCCGCGCTTGGCCACCGTGGGAATGAAAGTTTCGCGCATCCACACCTCGTCGTTGACGATGGCCGCGGCGCTCTTTCCTTCTACTTCACAGTTGTAGAGGTCTGGATATTGCGACGCCGAATGGTTGCCCCAGATCGTCATTTTCTTGATCGCGCTCACCGGCTTGCCGATTCGCCGCGCAAGTTGGACCACCGCCCGGTTGTGGTCAAGCCGGGTCATCGCGGTGAACTGCTTCGGGTCGATCTCGGGGGCGTTGCTCATGGCGATCAGCGCGTTGGTGTTGGCCGGGTTGCCGACCACGAGAACTTTGACATTTTTCTTGGCGTTCTTGGCGATGGCTCGCCCTTGCGGTTTGAAGATGCCGCCGTTGGCGCTCAACAAATCTGCGCGCTCCATGCCGTCTTTGCGCGGCATCGCGCCGATCAACAACGCGATATCGGCATCACCAAAGGCCAGATCGGCATCGTCGGTGGTGACGACGTCGACGAGCGTCGGATATGCGCAGTCTTCGAGCTCCATTTTCACGCCGTTGAGCGCGGCGAGGGCGGGCGTCACCTCGAGTAGTTGCAAAATCACCGGCGTGTCGGCCCCGAGCATCTGACCAGAGGCGATACGAAACAGAATTCCATAACCGATTTGACCCGCCGCGCCAGTGACGGCGACCCGAACTGCAGACTTCATGACTCGGCAATCCTACGACAAAACCTAAGGGCGACCAATCGCCTGCATGATTAAATCGGCGTAAACCTTTTGCCCTTCGGGTCGAATGTGGGTCTTGTCGCTATACAAAAATTCGGGGTGCGCCTCGGCGATCGAGAACCAATCGAGAACCTTCACGTTCTCGTAACGAGACGGCAATTCATTGATACGACGATTGTTCGTGTTTTGACGCACCTCGCTCGGCACGTGAACCGTGACGAACAAAACCAACGGCACGTCGCCCAACGGCACCATGATTTCATCCAAAGTTTTTTCGTCGACGGTGTTGTTGGTGCCGAGATGAATGATCACCACCGAACCCAGACGATTCACCGACTTCATGAAGTTGGCGATTTCAAGAGCCTGCCGATACGGGCGGCTCTTGATCGCGTCCACCGTCACGCCGCGTCGAGTCAAGACATTCGCCGCACCCAACATCACCGAATCGCCAATCGCCAACACGTCGATCACTTGGCCGTCGAGCGAGGTCGGCTGTGTCACGCTTTGACCCACAACTGTCGTCGCCGTGCCGATTGCTCCGCTCTGGTTCTTGCCGCCACCCAATATGTCAACCGTGTTGGCTTCGTTGTCGGAGAGATTTTGAGCGATCTCGTCGAGGCGCACCTGCGCGGTCGCCAAACTCACGACACCGAACATCGGCAACAACGCGGCAAAGGCGACGAGCACGAGGCGACGTTGACGACGCTCGAGCACCTCGCCGTATGCAGGCTGACGAAAGTCGGCCCACCATCGCGACATCGCGCCCTGGCGCACCGGGGTTTCAATGTGGCGGTAGCTGAGTTCGGTGAGCGCCAGCGACAAGAGCACCAAGACGACGAACTCATAGGGCGTTAAACCTTGACCGGCAAACCGTCGATAGAACTGGAACACGGGCCAGTGATAAAGATAGAAACCGTACGAGCGTCGACCCAACCAAACCAAGACGGGGTTGCCCAATGCCATGGCGAAAAACTTCGACGCCGGATGCACCGCGGCGGCGATCACCACCACGCTCGCCAAATCTGTGAGAAAAAATCCGCCCCTGAACAACAAGTCGTAACCCACCGTGCCGTTGTCGGTGCCGTCGATCACGGTCTGGAATCGCCAAATCATCAAACCCAGGCTGACCAAGCCCACCACACCGATGAAATCGAACAACTTGTTGTTTTTCATCGCCCGCGAGTTCCGCAACAACCACGGACGCCACCAAATCGCCAACGCGCCGCCCAACAGCAAACCGCCGGCACGGGTGAACGTGCCGAGGAACAGATAATCGGCGCGCGATACCTGCTGGCCGAACAAACCGACAAATTGCTCGGGGGTTTCATCGATGTTCGAAATCGTGCCGGATTTGTAAACGACGGCCATGTATATGGCCAGTGCCACCGACAGAAAAACGAACATGGCGCCGACGATCGGCAGCCGACGCTTGCCCAACTTGGCGACCGCCAGCATCACGAGCGGCCAAACCAAGTAATACTGTTCTTCTACGGCGAGCGACCACAGGTGTCGCAACGGAACGAATTCGAACGAGGTGAAATAACTCGTGCCAACCCAAATCTGAAACCAGTTGAAGCCATACAACAGCGCGGCGACCACATCGCCCCGCAGCGTGCCCAAGATTTCGCGTTGAAACAGCGCGGCGAAAACGATGACACCGAGAATCACGACCCAAAGCGCGGGCAACAATCGGCGGGCGCGCCGCAGCCAGAACTGTTTGAGGCTCACCGAGCCGTGTGCATCTGCCTCGGCGAGCAACAACAGCGTGATCAAGTATCCGCTGATCACGAAGAAAACCTCGACGCCCAAAAAACCGCCGGGCAACCAATTTTTGTTGGCGTGATAAATCACCACGGCCAAAACCGAAAGAGCCCTGATGCCGTCGAGTGAGGGAATGTAACCCAATAGGTCGGAGCGCTTGTTCATGAAATCGTGGCGACGATTTTTGCCATCAACTCGCACGCCTCGGTCGGGTTCAGACCGACTTTCACGCCGGCTGCCCGCAACGCGTCCATCTTTCCTTGCGCGGTGCCCTTGCCGCCCGAGACGATCGCGCCGGCGTGCCCCATTTTTTTGCCGGCGGGCGCCGTGACGCCGGCGATGTAGGCGCTCATCGGTTTGGTGACATGATTCGTGATGAAGTCGGCCGCCTCTTCTTCGGCGGTGCCGCCGATTTCGCCGATCATGATGATCGCGTGAGTCTCGGGATCAGATTGGAACTCGGCCAAGCAATCGACGAACGACGTGCCTGGCACTGGGTCGCCGCCGATGCCGACACAAGTGGAAACACCGATGCGACGTTGCTTGAGTTCATAGAGCGCCTGATAGGTCAGGGTGCCCGACCGAGAAACAATGCCGACGTTCGGCCCGGCGCTTGTCGGCGACGCGGCAATCTCGCCGGCGGTGATACCGATGTTGCATTTGCCAGGGCTGATGATGCCCGGACAATTCGGCCCGAGCAATCGCGTTTTCGGGAAGTCTCGCTGCAGCGCGGCAAACACCCGCGCTTCGTCTTGGGCGGGCACTCCCTCGGTTATGCAAACCACGAGACCGACGCCACCGCGCGCGGCTTCGAGAATCGCGGCGGGCGCGGCCTTGGGCGGAACGGCGACGAAAGATGCATTCGCGCCCGTGGCGGCGACGGCGCTCTCGACCGTGTCGAAAATCTTGATGCCCTCGACGTCTTGGCCGGCCTTGCCCGGCGTCACGCCGGCGACGACTTTCGTTCCGTAGTCGCGATTGCGCAGGCCGTGAAAACGGCCCTGGCCGCCGGTCAAACCTTGCACGATGACCTTCGTGTTTTGATCGACGAAAATCGCCACGCTATTTCTTTCCCGCGATCTCAACCGCGCTGCGGGCGGCCTCGAGCATCGTCGGCCGCGAGATCAACTGCGACTCGGCGATCCCGGCCGCACCCAGAATCGCCCGCCCTTCGCTGGCGTTGGTGCCGTCGAGTCGAATCACGATCGGGGCGCGCAGGTCGACCCGCTTCATCGCTTCGACGATGCCCTTGGCGACCTCGTCGCCGCGCGTAATGCCACCGAAAATATTGATCAAGATGCTTTTGACTTTCGTGTCTGAACTGATCACGTCGAGCGCCGCCGTCATTACCTCGGCGTTGGCGCCACCACCGATATCGAGAAAGTTCGCCGCCTTTCCGCCGACTTGATTCACGACGTCAAGCGTGCTCATCGCCAACCCTGCGCCGTTGGCGATGATCCCGACGGAGCCGTCTAGACCGATGTACTGCAGACCCTTCTCGCGCGCCATTTTTTCTCGCGCATCCAGAACTTCGGTGGCCCGATATTCGTCCCATTCGGGGTGCCGAAACGCGGCGTTGTCGTCGAGCGTCACCTTGGCGTCGAGAGCGTGCACCTCGCCGTTTGGTTTGAGAATCAACGGGTTGATCTCGGCCAGGTCGCAATCACCCGTGGTGAAACACTCGTAAAGTTTCACCAACATCGCCGCCACGCCGGCTTGTGCCCGCTCCGAAATTTTCGCCTCGACGACGCTGCGTTTCGCCGCGTCTAGACTCAGGCCTTCGATCGGGTTGATGTGCAGTTTGACGATCGCCGTCGGGTTCACCTTGGCCACCTGCTCGATCTCGACGCCTCCCTGCGCCGAGAGCATCAACAGATGCCGCTTCGCCGAACGATCGAGCGTGAACGACGCGTAATACTCTTCGGCGATATCTGAGGCGTGTTCGACCCACACGCGCTTGACGACATGACCCTTGATGTCCATGCCCAAAATATTTTTCGCGTGCAGCCGCACCTCGTCGGCGTTGTTGGCCAACCTGATGCCACCCGCTTTGCCCCGCCCGCCGACCTGAACCTGCGCCTTGATCACAACCGGATACCTCGCCGCCTCGGCCTGCTTCACCGCCTCGTCGACCGTCTGGGCGACCCCGCCGGGTGAGACGGCGATGCCAAATCGGGCGAAATATTGCTTGCCTTGATACTCGAACAAGTCCACTCAGAAACCTCTGTTCAGACTTCGACCCTGGCGTCCAGCGCCGACTCGAGCCACGCCGCGATCTCGCCCAACGACGAGCCGGGGCCGAAGATTTCGCCGACACCTTGTTGCTTGAGCGTGCCGACATCCTGTTCGGGGATGACCCCGCCACCGAACACGAGAATCTCGCCCAACTTGCGCTTGCGCAATTCGTCCATGACCCGCGGAAACAATGTCAGGTGGGCGCCGGAAAGCAACGAGAGCCCGACGGCGTCCGCGTCTTCTTGCAGCACGGTTTCGGCAATCTGCTCGGGGGTTTGGTGCAATCCCGTGTAAATCACCTCGAAGCCGTGGTCGCGCAACGCCCGGGTGATGGTCTTGGCGCCTCGATCGTGGCCGTCCAGACCGGGCTTGGCTACGACAACGCGATAACTACGTTTCACGACTCAATAACCTTACGACATGCGCCGTATCGAATTCACATCGCCCGTGGCTCGCGCCGTCGGCCCGGTGCTCGGCGGACTGTTGGGCTTCGCGGTCTTGTTCGGTGTGACATGGATCTTTGCCAGCATCGCCACCGACAATCGACAACGCAATCCGCAAACGGTGCCGCAAACTTTCGAAATCGGGCTCGTCGACGACGTGGCGAAGATCATCGACGAAGGTGGACCGATTCTTTATCCAGACCTGCGCGACGCGACCGGCAAACGTTCGATCGTCATCGACCACACGGGCGACGATGCGGCCAAGGGTTGGCAGGTTTACTACGCCTACCCCGCCGATCGCGACGAATCATGTTTGGTCGAACACATCCAGAACTCGCGCGAGTTCACCGACTGCGAAAATCGTGTGCTGCAGGTCGACGACCTGAAACTTCCGTTGGATGTTCGCCCGATCGTCGAAAATCTGAGGACGCTGCTGATCGATCTGCGCGCCGGCTGAGTTCTGCCGGGCGGCTAGTTTATTTTTTTCAGCGGGGCCCAGGCCAACGCCAAATGTTTCTTGCCATGGTCCGCGAACTCGATCGTGGCTTCCGCCGATTCGCCCGAGCCGCGGATATTGACGATCACCCCTTCGCCAAACGACGGGTGCGCAACATCGTCGCCAACCTTCAACCCGGCGTTGGCGCCCGTCAGGTCGCCGACGGGCTCGCCCTGGCGGCGATATCTGGGCACCGAGTTTTTGGTCCATTCAATTTTTTTGGCGCCGTTTTCTTCGGGTCGCGGACGATAACCGCCCCGACCCTCGTCGGCGCCCGAGTCGACGCTGCCTTCGCGCTGCAGAAGTTCGCCGGGTATCTCGTCCAAAAAGCGCGACGGCGGGTTGTATTGCGTCGAGCCATGAAGATTGCGGCTCCAGGCGTGGGTCAAGAACAGTTTTTCTTTGGCCCGGGTGATGCCGACATACGCCAACCGCCGCTCTTCTTCGAGTTCGCTCTGATCGACGAGCGCACGACTGTGCGGAAAGATCCCCTCTTCCATGCCGACGATGAACACGACCGGAAACTCGAGGCCTTTGGCCGAATGCAGCGTCATCAATGTGACGTGGTTGTCTGAGTCGATCTGATCGGTGTCGGCGATGAGCGCGACCCGCTCGAGAAACTCGTCGACCTGCGTGAATTCGCTGGCGCTGCCGATGAGTTCTTGCAAGTTTTCGAGACGACCCTCTGATTCGATCGTGTCTTCGGCCTCGAGCTCTTTGATGTAGCCACTGGCCTCGAGCGCGTGGCGCAACACGAGACCGGGGCCCTCGTCGAGTCGCGACTGCAGCTCGTCGAGCAACGCGACGAAGGCGGCGATCGCCTTGGCCGCGGCCGGGCCGACCCCCGCATCGGCCGTGCGACGCAGAGCCAGGGCGAACCCGACCCGTTCTTTGTTCGCATACGCGTCGAGTCGATCGACCGTGGTGTCACCGATGCCCCGCTTGGGCACGTTGAGAATTCGCTTCAGGCTCACCTCGTCGAGCGGGTTCGCGGCGCACCGGATATATGCGAGGGCATCCCTTATTTCGCGACGGTCGTAGAACCGGGTGCCACCGATGACTTTGTACGGCACGCCCGCCTGCATCAGGGATTCTTCGAGAACGCGGCTTTGGGCGTTGGTTCGGTAGAACACCGCCATGTCGCGCCACTGGCGCCCCCGGCTCTTTTTCAGTTTCGCCAATTGCGAAACCGCGAATTGCGCCTCGTCGAATTCGTCGTCGGCGTAATAGCGCACGACCAAGTCGCCCACACCAATATCTGTCCAGAGTTCCTTGGGCTTGCGCTCTTGGTTGTTGCTGATCACCGCGTTGGCCGCGTCGAGAATCGTCTGGGTGCTGCGATAGTTCTGCGCCAGCACGACCACCGTGACCTCGGGGAAAGCGTTTTCGAACTGCAAGATGTTTCTGAAATCGGCGCCACGAAATCGGTAGACCGACTGGTCGGTGTCACCGACGACGCAAACACTGTGGTGGGCGTCGCCCAACATCAGCACGATTTCGTTCTGGGCCACGTTCGTGTCCTGATATTCGTCGATCAGGATGTGCTCGAACCGTTGTTGGTATTGCGCCAACACGTCCTTGTGTTCGCGAAACAACTTCACGGTGTTCACAAGCAGGTCGTCGAAATCCATCGCCCCGGCGTTCAACAAACGTGACTGATATTCGCGATAGATCTCGGCGTGTTTCGTGTCGAAGGTGTTGTCGGCATCGCTCAACGCCGTCTGCCAGCCGATCAATTCGTTTTTCCAAAGGCTGATGCGCGCCTGCGCGCCCCGGGCCGGAAACCGCTTCGGGTCGAGCCCTCGATCGCGAATCACATAACCGATCAGACGCTGGGCGTCTTGCTGGTCGTAGATCGAAAAGTTTTTCGGATAACCGATCTGCTCCGCGTTCATTCGCAATATGCGCACGCACGCCGAGTGGAAGGTGCTGACCCACATTCGTTCGGCGACCGCGCCGACGAGCGCCTCGACCCGCTCGCGCATCTCGTCGGCGGCCTTGTTGGTGAATGTGATCGCCAAGATTCGCATCGGGTGCGTGCCCTGATTGATCAGATGCGCGACCCTGTGGGTCAGAACCCGTGTTTTTCCCGAGCCCGCACCGGCCACGACGAGCAACGGACCACTCGGGTGCAACACCGCGTCTTGCTGGTCGGGGTTCAGCGCAGAAACATCGATCGAAATGTTTTGCCCAGACGCCACCCCTGCAGACTAGGCGCAGCGTATGCGACTGATACGTCGCCCGATCAGGCGGAATCATTTCTGAAACGGCCCGCAACAAACTAATTGTCTTGTTGCCGCCCTCCGAAGGCGGGGCAACGGCGGGCAAATCTGGCTCGCGATTCAAACCCGATTCTGGAATGTTCGGTGAAGCGCTCGGCAACAACAACCCCGCAGCCGCGCTCAAGTCGTCTGAAAACCCGCGCTTTGGGGTGCGGATACTAAAGCAGTTTTGACTTCAAAAACTCGAGCACGCGTTGCACGCCGAGTTCTTGGCGCTGTTCGGTTAGCACCGAGTGATCAGATTTGGCCGATGATTCGAATTCGACGGCGACGAACGAGTCGCCCAACAATCGCCGCAGTTCGTCGAATCGAGTTCCGACCAAACGATCCGACTTGAAGCGCAGGCCCAAAACTTGACAACCGGCCGCCGCGCGCTGCGCGACTCGTTCGGCGTCATCGGGCGAGAGATTCAAGTCGGCTGCTCTTTTCGCACCAAAGGCGAAGGGCAACGAGGGTTGCGAAAGCACGGGGGCGACCAGGATCTCGTCGACCATCATGCCCAGGGCGAAACCGCCACTGAAGCACATGCCGACCGCGCCGACACCCTTGCCACCGATCTCTTGGTGCAGTTGTTTGGCCAACGCGCGGAGCCACGAGATTATCGGCGAAGTCTTGTTCATCGCCATCGTCGTGAATTCTTTCGAAATACAAACTTTGGCCATCGATGTCGCCAGATACTTTGAACTCGGTGGTTCACCCGTGGTGCCGACCAAGAGCGGCATCACCACCGTGAACCCCGCGGCGGCGACATCGTTGGCGAATTGCTCGACGGTGGGTGTTATGCCGGGTATCTCGTGCACGACGATCACCGCCGGCCCCGCGCCTTTTCGAAAAGTCTCTCTTGTGATGCGATCGTGCGAAAACTTCGAACGGGCCCAACCTTCGAGCGCCGCGATCATGCCCCGATCATCACTTTGGTCGCCCGACCCCGGTCACTTTCGACCAACTGACGGCGTAAACCTTGACCACATCGCCGGTGCGCGGCGCGGCGATCATTTGTCCGTTGCCCAGATACATGCCGACGTGGCTGACCGGGTTGCGCGTGAAAATCAAGTCGCCGGGCTGTATCGCACCCGTCGGTATTCGCGTCAACGCGTAATACTGCGAACGCGACGACCGCGGAATGCCAACGCCCGCTTTGGCCCAGGCGTAGGCGACGAGACCCGAGCAGTCGAATGCCAGGCCGGGGGAAAGTGCGCCGAACTTATACGGCACGCCGAGTTGCGACAACGCGGCCTTCACGGCGATGCCGGCGGCCAACGACGGCGCGGGAATGTTCGAATATTTTTTCTTGGTGAATTCGGCGGCTTGTCGCTTCGCCTCTTCGAGCGCGGCCTTGGCCCGACGACTTTGCTCGTTGCGCAACAAGTCGCCCAACTCGAGCAGAGCCTGCGCCTGACGGGCGGAGTAGGCCGCCGCGCTCGCCTCGGCCGCCGCAAGCCGCTTCTTGGCGTAATCGGCGATGCCGCCGGCGCGAGTGCGCTGGCTCTCGAGTTGCTTTCGTTCACGGGCGATTTCTTCGATCACGGCTTGCAACTGGTCGAGACCGCCGACGCCGGTGTTCAGCGCCACCGAGGTCAAATAAGAACGACGAACGGCGTCAGACAAAGTTCCGGTCGAACTGAGAATGCTGGCCAGGCTGTTCGACACCGACTTGCCGACGAATGTTTTGAGTGCGACGTTTTGCAACTGAGCCTGCATTGCGGCGAGTTCGATTTCTTTGGCTTTGATCCGATCCTCGGTGGCTTCGATTTCTTTGTCGAGTTCGATGCCGTCGTTGATCGCATCGGCGTAGTCGTCGGCCAGGGCGTCCATTTGCTCTTCGAGACGGTCGAGTTCGTCGAGAATCGCCTCGACCTCGCGCTGCTTTTGGTCGGAGGTCTGCACCAGGCGATTCAAATCGGGGGTCGCCGCGCCGGCCTGCGCGGGCGCCAGCCCGACCACCAGGGAAACGCAACAGATGGCACCGGCGAGGGGTGACACCGTTCGACGAAAACGCCCAACGGCGCTACGGGTCATGATTCGGTTATTCTAACACCGATTTTTCGACCCAATTCCCCGCCACAACAACGGTTATTCGTTCACTCCCACTCGATCGTGCCGGGGGGTTTGGATGTGATGTCGTACGCGACGCGATTCACACCGGCGACTTCGTTGATTATTCGCGACGAAATTTTTTCGAGCAGGTGATAGGGCAATCGCGCCCAATCTGCCGTCATCGCGTCTTCGCTGGTGACGGCGCGCACGATTATCGGCCGACCATAGGTGCGTTCGTCGCCCATCACGCCCACCGATCTGATGTCGGCGAGCACGGCGAACGCCTGCCAAATCTCGCGCTCGAGACCGGCCAGGCGAATTTCTTCGCGCACAATCGCATCGGCGTCTTGCAGCACCCCAACTTTGTCGGGCGTGACCTCGCCGATGATCCGCACGCCCAACCCCGGCCCGGGAAACGGTTGGCGCAAAACAATCTCGTCGGGCAGGCCCAATTGCGCGCCCAAAGCCCGCACCTCGTCTTTGAACAACGAACGCAACGGCTCGACGAGTTCTAGCGCCATGTCCTCGGGCAGACCACCCACGTTGTGGTGGCTCTTGATCACGCTCGCCGTGCCGTCTTGCCCGCCGCTTTCGATCACATCCGGATACAGCGTGCCCTGCACCAAAAATTTCGCGTCCGTCAATCCGCCGGTGTTCTCCTCGAAGATTCTCACGAACAACTCGCCGATCGCCTTGCGCTTGGCCTCGGGCTCGGTCACCCCGGCCAAGCGCTCGAAAAAGCGCGCGCCGGCATCGACATGCACGAGTTCGATGCCCATCGCCCGATGAAACGTCTCGACGATCTGCGCGCTCTCATTCTTGCGCATCAAACCAGTGTCGACATGAACGCAGGTCAGTTGCTTGCCGATCGCCCGATGCACCAGCGCCGCCGCCACCGCCGAATCGACGCCACCTGAAAGCCCGCACACGACCCGCTGACCACCGACCTGTTGGCGAACGGCGGCGACTTGCATGTCGATTATCGAATCCATCGTCCAACTGGGCGTGCAACCCGCCAGCCGATAGATGAACTGCTGCAGCAACTCGGTGCCTTGTTCGGTGTGCATCACCTCGGGGTGAAACTGCACGCCCCAGATCTTCTTCGCCGGGTTTTCGATCACCGCCATCGGCGCATCGGGTGTCGAGGCGGTGGCGACGAAACCGCGCGGCGCACGGGTGACGGCGTCGAAGTGGCTCATCCATACGCCCAAATCGCGCGACTGGTCGAGAATCGAATCGGGCAACAGCGTCGACTGTGCACCCGCGATTCGTCGCATCAAAGTGCGGCCGTATTCGCCGTTGCCCCCGCGCGCGACTTCGCCCCCGAGTTGTTGGGCGATCAACTGCACCCCATAACAAATGCCGAAAATTGGCACGCCGAGTTCGTAGATCGAAGCGTCAAGTTTCGGCGCGTCGTCTACATGCACGCTCTTCGGCCCGCCCGACAAAATGATCGCCGCAGGTCTGCGCGCCTTGACCTCGGCGGCGCTGATCGTGTGCGCGACGATCTCCGAATACACCTTGGCCTCGCGCACCCTTCTGGCGATCAACTGCGCATATTGCGCGCCAAAATCGACGACGAGCACCAGTTGCTCGGGTGTCGTGTTCGGCGCAGTTTTGTTCTCCATGACGACGCCCAAGATTAGTTCGGATGCGAGCCGACCTCGCCAAAAAGTGGCACTATTGACGGGTGAAAAAGTTGTTGGTGACGATGATTCTGTGCCTCGGCACACTTTCGGTGACGAATCTGGTTTCATCTCCACCGACTCGGGCCGAACAACAAGGCGATTTCGCGCTCGTGGCGAGCGTCGCGACGACGGTGCCCGAATCTTACGATCTCGACAACGAACCCTCGGCCTGCATCGGCTTTCTGCCCAAGCCGGGGTGCGGCAAAGAACCCACCGACGCCGGCGAGCGCGGCGGGGCGCTGCAATATCTCGTGTTCGGCATCATGATTGTCGGCCTGGTCATCGTCGGTCTGGGCATCGCCCGCGGAGTAAGAAAACAACGACCCGATTCATGATTCGCAAAGTTCGTCATTTGGTCGACGCCAAACCGCGCACGTTCGGCGTCGTGTTCATCCTGCTCGCCGGCAGCGGCTACGGCACCGGCCCGTGGTTCGCAACAAACCTCGAGCTCAACGGCGCCAACCCGATGGGTTTTCTCACGGCCCGATTCGTCATCTCGGCGACACTGCTGATCGCGTTTCGACTGGTGCGCATGGGCACCGCCAACATGCCGCCGCTCCACGACGCGATGAAAATTTTCGCCCTCGGGGCGTTCGGCTTTTTCGTCTCGCCGCTGCTTTATTTCGTCGCCCTGCAGGATCTCGACTCGGGCCTCGTCGTCGTGATCTTCTACATCTATCCCGCCTTGGCCGTGATCCTTTCGTGGACCATCTACGCCCACAAACCCAATCGCGTGATCACGGTCTGCCTTTTCACCACGCTCACGGGGGTGTGGCTCACCGCGGGCCAGGTCGGCGACGGCAATACCCGTGGTGTGCTGATCACGCTCTTCTCCGCTGTCACCCATGCGATCTATGTCGTGGCGGCCGGCACCGTTTCAAAGAAGGCCGACCCGCTGACGATGCTGACGATCGCCCTCACCGGCGCCGCGTGTGCGTTTGGTCTGGTCTCGTTGCTGGGGCCGAACTCGTTGAACCCCGAGTTTCCGATAAACACGAAAGGTTGGATCTATGTCGTGGCGATGGCGCTGCTGATCACGATCATCGCCACCGCGCTGTTTTTTGCGGGCATCAAACGCATCGGGCCCGGCGTCACCTCGATGGTCGAAACTTTCGAGGCCGTCGTGACGATCTCGATCGGCGTGATGTTGATGAACGAGTCAGTCACGGCGATTCAGATTCTCGGCACGGTGATCGTGCTCGGTTCGATCGTCGCCATCGGTCTCGCCGAGTCTCGCGCCGAGGCACGGGGCGATTCACAGTCGGGCAAACACCCGGGTGCGCATAGTGGAACTGTGCTCGATCTGCCCATATCCTAGAAATACAACTAAATAGAACTTCTTGCAGGGTTGGGTGCAATTCCCTATCGGCGGTGAAAGCCCGCGACTCTCACGAGCAATCGTGGGACTGATCTGGTGAGACTCCAGGGCCGACGGTAAAGTCCGGATGGAAGCAAGAAGCGATCGTGTCGTGCATGCGCGTCGCGCATCGCTCGGCCGTTCGTTGGTCGACCCTGCGCGTTGTTCGCGAGACGAAAGCGATGCAAGTGGACGATCTTCAGGCGATGCAGATTGCGATCAACCTCGCTGATCGCGCGCGCCTGATCTCCCGCCCAAACCCCTGGGTCGGCGCGGTTGTTATCGCCAAAACGGGCGAAATTTTCGAAGGATCAACCGGTCGGCCCGGCTTGCCGCACGCCGAAGTCATGGCGATCACCAGTGCCGGTGCGCTGGCTCGCAACGCGACCATATACACGACCCTCGAGCCGTGTTGTCACACGGGTCGAACAGGTCCGTGCAGCGAAGCGATCATCGAAGCGGGCATCGAGCGAGTCGTGATCGGCATCACCGACCCCGACAAGAAGGTTTCAGGACGCGGCGTTGCGCGGTTGCGCGAAGCGGGACTCAAAGTCGACCTCGGGGTTCGTGCCGATCAAATCGCCGACCAACTCGCCGCCTACATTCATCATCGAAAGACGAATCGTCCGTTCGTCGTGTTGAAGATGGCGGCGACACTCGACGGCAAGACCGCCGCACCCGACGGCACGAGCATGTGGATCACCGGCGAAAGCGCGCGACGGCGGGTGCAGCAACTGCGCGCGCAAAGCGACGCCGTGCTCGTGGGCGCCAAAACCGTTCTCGCCGACGACCCGCGGTTGACAGTGCGCGATGTTCACGGCGAATCGCCGCGCAGGGTCGTGCTCGGCGAGGTTGCGCCGAGCGCGAAGGTCAATCCGTGCCTGCAGTGGCGCGGGCCGCTCACCGGGCTGCTCGATCATCTCGGCAGTCAAGATGTTTTGCAACTGCTTGTCGAAGGTGGGCCGACCGTGGCGGCGTCGTTTCATCGCGAGAAACTCGTCGACCGATATGTGTTTCATCTGGCCCCGGCGTTGAGCGGCGGCGGCGACGCCCTGCCGATTTTCTCGGGGCGCGGTATCGCCACGATGAAAGACTTGTGGCGCGGAAAAATCGTCTCGACCAGTCAACTTGGCGACGACATCGAGGTAGTGCTCGCACCCAAAACATCAAACCCGGAGAAACGCCGATGAAACAGAAGGCCAAAGCGACAACCCCGGAGACGGTTTTTGCGCCGATCGAGGAGATCGTCGCGGCGATCGGTCGGGGCGAACTCGTGATCATGGTCGACGACGAAGATCGCGAGAACGAAGGTGACCTGATCATGGCGGCGCAATTCGCCACACCCGAAAAACTGGCGTTCATGATTCGCCACACCTCGGGCGTCGTGGTCGCGCCGATCACCGGCGATCGATGCGACGACCTTCGCCTGCCGATGATGGTCGGCAACAATACCGAGAGCCACCGCACCGCGTTCACGATTTCGGTCGACCTGTTGGAGGGCACGAGCACGGGCATCTCGGCCGCAGATCGAGCCGCGACGTTGCGCGCGCTCGCCGACCCCAAAATTTCTCACGCGGCGTTCGCCCGACCCGGGCACATTTTTCCGCTGCGATCGCGCGACGGCGGGGTGCTCAAGCGCGCCGGCCACACCGAGGCGGCGGTCGATCTCGCCCGCCTTGCGGGATGCGAACCTGCAGGCGTGATCTGCGAAATTCAAAATGACGACGGCACGATGTCGCGCCTGCCCGAACTGGAGAAATTCGCCCAACAACATGGGCTCTTGATTTCATCGATTGCCCGACTGATCGAATATCGCCGCCACAGCGAGAGGCTCGTCGAACGAATGGGCTCGGCGTCGGTGCCGACCGAGTGGGGCACCTTCGAATGTGTCGCCTATCGCAGCAAGATCGACGGCATCGAACATTTGGCGTTCGTGGTCGGTGATCCGAGCACCCCTGCACCGGTGCTGACCCGAGTGCACAGCGAGTGCCTGACCGGCGACGTGTTCGGCAGCCGTCGTTGCGACTGCGGGTCGCAACTCGCCACGGCGATGCGAGCCGTGCAGAAAGAAGGCCGAGGCATCGTCGTCTATCTGCGCGGTCACGAAGGTCGCGGCATCGGAATCGGGCACAAGATTCGGGCATATTCGTTGCAAGACGAGGGGCTCGACACGGTGGATGCAAACCTCGAACTCGGCTTGCCGATCGACAGCCGCGAATACGGCATCGGCGCGCAGATCTTGGCCGATCTCGGTGCGCGAGAGTTGCGACTGATGACCAACAATCCCGCCAAATACGGCGGCATCGCCGGCTACGGGTTGAGCGTCGTCGAACGCGTGCCGATCATCACCAGAAGCACCCCCGAGAACTCCGCATATTTGGCCACCAAACGCGACCGCCTCGGCCACTTTTTCAGCGACACGGAGAACCAATGACAAGATTCAAGTTTGACGCGACGAAATCCGACAATCGGGCGTTGCGGGTCGGCATCGTCTGTTCGCGGTTCAACGAGTTCATCGTCGAGGCGCTGCTCGCCGGCGCCCAACGCGGTCTCGAAAAATGCGCGATCGACCCGAATAACGTCGATGTGTTTTGGGTTCCGGGCGCCTTCGAAATTCCTCTCGCCGCACGCACCATGGCGACGTCTGGTCGCTACGAGGTTCTGGTCGCGCTTGGTGCCGTGATTCGTGGCGACACAGCCCATTTCGAATATGTCGCCGGGCCGTGCAGCGACGGCATCGCCCGCGTGCAACAAGACACGGGGTTGCCGATCGGCTTCGCCGTTCTCACGACCGAGAACGTCGAACAGGCCATCGAACGCTCGGGTCCCGGCGCGGGCAACAAGGGTGAAGAGGCGGCGATCGGCGCGATTGAAACTTGGCACGTGCTGCAGGCGATTCGCGCGCCAAGATAGCGACCAGACCACACATCTCGACTCGCCGGCGCGCAAATCGCGCCACGAAACGGAGTCATCATGGGCCTCGCCCACTTTGCTCTCGTTGCAGTCTCGAGTGTTTTGACCGCCTCAACTTCGCCCCCGGCCATCGGCGTACCCGACGCTCGAAAAGATCTCGAATTCGTCCACAAAATGGTTTTTCAAACCGAACTCGGCAACTTCGATCGCTCGCGATTCATGCTGCGCCGCCAATACAGGTGGTTCGACTGGACGTCCGACGGCTGCTCGGTGCCGATCGTCGGCGGTGAGGGTCGGTCTTTCAACTTCACCGCGGCGTGTCGACGGCACGATTTCGGTTACCGCAACCTGAAGCTTCTCGATCAGCGCTACAACTGCGCGAATCTCGCGGCCGGTTCGATCTGTAGCTCCGCGGCTTGGTCGTTCGGCAGGTTCTGGAATGCCGAATCACGACAACAGGTCGACGAGCAGTTCAATCGCGACATGCTCAATAGTTGCGCCAAGCGACTGCGCTCGTTTCGCGTTCGGTGCGAAGCCTGGGCGCTGACCTATTTCACCACGGTGCGTGCGGCCGGTGGGCCCTGATGTTGTTGATGTTTGACCGCGAGCATCATCACTTGGAACAAGATTTGGGCGGTCGCACCCCAGATCGTCTCGTCATCCAAATAAAAAAAGTTGATCCTAAACTCGCGGTCGTCGAACGACCAATGTTCCTGACTATACGTGTCTTTGCGCACCAGGTCTGACAAAGCCACGCTGAACACCCGGTCGACCTCGCCGCTCGACAGTCGCCACTCGGGCGGCGACGCGTACGTGGCGACAATCGGCACGATGTGCGAGTTGCTGGCCTCCGTCGCCATGCCATTCAGTTCGCCGACGACGCTGGCCGAACTCGGCTCGATGCCGATTTCTTCGTGCGTCTCGCGCAACGCCGCGGCGACGACGCTCTCGTCATTCTCGAGACACCCGCCCGGAAACGAAATCTCGCCGCGATGGTTTTCCATCGATTGTGAGCGGCGGGTCAGTATCGCTTCGACGCCGCGTTGCGATTCGAACAACCCGACCAGCACCGCCGAGAGCCGGGCTTCGGCCGACGGGCGACGCAGGTTCTGGTCGGGCACGAACGCCCGCAGCGCATCCTCGACGGCGCTGAGCGATTGCAGCGCGCGCGTATCGAGATTCAGCCAAGGATTGTGATCGATGATCCGAAAACTCTTCGGTCGCGGAATAACCTGCGCGCCACCGGCCCGCATCGCGCTATTTTTCGCCCGGCACCCAACCACGCGCGGCCAAATCTTGCAACACCACGGCGAGGCCCGCTGTTTTCATCGACGCCAGGGTGCGACCGGGCTGTTCTTCCCCGCGCTCCCATGACTCCCATGCGGCGAGAATTTTCTTGACGTCGGGGGCTGGTGCTTCGAAACTCATTGCCTCAGCCTAACTGCCGGTCGAAGACGCGATTTTTTATGGCTGGCGAAATACTTTTTTCGTGTAGTTGGTCGTCAACGCGATGACGATGATCGCCACGGCCATGGCGAACAAAGTAGTGCGCGTCGGCTGGTCGACATCGAGCAGAAATGATCCCGCAAACAGCGCGACGACGAACAACCAGTCGATGATTCGATGCGCGTTGCGCGGCACGAGCTTGTATGCGCTGAGCGGGCCGTCGGCGACCGCATTGTTGATCAGCAACGCGATGCCGTAACCCGCCACGATGAACGGGTGTCGCGACTGCGCGCTCATCAAGATGAGCGCCGCCGCGATCAGATACTCGACAATCTGATGTAACCAAAAACCTCTTTGTAAAGAAGCTATGGCTTACATCATCCCCATTCCGCCACCGGGCATGCCTCCGCCCCCTGCTGGCGCGGCGGCCTTCTCGGGTTTGTCGGCGACCAGACATTCGATGGTGATCACCAAAGCGGCGATCGACGCGGCGTTTTGCAACGCTGCACGGGTCACTTTGGCGGGGTCGATGATGCCGGCCTTGACCAGGTCGACGTATTCGCCCGTTGCCGCGTTGAGACCGGTGCTGCCCTTGGCCGCTTCGACCTGCTGCACCGCGACGGCGCCTTCGATGCCGGCGTTGTCGGCGATCGCCCGGGTCGGAGCCGTCAGCGAGTCATAGACGCTGCGGGCGCCAGTGGCCTCGTCGCCGTCAAGACCCTTGATCACCTTGAGCACGCTCTCGCGACTGCGCACGAGGGCGGTGCCGCCACCGGCGACCACGCCTTCTTCGATCGCTGCTCGGGTTGCCGAGACGGCGTCTTCGATGCGGTGCTTCTTCTCTTTGAGTTCGACCTCGGTTGCCGCGCCGACCTTGATCACCGCGACACCACCGGCGAGTTTGGCCAGTCGTTCTTGCAGTTTCTCGCGATCCCAATCGGAGTCTGTGTTGTCGATTTCGGTCTTGATCTGGCCGATTCGGCCTTTGACCTCGTTCTTGTCACCGGCACCGTCGACGATCGTCGTCGTCTCCTTGGTGATGATGATGCGCTTGGCGCGGCCCAACAGATCGAGGGTCACGTTTTCGAGTTTCAAGCCCACCTCTTCGCTGATCACCTGACCGCCCGTCAAAACCGCCATGTCTTGCAGCATCGCCTTGCGACGATCGCCGAAGCCCGGGGCCTTGACAGCCGTCGAATTGAAGGTGCCACGAATCTTGTTGACGACCAAAGTCGCGAGAGCCTCGCCCTCGACGTCTTCGGCGATGATCACAAGTTGCTTGCCCGTCTTCATCACGCCTTCGAGCACCGGCAACATCGATTGCACCGTCGTGATCTTCGACGAATAGAACAAGATGTAGGCGTCTTCAAGAACGGCCTCTTGGCGGTCCTGGTCGGTGACGAAATATGGCGAGAGGTAACCCTTGTCGAACTGCATGCCCTCGGTGAAATCGAGTTCGATGCCGAAAGTGTTCGATTCTTCGACGGTGACCACGCCGTCTTTGCCGACCTTGTCGATCGCGTCGGCGATTACTTTGCCGATCGTCGCATCGCCCGCCGAGATCGTGGCGACGCTGGCGATATCGGTCTTGTCGTCGACTTCTTTGGCCTGGCTCTTGAGCGATTCGACCACCGCGACCACTGCCTTTTCGATGCCGCGCTTCAGCGCCATCGGGTTCGCACCGGCGGCGACGTTGCGCATGCCGTGGGTGACCATGGCTTGGGCGAGAACAGTGGCGGTCGTCGTTCCGTCACCGGCGACGTCGTTCGTCTTGGTGGCGACTTCTTTCAGCAACTGGGCGCCCATGTTTTCGAACGGGTCGTCGAGTTCGACTTCTTTGGCCACCGACACACCGTCGTTGGTGATCGTCGGCGCGCCGAACTTCTTGTCGAGCACCACGTTTCGACCTTTTGGCCCGAGCGTTACTTTGACCGCGTCGGCCAAACTGTTGACACCGGCTTCGAGTGCGCGGCGTGCTTCTTCGTTGAACTTAAGAATCTTTGTCATCTTGTGTCCCTGTGATTATTTTGAAACGATCGCCAACACGTCGCGGCTGGTGAGAATCAACAGATCGTCACCCTTGTGTGAAACTTCGGTGCCGCCGTATTTCGAATAAAGAACGACGTCGCCAACTTTGATGTCGAGCGGCGTGTGCTTGCCGGTGTCATCGCTCCAGCGACCCGGGCCGACGGCGACAACGGTGCCCTCTTGCGGCTTTT
>Ga0194120_10002451_pt1 | contig 31834 bp, 30 predicted proteins | sample TA2MahCa65mmetaG_FD_148642 | JGI IMG/M metagenome (GOLD analysis project Ga0194120, IMG submission 148642) | Freshwater microbial communities from Lake Tanganyika, Tanzania - TA2015019 Mahale Deep Cast 65m | ecosystem: Environmental > Aquatic > Freshwater > Lake | place: Tanzania: Lake... | reverse complement strand
TCAAGAAGACCGGATGCAGCATCTGGTTTAGATTCACTACGCGCAATCCCCTGGGTATTTGGCTGGACCCAATCTCGACAAATTGTTCCTGGTTGGTATGGGGTTGGCTCTGGCTTAAAAGCTGCCAGGGAGGCAGGTAAAACTGAGCTGCTGCAAACCTTACTAAAAGAGTGGCACTTCTTTAAAACCTTTATTAGTAATGTAGAGATGACACTTGCAAAAACTGATCTTAAAATTGCCGAAAGATATGTAAAAAGCTTAGTTGATCCATCACTGCATAGAATTTTTGATCAAATTAAATCAGAGTTTGAATTAACAGTTAAAGAGTTACTACTTATGACAGGTGAGAGTGAAATTCTTGGAAATCAGCCAATTTTGGCCAGAACTTTACAAGTACGAGATACCTACCTAGCTCCGATTCAATTACTACAGGTTTCACTTTTAGCAAAAGTGCGAAGCCAAAAACAGGTTGATCCGGTTTTAACTAGAGCACTCTTATTAACTATAAATGGTGTGGCAGCAGGTCTTAGAAATACTGGTTGAGTCAAAGATGAAAAGATTTTTTAAGATAAAAAATTAAGCTCCCAAACTACTGGTAAGGTGCTAAGCACTGAGGCAAACTCTCGTGTCTGCGAAATCATGGGACTGGTGTCGGCAGACCATCTGGTGTCCGCAGGTGTTGTGTATTAACCGGTTTCGATATCTTGATATGCCATAGTATTTAGCCATGACGAGGGGGTCCTAAAGATGTCAGGTCGATTAAGTGGCAAGACCGCACTGGTTACCGGTGCTGGGTCGGGAATCGGCAAGGCTGTAAGTCAGCGTTTTTGTCGCGAGGGTGCGCGCGTGGTTTTCACCGATATCCAACTAGAAGCAGCACGGGAGTCTCAACGAGGTGTTGCAGGTGAAACTTTGGCACTACAGATGGATGTCTCTCAGGCCAGCAGCTGTGAAATGGCATTTATGCAGGCCATTGAGGCTGGATTCCGGCCAGATGTTGTAGTTGCGAATGCAGGAATCCAACTCTTTGGAAAAGATGCAAAGATCGCAGATCTAGATCTTGAGGTGTGGAATCAGACCATTTCCGTTAATTTGACCGGAACCTTCTTGACCTTGAAGTATGCAATCCGAGCAATGCAGGATGCAGGCGGCTCCATTATTGTGACCGGTTCGTTAACTGCTTTAGGCGGAGAGTTTTCTGATTTCAGCGCATACGCCACTTCAAAGGGCGGTATTCACTCACTCGCCATGGCTGCAGCAGGTGGTTATGCAGCCGCGGGGATTAGGGTAAATACAGTTATTCCTGGATACATCGAGACCCCCTTGGTGAAATCGGTCATCGATGATCCCCAGGCACGAGGTGCAATTATTGAACGAATTCCAATGCGCCGAGCGGGTACAGCCGAAGATTTAGAGGGAGTGATGCTTTTTCTTGCAAGTGAAGAATCGCGATACGCCACCGGAGGTTTCTTTGTAGTAGATGGAGGGCTTTGGACGATTTGAGTGTCAAAGTAAGAATGAGGTTAGTATGAAAATTGCTGACCAAAAAAATCTTGCAAACTATTTTCTTCCAAACATTTCGAGAGCACCCTGGAGAGCTGGACGGGATTTTGCATACTCAGCCAGTGGAATACCAGCGATCGCTGCTTCCCAAGCCTCATTAATACTTCTAAGACCTGCAACCGGACCAGCCGGGTGCGCCATTATTCCGCCACCACATACATACAAAATATCTGCTGAACCAAGTGCGGCATAAGTTTCAGGAGCTTGGAGTGCGGTTTGCGCGGAGGCGAAAACAGGAACCGCCACGGGAGCTGATCCTAAGGGACTTAGTATCGCGCGCGCATTGCGGATAACTGATTCATTAGGTTCCCAAAACTTATTGTGCAAGCCATTCACATGTAGGTGGTCTGCACCTGCCAGACGCCATATCTTCTGCCAAAACAAATAAGAGTAGCCCAGCATTGGATCGCGAGTGAGCGCACCCCAACCATTTCGATGTGCATGAATCGGTAAGGATGTGTGCGATCTGACGACATCGAGTCCGCTAAGCCCTATATGGTTTGCGCTAACCATCACACATGTTCCACCTGACTTTTCAACTAGGTCGATATTCCGACGCATCTGATCAACACTGTCGGTGACATTTGCGGCGTACATGACCATTCGGCCACTACTCTCTGCAACCCGGTGAAGCTGACCAATGACACTTTCAAAACGCTTGGCAAATGGTGAGTGCGGCGGATTTGCCATCAACTCATCATCCTTAATGAAATCAATTCCGGCTTCAGCAAGTGAGAATGCCAATTCACCGGTGGCTTCCGGAGTAAGACCAACGGAGGGCTTAATAATTGTTCCCACCATAGGTCCTTCTGCCACCGACATAAGCTTTCGAGTGCCGGGAACTCCAAATCTTGCACCAGCTTGGCGATCAATGTAGCTGGCCGGGAAATCAACATCCTCTAATCGAATCCCGGAGAATTGATTCAACTCAAAAAGATTTCCGGCAACTGTCGCCATCAGATTTGGCAGGGCGTATCCAAAATTTTGAACTGGAAATGCAACTTTGATTCTTCCCCGATTAAAGGATCCACTTACAGGCACAGATCCTAAGAGGGCAGGGCTATGCGATGAATCAAGTGGCACCACCTGCACAACACGACCAGCATGTTTCTGATGAATCTCAATTGTTTCGCCAGGAATCTGAATAAATGTCCCCGTAGATTGCTCTCCGGCTAGAGCTTCAGCAGCCCATTGCAGTGACCCAGGAGTTTCAATTGTGTAGGTGGCAACTACCTCTTCCCTTACCTCAGAGGATGAGCCAGTATTTTGTTTACTCATTTACATCCAATCGAATAATGGTATGAGCGGGTACTAACAATGGCGCACTTCCTGGCCAGCCTTGAAGATAAATGTTTGCTGCACTCGCTGATGAATTGATCACTAGACCATCCTTTTTAGAAAGATCAGCTAGGACAAGCAGATCTGAATCCAAACTGCCGATAGTGATCACAGATCGCTTCTGCGAAAGCCAGTGCCATGTTTTTGCTAAAGGTGATCGCATGCCAGAAGTGGCATCCTCATTACTGATAATCCCCCTAGGACCTAAACACTCAGCAACAGTGATTCGGTCGACTCGCCCCTGAATGAGTGGTGCCAAGCTCTTCACTAACCACAAAGCAGAAAACATCTCGCCCCAACGATCATCAACAGAGTCCTCATCTCGACCAAGTCGATCGATCTGTCGACCTGGAACATGAATGTTGCGCCGCGCCTTAAAGGTGATTGGGGAAATTGCAATTGCTGATCCCATACTAAATGAGCGAGCTGTGGCGATAATAGCGGGCAGGGACTCCGCTGTTTCAATTATCGCTTTATTTCTTGAATCATGAATCTGTGGGCTAAGGCTAAAACTCAACCCCTTGGCCCCTACATCTCGAGGAGTAATGCGCTGGCGGTTAAGTTCTGTGAAGTTGTCATCGGTCCCGACAAAGACTGGAGCGCCAAGTCTAAACAGTTGGTTGGTATATTGCTCAATTGCATCCATTGATTTGCGAGTTGTCGCCGAAGATGTCAAATCATAAACCAGAAGAGCGCTGAGAAGATCCCCAAACTCCACTGCACTAAGTTGCTCTAGAGCTCTTTGCGGGTCATTACCAACATGCAACGCTAACTCCACTGGAATAGAGAGCGATAGAACCTTTTTTAAAAGCTCTGCGCCGCGAAGCTCTGAGTCGGCAGCCACCACATCTACTCGCAGATGTGAGGGTTGAAGCTCATCTAAAAGCTCCTTGCTCAACTGCTTTTGGTTTGTCGGATCCGTTCCTAAACCAATTGGTGGCATAGGAAATGTCTCACCTTTTTTAGCAAGATCTAATACCCGCTTTGCTGGAAGCTGGGCGGAGTTAGAGTTGCTCGAGGTTGTTGGCAGTAAAGGAGGGGGACTAACCGAGAGGGAGATGGATTGTTCGACCACTTCGGCCTCACGAAGTTCATATGGAAAGGGCAACTCAAGGGGGCGGGAGTATGTCTTAAAGGATGCATCGGTCCAGTTCCGTTGATCCTCCATCTCAAAAATGTCGCCAGCGAAGGAAATTGTTACCCGCTGATTGGAATCAAGATCTTGGTAGAGATGTTTAATATCTTTCATTGGTTGATGAGGAGAGATCAGCTCTGGATATGTCGTTGTCGCCACCGAACCATCAGAATGTGTAATCTCACAGGACCGCCCAGCCCAATTCAAAGAGTGAAGTGCAACAAGTCCGATTCGGTTAGTTGAAGAAATTCCATGGGATACGCCTTTGAAGGAGTAACGGAAAGAGCCCAAAGCATCACATACGATTTCACCCTTCCATGAAAAATGAAGGTCAGTTGCCTTGTTGGTGGCAGTAATCGCCACCTGAAATCCAGCATCTTCAGCAATGAGTGAAACATTTGTTTCCGGAGTAACCGTTAACCAGGTGTTAGTTCTTACCACAACAGCAAGGCCACGAAGAATTTCAACCCCTTGGTAGCAGACTCCATAGAGCGACCCATCAACTTCAAGGGTTGCACTCCAAGGTCCAGCCACCACGGGGATGGCAGCAGTGACGGGTGAAGATGTCACCTCGGTAATCCCCCTTATTCCTTAACCTTAACAATCTCACCTACACTCTTGCCAATCTCTTCGTCCTCAAAGACTCGCTTCCAGTTTGGCTGGAAAAGAATTGGCTTGGCCAATTCGATTGCTTTAATAGCGCCGTCAGAGAAAACACCATCGATTTCGTTAAAAAGCACAGCCATCTCGATATTCATATGTCCTAAGATAAAGGCGCGAGCTGCCTCAGCCGGAACGCCAAGACGAACACACTCATCCATAGCCTCTCTGATAATTGTGATGCATGTGGCGGCAACAGTTTCAGATAGCACTGGCTCCAACAGAGCCATATCACGAATGGTAACTCTGTGTGTCTTTGTTACTGGTGCAAAAAAAGCTCTGATCACAGCCTCTGCTCGGGCGTAATCCTCATCGGTGCCATTCATTGGAGCGATCACGACTTCTTGGCGAGCTGCAACTCCACCGAAGTAATCAGATTGGCCGGCCGGAGTTTTCTCATCGTTATTAAATACCGATGGGTGACAAGGGTGGCACGCAAAGAAGGTCACATCTGCAGGTTCAGGAAGTGTCCCCGCGTATGGAGCAGCTGCATCAAGAAAAATGAGGCTGGATCCAGACTTCATTTTTGGAACTACTTGATGTGCGACCTCGCCAATACGGTTATCGGGAACTGCAAGAATTACGATATCCGCATCGCGCACAGCCACCTCAGGATCGGTAACTGATAGTCCCCGCTCCGACAAGCGAGCTTGTCCAGACTCGTAGGGTTCGACATACATCATCGAGTACTCAGTTTTTGCGAGGTTATCCGCTAAGCGGCAACCCATTTTGCCCCCAGCTCCAAATAGCGCGACAGAGATCATGGAAGTGCCCTTTCTTGTAGTGTGGTTGTGAGATTTTTTTGATTAAGTAATCCAGCAAGTTGTACAAAGTATTCAACAGGACCCACTTGTCCGCCTTTAAGACAGACCTGAAGTTTTGGTGAGCCTGATCCTAGGAAGGATGCTTCGCACAGCGGAGCCCCAGGAGTCAGTAGCGCAAGAATGCGCAGACTGTGAATATCAAGTGATCGAGCCACGTGACCTGATGTATCTCCTCCCGCGACAACAAGTCGGGTGAGGGTGGAGGTTTGCGAAACATCCTTAACTAAATAACTCAATTCTCTGGCCAAAGCGTTACCTGAAATCGGGACCTCAGCTCTCTTCGGTGGCGTCGTCACAATCGTATTCTGGGATGAGTTGAGAGACTCTTTTATAGCATCAACAAGAACCTGCCGATACGCCTTCACCTCTGATTCGCTTGCAAGGAATCTCTCCGGGTCAACTGATATCTCCCTAAAGCCTTGCTCAAGAGCAAACTTAGTTTGCGCATCTGTCACTGGTGAACGCGAACCGGTAACGACGAGAGTTACTGCTGGTGCAATAGTGGGAACCTGGCTCTTTGTTTTGTTCTCTTGTACTAAATCAACGGTGTGCCATTGTGTTGCCAGTGCATACTCCACGCCAGAGGATCCGAAGATTACGGTAGATGCTGAATCCTCCTCCCATCTGGCAGAGATCAGGCGCGATAGTTGCTTACCTGTTTGTCGTTGGCTCTGATCATCTAAAACATCAAATAGAACATATCCATGTTCTTTAGCTAGCTCGCTATCAACTCGATCATCAACTTGGTCCTGCGGTAGCCCCAGCTCCACAACATCGATCAGCCCTCCGCTGAGATTGCTTTGATAACTGAGATGGATTCTAAGATCACTTTCTGACATTGGGGTGACAGAGTGAGAGGCCATTGTGGGGTGCCGATCTATCCGATGAATTTTTCCATCAGCGGCCGCAAAGAGATTGCCAAAGGCGGTGTAGCGCTTCAAGATTGGTGCACCGATAACAAGTGGAATTGGCTGGGTACCAAAAATTTCTCTTACTATCTCCAGTGCACAACCGATGCTGCCCATCTGGGGTGCCGAATCGAAGGTGGAGCAGATTTTGTAATGGAAGATAGGGGCACCAAAACTTCTTAGACCGGCCAATATGGGTGGGAGTTTTTCTAGCATTTCCGCTGGCGACCATGAGCGACTCAGGCCAGCAACCCCTATAACATCGACAGAATCTAGATGATCTATCTCGGCGCGATCGGGAACATCAAGGTAGAGCACACAACTGCGGCCACTACGAACAAAAGATTCCATTACATCCGTTGATCCAGTGAAATCATCACCGTAGAACGTAGCAAAAAGACCTTGGTCATTTCGTTGGAGCGAACTCTTCTGCAGCGCACTGGCAACAGTGGTCACATCAGACCTCTTCGTACTTGAGCATGGCAAAACTTCAGTTGAGATAGCGCAAATCGCTTTGTTTGAAGCTGCCACTCTTTAATAAGAGATTCAATCTTCATCTGACATCCTTACCTTCACCTACCAACTTAAAGTAACCATATACTTCACTTAGTGGGTGAATAAAACAATAGTGTTTTTTTAACAGGTTGGCGACCCCCACTATCTTTATTGAGTCCTCTCTCCCTACTTTGTCCCGATTTAGGACAAGGGCGGATGATTTAAACCAATGAAAGCTGGCTCTTTAGGCAAGTGATCGGATTTAAGTCAAGTTAATTCAAGGGCAGAGAAAAACTACCGCGTTGTATCTAGCTGGTTTTAGGATCAGGTTCATCAACACCCTACCGGTTGTTAGCTTAGTTGGTAGCGCAGGTGGCTCTTAAAAAGTGGTTCTTTAAATGGTTTAATTTCATACCATTTTAATTAGTAAATTATTTAATTAGTAACTTGCATTAATTAGTAACTTAATTTGTAATAATTTACTATTACTAAGAATTAAAAGCGGTCTGAGCTTTATCTAAGCCATCAATAACTAAGGCTTTTATTGCACCCGCTCCTTGATCAAGAAACTCACCTAGATTAACTTTTTCTTCTTTTGAAAATGGCTTCAAGACAAAATCTGCCGGATCTTGCTGTCCGATTGGCCTGCCAATTCCCATTCGAATTCGAAAGTAACCGGCGGTGTTTATTGAGGCTGATATTGATTTCAATCCATTATGACCATTATCGCCACCGCCATATTTAATCCTTAAGTTATCAAATGGTAGATCTAGCTCATCATGAATCACAATTATTTGATCAGGAGCCACCTTATAAAAATCTGCCAAAGATTTAATAGCTCCCCCAGATTCATTCATATACCCGCGGGATTTAGCTAAAACCAATATCTGATTGCCACACTTAACCTCTGCAATATCCATGCCGGATTTGTGTTTTGAAAACTTATTGGAATCAGAAATTAAATCAATAACTCGCTGACCAATATTATGCCGAGTCTTTTCATACTCAGGCCCAGGATTGCCAAGACCAACAACTAGCCAACGATTAGCCATAAGTTAAGGCTAGTCCTTACTTACTCTTCTTATCCTTCTTATCATCACCTTTCTTATCCTTCTTATCATCACCTTCAGTTGCAGGGACTTCACCTTCAGCAGGTGTAGTAGCTGCGGCGGCTGCGGCGGCATCACCCTCAGCAGGTGCGGCAACAACTGCAACCTCTTCAACCTCAGCAGACTTAATAGAAAGGTGAACAACAGTCATCTTAGGATCGCTAATTAACTTAACACCTTCTGGCAGGATAACTTCTGATGCAGACTTAGATTCACCAGCCATCATTCCTTCCATGCTAAGCATTAAGAAGGCAGGAATATTTGTTACATCTACTTCAACCTCAATAGAGTTATTTGTATGTTCCAAAATACCATCTTGGTCATACTTGCCTTCAGTATGAACTGGAACAGAAACAACAACCCGCTCACCACGGCGCACAATTACTAAATCAATATGCTCTAACAAACCAGTTAATGGATCCCGGCTTACAGATTTTGGAAGTGTTAACTCAGTGTGATCATCTAACACAACATCAATCAAAACGTTTGAGGTTTTAAGTGCAACGCCTAACTCTCTTGAAGGAAGTGCAACATGTTGTGGCTTTTCGCCATGTCCATAAATTACTGCCGGAATAAATCCATCACGGCGTGATCTTCGAGATGCGCCTTTGCCAAACTCGGTTCTACGTGAACCCTTGATTGAAATCTCAGCCACTTTAATTCTCCCTCGATAACGGTTTGATCCCTCGCGGAATAAGCCCTGAGGTTAGCGAAGAAGTGGGTAAAAGGACAAATCTGTGCGGGAAAAGTATGCCGGTTTGATATTTACGCAATTGGTCAAAAAATCATGGCTGATTTTGCAGTGCAGAAATTTCTGTTTGAGCGATTTTCACCGCATCACTTAAGAAACAGGTGGGGTTATCTAATACCAGTTGCCAGCCTTTAAGCTTTTCACTCTTAGCCTGTGAAAGTAAGTTTTGATTAAATTGCTGCACAATTTTCTCACATGCCTTTGCCGCCTCATTGGTTTGAGCAGGCTCAGTGTTACTTGAACATCCAGATAAAAAAATAACCAGCAATAGGCTCGCGGTTAAGAAAGGTTTAATCACCTTCAAATTATACAAAAGAGTGTGCGCCCGCAGGGATTCGAACCCCGAACCTTCTGATCCGAAGTCAGATGCTCTATCCAGTTGAGCTACGGGCGCAATTTTGTTTATTTATATCTGGATATTAACTATGTCCATCAAAAAGACTTGTTACTGAACCATCCTCAAATACTTCTTTAATTGCTCGGGCCAGTAAAGGGGCGATTGATAGCACGGTTAAATTATCAAATTTACTATCTTCTGCGATCGGCAATGTATTGGTCACAACTACCTCAGAGACTCTAGATTTCTTTAATCTATCAATTGCAGGTCCTGAAAGCACCGCATGGGTAGCTGAGATGATGACATCCTTAGCCCCAGCATCAATCAAAGCATCAACCGCTTTTGTCACAGTTCCAGCGGTATCGATCATGTCATCGATAACTACACAAGTCATGCCCTTAACATCACCTACTACTTTGCCAGCTGTTGCTTCATTTGGAATCTTTGGATCGCGAGTTTTATGAATAAATGCAATACTGCAACCACCTAGTAACTCACTCCATCTTTCCGCAACTCTTACTCGACCTGAGTCGGGGGAGACAATAACTAAATTTTTTCGATCAACTTTGCTGCCAACATAATTTGCTAGCAGTGGCAGAGCAAATAGATGATCAACTGGACCATCAAAGAAACCTTGTATTTGTGAGGTGTGAAGATCCACACACATTAATCGATCAGCTCCTGCGGTCTTAAATAAATCTGCCATTAATCGGGCTGAAATCGGCTCTCGCCCTCGATGTTTTTTATCCTGCCGGGCATATCCATAAAATGGCAAAATTACCGTAATTCGTTTTGCGGATGCTCGCTTTAATGCATCCACCATTATTAACTGCTCCATTATTTGTTTATTTACCGGTGCGCTATGGCTTTGTAATACAAAAGCATCACTGCCACGCACACTCTCTTCGAATCTGACAAATATTTCACCATTGGCAAAGTCATATGCTGAGGTGGGTGTGATTGGAATGCCAAGCTCTGATGCCACCGCATCTGCTAACTCTGGGTAGGCACGTCCGGTAAATAATCGCAAACTTTTTTCGGAGGTTAAGCGAATTTCGTTCAGTTTAGCTTCCCCCTGACCTTTAGGTGAATCTGGCTTAACTCTACTAGAAATTACTCACTCTTTTGCACCAGCCTTTTTTGCAGCTGTTGCGGATTTACTATCCTTACGCTTTCGAAGTACCCAACCTAAGATATTTACCTGCTTGGCCCGGCCAACGCCCAACGCACCTGCTGGCACATCCTCGTTAATAACTGATCCAGCAGCGGTATAGGCACCATCACCGATTGTTACTGGTGCTACCAACATTGTGTCGCTACCAATTCGAACCTGATCGCCAATCTTAGTTTGATGTTTATTTTCACCATCATAATTAACAAAAACTGTGGCAGCCCCAATATTGCTTTCTTGTCCGATCTGCGCATCACCAACATATGTAAGGTGGGGAATCTTTGAGCCCTTACCTACGGTAGAGTTTTTAATTTCAACAAATGCGCCAGCCTTACTCTCATTATCTAAAACCGTGCCTTTGCGCAGATAGGTATATGGGCCGACTTGAGCTGATGGTCCAATTTTTGATTTAATTGCAAAGCTTTCCACCACAGTTGCCTCTGATCCGACTTCGCAATCAATCAAAGTAGTACGTGGACCAATTATTGCCTTAGCTCCCACAATAGTTTTACCACTTAGGGCAGTACTTGGATGAATTACTACATCTGCTGAGATCTTTACCTGGGAATCAATCCAGGTTGTAGTTGGATCAATAATTGTGACGCCGTCCAACATGTGTTGGTGATTAATTCGATCACGCATAATCGCAACGCACTCTGCCAATTGCGACCTATCGTTTATGCCCAGAGTCTCAGTGTAATCATTAGAAACTATCGCTGAAATTAAGCCACCATTTTTGTTTATTAGAGAAATTACATCAGTTAAATAAAATTCCTTTTGAGCATTTCTGCTCTCTAATTTAGATATCACCTGTCTTAGTGCCTTAAGATCAAATAAATAGACACCAGTATTTATCTCATCTATCTCTTTTTGAGATGAAGAAGCATCCTTTTCTTCAATAATTTGAGCGATCAAGCCTTGATCATTTCGAATAACTCTGCCATAGCCAGTTGGATCAGGTAGAAGAGCTGTTAGAACAGAGGCATCATGGCCTTGCTCTGTGTGCGCAGTAAAAAACTCTTGCAAAGTCTGGGTTGTTAGCAGAGGTGTATCACCAGCCAGGATTAAAACGGTGCCATCGCCGTTGTGCTCATCTAATGCAAGTTGAGCGGCAGCTCCAGTGCCATTTCGCTTAACCTGCTCCACTGTTTTAATTTTGGTAGAGATTTTAGAAATATGCTCAACTACTACATCCTTATCCGCCCCAACTACAACTGTTAAATTTTTTGCTGATAAGGGCTCAACTGCTGCTAAGACAGTTTGAATAATTGTCTGGCCAGCAATTTCATGAAGAACTTTTGCCTTATTTGATTTCATTCTGGTGCCATCGCCGGCTGCTAGGACAATGACAAGCTCTAACTTACTCATCATTAGCCCCTTTCGTTTGGTGGCTCCGCCACCAGGTATCGATCCTGGACCCTGAGCTTCAAAGGCTCATGTGCTAGCCACTACACAATGGCGGAACCTGAATTATCCCTTATAACTGGTTAAATTAAAAACTTTCAATTATTCGTGCGCCAGAAACTGGTCCGTTTGCTCTAACCACTGATGAAACAACCCCACTAGCACTTAATGCAACTGTTAAATCCATTGCATGCTCTTCACTTGAAACTAGAAATGCAACTGTCGGACCAGAGCCAGAAACGATTCCACCTAATGCACCATAATCAACACCAACATCTAAAATTAATTTAAGCGCAGGTCGAAGTGAACATGCTGCAGATTGCAAATCGTTAATTAATGATTTTCCAAGCGCCTTTGCCTCTCCAGCCCGAAGTGCTTGCATTAATGGTTCACTTACTTGTGGCGTTGAAATTGATAACCCCTCGCGCAAGCGATCACACTCTTGATATACAGCAGGAGTAGATAAACCCTGGCCAGAAAGTGCTAATGCCCAAAAATAAGTTCCCTTAGCAAGTGCAGGAGTTATCTGATCTCCCCGACCAGTACCAATCGCTACCCCACCACAAATTGAAAATGGCACATCGCTACCAATTTGGCTACCAATAGATTCCATTTCATCCCGAGATAGTCCCAACTCAAATAATGAATCCAAGCCAACAATTACGCCAGCAGCATCGGCACTGCCACCTGCCATTCCACCTGCTACTGGAATTTCCTTCTTTAATTTAATCGCTAGATCCTTTGGCAGATCATAATTTTTTATCATCAGCTCAGCCGCCATGATCGCTAGATTTGAATTATCTGCGGGCACACCCTTTGAAGTTTGGCCTGAGATATCAATAGTTAAACCATTACCAATAGCAGCTGTTGCCACACTTACATCATCAAAAAGAGATATCGCTTGAAAAACCGTTGTAACTTCATGATAACCATCGCTACCTAAGGGCCCAACCGATAACTGCAAATTAACCTTTGCCGGCACCCGAGCGATAACACCTCTAGATCTCATGATGCCAAAGCGTATTGGTTTAGTAACTCACTTGGTGGATTTATCGTTAAGTAATTGCTTGCCAATTTTAAGAAATTGCTCAACAGTTAGAACCTCACCACGGCTCGTTGGATCAATTCCTGCTTGAATCAAAGCCGATTCAGTATTTGATCTAAACAATTGCGAAAGAGCACTTCGCAGCATTTTCCGTCGTTTTGCAAAGGCATGATCAATAACTGCAAAAGTTGCAGCTCGCTCCGCTTCGCCGGCCGCCGGTAAGTGGCGATCAAATCTGACTAGGGATGAATCAACATTTGGGATTGGCCAAAAAACTGATCTACTCACATGCCCTACGATTTTAAGATTTGCCCACCAATTAGCTTTAACAGTAGGTGAGCCATAATCCTTATTATTTGCTACCGCCACTAATCGATCTGCTACCTCACTTTGAACCATAATTACTCCTCGAGTAATCGTTGGAAAGTGTTCCAAAATATTCAAAAGCACAGGAACAGAAACGTTGTATGGCAAGTTTGCTACTAAAACTGTTGGCTTAAAGGGCAGATCTCTTACCGAGATAGCATCATCATTGATGACCTTCAATTTATTCTGATCAAAACCTCGATCTGCTGCCGTTATTGAAAGTTGATCTGCCAGACGAGAGTCAATTTCAATTGCAATCACCTGACTTGCTTCTTCCAGAAGAGCTAGGGTCAGTGAACCTAATCCGGGACCAATCTCTAATGCAATATCAGATTTTTCTATTGTTGCTAACTTAACAATCTTTAGACAGGTATTAGCATCTACTACAAAATTTTGTCCTAGTTTTTTTGTTGGTTTTAAATTTAATTGATCTGCTAGTGCTCTTACCTCTGCTGCACCTAATAAATTACTCACTTAAAGCTGCCAAAAATCCGCTCAGAGTTTTCCGAGATCGCAGCAGCTAAGTAATCAGCAGATATTCCTCTTACATCTGCTATTACTCTTAAAGTGTGTGGGATTTGTGCTGGGGTGTTGAGTGCTCCTCGATTTGGCATTGGGCAAAGAAAAGGTGAATCTGTTTCAACTAGCATTAACTCGATCGGTGTAAATTCTGCTGCTTGTCTTAATTCTGGCGCATTTTTAAATGTAACTGTGCCAGCAAAGGAGAGAAAATACCCATTTGATACACACTCTTTAGCCATTTCAAGATCTCCTGAAAAGCAGTGAAAGATAGTTTTTTCTGGTGCTCCCTCTTCAAGTAATAAATCTAAAACTGCCCTATGTGCATCGCGATCATGAATAATTAGAGCTTTGTTGTTTTCTTTGGCAATTTTTATGTGGCGGCGAAATGAGTACTTTTGTTTTTCTTGTAGCTCGGGTTGAGTTCTAAAAAAATCTAATCCGGTTTCCCCAATTGCTCTAACTCGGGGATTCTTAGCTAACTCTTGGATAACTTGTAGATCTTTCTCTAAATCATCAACAACAGGTGCTTCATTTGGATGTAGAGCTACCGCTGTCAATACTCTTCCTACAAAAGCCTCCGCACATTTAACAGACCAAATAGATTGCTCTGCTGAATATCCAACTTGAACAACTCTATCTACGCCAACACTAGCGGCTTGATCGAGAGTTTCTTTTAAGAGCGGTGAATCGGGCTCGCTATTATGAATTAACTCTAAATGGGCATGCGAATCAACTGTTTTACTATTTAATGGCGCAGGAAGCGGAGCTGGTTTTCGATCAAGATCGCGGTTGTGACGATCTGCCATAAAATTATTTAACCTCTTCTAGCCTTGGAAATAAAACATCTGTTTTTGTTACTAGACTACCTGCGGATAATTGTCCCCACTTTGAAACATCCTCAATTTTCTGATTTGCAATCGATCCGATGCAGGTATTTGCACCCAAGCTTTGCCATAGTTTTTCAGTAACCTTAGGCATAACTGGATGAAGTAAAACCGCTAGAGCACGAAGTGACTCAGCCGTGTTATATAAAATTTGGTCTAGCTGTGCCTTATTAGCCGGATCTTTTGCTACAACCCAAGGTTGCTGTTCGGTGACATAGCCATTTACCCGCTTGCAGAAATCCATGATTGCATTAATGCCACCTTGAAAATCTAGCGCGCAAATTGCAGTATCAGCCGATTTAACTGTGGTCGCCAACATCTTTGCTAACTCTTCATCCTTGGTTGGTGTTGGGATCTTGTTATCACAGTATTTCTCAACCATGGCAATCAATCTTGAAGCTAGATTTCCAAAATCATTTGCTAGCTCACTGGTATATCTAGCAGCCATATCCTCCCAGGAAAATGAGCCATCAGTACCAAAAGGAATTGCTCTTAGAAAATAATATCTGAACGCATCAACTCCAAAATCTTTAGTGATATCACTTGGTGCGATTCCCGTTAGCTTACTCTTAGACATTTTTTCACCGCCAACTAAAAGCCAGCCATGTGCAAAAATTTTTTTTGGTACTGTAACACCAGCAGCCATTAACATAGCCGGCCAAATAACTGCATGAAAACGCAAAATATCTTTTCCAACTAAGTGAACATCTGCCGGCCATGTGTGGGCAAACTTTTTGCCATCCTCTGAAGCAGGATCATCTCCTAAACCAACAGCAGTGGCGTAATTAAGTAGGGCATCAAACCAAACGTAAATGACCTGTTTTGTATCCCATGGGACTGGAATTCCCCAGTCAAAGGTTGATCTAGAGATTGAAAGATCTCTTACTTCACCTTCTAAGAATGCAATGACCTCATTACGTGCACTTTCTGGCTCACAAGCCTGAGGATTATTCTTATAATGATCTAATAGTGGCTGGCGAAAAGCTGATAATTTAAAAAACCAATTATCTTCACTTAACATTTCCACCGGCTTTGAATGTATTTTGCACTTACCCTCGATTAAATCACCCGGTAATTTAAACTCTTCGCACCCAATACAGTATGGGCCTTCAAATTTTCCTGCATAAATGTGACCAGCATCTTTTAATCCTTGCAAGAATCTTTGTACCCGTAGCGTATGTCGATCCTCAGTTGTCCTTATAAAATCATCATGAGCAATATTTAAATCTTTCCAAACTGGCTTCCATGCTGATTCAACTAATTTGTCACACCAATCTTGAGGCGCTGTGTTATTACTTTGGGCAGTATTTAAAACCTTTTGTCCATGTTCATCAGTACCAGTTAAAAACCAAACGGAATCTCCTTTTTGCCGGTACCATCTAGTTAATACATCACCAGCTACCGTTGTATAGGCGTGGCCGATATGGGGCGCGTCATTTACATAGTAAATAGGTGTAGTTAGATAAAAGGATTTACCCGCCATGATCAGATCTTATCCCCACTTTTATATGACACCATTGCATCAAAAACTACTCGCTTTGCTACGCCATTTTGCTTTGCAACTTGAGCAATTGCCTCCTTGCGGCTTTCACCAGCGTTTTCCTGTTCAATAACTAATCTAATTAACTCTTCCGACGAAAACTGTAGAGTACCTGAATCAAAGCCCTCAACCACCATAGTTATCTCACCTAAAATATCTTTAGATTCTGCCCAAGTTATCAGTTCAGCAATACTGCCACGAATTACCTCTTCGTAATGTTTGCTCATCTCTCGGCATATAACACCCTTTCGATTTGCACCAAATGCTGTTTGAGCATCAATTAAGGATTCAACCATTCGGTGTGGTGCTTCAAAAAAGATAATAGTCCGTTGCTCTTGTGCCAAATCTTTAAACCATTTTTCTCTAGCTGCCTTTGTACGAGGTGGAAAACCTTCAAAACAAAATCGGTCAGTTGGAAGTCCTGATAATAAAAGCGCTGTGGTTACTGCACTCGGTCCGGGCAAAACTTTGATTTGAATATTTAGGTTTAGTGCTGCTCTAATCAAGCGGTAACCAGGATCAGAAATTCCCGGAGCACCGGCATCGGTCACTACCAAAATATCTTTATTTGAATTTAAAATTGCACTTAGTTCCTCAACTCGATCACTCTCATTTCCTTCAAAAAAAGAGATTACTTTTGCATGGTGATTGATATCTAGATCCGAACAAAATCTGGCAAATTTTCTTGAGTCTTCAGCGGCGATATATTTGGCTTGCTTGATCGACTCAATTAAGTGAGTTGATGCATCGAGCACATCGCCAATAGGTAGGCAAGCTAAAATTAACATTTGCCAATTCTCTCAGGTTATCTTCTGATCTGCTCTCACATCTGTCTTAGGCTGATCCCATGAGAGTTGAGCGACTAATTCAGTTTGGGCCGATTGCGGCGATTTTCGCCTTTGCTCTGGCGCTTCGGATTTGGCGATTAAATCTACCAAGTGGCTATATTTTTGATGAGGTTTACTATGCAAAAAATGCTGCCTCATTAATTACCGCAGGTGTTGAGTTAAATGATCAAGGAGAGTCTGAATTTGTAGTCCATCCACCACTTGGTAAGTGGCTAATTGGTATTGGGATTAAAATCTTTGGTAATAATGAGTTTGGTTGGAGATTTTCTGCCGCTATCTTTGGCAGCGTCGCTGTTCTATTAATCTACATAATTGTTAAAAAATTATTTGCCTCAGAGTTTTTAAGTATTACCGCTGCACTGCTGTTTGCCTTAGATGGACTAAATCTAGTTATGTCACGAGTTGCACTATTAGATATTTTTTTAATGGTATTTATCTTATTATCATTTTACTTCCTGTTATTTAACAATTACTTAGCTGTAAGTATTTCATTGGGCTTGGCTCTGGCCACTAAATGGAGTGGTGGATTTCTGATCCCGGTTTTCCTGCTTTATATAATGATTGAAAATAGAGCTAATCTAAAAAAAATTCTAAAGCCAATTGGGCAGCTAGTTCTGGTTCCGGTCAGTGTTTACCTGATCTCATGGAGTGGCTGGATTTTTAGTGATAAAGGCTGGGCTAGAAACTCAGAATCAAATCTACTTTTATCCCTTTGGAGTTATCATCGGCAAATTTTAAATTTCCACCAAGATCTGGTTGAGCAACACACCTATCAAGCTAACCCATGGAGTTGGCTAATTTTAGGCAGACCCACCTCTTTTTTTTATGAGGAATCTTCAAATTGTGGGCAAACAAAGTGCTCACAAGAGATATTAGCCATGGGAACACCATTTTTATGGTGGAGTGCAGTATTTGCTGTCGCAATAACTATTGGATTTTTTATTACTAATAAAGATCGAAAGGCAGCCATTATTTTAATTGGCTTTACCGCCACCTATTTGCCTTGGTTTTTGATTCAAGAGCGAACTACTTTTTATTTCTACGCTATTAGCACTCTACCATTTCTAATTTTGGCGATTATTTATTGTTTTAATCTATTGATTAAGTCAGATAAAAATAAGATGTATATAAAGATATATGTAATATTTATAGCAATAAATTTTCTCTATTTTTTGCCAATTTACCTTGGAATTAGTATTCCCTATTCAGAGTGGTTGAGTAGAATGTGGTTAGAGAGTTGGATTTAAGTTACTCGTTTACCGCTCTATCCTCATCTGATTCAATAATTTGCGATTGATCAAATAAATCATCATCCCGACCAGATAATGCCTTAATCCTCTCTTGTTCAGCACTCCATTGACCTGGTGTAGTTAAATCTATGGTGCGCCTACTTGGAATTGCTTTTGGAGAAGTTGTGTAAACCGGCTTTGGCACAGTTGTTGGTCGCCAACCTTTTCGCTCCTTTGGCACCACAATTACACCAGTAACCTCCGGTCGCTCGGAAAATGGAATCCAATGATCATTGGATTTATGTTCAGTGACTTCAAACGAAATGATCTCGGTTGGGATTTTTCTATTTGTAATCTTTTCAAGAGCAGCTAATCTGCGAGCTCGAAGTTGTGATGCAACAACTTGTTTTCTAACATTAACAAAATAAATAAGTAAGGCTGTTAGTGGAATTAATGTTGTACTCAAGGCTAGAAAACCAACAAATGCAAAAATATTTGAGATTAAATAAATTGAAAATAAAGACGTAAAAATCAATCTGCGACGAAAGAAAATTTTTTCTTTTTCTTTAATATTTATTTCGTGCTTTATATTCTTGTTATTATCGGCTACAACCTGCATTGCATTTTTATATCTTTCAATTGCTTTTCCAGAGCTCTCTTCATGCCTACTAATCCACTGGGGTAGGAAATAGGAAGCCCACATACCTATGATGATTAAATAGATAAAACCCGAACTCATAAAGCACAACAATAAATGTCAGGTTGAGGATTTTGGGGTAATTAATAGGGTATGTCCTAATTAAATTTTATTTTATTTCTGGGTTCTCTCTAACAAAAGTTATGTGATCTCGCCAATCCCCGGAAATGTGTAGATATTTACTACGTGATCCTTCCAGAATATAACCAGCTTTTAGTGCAACTTTTTTCGATGCTTCATTCTCTGGTCGTAAATTGATCTCGATTCTATGTAGCTTTAAATCCTCAAATCCAAACTTAGTTAGTAATTTAACTGCTCTGGTTGTGTATCCCCGATTTGAATACCGTTGATCAATCCAGTATCCAATATGCGCCCCGCGCATTGCACCAAAAATTATTCCACCCAAAGTAATTTGACCAATTAAAGTTTTATTTCTGCCGTTATTGAGCCAGATGCCAAGTGAGATTGATCTAAGGGCTCGCATTTCTCGATTTAATTGCATCACCATGCCGTAGTAAGAAGGCAGCGGTGACTTGTTATCTACATTTGGCCTAGTTGCCTCCCATGGTGAAAGCCAATCTCTGTTTACTGATCTGACTTCATCCCATAAGTGTTTATCTCTAAATTTTATTGGCTTAAGTGTTAACTCACCATCAATTAGTATCTTCAAAACTATCCCTGGTTGATCATTATTACATTTACCGCATCACCAGCACTTAACTTTTTATCCTTTTCTCCTAAGGTTATTAGGCAATCTGCTATTGAAAGTGTCGATATTGACTCCTGATTTTCTAATGGCTCAACACTTCCATTTGAGTTAATTTTGCCTCGAATATAATTAGCTTTTTCTTGTATAGGAATAATGTCCTTAGTTAATTTAAGCTTACTTGTTTCTCTATTTATATCACTCATAGCTAACATCTTTAAGATCATTGGACGAATGAAAATCTCAGCTGATAAGAAGTTTCCAATGGGATCTCCTGGTAATGTAACGATTGGGGTTTTATCTGGCCCAATCACTCCGTAATTATGTTTTCCACTCTCTGCAAGATTAGGAATAATCGTAGTTATTTGGCCAAGTTGAGAAAGAACAGAGTTTATTAATTCAAAGGATTCATCGCCTGATTCACCGCTTATTACAATTAAATCTGCTCTCACAAGTTGATCTTCAACAATTAATTTCAACTCCTCACTAGTTTCTGGAATTGTATGTACTCGAAAGGCATGTGCACCAGTCTCCTTCATAAAGGTGGTTAAAAACCAGGAGTTACTTTCAAACTCATCATCTTCATTCGCTAACTTGCTACCTGGCTCTACTAAGTCATCACCGGCACTGATAATTACCACCCGTGGATGAGGTCGGCATGGCAGGCGATCCAAACCAAGTGAGGCGGCAAGGGCTATTTGAGTTGAATTAATTTTGGTACCACTTTTTATCGCAACTTTTCCATCGAGTAGTAGATCACTGGCCATTGTTGCCCCATGTGCATCTAAAAGTGGTAAATCAAGGGCTGCCAGCGGAGTTGCCAGCTCAAGCAGGCGCTCATACATCTGCGCAACTGAGACTGTTTCTTCCATACCTAAACCCTACTTTGACCTTGCGATAAATTAAGGTAAGCACCATGGTGATTAGGGAAAATAAATCTCAACTTCGCAATAGGTTTCGACAAGAGCGAAAAGAGCGATTTGTTGAAGATAGTTGGAGTCATATTCTGACAGTTACCGAAATCATTCTTGCAACAAATATTGCGACCTATATCTCATATGAGTTTGAACCTGAAACGAAGGACTTAAATCAGGCTTTAGTTAAATCAAATAAAAAAGTATTTTTACCAAGATTATTACCAAATAATGATCTGGAATGGGTTAGTTGGGATGGCTCCCAAGAATCTCTAACTTTAAATGGCAAGGTATGGGAGCCAATTGGTCCTGCTAGTTCTGATTTTGAACTAGATGTAATAATTGTGCCGGCACTACATGTAGATCGAGATGGAAATCGATTAGGCCAAGGTGGTGGATCATACGACCGTGCATTAGTGAGCAGTAAAGCCTGGAAAATTGCACTACTACATAAGGGTGAAATTACCAACGAGCAGCTACCAGTTGAGCCGCATGATCAAAAAGTTAATGCAGCAGCAACACCAGAAATAATGGTGCGGTTTTAAATAGTTAAGTTATCGAGATTTCTGGCCATTACAACCCGTTGAATTTGATTTGTTCCTTCATATATCTGTGTTAGCTTGGCATCTCGCATCATACGTTCAACTGGATAATCACTTACATATCCATATCCACCAAGTATTTGAACTGCATCGGTAGTTACCTTCATTGCCACATCGGTAGCAAAACATTTACTTGCCGCTGAGAAGAAGGTTAGGTCGCTTTCACCTCTTTCACTTTTAACAGCCGCTGCATAGGTAAGTTGACGAGCAGCTTCGATTTGCATCGCCATATCAGCCAACATAAATTGAATGGCTTGAAAATCAAATATAGGTTTACCAAATTGCTGGCGTTCATGGGCATACTTTTTAGCTACATCAAAGGCACCTTGTGCAATTCCTAATGCTTGAGCTGCGATAGTAATTCTAGTGTGATCTAAAGTTTTCATTGCAAGTGAAAAACCAGAACCAACCTCACCTAACCTTCGATCATCACTTAGTTTTACATTATCAAAATAAACTTCCCTAGTTGGGGAGCCTCTAAATCCCATCTTCTTTTCATGTGCACCAAATGAAACACCGGTATCAATTTTCTCAACAATAAATGCAGTAATTCCTTTGGCACCCTTACTTAAATCGGTACTTGCTAGGACGGTATAAAACTCAGATACGCCGGCATTTGAAATCCATTTTTTGCTGCCAGATAAAATCCAATTATCACCATCTTTAACCGCTTTAGTTTTCATAGCAGCAGCATCAGAGCCTGCCTCAGACTCTGATAAGCAGTAGGAAAATCCCTTTCCAGCTGCTAGTTGGGTTAAATACTTTTTCTTTTGCTCATTATTTCCAGCAATCATTAATGGTACTGAACCTAATTTATTAACCGCTGGAATTAAAGATGAAGAACCACAAACTCTTGCTACCTCTTCGATAATGATCACGGCGGCAAGTGCATCTGCACCCTGTCCACCAAATTCAGTTGGCACATGGGCCGCAGCTAACCCAGCAGATTGCAATGCATCAGCTGCTTCTTGCGGATAGCGAGAGTTCTCATCAACATCATGAGCAAATGGTGCAATTTTTTTAGCAGTCAGCGATGAAACACTTTCGCGCAAATCCTGATACTCCTGTCCAAATAAAGCAGGCATATCTGAGGTATAGGTCATGGGTTAATTCTATTCTCTTAGATCTCCTTGATTTAACTCGGCTAGGTACTTATTGTATTGAGCTAACTCATCATCTTCACCCATAGCAGCGGCACGATCAGCCGCTCGATCAATGCGATTCGCTTCTTTTTTATCCTCTCTGACCCATTGTACAAAGGTGGCAAATAGTGCCAGCAAGATCGGGATCTCGCCCATTGCCCAACCAATTGATCCACCAAGTTTTTGATCCGCAAGTAAATCAGTAGCCCAAGGCCGCTGTAGTTGAGCAAAGTAACCACCATCAATTAATGTCGAAGCTGACATTATTGAAATTGAGAAAAATGCATGAATGCTCATGGCTGCAAAGATAATAATTATCTTCACCATATGCGGCACTTTTCTCGGTAATGGATCGATACCGATAATGATTTGAAAAAACAAAATGCCAGCTAATAAGAAGTGAAGCGACATTATGAAGTGTCCGGTATGGCCATTCATAAGATTTCCAAATATTGGCGTGAAGTAAAGTGCAAATAATGAGCCATCAAAAATTGCTAGTGCAACTACTGGATTTGAAAATGTTTTGCCAAATCTAGAGTGCAAAACTTCAATCAGGGAGCCTCTAACTCCGCGCTCTTGGTCATCTCTACCGATCGGTAAGGTTCTTAGCGCTAAAGTAACTGGCGCTCCTAAAACAATTCCTATGGGCGCAATCATTCCAATCACCATATGAGCGGCCATATGAATTGAGAAAGAAAAGTGCGAGTACAGCCCAAGTCCACCACTGGTTGCGTAATCCACCGCGCTAACACCAAGGGCAAATGCAATAGTTCTACCGACTGGCCACTTAACACCCCGCCTGCTCAAAATCATTACACCTTTAATATATAAAGCAACAATAAATATAAGTAGTCCTAGCATTAAACCATCTGGTTCATAAGAGAATAAAAGTCGAGAAAGATTAGGCTCTGGTGGCAGTTGAATGCCTGTGACAAGTAGCGCTGGGGTTGTGGTGATCTCTTTATCAGGTGGTGCAATTGTTGATAGCCAACTTCCTACAAATATGGTCCCAACCATCACAAAAATCTCTGCCGTAACTAATCTAAAAATTGAAGGATAATCTGATTTAACAATCCATCTTCTATGAATGGCGCCAAAGCCAATTAAGAGCACAGCTAAAAATATTTTCAAGATTGTTATTGCACCATACTTACTTTGCCAAGCTGAAAAACTATCTAACCTTGTCCAAGCATTTGCCGCCCCGCTTGCTGCCACAGCAATAGCACCCCAAAGTGCAATCTGACTAAATCTAGGAAGTGCAATAACTCTTTGCTTGCTATCTAATTGAATTAAGCCAAATAAGCCTCCCACCCAAAAACTTATTGCGATCACATGGATTACAAGTGAACCTATTGCTAATCCATGGCTGCCAGAGGCGTTGCCATGACTTTGAAAAACTGGTGCAATTAAACCAATTAAAGCCAACCCTAAAGATATGTAAGCAACCATTACCTTCCTAAGTGGAACTACTAATAGCAATAAAATCGCCATTCCTTGAAGTAAATAGCTCTTACCTAGCGAGGTTTGAGTTAAATAAGATCGAATTACAGTTATATCTAATGAAGCTAAAATTGATTGATCTAATAAATAAGCAATCTGAATTATTGTGAATATAGATAAAGCAAGTAACCAAAAAATATAGTACTTTTTTATTTTTTTGGCCAGATCACTGTTACTAATACTACCTTTAATATCCTTATCCAAAAAAGCAGCTGCAATTATAAGACCAATACTTAAAACACTAACTAATTGCAGTAAGCCTTTAGCAATTGGGACTAACGTCTCGACCATTTAAGTTACTACTTTAAAAATTTCTTACTGTTACTTGAATTTTTCCTCGGAGTCTTTGGCTTACTTGGCGTATTAAATGTTTGCTTTGCATATCGTGATAAGAACACTAAAACAACAAAAGCAAAAACCATCAAGCCAATTACGAATAGATCTGTTAATCGGTTTGGATTATTTGATGCTAATGGATCTTCACTCACAGTTGGCGTTGGTGTTGGAAGTGATACTTCATCAGGGGCGTTGTAGATAAATGTAAATGTGCCAGAGGTTGATTCCTCATCAATTGCCATTAATGTATATGAAACAGTATATGTGCCAGAGGTTTGTAATGGTTTTAATCCAACCAAAATAACTTGGCCTTGGATCTGTATTGCACCATCATCAACTCTAATTCCTTTTGGGCTTATCACTTCAACTGTATTTGCACCTTCAACTAGATCCGCATTAGCTTTGATTGAGACAGCACTTGGTGAGAGATTTAAAATTGAGCCAGCAGTAGGTGAGGTAGTAATGATTGATGTTGCAAAGGCCGGACTGGTCCCAAGCAAAGAAATTATCGACAAGCTAATTATCTGAATTAAGCGCTTCACTTCTACCTAACCTTTCCAGTTAGCCCTTAGCTTCCCACTTGCTTAAGATTATCCCCTATGCCTACCTATGAATACCTGTGCAACAAGTGTGAACATGCTTTTGAGGTGGTTCAGTCCTTTCGTGATGCAGCTATCGAGGATTGTCCAAAATGTAATGGCAAAGTTAGAAAGGTGTTTAACAACGTTGGCGTGGTGTTTAAGGGAAGTGGATTTTATAAAACTGATTCAAGAAGCACTGCTCCAGCTAAAACCGAAAGCAAGCCTGAAGTAAAAACTGAAATCAAACCTGCGAGCAAACCTGAGAATAAATCTAAAAATAAAACAGATTAAGAATGATGGGGCGGCTTTTCTGCCTTAATTTCATCATCTCGTCTTGTATCAACCTCTAAATCGATCTCATCATTTGTTATTTTAGGTAATAGGTGATTTATTTCACCAGATTTTACTTTACTAGCATCAGTAGATTTTTCAGAATTATCATTGTTTCTCATTAGAATAGAAGTCTACGTCATAATAACCATTAAGAGTAAAAATAGAGGTTAAATGTTTGAAAAATTAGGTTTATTGATAGTAACTCGTAAGAAATTTATTTTTACTCTATTTATTTCTCTAATACTTACCGCTGGTGCAATCGGGTCATCAGTATTTGGCAAATTAGATAGTGGTGGCTATTCAGATCCTAATAGTGATTCAGCTAAAGTATTTGAATACCTAACAGATGAGTTTAAAGTTAAAGATCCCGCCATAGTGCTAGTTGTGGAGACTAAAAATGGAATTACTTCACCAGATGCTTCTGCCTCAGCTTCAAAATTAGAAAGTCAGATAAAACTTGAACCTGGAGTTGAATCAACACTTTCATTTTGGAGCTCTGGCGGAGCACCGTCATTAAAGAGTAGCGATGGCAACTCTGCATTTCTATTTATCTATAGCGAAAGTATTGAGTGGGACGAAGTTCAAAATTTGGGTAAGCGAATGCAAGAGAAATACGAGGGTGATTACGAAACACTAAAAGTCTATGCCAGCGGAACTGGAGTTTTTGCGCATGCAATTAACACAAAAATTGCAGATGATCTGAAATTATCTGAAGCCATTTCGATTCCATTGACTTTTATATTTCTCGTTTTTGTATTTGGCAGCTTGGTGGCCAGTGCAATGCCATTACTTGTTGGCGTCTCAGCAATTTTAGGTTCGCTACTTGTAATGTACCTTTTGACATTATTTACTGGGGTCAGTGTGTTTGCGTTAAATCTAATAACTGGACTTGGGCTTGGTTTAGGAATTGATTATTCATTGCTAATGGTAAATAGATTTAGGGAAGAGTTACACGCTGGAAAATCAGTAGAAGAAGCAGTGCGTAAAACTGTAAGCACCGCAGGTAAAACTGTATTTTACTCTGGTTTAACAATTGTTATAACTCTGGCCTCACTAATGTTATTTCCATTAATGTTCTTAAAATCTTTTGGCTACGCTGGAGTTACCGTAGTAATTATGGCTGTACTTGGTTCGCTGGTTGCCTTACCTGCCTTATTAGCAATTTTAGGCACTAGAATAAATAAAGCAGTCGTGCGCAAAGGTGCCATTACTCCAAAACAGGAGGGAAGATGGGCGCAGACTGCAAGATTTGTTATGCGCAGACCAGTAGCTGTTGTAACACTGTCTTTAATTTTGTTAACAGTCCTAGCAGCTCCAATTAAAGATATTGTATTTACTCAAGTTGATTCGAGAGTATTGCCTGCTAGTAATCCTGCAGCTGCTGCATCACAAATAATTTCAGAGCGCTTTCCTGGGCAAGAAGGAAATCCAATTGAAATTGTTGTTCCCAATGGTGCTCAAATCACTAGCCAGATTGATAAATTTACATCTGAGGTGGCAAAGGTTGATGGCATAGTTCGAATCGGACCACTACAAACATATGGAAATGATGTTCGAGTTACTGCTATTCATGAAATGGGCCCAAGAACTCCAGATGCTGAAAGATTAATTAATGAAATTAGAGATCTTGCAGCACCTAAGGGAACATTAATCGGTGGTGTGGCGGCAGATTATGCCGATACTCAAAATGGAATTGCCAGAACTATGCCATGGGCATTGTTATGGATAGTAATTGGCGTACTTGTGCTGCTCTTTGTCTTTACCGGCTCGATTATTCTGCCAATAAAAGCTGTGATTTTAAATGTTCTTTCCTTAGCTGCGACCTTAGGTGCCATCACTTGGATATTTGTGGACGGTAACCTTCAATGGCTTGTTGGCGAATTTACCGTTACGAATGCAGTTGATACTGGGTCTATTATTTTAGTTGCCGTTGTGGCCTTTGGTTTATCCATGGATTATGAACTATTCCTACTTTCTCGAATCAAAGAAGAGCATGATGCCGGTAAATCTAATGTTGAATCAGTTGCCGTTGGATTACAAAGATCTGCTCGCATTATTACTGCTGCAGCTGGCTTATTAGCCATCGTTTTCGCATCATTTGTTTTAAGTGGCGTAACCTCAATAAAGATGCTTGGTTTTGGTGTGGCATTTGCAATTATTTTAGATGCTACTTTGGTGCGTGCCTTATTGGTGCCAGCGTTGATGAGATTATTTGGTGAAAGAAATTGGTGGGCACCTGAAGCCATGAAGAAATTTACAATTTCTCACTGACTCAATAAGATTGCATATGCAGTTTATAGCAACGCTACAATGCCAAGATCAGCCAGGAATAGTAAATGCTATGACCTCCGCTATTCTTGAATGCTCTGGAAACATTATTGAGAATCAACAATTTACAGACCCAATCACAAAGCTTTTCGTTATGAGAACAAAATTTGATACCGACAAGGCAATAAAAATTGCGGAAGAGAAGTTATCTACACACTTAAAGAAGTTTTCGCCTAAGATATCGGTTAGAGAAAGTTCAAATAAGAAAAAAGTTTTAGTTTTGGTATCTAAAGAAAGTCACTGCTTGCGAGACCTGTTTTACTTAATGCAGTTAGGTGAGCTGCCAATCGAAATACCACTAGTGATTTCAAATCATGAAGTTCTTAAGGATTTGGTGGAATCTAATGGAGTTAAGTTTCTTAAGATTGAAGATAAAGATGAATCTGTGATATCTAAAAACATTGAAGAGTATGGGATAGATTTTGTTGTTCTGGCACGATATATGCAAGTACTTTCAGAATCATTATGCGAGAGAATGAGTGGGCAAATAATAAATATTCATCATTCATTTTTACCTGGCTTTAAAGGAGCCAAGCCTTACCACCAGGCCTATGAAAAGGGCGTGAAAATCATTGGCGCAACCGCACATTTTGTAACTAAAGATTTAGATGAAGGCCCAATCATTGAGCAAGATATAACCGGTGTTAATCACGCAACAACACCAGATGAATTAGTTTCCATTGGTAGAGATATTGAAAGACGAGTACTTTCTAAAGCGGTTAAATTATTTGCCGAAGATAGAATTTTTCAAGCAAAAAATAGAACAATTATTTTTAATTAATTACGCGTCCCCGGCGGGAGTTGAACCTGCGACCTACCGCTTAGGAGGCGGTTGCTCTATCCACTGAGCTACGGGGACAATATTAAATTTTTAAAAGTTTAAAGTTACCTTAATTGTAAGTTAATACATTAATAATTGATAACTAATCACTATTTGTGCGTAATTTGTCTTTAAATTAACGCTGCGATAGAATAATAATAATTCGTTTGGAGTTGAATGTCATGAAGGCCCTAGTTATAGGCGCCGGTGGAGTTGGTAGAGCGATAGCTAACATCGCATCACGCAGATCATTTATCGAATCAATGGTGATTGCCGACCGTACACTTGCAAGAGCCGAAGAGGCTGTGGCGCGCGTAAAAGATCCTCGGTTTTCTGCTGCCATGGTAAATGCTGCTGAACTTGAAGATGTTAGAGAGTTAATTCGAAAAGCAGATCCAGACGTGGTTATTAATGCAGTTGACCCTAGATTTGTTATGCCAATATTTTTAGCATGCGAGATTGAAAATACTAATTACATTGATATGGCGATGTCTTTGTCTAGAAAGCATCCCCACTATCCGTACACCGAAACTGGTGTGAAGTTAGGTGATGAACAATTTGCTCGAGATTTCAACTGGGATGAGCGAAAGATATTTGCCTTGATTGGTATGGGTGTTGAGCCAGGTATGAGTGATATCTTTGCTAAGTACGCTAGTGAGCACCTATTTAGCCGAATTGATTCCTGCACTATTTTGGATGGCTCTAATTTAAGAGTTGATGGGTATGACTTTGCACCATCATTTTCGATTTGGACCACAATTGAAGAATGTTTAAATCCACCGCTAGTTTGGGAGGATGGCCGAGGTTGGTATACCACCACCCCATTTTCAGAGCTAGAAATCTTTGACTTCCCAGAAGGTATTGGGCCAGTCGAGTGTGTAAATGTGGAGCACGAAGAGGTGGTGCTAATCCCACAAAAAATTGATGCTAAAAAAGTTAACTTTAAGTACGGCCTTGGTGCTGAATTTATTACTATTTTAAAAACAATCAATATGTTAGGAATGGATCGAAAAGAAACTGTTGAGGTTCAGGGTGTGGCTGTTTCTCCTAGAGATCTTCTAACCGCTTCTTTGCCAGATCCAGCTACATTGGGTGAACGAATGCGTGGAAAAACTTGTGCCGGTGCATTAGTTAGAGGTTTAGATAAACAAGGAAATCCAAAAGCTGTTTACATCTATAACGTGGTTGATAATGCTTGGTCAATGAAAGAGTTTGGTGATCAGGCGGTAGTTTGGCAAACTGCAATTAATCCAGTTATCGCTCTAGAGTTAATTCATAATGGAGTTTGGAAGCCACAAGGAGTTAATGGTCCAGAGTGGTTCGAATCAAAACCATTCCTTAATCTATTAGAGGAGTACGGCACCTCATGGCATATTCGAGATGAGGATATTTCAGGAATTAAGAAGTAAATGGCAACCGCATTAATAACTGGTGCCACAGCTGGCATAGGCGCTGCCTATACAAAACTACTTGCAAAAAATGGCTTTGATTTAGTACTAGTTGCGCGAAATTTACCAAGACTTAACCGGTTTGCAAAGCAATTAAAGCTTGATTACCAGATTAAGGTTGAGTTAATTAAGGCTGATTTAACCAAGCCAGCCCAATTAAGTAAGGTAGAGAAAAGATTAAAAAATAAATCAAAGCCAATAACAGTCTTAATTAATAACGCAGGATTTGGTATCAAAGATAGCTTTCTAGATTCAAGCCTAGATCGGGAGCAGGAGTTATTAGATGTCTTAGTGAGCGCACCAATGCGATTAACCCATTGCGCACTACCTTTAATGATTGAAAAAAATAATGGTGTGATCGTAAATGTAAGTAGTGTGGCAAGTTGGATTGCAGGCGGTACTTATAGTGCAGCTAAATCGTATTTAACTGTTTTTACTGAGTATCTAAATAATGAACTCAAAGGAAGTAATGTAAAGACTTCTGCCCTTTGCCCTGGCTTTACTAGAACTGAGTTTCACCAACGAGGCAAGATGAAGATGGGTGGGTTACCAAATTTTATGTGGCTAGATGCCGATAAATTAGTTGCGAAATCATGGAAAGATGCCCAAAAAAATAAACCAGTTTCAGTTCCTGGCTGGCAGTACAAAACCCTTGTATTTTTTGCCCAGTATGCGCCGAGACCATTGGTGAGAAAAGCTGGCATTAATGTTCGTAGAAAGCAGCGATAACTTAAAGACTTAAATGAGTGCGTCCCCTCAAAATCTTTAAACCCACTTACTTTTCCTACTTGAACCATTTTAAAATTCAAGGATGCCTGCTTTAGTAAAATATCAGATTCTTAAGTGGATTGGTTTTTTTCTTTTAATAACCCATCTTTTCTTAAGATTCTTATTTCCTGAGCCAAATGTTTTTATTGATTTAATACTCTTTAACTTAGTTGGATTAATCGCATCTGCAATCGCTTTTAATGCGCCAATCATCAGCGATAAGTTTTCGGCAATCTCATTTGGTAGTGCTAGCTTGATTTGGAGTATCGGCTCTTTCTTTTCAACCTGGAACTCATTTTTTAACTCCGCTATTCCAGAGTGGATTTCTGAAGTTTCATACTCATTTTTCTATCCTTTAGTTTTCTTTGCAGTTGTTAGAAGCTTTACGCAACGAGTAAAGATTAGAGCTTTAGAATTATTAGATACCACCATTATTGCCTTTGGCTTAACTGGGGTATTGACTGCTTTTCTATTAAAGCCAGCAATGATTGGTTTTGAGGGTAGTGCCTTTATGGTTTTTATCTCAATTCTTTATCCAGTTGGCGATATCGTTATATTAGCGATTGCTTTAGCGTATGCATTGCTTAATCCAATAAGTATTAAGTCGCTCTTACTATGCGCTGGCTTACTATCATTTTCTCTTTCTGATTTATTTTTTATTTGGTCATCACTAAATGCCACCTACACATTTGGCTCAATTACTGATGATGGTTGGATCGCAGGGTTACTACTAATTTCATTATCCTTTTCCTTTGAATCAGGGCAAAGTAAATTCTCTGACAAAATATCTTCTTACTCGGCTACTATCTCACTAATTGCAAGCACCTGTTTATTAGGAATTGCTGCGCTAAAGCCAGGGTACTTCCCTAGCTTTATTTTATTGCCCGGTTTTATAACTATCGCTTTGGCCTTTATTCGAATGAGTTACGCACTATCTGAGGCAAACACAGCCGGAACTGAGCGAGCGCTAGCTCGAACCGATGAGTTAACCGGTCTTTCAAATCGAAGAAATTTCTTATCTGAGGCAGCTAAGTTAAGGGGAGGATTTATCTTTTTACTTGATCTAAATGGCTTTAAGAAAATTAATGACTTACTAGGTCATGAGGTAGGAGATCAATTACTTAAACAGGTGGCACTTAGATTTGCCAGGGCCTTACCGGCGAATGCGTTGATTGCCAGATTAGGTGGGGATGAGTTTGGGGTGATTGCACCCATTGAGCAAGCAGAGGCAGCTGAGTTAGCGCTAGCGCTGCGGGCGACCTTAAGTTATCCGATCACATTAGTTGATCGATCGGAGCGAGTTGATCGATCGGAGCGAGTGGATGTGAGTATTGGTTACGCCCGGCTTGAGCCAGCCTTTGAGCTCTCCCAAGCAATGCGCCAAGCAGATTTGGCGATGTATGAAGCCAAACGAAGTGGTAGTGGAAGTTTGCTCTGGCAAGGTCAAGATTAGTTGATTTTTTAAGTTAATCTTCACTTGCTAAATCTGTTAGCAAAGAAAATGGGGGTCCTAATTGGCAGCACGCTTTG
>Ga0194120_10002450_pt1 | contig 31846 bp, 36 predicted proteins | sample TA2MahCa65mmetaG_FD_148642 | JGI IMG/M metagenome (GOLD analysis project Ga0194120, IMG submission 148642) | Freshwater microbial communities from Lake Tanganyika, Tanzania - TA2015019 Mahale Deep Cast 65m | ecosystem: Environmental > Aquatic > Freshwater > Lake | place: Tanzania: Lake... | reverse complement strand
GCCTGATCCGCGCCCATTCCTTGTCGTTCAGCCAGTAAAGATGCGCCATCCCAGCCTCCGTTCTCCTCGGAGGCTTGAATCACATCTTCGTAGCGTTGAGAATCCCCTAATTGAGTACAGACCCTAGAGTGGAAGGAACGATGGATTCGGAACGAACGATTTTTCACATCTGCCGGCGCGCCGAATGGGACGCGGCGGTCGGATCGGGTTTTTACGGCGGCTCGTCCCAGGACGCGACCGACGGCTTCATCCACTTCTCGACCGCGGCGCAGGTGGTGGCGAGCGCGGCCAAGCATCGCGCCGGACAAGCGGGGCTGGTGCTGATCGAAGCGGCGGTCGCGCCGCTCGGCGCCGCGCTCAAGTGGGAACCGTCGCGCGGGGGCGCGTTGTTTCCGCATCTCTACGGGTCGATGCCGGTTGCGGCGGCGGTGCGCGTGCTCGACCTTCCCCTCGGACCCGACGGACGCCACGTGTTTCCGCCCGACTTGGCGAGCGGCGGGCTTGCGCGCGCCGAGCGCCATAAGACGGAACGGGGATCGCGATGAACCTCTACCGTCTGCTGCGCCCCGCGCTGTTCGCCCTCGATCCCGAAACTGCTCATCGCGTCGCGGTGCTTGCTCTCAAGGCGGGCCTCGGCGAAGCGTACGCCAGGAAGGACGATCCGATCCTGGCGACGCGGGTCTGGAACCGCGACTTCCCGAACCCGGTCGGGCTCGCCGCCGGGTTCGACAAGAACGGCGAGGCGCCGGACGCGATCCTGGGATTGGGTTTCGGCTTCGCCGAAGCGGGCACGGTGACGCCGAAGCCGCAAGCGGGCAACCCGCGCCCGCGACTGTTCCGCCTTGTCGAAGACGAGGCGCTGATCAACCGCATGGGCTTCAACAACGATGGCGTCGAGGCGATGGCGGCGCGGCTTTCCCGGCGCGCGCGGCATGGAGTGGTCGGGGTCAACATCGGTCGTAATAAGGATAGCGTCGACGACGTTGCCGATTTTGTCGGGTGCGCGACGCGGCTGGCGCCGTTCGCCGACTATTTGGTGGTCAACGTGTCCTCGCCCAACACGCCGGGCCTGCGTGCGTTGCAGGAGCGCGAGCCGCTCGCGCGTCTTCTCGAAGCGGTCAGGGGCGCGTGCGATAAGGCGACGACGGCGGGCGCGCGCCCGCCGCTGATGGTCAAGATCGCGCCCGATCTCGTGGACGACGATCTTCGCGATATCGCCGAAGTCGCCCGCGCGCTGCCGGTGGACGGTCTCATCGCCACCAACACCACCATCGCGCGCCCCGGTAGGGGCGCAACATTTAATGCGCGCGAGGATTCGCTCGCGCGCCCGCCGGAATTGCGAAGCGCGCGGCGCGCCGAAACGGGCGGGCTTTCCGGCAAGCCGCTGTTTGAGGATTCGACCCGCGTTCTCGCGAAACTCTATACGTTGACCGGCGGCGCGATCCCGTTGATCGGCGTCGGCGGGATCGCCAGCGGTCGGGACGCGTATGCCAAGATCCGCGCCGGCGCGAGCCTGGTGCAACTCTACACCGCGCTGGTGTACGAGGGCCCCGGTCTGGTCGGCCGGATCAAGCGCGAGCTCGCGGACTGCTTGCGCCGCGACGGGTTCGCCTCGGTCGCGGCGGCCGTCGGTGCCGATCACCGCTGAGCGATGCGGGCGAGGTATTTTTCGGCGGCGCGATAGAGCAGCGGAGCGCAGGCGACCAGGAACACCATGCGCACGATGTGATGGACCGACACGAACGCGGTGTCGATGCCGAGCGCGAGGCTGACCAGGATCATCTCGGCGAGTCCGCCGGGCGCGAACGCCAGGATCAGGCCGGTGAACGGTAGGCCGGTCAGGCGCTCGAGCGCGAGCGCGGCGCCGATCGCGAGCGCGAGCATCAGGGCGGTAATGCCGGCGCCGATCGCCATGACGCCGAGGACCTTGCGCGCGGCGAAGCCGACGAAGCGCGCGCCGACGCCAGCTCCGAGCACGATCTGGGCGATATTGACGGCCTCGGCCGGCGGGCTCGCCGCCGTCAGGCCCGAGAGATGTGCGGCGGCGGACAGGACCATCGGCCCGAGCAATGGCGCGGCGGGAAGGCGCAGACGGCGCCCGCCAGCGTAGCCGACCACCGCGCAGACGACGAGGATGACGGCGTCCGGAACGCGGAGGGCGGCCGCCGCGCCGAGGCCGCTCGGCGTGTCCGGGGCGTAGCCGTGGAACAGGCGGAACCAGAACGGAATCGCGATCACGGTCACCAGGATACGCACGCTGTGGATCAACGACATGCGCCGCTCGTCGCCGCCCGATTGTTCGCCCAGAAACACCATTTCGCTGAATCCGCCGGGAACGCCCGCGTAGAACGCCGACGGCGCGTTGAAGCCCGGCGCCCGCGCGAGCAGCGGAGCGGCAAGCGCGATGATCGCGATCGTGTAGAGAAGAAGAACGACGAGGCTCGGCGTCCAACGCGCGACGCCCGCCACCACCTCGGGCGTGAAGGCGCTGCCGAGCATGGTGCCGACCACCGCGATCATCAGCGAGCGCAACACCGGCGGCATGGCGAGCGGTACGCCGGCGAGCGCAACGACGGTGGTGGCGCACATGGCGCCCATCATCCACGGCAGCGGCATCCTGAGCGCGGCGAACAGCCAGCCGCCCGCCGCGCCGATCATGAGCGCGAACGCAAGCCCCTTGAGACGGATCACGGTTGGAACTGCTCCCGGATGATCCGTTCCTCGAGTCCGTGTTCGGGGTCGAACAGCAGGGTCGCGGACAGCGACTGATCCTCGCGCACCGCGACCCGGGCGACATGGCGGATTTCGGTGAAGTCGGCGGTGGCGCTGACGCGCCGCTCGGCGGCGTCCAGCACTTCGATCAGGATCGAGGCCGTGCGCGGCAGCAGCGCGCCGCGCCAGCGCCGCGGGCGGAACGGGCTGATCGGCGTGAGCGCGAGCAGTCCCGCGCCGATCGGGATCACCGGGCCGTGCGCCGAGAGATTGTAGGCCGAGCTGCCGGCCGGGGTCGCGACCAGCACGCCGTCGCAGATCATTTCCGGCATCCGCACCACGCCGTCGACGCTGATGCGAAGCTTCGCCGCCTGGCGCCGCTCGCGCAGCAGCGAGACCTCGTTGATGGCGATGCCGTCGTGGGTTTTGCCGTCGAGGTCGAACGCGCTCATGCGCAGCGGATGGAGCACGGCGGGAACCGCCCTGGCGATCCGGTCGGGCAAGCCGTTCTCGTCGAACGCGTTCATCAGGAAACCGACCGAGCCCCGGTTCATGCCGTAGATGCGCTTGGCGCCGCCCATGAACCGGTGCAGCGTACGCAGCATCAAGCCGTCGCCGCCGAGGGCGACGATGACATCGGCCTTGTCGGGAGCGGCATCGCCGTAGCGCGCCGCGAGGCGCTTGCGGGCGGCCTCGGCCTCGGGGTTGGGCGCGGCGACGAAGGCGAGCGATGGGGCGGACGATGGAGCGGACATAGAGCACGCGGGTGCGGCGAAACGGCAAGGATCCAAGCCCGGCAGTATACCCGCTATGCCCGGTCAAGCCAGGGGCCGCGCGCGCCGTCAGTGCGCGGTGACGTGGCCGAATAAGCCCCACTCGATCAGACGTTCGGTCAGCGTCTCCAGAAATCTTTTGTCCTTGGCGATGACACGGGCTTGGAGCGGAAGGCCGGCAAGTTTCGGCGCGTCGGCCGCAAGCGAGGTGAGAAGTCCAAACGGAAATTTCCGGGTCGTACCGATGGCGGCGAGCGCGCGCGCAAGTTCGACACCGCTCATGTCCGGGAGTACGAGGCTTGCCAACACCGCATCGGGACGAGTGGAAAGCGCAAGCCCGATGGCGGCAACGCCGTTATCGGCGCAGGTGACGTCGAAGCCGCATGAGGCCAGCTCTTGGCGGACGATCCGCCGCTGCACATCCTTGGGCATGGCGAGCAGGATGTGAACCTCCCGGGCGGGGGTCGTGGCGGTGAAGCCGTGCCGCAAGCGCGGCAGGGAGCGGAGCAGGGCCGGATATTCCTCCTCCGGCGGATTGGTCCCCCGTTCGGCGATGGAGCGGATTGCGTCGAGAAACACCTGAAGGTCGCGCACATGCTTGGCCGGGGTTTCGAGCCCTTCGAGATAGTCCTCGAATTTGTGAGCGATCAGGGAAATGGCCGGAAAGCCGAACGTGGCGCCGCTTCCTTTGACGTTGTGGACCCGGCGCTGCAATTCGACCATGTCCTGATGCCAGTCGTCGTCGGGCTTCGACAAGCGTCCGACGATGGCATCGCATTCATCCATCGCGTCGCGACAACTGTCGCGGAACTCGGCGCTCAGGCGTTCCAATATGGCGCGAACTTTATCTTGCGGTGCAGCGGGCGCGGGCATTGATTTTTAAGTAGAAATCGGAGGGGGTGCTTTCAAGATACAAAGCGGGGAAAGGATTGTCTTTAAAAATAGACGGTTAGCCGCCGCACGGGGCGAAGGCCGATCCGGGCCGGGGTCCGTATACCCCGCGCGCCCCACCTGTTCTAGAGTGATGCCGAACGTTCGAAACGACAGCCAAGGACAACGAAGGAGAAACCCGTGACCAACGGCTCCGGAACACCGACGCGCGTGATCCCCGCGTTCGGTCGGATTTACGATCCCCTGATTCCTTACGTCTATCCCCTCGTCCGCGTCGTGACCGGCGCGATGCTGATCCCGCACGGTTGGGCGAAGCTGATCAGCGGCAGCCCGGCCGGGCTTGCCCAAAGCCTCGCCAAGATGGGGATGGAGCCGGCCTACGCGCTCGCGGTTTATGTCGGGACGCTCGAACTGGTCGGCGGCGCGATGCTGGTTGCCGGCCTTTTCACCCGCGTCGTCGCCGCACAGGTGATCGGCTTCATGGCGGTCGCCGCGTTCAAGGTCCACTGGGGCGCCGGATTTTTCTGGAACAAGGGCGGCTACGAATATCCCTTGTTCTGGGGGCTAATGGCGCTCGCGATCCTGATCCAGGGGGGCGGGCGCTTGTCGCTCGACGCGCGCATCGGCAAGGAGATTTGAGCGGCGTACGCGGCAGCCGAGATTACGGCTTGCCTTCGCGCTACCGCGCGCTCGCCGCATGTCGCCGGCCGGCGAGATAGACGACCCCGTTCGGCCCGGTCCACTCGCTGTGCGTGCGCTTGGCGTCGAGGGCGAATATATCGCCCGGACGATACGTGCGCGCCGCGCCGTTCACCACGATGGTAAACTCGCCCTCGAGAATCAGGGCCCGCACATCGTAGGGATGCGAGTGTTCGCCGGGTTTGTGGCCGGGGGCAAGACGCGCGTCGACGATCTCGTTATAACCGTCGCGTTTCAGGTCCGCTTCGAATGCGGCTCGGTCCATAGAGTGCGTTCCGAAGTGCCTACCATGTCAGCCGCCGGTGACGCTCATGTGCCGCTGCACGGCGGGCGCCGCGCGTTCGATGACGAAGTCGTGACCCTTGGGTTTGCGCCGGATCGCGGCGTCGATCGCGGCGTCGAGCAAGTCGTCGCTTTCGGAAGCGCGCAGCGGCGCGCGCAAGTCGGCCGCGTCGTCCTGGCCCAGGCACATGAAGAGCGTGCCGGTGCAGGTCACGCGCACCCGGTTGCAGCTTTCGCAGAAATTGTGGCTCAAGGGCGTGATGAAGCCGAGCTTGCGCCCTGTTTCCTTGATCCGCACGTAACGCGCCGGTCCGCCGGTGCGGTAATCGATGTCTTCAAGCGTCCAGCGCGACGCCAGGATTTTGCGTACCTCGGTCAGCGACAGATAACGGTCGACGCGATGGTGGTCGACTTCGCCCATCGGCATGGTTTCGATCATGGTCAGATCGAAGCCCTCGCGCCCGCACCAGTCGAGCATCTTGTCGAATTCGTCGTCGTTGACGCCCTTGAGCGCGACCGTATTGATCTTGATGGCGAGGCCGGCCGCCTTGGCGACGGCGAGTCCTTCGAGCACGGTCGGCAGATGGCCGCCGCGGGTGACGGCCTCGAATTTGACGGGATCGAGGGTATCAACCGAAACGTTGACGCGCTTGACGCCCGCGGCGGCGAGTTCGCCGGCGTATTTCCCGAGCTGGCTGCCGTTGGTGGTCAGGGTCAATTCGTCCAACGCGCCGGAGCGCAGATGGCGCGAGAGATTCCGCACCAGGCTCATTACGTTACGCCGGACCAACGGCTCGCCGCCGGTGAGCCGGATCTTGCGCACGCCCTTGCGCACGAACGCCGAGCAGAGGCGGTCCAATTCCTCGAGCGTCAACAGGTCCGACTTGGGCAAGAACGTCATGTCCTCGGCCATGCAATAGACGCAGCGGAAATCGCAACGGTCGGTGACCGAAACGCGGATGTAGGAGATGGAACGGCCGAAGGGGTCGATCATGATCGGAAAACGCACGGTCCTGGTTCGGGCCCAGATGGATTAGTTTATAGATTAGTTTATCTAATCCTTCTTTTCGACCCTTCGGCAAGCGTGGGTTTGGGGCCGGTTTATCCCTTTTTGACGGGCTTGGGGCCGGGTTCGACGGACGGCGATATGCCCTTCGCCTTCATGTCGGTCTGGGCCATGCGACGCAGCTCCTCGCGTTCCTTCAGGTAATCCTCGGTGGTGCGGACCATCGGGCGCGGCGCGCCGGCGAGCGGGTGCGTGTCTTCTTCGGCCATGGCCACCACCCGGCAGTTGTCGCACATCTTGAGGCGCTCCAGGGCTCCTTCGCCCGCGAACATGGGGTGTGCCTTCAGTTTTTCGGCGATGCGCTCGATCGACGAGCGAGCGCCGAACGGCTTGCCGCAACGGATGCACTGGAACGGCTCTTCTTCCTTGATGACCTGATGCGTTCGCGCCGCCGGCAGGAACGAGAGGCGCGGCTCGAGCGTGATGACTTTTTCCGGGCACGTGTTGCGGCACAAGCCGCACTGAACGCAGTTCGCCTCGAGGAACGAGAGCTGCGGCTTTTCGGTCGGATTGTCCTTCAGCGCGTTGGCGGGGCAGGCGCCGACGCAGGAAAGGCAGAGCGTGCAGCCGGCGACATCAACCTTGATTGCGCCGAATGGCGACCCTTCGGGCAAGGGCAGGACGTCGACCGGCTTCGGTGCGTGCGCATGCAGGTACGCGAGCGCCGACGCCAACGCCTGGCGCTTGCGGCCCATGATTTTGGCTTCGGTCGGCTCGGCGTCCTTGGTCGGCACCAATCCGCCGAGAACTCGCGCCAATTCTTCCGGATCCCGGGTTTCGACGATCACGATCCGGCCCACGCCGTAGCCGAGTCCGGCCATGACCGTATCGGCCAAGCCGGCTTCGCGGGCGAAGGGTTCGGTGTTCTTGTCGCGATCGGGCGCGAGCAGGACGACGATCCGTTCGGCACCGTAGGCGAAAGCGGCGAACATGAAATCGATGCCGATTTGCGTCGGCTGGTTGAGCGCGAACGGCAACACCCGCGCCGGCAGGCCGTCGCCGAACCGCGCGAGGGCGTCGATGATCTCGCCGCCTTTTTCGAGCGCGTGCACCAGCAATACCGGGTGTTCGCCGCCGGCCTTGGCGTAGGTGCCGAGGAGGACGCGGAGCCGATCGAACACGCCGTCGCCGCTGGGAAGCTGATAGGCGGCCGCGCCGGTCGGGCAGACGGCGGCGCACAGCCCGCAGCCGGCGCAGGCGTAAGGATCGTAGGCGATGCCGTCGCCCTCGGGCGCGGTCGCGCCGGTCGGGCAAACGTCGAGACAGCGGCGGCAGCCGATCTTTTGCGAGCGCGCATGGGCGCAAATCGCGGCGTCGTAGGCGATGTAGCGGGGCTTTTCGAACGTGCCGACCATGTCGGCGAGCCTGAGCAGCGCGTCCGCCACCTGGACCGGGTTGCCGGGATCGGGGCGGAAGTACCCGTCGCGCTTCTCGCCGCCGGGAAAGAGCGGCGCCTCGCCGCGCAGATCGAGGATCAGGTCGCATTCGGAAACGCCGGTGCCGCCGGCGTCGGCGAATTCGAGCGCGGCGCGCGCCGACGGTCTGGCGGGCGCGAAGTTTTCGACCTCGATCTTGAAATCGCCGAGGCGTCCCCGGGCGCTCTTGATCCTGCCGCGAAAGACCGGCACGTCCATCAGCGCGGGCGCGGGGATATCGTCGATGCGCCCGGTCAGCACGACGGTCGGGCTGAGCCGGCCGGCGAGCTTCTTCGCCGCCTGGATTGCGCCGTCGTCGCGCCCGAGGACGAGAAGGACCCCGGCGGATTCCATCGTGACGGCGGTCGCGGGAACGAGATCGAGCGCGGCCTCGGCGAGCAGGGCGGCGATCTTCGGCGTCGCCTGCGCGCCTTCGGCCGACCAGCCGGCCCGCTCGCGCACGTTGACGAAGCTGACCGGGCTCGCGCGTTCGATGCCCGCGCGGGTTTCCAGGAACAGCGGCGCTTCCTGGGTGCAGGCGATCAGCACCGGCGATTTGCCCTTGAGCGCGGATTCGGCGTTGGCAAGCTGGGCGCGGCAGAGCTGGGTGTTCGGCGCGCACGCACCACCTTGCAGCGCGCGCTCGAGCGCGCGCGCGTCCAGGCTCATGGTCCCTTCGCAATCGCAAACCAGGACTTTCTTGCCGTTGACGTCCATGGACTTTTAACCCTCTCCCCCGGCGATCGGCCGATAAACCACGATTTCCACGTGGATTTAACGCGATTTCGCGAGAGCTTGAGCAGTCCGACGGGGCGGTGGCAAGGGCAAAAAGAACCCGGCCCGGTCACCCTCGCGGGGACGTTTGGACGACCCCTGAAAATTCGTGGCGACGATATCTATATATGCGAAGCGCGCGAGTGTCCGCGAACGCACGCGGCGTCAAGGGAGATATCGACGGCGGCAATTCGGCTGGCCATCGTCGTGGCCGCTCGGAAAGGGTCGAGGAACCGCGGATGACTTGCTCCGCGCCGGATTTTACAATACTTGCTTCGGAGCCATTGGCCGGGAACCGCGTTGGGATCGTCGCCCGTGTCGAAACGAGCGAAACGACAAACTTCGGGTATCCGCGCGGCGGCGGGAATTTCCCCTCGCCGCGGCGAGGACGCGTTGGCCGCGCGTATCGTCAATGCGACGCTTGAGGCCGCCGACCGGGTCGGCTGGGATAATGTTTATCTCGCCGATATAGCGCGCGATCTCCGCGTGCCGGTGATCGAGGTGCGGCGCCGTTTCCGCGACCTCGACGCGGTGGCCGACGCGCATTTTGGGCGTGCGTTCGAGGCGATGCTGGCCGCAAGCCCGCGCGCCGGCGAGTCCCTTGGGCGTTCGCGCCCGGCGCCGGAGCGGATCGAAGCGTTGCTCGGCGCCTGGTTCGAATACCTGCGACCGCACGCCAAGACCAGCGCCGCGATGATCGCGGCGAAGCTCTACCCGTTTCATCCGCACCATTGGGTGCCGCTGATCTTTTCGCTCTCGCGGCTGATCCAATGGCTGCGCGACGCCGCCTTCCTGCGCGCGCGGTTGCCCCGCCGCCAGGGCGAGGAAATCGTCTTGAGCGCGCTGTTCGTGCTGGCGCTCGTCGCCTGGCGCGGCGACGGCGCGGCGGGCGAGCGCCGCGCCCGCGCCCTCGTCCGTCGCGCGCTTCAGACGCTTTCGATGATCTTGTGATATTCCTTCTCGCCGAACGCGCGGAGCGTGGTGGTGCGCACGAAGCCCGCCGAGCCGACGGTGAGCGCGAAGCGGGCGCAGGCCTCGTCGTTGGGCAGTTCGACGATCACGACCAGGTCGGGTCCGCCCATCACCAGATAAAAATCCTTCATCCGGCCGCCCAGCTTCTGAAGCAGTTTGCGCACGCCGGCGCGCCGCTTGGGCGATTGCTTGATCGCGGCGAGGCCCTTGTCGGTGTAATTGCCGAGAACGATGTAGGTATTCATGGCCGTTGACCTTCCCTGGGTTCGGTGGAGCAACCCCTCCGCCGCCCATTCTAGCCGATCCGGGGCGCCCCGTCGCCCCGCGCGCCTTCGCTCCGTTCGCGCCCCATGTCCCACCACAGCAATTCCCCGCGCAGGAAGGCCCCGGCCAATTCGTTCTCCGGCTTGGCGAAAAAGGCGTCGGCCGGCGATTTTTCCAGCAGCCGGCCGCGGTGCATGAACAGCACCTCGTCCGCCATGCGCCGCGCCTGGCCGAGATCGTGGGTGGTCATGATAATGCGCGTGCCGGCGGCGTGGATGGCGCCGATCAGTTCCTCGATCGAATGGGTGGCGGCGGGATCGAGGCTGGCGGTCGGCTCGTCGAGGAACAGCACCTCCGGGTTGAGCGCCCAGACGCGGGCGAGCGCGAGCCGTTGCTGCTCGCCGCCCGACAGCACCCGCGCCGGGCTTTCGGCCAAGTGGCTGAGCCCGGTCCACTCGAGCGCGTCGCGCACCACCACGCGGCGTTCGGCCTTGGGGAAGCCGCGCAGGGCGAGCGCGTAATCGACGTTGGCCGCGACCGAGCGGCGCAGCATCACCGGGCGCTGGAACACCATCGCCTGGTGCAGCCGGGGGTCGCGGCCTTCGGCGCCGTGCCAGACGACGGCGCCTTCGCTCGGCCGCACCAGGCCGTGGCAGAGGCGGAGCAACAGGCTTTTCCCGGCGCCGTTCGGCCCGATGATGACGGTGCACAAGTCGCGCTCGAACGCGCAGCCGACGTTCTTGATCAGGCGCTTGCCGTCGATGGCGAAGGAGACGCCTTGAAGCGCGAGCGGCAGGATCGAACGGGACGCGGGCGCGCTCATCCGTGCCTCCGCGCCGCGACTTCGCGGACCAGATAGGCGGCGGCGTTGATCGCGGTCGAGAGCAGGATCAGGACGAGGCCGAGGCCGAGCGCCAGCGCGAGATCGCCCTTGGAAACCTCGAGCGCGATCGCCGTGGTCATCACCCGGGTGACATGGTCGATGTTGCCGCCGACGATCATGACCGCGCCGACCTCGGCGCTGGCGCGCCCGAACCCGGCCAGCACCGCGGTCACCAGCGCGAAGCGCCCGTCCCAGAGCAGGGTCGCGACCGCGCGCGCGGGGCCCGCGCCGAGCGAGCGGAGCTGTTCGTCGTATTCCCGCCACAGATCCTCGATGGTCTGGCGCGTCAACGCGGCGACGATCGGCAGCACGAGAATGGTCTGGGCGACGATCATCGCCGCCGGGGTGAACAGCAGGCCGAACACGCCGAGCGGTCCCGCCCGCGACAGCAGCAGATAGACGATCAGGCCCACCACCACCGGCGGCAGGCCCATGAAGGCGTTGACCAGCACCACCAGACCGTGCCGGCCGGGAAAGCGGAACAGGGCGAGCGCGGCGCCGAGCGGCATGCCGATCAGGGAAGCGAGCGCGACCGAGGTCAGGCTGACTTGCAAGGAGAGCAGGACGATTTCGACCAGGTTGGCGTCGAAACCGATCAGCAGGCGCAACGCGGCGTCGAACGCGGAACCGATGTCGTTCAAGATGAAACTCCCGATCGGTTCGGACTAAACCATGCGCGGCGTCGGGTCTCGATAGGACATTTCGCGCATATCGCCGACCGTCGTTTCGGGCCCTTCGCCTCGGGAAAGCGCGCGGATTTCCGCCCCGCCCTTGCCCTCGGGGCGGGGCCAACCCATAGTCAAATCCGAAGCGGAAGAATCCATGGCCACGCCCCCATGACCACGCCCAGGCCCGATCTTCTCGTCCGGCCCGATCCGTCCGACCCGCGCCTCACGCGCAAGGTGGTCGGCGTGGACGAGCGCGGACGGCGGCTCGAAACCTCGGTCACGGTCGAGCGTCCGCTGACGCTCTATCTCAACGGCCAGGAAATCGTCACCATGATGACGATCGGCGATTACCCGGAATACCTGGCGCTCGGCTACCTCCTCAACCAGAACATGCTGCTGCCCGAGGACACGGTGCGCGCGGTCGATTTCGACGAGGACATCGGCGCCATCGTCGTGCGCACCGACCGGCGCACCGATTACGAGGAAAAACTCAAGAAGAAGACCATGACCTCGGGCTGCGCCCAGGGCACCGTGTTCGGCGACGTGATGGAGAAGTTCGAAAAGACGGCGCTGCCCCGGGAGGCGCGGTTCCGCACCTCGTGGCTCTACGACCTGCTCAAGACCCTCAACACCACGCCGAGCCTTTATTTGGAGGCCGGCGCGATCCACGGCTGCGCGCTGGCGCACGAAAACCGCGTGCTTATTTACATGGAGGACGTCGGGCGCCACAACGCCGTCGACAAGATCGCGGGCTACATGTATCGCCACGGCCTTTCCGGCGCCGACAAGATTTTCTACACCACCGGCCGCCTCACCAGCGAAATGGTGATCAAGACCGTGCAGATGGGCATTCCGATCCTGATTTCGCGCTCGGGCTTCACCGCCTGGGGCGTCGATCTCGCGCGCCAGGTGGGCCTGACCCTGATCGGCCGCGCGAAAGGAAAACGTTTCATCGCGCTCGCGGGCGAAGACCGGATCGTGTTCGACGCCGACGCCGATCAGGCCGAAGACGAGCCGGCGGGAGCCGGCCGCAAGGCCGGGCGGCCATGACCGGAGGAGCGGTGCCGGTCGGCATGCTGCTCGCGGGCGGCCGCTCCGAGCGCATGGGCGGCGGCGACAAGACGCTGCGGCCGCTGGGCGGGCGGCCGATGCTGGCGCGCGTCATCGAACGCGCCCGGCCGCAGGTCGGCGAGTTGATCATCAACGCCAACGGCGATCCGGCGCGTTTCGCCGCGTTTGGTTTGCCGGTGGTCGCCGACGTGATCGAGGGATTCGCCGGGCCGCTCGCCGGCATCCTGACCGCGCTCGAATGGACCGGGCGGCGCTATCCCGGCGCCGAGTGGGTCGCGTCGTTCGCGACCGACGCGCCGTTCTTTCCCGAAGACCTGGTTGCGCGGCTCCGGGCGGCTGTCGCGCGCGAAGACGCCGACCTCGCCTACGCGCGCACGCCCGATGGCGCGCACCCCGTGTTCGGATTGTGGCGGATCGATCTTCGTCACGGCTTGCACCGCGCGCTGACCGAAGAAAACACCCGCAAGGTCGATGTCTGGACCGCGCGTTACCGGGTGGCGCACGTCGATTATTCGACAACGCCGTTCAATCCCTTCTTCAACGTCAACCGACCCGAAGACTTAGCCTATGCCGAGGGGCTGCTGGCGAAAAACGTCGTCGGCTGAACCGACCAGCGGGACTCCGCCGTTATTTTTTTTCCCGTGCGCGCTTTGGCCGTGCCGACCGTTGGTGGCCGTGAAAGGGATCGTCGTGGCCGAGATGGGCGTGATGGCCCCGGCCATGGGCGTCGTCGTGGTCATGGGCGTGCGGATGGCCACCGGCGTTTCCGGGTTCGACATCGGTCGGCCAACGGGCATCGAGCTTGCATAGGCCGGCGACTTGGGGCGCCTCGTCGAGCAGCCACAACCGATTGAGCAATCGCTCCGCTTTCCGCCCGTCGAGGATGGGAAGCGCGCATTGAAAAAACTTATGGAACAGTTCGATTTCGCTGAGCGGTTTTTGCGGTGTGCCCTTGGCCACATCCATTTTCATTTCGATGATTCGTCCGCTTTTCAAGGTCACACCGACGATCGTTCGCGCCCGTTCGTGGCCGAGCGCATCGAGATCAGGATGTGCGCGGCAATGAATACGACGCATCAAGTCGAGTAACGGCTTTTGCCGGGGTATCCGGTCAAAATCGTCCGGAGTCAGGATTCCCCGGCAGGCGGCAAGTGCGACCACGAAGGGCAGGTTGCGGCGAAGTTCGGAAACATTGGTCGGTATCTTTAGCGACAGTGTTTCCGCCATGATGTTCGTGATTCCAATTTCGATCCGTTTGATCTCCCCGGCGCACATATCGTGCAGATTGACGATGGCGAGAATAAGGTCGAGAGCGGGGTGGGTAAGAGGATGGGAAGAGTAAACCCTAATGGCAAAGCCGGGTTGGAGGATCATGTACGGGTTGCCGAAGTTTTTTACTAACGCCAGTGGCTTCACGGCATCCGATGCCAATGGCAGATCGGGCACCGCGACGGTCAGACCTTCGGCGACGAACAGGGCCGCCTCGACGGCGGCACGGACCGAGTGCGCTTCGCGTAGCGCGGTGGTCGATGGCGCCTCGGTGGTGGGGCGGTCGCGCGCCGTCGTGGCCGCCCACAGCGAAAGCGCCGCGCGAGCCGCCTTAGGCTTGAGTTTGAGCAGTTTGGTGGCGGCGATCACGGCGCCGATGCCGGCGAAGGTCGCGGTTGGCGCGCATCCGGCGCGCAACGATTTAGGCTCCGCCGTGTCGGCGATGCGGGTGGCCGCTTCGACTCCGGCAAGATACGCGACGAGAAGAGCTTCGCCGGAAACGTTACGCGACTGGCCGATGGCGAGCGCTGCCGCCAGAACCGGCACCGTTGGATGGGCGAGAAGGCCGTAAATCGAGGTTTCGGTCGTCTGGACGTCGTCGTAATCGAGGACGCGGCCGCTGAACGCGTTGGCGAATGCGGCTGTTGGCGCGCTTACCGTGTGTCCGGTTCCGACGATGTCCGCGCCGGATCCATGTTCATTGGCGGCGAGACCGCGAACGAGGGCACGGGTCGTGGGCGCGCTGGCGCCGGCCAGCATGACGCCGATGCCGTCGATGATATGGAGCTTGGCCATTGCCCGCACGCGCTCCGGGATGCGATCGAAACGCTCACGCGACGCGAACGACACGAGCGCGTCGAAAATGTCCCGCTGTGGCGGTTGCCGGGTCGTTTTTTTCGTCATGTTTTTCGTCATGGGTTGGATCATTGATTCGCCAATCTGACCGTAGGTATCCGCTCGGCCGGATGGTTTAATGCCGCCCGAATGGGTGGTTCGACGAAGGGGCCAACGATCAGCGTGGATATGTGTAAAAGTCTGTCTGCAAGCGCGCCTCTGTGCACCGAATGAACAAAAAAGGAAATAGCAATAAGGCGTTGTCTGGTCGTCGGCCAATCCGATGGAAGGCGTCCATCGGTCGCGTAAGTGTTTGCGGCCATCGCTTCATGCTAGCCCCCGTTGACAACATGAGACGGATTACTATAATTACTTTCAATTATAATGCTAAGTTATATTGCAATAATAGATTCAACGTTCACTTTGACAACTATGCGCATGAGGATCAATAGCAGAGATTAATTTTAGACTCTTTAAAATTAACTTGAGCAATTTTTAGTCCATGGAGTCGGCTTTCGGGAGGCAAAATGGCGGAAGCGATATTTAACGGGAAGTTCCAGAAGCCGACCGAAGCGTTCGCGGTTCAGCACCTCGATCCGACCGAGCTCAATCGGCTGACGTCCGACGTGTTCCTCTGGTTTGCGGTGGCCGTCGTCGCCGGCCTCGCGGTTCATTTTGTTCTGCAATCCTTGCCGGACCTTTTACGGAGGGAAAAATCCCAATGAAGGACGTGCAACTCAAGCGCCGCGACGCGGCGCAGATCGCTTATCATTGGGTAAACGCCGCCGCCATCGTGTCGCTTACCCTAACGGGCTTGGCCATTTCTTTCGGTTATCCCGGCACGGCCGACCTGTTCCTGTGGCATCTTTGGGCGGCGTGGGTGTTTCTCGCCGCGCTGGTATTTCACATTTGGTACACGACGATCCGGTTCAAGCATTTTCATCGCATGTGGGCCACGCTTCAGGACCTGCGGGACGGGCTGAAGCGGGTTCCCGGTTTCGGCAGAATGGGCTCCGGGCCGGCGCCCAAGCACGGTTTCTACAAGGTCGAACAGATCGCCCTCCATTGGGCGCTCGCAGGCGTGCTCCTGATCATCGTGATCACTGGGTTCATCTTGTGGAAGCCGGGCCGGGACTTCGTCGCCCCCTTCTGGATGCCATGGGGATGGGACGCGGTGTTCTTCGCCCGCGTGGTTCATCAGGTGTTCACCTTTATTTTGATCGCGTTTGTCCTCGCGCACATTTATTTCGCCGTGCTGGTGCCGAAGGAATGGCCGCGGTTGAAATCCATATTTACCGGGAAGGTGTCTTTTTCCTGGTACGCGAAAGAGCATCGCGTGTCGCCGCAGCTTGAAGCGCAAGCGAAAGCGCATCAGGGATCTCCGCCGTCGGGCGTCGCCATGGCGGGCATGAGGCCGGTCGAGAAAGGCTAAGCGTCGGTCAACCAAGATTTTGGAGGAGCAACATCCGTGCGCGAAAACCAAGTTCTACATCAAGCCGTGCTGGAAGACGCCGTTGTGCTGGAGCATGACGACGAGGCCCCCAGTCGCCGTGGTTTTCTTCAGGGATTGACGGGGGTCGGCCTCGCCGGTGTCGGCGCGGCGATTCTCGGCAGCATGTCGGCGGTATCGACTTTCGTCACGTCGCGCCCGGCGATGGCGGCGCCGAGGGGTTATTTGGCCCTCGATCCGGAACTGTGCACCGGCTGTCGCACCTGCATGGTGGTGTGCTCCACCTACAACAACAACGGCGAGGCAAGCATGGAGTTAGCGCGCCTCACGGTGCCGCGCAATCCTTTCCACTCGACTTGGGAGCAAATGAAACCGATCAACTACGAGCCCCGGCCGTGCCTGCAGTGCGCCGACGCGCCCTGCGTCAACGTCTGCCCGGTCGCCGCCATCCAGACCGATCACAAATCGGGAACCAATGCGCGCACGATCGACCAGAACGCCTGTATCGGTTGCCGGAAGTGCATCGAGGCGTGCGAATCCGCTTATGAAATTCCCCGCATTCAGTTCGACGTGGCGCGCAACAAGGCGATCAAATGCCATTTGTGCGGCGGCAATCCCCAGTGCGTTTCCTGGTGTCCCAATCACGCGATCAACTTCGTCAGCGCCGAGGATTTCAAGCCGCGGACCAAATATATCCGTGGGCAGGTCGTCAACGTCGAGAGCGATTATCGCGTCATCCGCGCCGAGGACCGGGCGAAGGAACTCGGCTATCCGCAGGAGCCGACCCAGAGCGCGTTCTCCCTGTAGACAGAGTTTGAGCAAGACGGAAGGAACGTAAAATGGCAAAGGGACTCTACGGCTACACCGGACGGTTGCTGAAGGTCGATTTGACCAGCGGCAAGATCGACACGTTCGGAACCGAGCCCTATATCGACAAATTCCTCGGCGGGCGCGGAATGATGGCCAAGATTCACTGGGACATGGTCACGCACAAGCCGAAGCGGATCGGCGCATACGATCCCCAGAACCCGTTCGTGATCATGACCGGGCCGCTGACCGCGACCGTGGCGCCGAGTTCGGGGCGAACCGAGTGCAGCGCCATCTCGCCGATGACTTATCCTGACGAATGTTACACGGAGTCGTCGTTCGGGCTTCACTTCGGGCCCGAGCTCAAATTTGCCGGCTACGACGGTATGGTGGTGATCGGTAAGGCGGATCGCCCGGTCTGGATTTTCATCGACGATCGGACCGTGCAAATCCGCGATGGGCGGCATCTGTGGGGCCTCGACATGTTCGACACCCAGGAACGCATCTGGAGGGATCTCGGGGACGAGTACCGCAAGACCCAGATACTGGTGACCGGACCGGCGGGCGAGAATCTAGTCCGCTCGGCTAGCATCATGCATGGTTCGTCGGCCGGCGCCGGCCAAGGCGGATTCGGTGCGGTATGGGGTTCGAAGAACCTAAAGGCGATCGCGGTTCGCGGAACCGGCTCGGTCAAGGTCGGCAATCCCGAGCGCCTGATGAAAATTTCCAAGGAAGCCCACCGCCTGATTTACCGCCCCGACCAGCGGCCGGAGACCTGGAAAAATCTCGCGGCATTCCACCGGGTTGGGTGGTCCTTCTACCAGGGCGCCGGGGTTAGCGGATGGGAATGGCTCAAGAAAAAGACATCCAAGGCCGAGGCGTGCTTCGGCTGCCCGTTGGGCTGTCACATTTTCGTCGAAATTCCCGACCGCAAGGGCCGCTACACCGCCGGCAAGTGCAACCAGATGAGCTGGTATCTGCGCAACGTGATGACCCGCTATGGCGAACCCACGGACGTCTACTGGCAGGCAACACAGATCGGCGATGCGCTCGGCATGAACGCGTTCGAAATGATCGGCCTTTTGCCGTGGCTAACCGGTTGCATCAAGGAAGGCCTGCTGACCGAGAAAGATGTCGGTCTCAAGATGGCCGACATTGGCACGTTGGAATTCGCCGATCAGCTTTGCAATATGATCGCCTATCGCAAGGGGTTCGGAAAAATTCTCGCCGAGGGCGCGCCGCGCGCCGCCGACATCACCGGCAAGGGCCATCATTTGCTGCCGCACTTCAATCGCGGCTTCGCGCACCACTGGAGTCCGCGCGCCTGGTCGCCGATCGCCTTGTTCTGGGCGACCGACAGCCGCCACCCGCAGACACCCATCCACCAGCTCTACTGGACCTTCCGCATGAACGTGAAGGGCACTTGGCCGCAGGCCGGGTTTGCGAGCGAAAAAGAGGTTGCGCAGTGGTCGAAGGAGCTATTTGGAACGACCAAGGCGATCGACTACAGCGACGAGAACTTCTACGATCCGATTCACGCCGAGACAACGAAATGGGCTCAAGACGGGGATGTCGGCCTCAAGCGCTCGACCATTCTCTGCGATTACGGTCCCTTCCCGATTTACTCGAGCTATTTTGCGAACAAGGAAAAATCGTATCGGCCGGACACGCCCTCGCCCGAGCTCGAGGTGCTCATGGTGAATGCCGCCGTTGGCCGCGAGCTGATTCCCAACGGTCAAGAAGGGATGAAGATGGGCGAACGATTCTGGAATCTTGAACGTGCCATCATGGCGCGCGAAGGGCGGACACGCAAAGACGACACGCTCGTCAAGTATCTGTTCGAGAAGGAAGCGTCCGCGACCGTTACCGGCCCCGAGGGTAAGACTATCAAGGTCAATCGCAAACTCGACCACGACAAGTTCGAAAAACTGAAGGATGCCTATTACGTGGCACGCGGTTGGGACGTTGCCACCGGAATACCGACGCGCAAGAAGCTCGAACAGCTTGATCTGAAGGACGTGGCCGACCAGCTCGACAAGGGCGGTCTCCTGCCCAAGGCGGCGGTCTAACGCGGAGAGAAACATGAGTCAGAATCCTTATGAGAAAGTGCACCCGAAGGAATCGTTGAGCCTTGAGCTCAATTTCCGCAGCTTCCTCGCGGGTGAGGGAGGCGAATTCTTCGAGCCGGTGCCAGTCGAGGATGTGATTAACTTCGCCGCCGTCGGCTCGCCGGTGACGATCCCCATGAGCGCGCCTTATTCAGCGGACGAGATGGCCCAGATCGCCCAAGCGGTTCACCAAGGCGGCGGTACGCTCACGATCATGGGCGCGGCTCGATATCCCGCCGATGTCCTGGAGCGTCTTGAAAGAGAAGCTCCCGGCCGGATACTCCCAGGCTGAGAATCGGTCATTCCCGTGCCGGCGTCAGCCAATGGTGCGGTGACGGCGTGAACCGTTGCGCCAGGGGCGGGGTATTATTGTTCATTGCGTCTTCAGGGTCGATGCGCTCATATGCGCACGGCCTTGAGCGCGTGAACGACGATGGGTACTGTGACTCTGGAATCGATGGTGAACGTGAAGACCGTGCTGGTCACGAACACAATCGATCCTGCGGTGCTCGCACGCCTGCGGCCGCATTGCCGTGTGGTGGCAAATTCCGAACCCCGCCCGTGGACGCGGCAGGAACTCCTGGCCCATGCACGCGAGGCCACCGCTATCCTCGCGTTCATGACCGATTGCATCGACGAGGCGTTTCTCTCGGTGTGTCCCAAATTGCGTATCGTGGCATGCGCGCTCAAGGGCTACGATAACTTCGATACTGACGCGTTCACACGTCGCGGCGTGTGGCTCACCGTGGTGCCGGAACTTCTATCGGTTCCCACCGCAGAACTGACGATCGACCTGATGATCGCAGCCGCCCGGAATATTGTTGAAGGGAGTCATTTCATCCGCAGCGGGGCTTTCCAGGGCTGGCGCCCATTCCATTCCGGTTCCCTAGTCGCGGGCAGCACGGTCGGCATTGTCGGCATGGGGGTGCTCGGCCGGGCGATCACCGAGCGCCTCGCGGGATTCGGGGTGCGCATGGTTTATTGCGATACGCGCGTGATCGAAGGCGCTGTCGAACGACACTTGCAGATCGCTCGCTTGAGCTTCGACGACCTATTATCGGAGAGCGATTTCGTGATTCTTGCTGTGCCTCTCTCGTCCGGCACAACCCATCTGATCGACTCATCGGCGCTCGCGCGCGTCAAGCGGGGAGCCACTCTCGTCAATACCGCGCGGGGATCCCTGGTGGACGAGGAGGCGGTCGCGGCGGCGCTCGAAAGCGGAGCGCTCGCAGCCTATGCCGCCGACGTTTTCGAGATGGAGGATTGGGCACGACCGGATCGGCCGCGGTCTATCCCGACGCGCCTCATCGAGAGCCCCAAGACGGTGCTCACACCGCATATCGGCTCCGCCATTCCGTCGGTTCGTCGCGAGATCGCGGCGCAGGCAGCCGACAGCATTATCGAGTTTCTGCGAGGCGTTCGTCCGCCTCCGGGCGCGGTCAACCATCCGTCGCTGGCTTCCGATATTGTGTCATGCTGAATCTGACATACGTACAAACGTTCATGACGATCCTCGAAACGGGCGGATTTCAGGAAGCCGCGCGACGCCTGGGGCGCGCGCAGCCGACGGTCTCGCTGCAATTGCAAAAGCTCGAGGAAAGTTTGGGGGTCACTCTGGTTACGCGCAGCCGGACGAAATGCACGGCGACGCCCGAGGGCGAGCGTTTCCTGCCCTACGCAAGCAGCCTGCTCAGACTGGCCTCGCGGGCGTATCACGCTGCCAATCATTCCTCCATCGTCGTCGGCGCGAGCAGCAACATCGGCATTTACGTTCTCCAGCCCTACATCAAACGATTTGTCGACCAGGCCGGCTCGGATGACGCCGTGGAACTGACCATCGGGTCCAATCCGGAGATCATGCAGAAACTGGCGCAGGGCGAGCTGGATCTCGGGCTCATGGAATGGTGGGACGACCGGCCGGGATTTGTGGCGACGGTGTGGCGGCAAGAGCCGCTGGTCGTCATCGTCCGGCCCGATCATCCCTGGGCCGAGCATGCGGGAGTCAAGAAGGAGTGGCTGCTCGAAGCGACCTGGATCGGCGGCGAGGCTGGCACGGGAACGGCGACGCTGTTGCGCAAGGTTTTCGGCGACATGGTCCGCAAACTCCGCGTCGCGGCGAATCTAGGCAGCACCGAAGCGGTCAAAGCCGCGGTCAAGGCGGGACTGGGCGTGTCCCTGGTGTTGGCGTCGGCGGTGCGCGAGGAAGTCGAAACCGGCTCGCTGAAGGCGTTGCCCATCGTCGGCACGACCTTGGAGAAAGACATCTGGATGATTCACCCCGAGACGCGGGATGGCGATGCCCTGGTCGGGCGGTTTATGAAAGGGCTTTTGCAGAACCAAACCTGAATAATGTTGGGCTATTATGCATTTGCGATGCGTCCAGAAGGATAGTCGCCGGTCTGCTGAACGCGGCAATCCCCGCTTGTCGACCCCGATTTATTGCCGGGTGCCGGATTAGGTTCTAACCTAGGCCACGGATTCGACCCACCATCCATCGGTCGTTGACGGAGCTGACGGCAACAAAAGGATCAAGGCATGACTGCTCCGGCAAGCGCGATTTCCGAACGCATGAACGTCGGCGTGGTGCTGGAGCGCCGCCGCCTCGAGGATCCCTGGCGCGATCACGTTTGGCACGCGGTCGAGGTGGTGCCGGGCATTGCCGACACGGGCGAATGGAGGAAGCTCGGCGAGAGCGAGGGATCGGTCCGCTGGCTCGCGCCCGCGCCGCCGGTGGAGATGCACCGCAAGGATACGGAAGGTTACCAGACCAATATCATCAGCGGCTCTCCCCGAGTATACGTGGTGCTGCGCCCGGACCCAACCAACACGCCGGGGCGCGAGATGCGGCCGTTTCTGGCCACCGTCTGTCCGTTCGAGGCCGGTTGTTACAGCCAAAGCGGGGAAGAAACCGTGGACACGGTGCCGATGCCCGACGCAATCCGCGCCTGGGTCGAGGACTTCGTCGCCCGCCATCACGTGGAAGCGCCGTTCGTGAAGCGCCAGCGCGACCGCGCCGATCCCGACAAGGTCGGGTTTGGCCGGCGCGGGCCGGGAGAGGGCCGCCGTGGTTAGAAAGATCGACGACCAAGAACCCGAAGGGCGGCCCGGCGAGGGGCGGCTCGCGCGCTGGTCGCGCTTGAAGCGCGAAGCCGCCGTCGAAAAGCAACCGCGATCCGAGACAATGACGGCGGCGCGGGTTCCAGCGGAGGCGGCGCCGGCGACGCCGGCGGCCGACGAAGCCGAACGGCAGAAGAAAATCGACGAGGCCACGAAGGACCTGCCGCCGATCGAAAGCCTGGGCAAGGATTCCGACTATTCGCTGTTCATGCGCGAGGGCGTGCCGGAGGAAACCCGCACCGCCGCGCTGCGCAAGTTGTGGCGGAGCGACCCCGCGTTCACCGAGCCCTTTCCCTTCGAGATGCACATGGAGGACTACAACAAGACTTTTGTTCCGATCAACGCGGCGACCGACACGCTGTTTCGCGCCGGGGTCGGCTATTTGTTCGACGACGACAAGGACAAGACCCAATCGTCCGCCACGACGGCGGAGACAGCCCCCGACGAATCGTCGGTGTCGGCGCAAAAAGAAATAGAATCGACACCGCGCGAAGGCGCGTTGACCGAGGCGCCGGACGCGGCGGGGAAAAAATCCGCCGAAGAACAAATTTCCATGTCAGGAAAAAATGAAAGTGGATAAAAAACCCCAAAAAGTTTTCAAATGCGCGGCATATAAGCCATATTCGGATAACTGAATACACAAGGGGCGTAATTCCTTTTGTTCGAGCGGGTTATAACGAAATCGTGTCGTCGAAATGCTTTGCGCGTCATATCGGTCTTCGATATGATTATTAACGCCTATCGCTCGTTTGTCCGCGCGGGGAAGGCAGGGCTTTATCTTGGGAGGAGGGGCCTTTGGCGACGACGGCCGTTGATCCAGGCGCATTGACCGGGACATCCGCTTTTCAGCCGGAAGCGTTGAGCGAGGAAGATTCCGCGCGCGCGGGCTTTTACGCGCTGTTCTCCCGGATGCTCGCGCGACCGCTCGATGCGGCGGCCATCGGGTTCGTCGGCGACTTGAGCGGCGACGACAGCGAATTCGGCCGGGCGATCGGGCTTCTGGCGCGTTCCGCGCGCGCCGCGACGGTCGAGGACGCGACCGAAGAATTCAATGCGCTATTCGTAGGCATGGGCGCGGGCGGCGAATTGCTGCCTTACGCCTCCTACTATCGGACGGGGCTCGTCTACGACAAACCGCTCGCCGACCTGCGCGGCGATTTGGCCCGGCTCGGGATCGGCGCGCGGGCGGAAACGACCGAGCCCGAAGATCATATCGCCTTCATGTGCGAGATCATGCACGGGCTGATCGCCGGAACGTTCGGTGCCCCGAAGCCGATCAACGACCAGCGCGCGTTTTTCCAGGCGCACCTCGAACCCTGGGCGGCGCGTTTCTTCGCCGATTTGGAGAAAGCCCAGTCGGCGCGCCTCTACGCGCCGCTCGGCACGATCGGAAAACTGTTCATGGCGATCGAGCGGGAAGGATTTGCCGCCGACGCGTAAGGTTCGGCGGGATCGATACACGTTGCGACCACGAATTCGGGATTAACGGGGTTACGCGAGTTTGAAAGGGAGACAAAACATGAGCGATCGAAAAGACATCCATGCCACGTCCCGGCGCGAGCTTCTCAAGTTCGTCGGGCTCGCCGCCGGCGTCGCCGGCGCGACGGCCGCGACCGGCACGGTCCAGGCGTCGGCTCCGACCGAGCGCGCCGAGGACGGCGGCTACCGCGAGACCGATCACGTCCGCAAATACTACGAACTCGCCCGCTGACCGGAACAAGGGAGAGAACAGCCATGTTGACCAAAAGAACCTCCGCGACCACCGCTTCGGGCGGCATCAAAAAGGCGCTGGCCGGCGTGATCGGCGGCGCGATGGATCGGCGCGCGTTCCTCAAGCGCTCCGGCCTCACGGCATCCGCCGCGGCGGTGGCTTCCGCCCTGCCGGCGGGTTTGGCCAAGGCGCAGGCGCCCGCCGCCGGCGCGGGCAAGATCGATATCGCCAAGTCGGTTTGCCCGCACTGCTCGGTCGGCTGCACCGTGATCGCCGAAGTCCAGAACGGCGTGTGGGTCGGCCAGGAACCGGGCTTCGACAGCCCGATCAACCTCGGCAGCCACTGCGCCAAGGGCGCGGCGGTGCGCGAGCACACCCATAACGAACGCCGGCTCAAGTACCCGATGAAGATGGCCGGCGGTAAATGGGTGCGGATGAGCTGGGACCAGGCGATCAACGAGATCGGCGACAAGATGCTCGACATCCGCCAGAAGTCCGGGCCGGACTCGGTCTATTGGCTCGGTTCCGCCAAGTTCAGCAACGAGCAGGCGTATCTTTTCCGCAAGTTCGCCGCGTTCTGGGGCACCAACAACGTCGACCACCAGGCGCGCATCTGCCACTCGACCACGGTGGCGGGCGTGGCGCAAACCTTCGGCTACGGCGCGATGACCAACTCCTACAGCGACATGCAGAAGTCGCGCGCGATGCTGTTCATCGGCTCGAATCCGGCCGAAGCGCATCCCGTCGCGGTGCAGATGATCCTCAAGGGCAAGGAGCAGAACAACGCCCAGATCATCGTGTGCGATCCGCGTTTCACCCGAACGGCCGCGCACGCCAACGAATACGTCCGCTTCCGCCCCGGCACCGACGTGGCGGTGATCTTCGGCATCCTGTGGCACGTGTTCGAGAACGGCTGGGAGGACAAGGAGTTCATCCACCAGCGCGTCTACGGCATGGACAAGGCCCGCGAGGAGGTGAAGAAGTGGACGCCCGAGGAGGCCGAGCGCGTTTCCGGCGTTCCGGGCGAGCAGTTGAAGCGCGTCGCCCGCACATTGGTGAACAATAAGCCGGGCACGCTGGTATGGTGCATGGGCGGCACCCAGCACCACCACGCCACCACCGGCAACATCCGGGCCTACACGATCCTGCAACTCGCCCTCGGCAACATGGGCGTCTCGGGCGGCGGGTGCAACATCTTCCGCGGCCACGACAACGTCCAGGGCGCGACCGATTTCGGCATAACGGTCGATTCGCTGCCCGGCTACTACGGCCTGATCGAGGGCGCGTGGAAGCACTGGTCGCGGGTTTGGGATGTCAGCTACGACGACATGGTCAAGCGCTTCAAGGACAAGAAGCTCATGGAATCGGCCGGCATTCCGGTTTCGCGCTGGTTCGACGGCGTGCTCGAGGACAAGAAGAACATGGATCAGCCGGACAACGTCCGTGCCATGGTCTTCTGGGGCCACGCCCCCAACTCGCAGACCCGCTTGACCGACATGAAGAAGGCGATGGACAAGCTCGACATGCTGGTCATCGTCGATCCGGTGCCGACGTTCTCCGCCGTCATCCCGGATCGCAAGGACGGGATCTACCTGCTGCCGGCGTGCACGCAGTTCGAGACGTCCGGCTCGGTGACCGCCTCCAACCGTTCGCTCCAATGGCGCGAGCGGGTGGCGAAGCCGATCTTCGAAACGAAGCCCGATCACGAGATCATGTATCTCTTCGCCAAGAAGTTCGGCTTCGAGAAGGAGATGTTCAAGCACATCAAGGTCAACGGCAACGAACCGGAGCCGGAATCCATCACCCTCGAATTCAACAAGGGGATGTGGACCATCGGCTACACCGGGCAATCGCCGGAACGGCTCAAGTTGCACATGGCCAACCAGCACACCTTCGACAGGACGACGCTGCGTGCCAACGGCGGTCCGTGCAACGGCGAATACTACGGCTTGCCGTGGCCGTGCTGGGGCACCGCGGCGATGAAGCACACCGGTACGCCGAACCTCTACGACACCTCGAAGCCGGTGGCCGAGGGCGGACTGAACTTCCGCGCTCTGTTCCCGGACCACAACGGGGTCAGCACGCTCGCCGTCGGCTCGTACCCGGTCGGCGCCGAGATCAAGGACGGCCATCCGGCGGTCACATACGGGATGCTCAAGAAGCTCGGCTGGGACAAGGACCTGACCGACGCGGAACGCGCGACGATCGAGAAGATCGGCGGCGCGAATCCCGACGGCGTCAACTTCGCCACCGACTTGTCGGGCGGCATCCAGCGCGTGGCCATCAAGCACGGCGTCGCGCCCTTCGGCAACGGCAAGGCCCGCGCCTTGGCGTGGAACCTGCCCGACCCGGTACCGATCCATCGCGAGCCCCTCTATGCGCCGGATCGCGAATTGGTCGCCAAGTATCCGACCTACAAGGACAAGAAGCTTCACCGTCTGCCGGTGCTCTACGAATCGGTCCAGAAGGACGATTATTCCAAGCAGTTCCCGACCATTCTCACCTCGGGACGCATCGTGGAGTATGAAGGCGGCGGCGACGAGTCGCGGACCAACAAATGGCTCGCCGAACTGCAGCAGGACATGTACGTCGAGATCAACCCGAAGGACGCCAACGACAAGGGCATCAAGGACGGGGTCATGGTCTGGGTGCATAGCCCGAACGGCGCCAAGGTCAAGGTTAAGGCCATGGTCACCGAACGGGTTGGCGTCGGCGTGATGTGGATGCCGTTCCACTTCGGCGGCCATTGGCAGGGCCAGAGCCTCAGGGCCAAGTACCCGACGGGCACCGATCCGTATGTGCTCGGCGAAGCGGCCAACATGTGCGGCACCTACGGCTACGACACGGTAACGTCCATGCAGGAAACCAAGACCACGCTTTGTCGGGTCGAGAAGGCATAACGGGCAGCGCAGGAATAGGGAGAAACAGCCATGGCTAGAATGAGGTTCCTGATTGACGCCGAGCGCTGCATCGAGTGCAACGGCTGCGTCACGGCGTGCAAAAACGAAAACGAGGTGCCGTGGGGCATCAACCGGCGGAGGGTCGTCACGTTGAACGACGGCAAGCCGGGCGAGCGCTCGATTTCGGTCGCCTGCATGCATTGTTCGGACGCGCCGTGCATCGCGGTCTGTCCGGTCGATTGCATCTACCAGACCGAACAGGGCGTGGTCCTGCACTCCAAGGACTTGTGCATCGGTTGCGGCTACTGTTTCTTCGCGTGCCCGTTCGGCGCGCCGCAGTACCCGCAAGCCGGCAACTTCGGCAGCCGCGGCAAGATGGACAAGTGCACCTTCTGCAACGGCGGTCCGGAAAAAGACCACTCGGCCGAGGAGTTCCGCAAGTACGGCCGCAATCGCTTGGCCGAGGGCAAACTGCCGCTCTGCGCCGAAATGTGCGCGACCAAGGCCCTGCTCGCCGGCGACGGCGACATGGTCTCCAACATCTACCGCGAGCGCGTGGTGTCGCGCGGCTTCGGCTCCGGCGCGTGGGGCTGGGGCACGGCCTATCGCCAGAAGGCCGGCACGTAAGAGAGTTCGGAGACGCGACGGATCGAAGGCAAGGCGGCATCGCGAACGGATCGCGGTGCCGCCTTCTTCGCCCGCGTGGCTTGGCTGCGATCCCCTTTATTTGATTGGGGGGATGCGTTATGGGCTAGAGCGAACCAATACCAGGGAGATATCCATGACCAGAAAAACCGTTGCCTTGGTCGCGGTCCTCGTGGCCGCCGTGGCCCTCACCGCTTGTCGCGGCGAAGAGCAAGGCCGGGTCACCATGTACAAAAAAGGCCAATACCTGGGCCAGAAGGACGACACCTTGAGCGAGGCGCAGGTGTCCGTGTTGCGCGAGCGCGCCGCGGAACAGGCGGGCACCAGCCTGGGGCTCACGGCCACGGTGCCGACGCGCGGCCTCGACGTTCGTGTCGGCGACGAACCGGCCAAGAAATAAACCGTCCCGAAGCTCCGAGAAGGGGGAGAAAACCATGATCCGCAACCGGATAGGCAAGGCGCTGGGTGCGTTGGGATTCGCGGCGGCGTTGACTTACGCGGTGGCGGTCGGATTGACCGGATCGCCGTCGCTCGGACATCAGGCTTTCGCCCAGACCAGCGAAATCCCGTCGGGCGGCGTGCGCGGGGTCGAGGGCACCGCGGAAACGTGGCGCTCGGTGCGCCAGGGTATCGAAGGATACGTGTCGATTCCCGACAAGAAGGCCGGCGTCCTGGTGCAATCCGAAGGCGACAATCTGCGCGCTTTCCGCAACGGCCCGATGTCGGTGTGGGGCGGTTGGGGGATGCTCGCCGTCATCGTGCTCGCCGGGCTCTATTTCCTGGTGCGCGGCCGGATCAAGGTCGAAGCGGGAATGTCGGGCCGCACCATCGAGCGTTTCACCGCCGTCGACCGCTTCGCCCATTGGCTGACGGCGACGTCGTTCATCATCCTGGCGCTCACCGGTCTCAACGTTCTCTACGGCCGCTACGTGCTGATGCCCCTCATCGGCCAGGGCGCCTTCGCCGAAATCACCTATTGGGGCAAGGTATCGCACAATTACATCGCGTTCGCGTTCATCGTCGGCATTGTCATGATCTTCGTGCTGTGGATTCGGCATAACCTGCCGACCATGGCCGACCTCAAGTGGCTGGCGATGGGCGGCGGCATGTTCACCAAGGGCGCGCATCCGCCCGCCTACAAGTTCAACGCCGGCCAGAAGATTGTGTTCTGGGTGACCGTGATCGGCGGCGCCCTGCTCACGGTATCGGGCATTTGCCTGCTGTTTCCGTTCGAATTCGCTCCGTGGGCGCCGACCTTCAAGGTCTTGAACATGTTCGGGGCCGGCCTGCCGACCCAGTTGACGGCCCTGCAGGAAACCCAGCTCTCGCTGCTCTGGCACGGGATCGTGGCCCTGGTCATGATTGCGCTGATTCTCGGGCACATCTATCTCGGCACCGTCGGCATGGAGGGTGCGCTCGACGCGGTCACCACCGGGCAGGTGGACGAGAACTGGGCGCGCGAGCATCACCCCTTGTGGGTCGCGGAATTGAAGGGCGGCGGGCGTTAGAACCCGTTGAACGAACCCGCCGTATCCGTACTGGGAGGAACTTCGCCGCTTCGCGTCGCGAAGCGGCTTTTTCTTGCGACCCGGCCGATGTTTTTCACCGCCTCGGTCCTGCCGGTGGCGATCGGGACCGTCGCCGGGGCGCGACACGGGGGTGCGTTCGACGGCGGCGCTTTTGCTCTGGCTCTGGCGGCTACTGTCTGCGTGCATGCCGCAGTCAATGTCTACAACGACGTCTGCGATTCCCGAAGCGGCTGCGACCAGGCCAATCTCGATCGGATTCATCCCTTTACCGGCGGCTCGCGGTTCATCCAGAACGGGGTGTTGGGCGAGGACGAAATGGCTCGCCTCGCCCACGCGCTTCTCGGCGCCGGGGTTCTGTTGGGGATCGCTTTGGTCGCCCTCAAGGGGCCGATGGTATTGGCGTTGGGCGCGATCGGAGTCGGGCTCGGGCTTCTCTATTCCCTGCCGCCGGTTCATCTCGCCGGCCGGGGTTTGGGCGAGATCGCCGTCGGCATCGGCTTCGGCGTGCTGCCGGTCGTCGGGGCCGCCTGGCTGCAGGCGGGTTCGCATGTGCCGCTCGCCGCCCTGTTGTCGCTCCCGCTCGGATGCTGGATCGCCGCGGTTCTGATCGCCAACGAAGTGCCCGACGCGGCTGCGGACGAAGGGGCGGACAAGCGGACCCTGGCGGTTCGCTTGGGCCCCCGGGGGACCAGGGTTCTTTATGCCGGCGTGCAGGCGGCCGCCGCGGCGTCCCTGGCGGGAGGCGTCTCGCTCGATGTCCTGCCGGTGTGGAGTTTGGTGGTACCGGTCGCCTTGTTGGGCCTGGCCGGTATCGCCGCGAAGGATTTAAGCGGTTCCCGCCTCGACCTCACCCGCGCGATCAAGCTGACGCTCGCGATCCATCTGGCGGGCGGTTTGTGGCTGTGCCTGTTGGCGGCGGTTGCCGGCGGGTAGCCGGCCGGCGCCTCAAAGGCGCGTGCTGGAAGTCGTAAATTTGTTCGCGCTGCTCTGGCCGGTGGCGCTCAGCACCACGCCGGCAACCACGGCGATCACGATCGCGGCGGCGAGACCTTGCAAGACCGATTTCATGTCATCCTCCCGGTTCCGTCGCTGGAAGCGCGTGGCGTCTTCCGGCGCCGACCATTGTAGACCGGGATCGGTATTCCGCCAACCGCCGCTTGGCGCGGGGCGCGCTTGCCGCCAACGTTCATGACAAGGGCCGCCAAGCGGGGTATCCTGCCCCGGAGCGGGTTCCCGCCCTATTTTCCGAAGCAACCGAGGACGTCGTCATGGCCGGTGACATATCCACGCCCCCGGGGGAAGCGATGGGAAAGCGCCCGCCGATCGACGAAGCGGAGCTGTCGAAGCTGTTCGGCCAGATCCGGGAGATCGAGGGAAGCCTGAAGGGCATCGCCGAGCAATTGGCCAATTTCGCCCGTTCGGCGACCGAACGCGCGCAGGAAACCGAAAGCTTCGCGGCCCACATCCTGGCCCTTCAGTCGATCGTCGCCGTGCTTTCCCGCCACGCGAACGCGGCGCCGGAATCGATTGCCGCCGAAATCCGCGACGAGATCAAGGCGCGCACGGCCGGGCTGTCGGGCAGCGCCGACGGCAGCCCCGAAGTGCACGCCATTGCGCGGGCATTGTTGGGGGAGGGGCGCTGATCGTTCATGGCCGGGCGCGCCGATCTTCGTCTCGCGCAGTTGGTGTGTTCGCGGCTGTGCCACGATCTGGCTGGCGTCGCGGGCGCGATCGCCAACGGCATCGAGCTGGCCGCTGAAAGCACACCGGGCGCCGACACCGAGGCCTTGGCCCTCGTCGGCCAGAGCGCCCGGCAGGTTAACGGCCGCGTCGCTTTTTTCCGAGCCGCCTTCGGCGCCAATCCGCCGGCCCAAGGGCTGGCGGAGGCCGCGAGCCTGGTCGAGGGGTACGTTGCCGGTAGCCCGGTGCGTCTGGAGCCCGTCGCCGGACCCGCTGCCTCGGTGCGCCTGGCTTCGGATGGGGTTCGGCTGGCGCTGGTTCTCGCCATGGTTGCCGCCGGATGCCTACCCCGGGGGGGCGTAATCCGCATTCAGGCCGCCGAGCTCCCCGAAGGGGTCGGGGTAAGCATAACCGCCTTCGGAAAGGGCGCCTCGGTCAGGGTCGAAATCGCCGCCGCCCTTGCGGGAAGCCTGGAGCCCGAACGGGCGTCTCCGCGCGAAATTCACGCGGTGTGGGCCCAATGCTTGGCCGGGGCGTTGGGCGGGAATGTAGAGGTACTGAAGGAAGAGGACCAAATCCGTCTTGGAGCCGTCCTCCCGCGCGCCTAGGGCCCATGCCTAACAATGCCGCCCATGTTCCGATTAATCGGGATGCGACTTAGGTGGTCCTTGGCTTTGGTTAACCATCGAAAACTGGCTAAAATCCGGTGCCCCGTTAAGGGATAAACCTTACTAGGGGGCAGGGGTTTGCCGGGTACACTGCCCACCTTCGTGTTGCCGATTCGCCGGGCGTGGCCGGTGAAAGTGTAAGCCTTTGGTGCGACCCGGAGTTTCGTTAATTAGGGCGAAACTTCCTTCAAGGAACCTTGCCATGGACGATCTGTTGAACGAATTCCTGACCGAAACGGCGGAAAGCCTTTCGGTCCTCGACCTCGAACTCGTCAAGTTCGAGCAGGATCCGAGCGATACCGCCATCCTCGGAAACATTTTCCGGCTGGTGCACACGATCAAGGGCACCTGCGGTTTTCTTGGCTTGCCCCGCCTGGAGTCGGTCGCGCACGCCGGCGAAAACGTTCTCGGCAAATTCCGCGACGGCGTGCTGCCGGTGACGCCGGAGGCGGTCACGCTCATCCTCAAGTGTCTCGATCGCATTCGCAATTTGCTGGGCGAGCTTGAGAAAAACGGCTCCGAACCCGAAGGTCAGGATTCCGAACTGATCGCGGAACTGAACGCCATGGCCGAGGGCAAAACCGCCCCGGCGGCGAGCGCCGCCGCTCCGGCCGCAAGCGCCCCGGCGCCTGCGGCGCCGTCCGGCGGCGGTCCCGTG
>Ga0194120_10002448_pt1 | contig 31878 bp, 30 predicted proteins | sample TA2MahCa65mmetaG_FD_148642 | JGI IMG/M metagenome (GOLD analysis project Ga0194120, IMG submission 148642) | Freshwater microbial communities from Lake Tanganyika, Tanzania - TA2015019 Mahale Deep Cast 65m | ecosystem: Environmental > Aquatic > Freshwater > Lake | place: Tanzania: Lake... | reverse complement strand
TCGGGTGGTAAGCTTGGTTCCGACTGCCGGTCGTCCGGGAGCACGCCGGTTCCTCTCTAGCCGTCTCGCCCGTCGGCGACGGTGAGGGGAATCATAGCGTACATGCGCCCGGAGCGTCGGGAAACTTGGGTGGGCGCGGGCGAACGAGCAGTCGCCCTGTCATTCTGCGAAGCGCAGCGAACCTCTGCATCATGGCTCGCGCCGGTTTTGCGCGTGCGCGTCTGGCGTGGTAGAACACCGCCGCCGGGGGAGGATAGGGTCCGGTGGCTCTGCTGGTCTTCAAAACCAGTTGCGGGCGTCAACCGTCCGCGGTGGGTTCGACTCCCACCCTCTCCCGCCACGCCGTCACGCCGTCACGCCGAAGCGTCGGACAAGAACCGCCGTATCTCTTCCCACGTCTCCACGACGTAGATGTAGCCGGGTCTCGGCGGACGCGCCGACTTCAACGGCTCCAGCGGAATCCCGACCCGCTCGCACACGGCGACCGCCGACGCCTTGCCGCCGATGAGCACGCCCACGTCGGCATCCAGCATCGCGACCAGGTCCGTCACGCTGTCGCCGACGAACATGCGCAGACCCGCCCCGGAATTCAGGCTGCGGAAGCGCTCTGCCTTGTCGGTTCCCGAGACGACGCGCCGGTGCAGGTGACCCGTCGAGACCTCGCGTTCGTCGAAGTCGAGGTCGTTGGAGTGGATGGGAACCCCTAGCCCGCCGATGCCGGCGCGCACGAGGTCCGCCGACCAGTTGGCGGAGATGACGTGTAGGTCGATGCCCAACCCGGCGCAGTCGGCGAGCGTCTCCAGCACCCCGTCACGCTTGGGAACCGCGCCGCCGAGGTCGTGGAGCCGGTCCCGCCGGATGCCTCGGAGGAACCCGCCATCGATGACCGACGCGATGGAGCTCTGCTCAATGGCGTCGAACCGGGTCGAGAAGCGCACGAGAGCCGCGTATGTGTCGTCCGCAGGGGCGGAGGCGGCGAGCGCTTCGTCGTAGACGCGCTGCCAGTCCGCGTAGTACGCCCTCGCCCCGACGAGCCAGCGACGGCGCAAATCGACGGCGTCCGCGTCGTTCAACGCGGAGGCGGCGAGCTCCGGCAGATTGGGCGTCGTATCGCGGAGCGTGACCGTCTCGTCGAAGTCGATGGCGAGGATCGAGATCATAGTGGTCTGTCAGGCTCATGGTACGTGGTTCGTGCTTTCCCCCTCACCCCAGCCCTCTCGCACGAGGGGAGAGGGAGTTCTGGTTCCTTCTCCCCTTGTGGGAGAAGGTTAGGATGAGGGGTAGGAATGGACTTCATCTGACGAACCAACAGGCTTGGCGGAACGCGGTTCTACAAGAGGTCGAGGGATCGCAAGATGTCCGCGATGGCGGTTCTGCCTTCGGGGCTGACGGGCATCATCGGGTGCGTGGCTCGGGCTCCGCAGACGCCCATCAGCTCCAGAGCCGTCTTCATACACGGTATCTCGCGCCCGTGCTTGTAGATGCTCCCGAGATGCAGCAGACGCCGCTGAATCCGGTGAACGGCGTCGATGTCGCGCCGCATCGCCGCGTCGAATAGGTCGCAGCAGGCGCGGGGATCAATGTTCGCCAACGACATGACCGCGCCTTTCGCCCCGAAGAGCATCGCCCCGCCGGCGAGGACGTGGGAACCGAGGAATACGACGAAGTCGTCTCGTTCGCCCACGCGGTCGATGAGCTCGATGGCTTGGATCCAGTTCCCGGAGCTGTCTTTGATCCCGACGATGTTCGGCAAGTCGGCGAGCTCCTCGATGACCTCCGGCGGGATCATCACCTTCGTCGTGCTCGGGATGTTGTAGATGAAGGTCGGGAGTCCAGCGGCATGGGCGACGCGTTCGTAGAAGTCGATCAGGTCGGCGTTCGCGAAGGGCATGTAGTAGAACGGCGGGGTCGTCGCGATGGCTTCGACGCCCAGATCGCGCACGCGCGCGGCGTTGTCGAGGACGCGCTCCGTCGACGTGTCCATGACGCAGCAAATGATCGGAACGCGTCCATTCACGAGCCGTACTGCGGTGCGGACCACATCGTCGCGGACATCCTCGCGCAGCGTCACCCACTCTCCTGACGAGCCCAGCAGGTAGATGCCATGGACGCCGGCGGCAATGAGCCGTTCCAGTTGCGCCTCGAATCCGGCGGGCTCCAGACCCTCGCGCTCGTCCAGCGGAGTGACGATTGGCGGGAACACGCCTGCAGGTCGCTGTGGGAACATCGTAGCTCCTGACAAACGAGTCGTGATGCCGCGTGGCGTATCGGCGCACGATTCTAGCAGGACGGCTGCAGACCGGTCAACGCGCGGTCAGAGCTTGACGAGCGACGCCAAGAGGTAGGGGAACTCCGACGCGACGCGCGAGTTCGGCACGATGATATCCGCACCGAGAGCTTCCGCCTCACGGAACCCGTCTCGATCCACGTGGCTGCCGAAGACGAGAACGGGCAGCGTCGAAGTCGCAGCGTTCGCGCGGAGGGCGCTCAGGAAGGCGCGCCAGTCGAAGCCGTCTCGGTTCATCGAGAGGAACACGGCTTCGGGCGCGTGCGTCTCGATCCGTTCGAACGCCGACTGCTCGTCTCGCGCGCCGAGCGTCTCAAAGCTGAATGAACGCGCGCACTCTTTCAGCTTGGCGGCGAAATAGAGGTCTGCCAGCACCAACAATCGGCGCGGCGGGGCTTCCGAGATCATGACTCCCCCGTATTCGGGTTCTGCGACTGCCATACCGGTTCGGGTCGGGCTTCGCGGGCGTTCATGGTGCGCGCGGCGACGAAGAGGTAGTCCGACAGTCGGTTCAGATAGGGCAGCACCTGTTCATCGACCGCATGGTCGTGAGCCAGCGCGACGACGCAGCGTTCGGCGCGGCGGCAGACGGTTCGCGCACCGTGCAGTGAGGCACCGGCTCGACTGCCTCCCGGCAGGATGAACGCCCGAAGTGGCGGCAGCGAGCTTTCGCACCGGTCGATGTCCGCCTCCAGTTGCTCAACCGCATCCGAGCCAAGAGCCGGGATACCGGACGCGTCCGGGTCGGAGCCCTCGGGCGTCGCCAGTCGCGCGCCGATCTCGAACAGACGCTGCTGGGCTCGGCGCAGGCTTGTGAGCAGATCGTCGTCTCGCCAGCCGTTCAGTTCGGCAGCGGCGGATCCAATCCACGAGTTCAGCTCATCGACGGTTCCCATCGCCTCGACGCGCCGATCGTCCTTGGCGATCCGATCCCCGCCCACCAAGCCGGTCTCGCCGCCGTCGCCCGTGCGCGTGTAGATTCGCATGCGGTTCTCCGTACGCCCAGGATGCCCGATGCACGGAGCGCTCGTCCAGTGGATCGACTACGCCTCGCGCGATCTGCCCATCAACTGCTGCCAGAACGAGACCGTCGGACGACCCATGTTGTCCCGCACCGACCGCTCGGCGGCGCCGAGGAAAGCGTAAAGCGATTCCATGAGGGGCATGGGGAACCCCGCGTATTCGGCGTGCTCGATGAAGTAGGGGAACTCCGGGAACTTGACGTAGACCTCGGTCGCCCTGCCCAAATCCACCTGGTCGGCGATGGCGGCGAAGTGAGCCCGCCAGCCCGACACGCCGCCGACCGCCTGACGAATCGCGTCGATGCTCACGCCACTGCGGACTCCGAACGCGAGCGCCTCCAGATAGGCGGCGGCTCCCAGTCCCATGCCCAACTGATTGACGCCTTTGACGACCTGCCCCGCGCCGCTGGGCCCGCAGTGCACCGTCCGCTCCGGGTCGCCCAGCGCCTGCAGGATATCCCAGCACCGCGCGACGGCATCCTCGTCGCCGCCGACGAAGATGTGCAGGTTCCCTTGAGCGCATCCCTGCGGTCCGCCGCTGACCGGCGCATCGACCAACGCCGCGCCCTTCTCGGCGAACGCCGCCGCCAGCCGTCGCGTCGCCACCGCCGACGTCGTGCCCATATCGACGAACACCTGCTTCTGCCGGGCGTTGGGCAGAAGAACCCCCTCCGCGACGCCGATGAACTGCTCCGAGGAACGCAGGCTGGTCATCACCACGCCGCACTGACTGACGATCTCCGCGCCGTCTCTGGCTCCCTCTGCGCCACGGGACACGCACTCGGCGACGCGCTCCGCCACCAGATCGTACGCGAGAACGCCGTACCTCGACCGCAGCAGCGTCCCGACCATGTTCCCGCCCATGGAGCCCAGACCGATGAACCCGATTCGACCTTGATCCGACATCGCCGCATCCTCCGATGAATGCCCGAACCGCAGCGCCCACAACGCCATCATACCCACGCCGGAGAGGAACCACACGTGCGCCGACGGCTTCGGCGAGGCTCTTGACATCCGAGGCTCCGCGCCGACAATAGTCGCGTGAACCATCTCGACCTCCCACGCCGATCCACGCTGTCTCGCCAGGCTCGCGCGGCTCACCTCTGCCTGCTGACGATGCTTCTCGTGTGTGACTACGAGGAACGCGCCGGCGCAGCGGAGCGCTTCGGCGTTCCCTCGCTCAGCCAGGTCTCGACGGGATTCGACACGCCCCGAGAGCTGATCGTCCAGCTTCTCGACGACCGGGACCCGCTGTTTGCGCTGGAGTTCCTGCCTACGAATCGCCGCTGGCGGCTGCGGTCCGCCGAACGGTTCGCGGAACCGATGCCCGGAGCCCATCCGCTTCGACGTCCGCTCGAACGCACCTGGATACTCCGGTTCGCCGCCGATATCCCTCTGAGCGGCGCGGCGGACGACTACCGAGCCGCCGGAGCCGTTTGGGCGGAACCGAATCACCTGTACCCGACACTTGCGAAGCCGGATCCGAGTTCCATCACACCGAATGACCCGCAATACGCGGAGCAGTGGAACCTGCCGCTCATCGGGATGCCCGCCGCCTGGGCAATCGAGAAGGGCGGACCCAACGGCGTGATCGCCGTGATCGACACGGGCGCAGCCCTGACGCATCCCGACCTGCGAAGCCAGCTCTGGACGAACCCCGGCGAGGTGCCCGACAACGGCATCGACGACGACGGGAACGGCTTCATTGATGATATCCACGGGTGGGACTTCGTCGACGCCGTGAACGCCGGAGGCAAGGGCGACTTCGGCGAGCGAGACGCCGACCCGTCCGACGAGACCGGACACGGGACTCACGTCTCCGGCATCGTCGGAGCCAAGCCCGACAACGGCATCGACGTCGCGGGCGTCGCCTGGAACTGCCCGCTGATGGTGATCCGCTCCGGCTTCGCCGCCCGGGATGGCGGGACGTTCTTGCAGGAGGACGACTCGGCGGCAGGTATTCTCTACGCCGTAGAGAACGGCGCGCGGGTCATCAACATGAGTTGGGGAGACGAGCGAGGCTCGTTCCTCCTCCGCGACGTGATCCGTTACGCCGCCTCGCAGGATGTCGTGCTCGTCGGGGCGACGGGCAACGACAGCCGGGCAGCGATCGTCTATCCCGCCGCCTTTCCCGAAGTGATCGCGGTCGCGGCGTCCGATCAGAACGATGATGCCGCCTACTTCACAAACGCCCGGACCGGCGTGGACATCGCCGCGCCCGGAATCGTCATCCTCAGCCTCGATATCGGCGACGGATTGCGCACGCTCAGCGGCACGTCGATGGCATCACCGCACGTCGCCGGTGTCGCCGCGTTGATGCGTTCCAGGCGACCCAACCTGACCGCCGCTGAAGTGCGCACCATCCTCCGAGCGACGACGACGGCGCTGAACCACGCGGGGAAAGCCGACGGCGTCGGGCGGCTCGACGCACGGCGCGCCCTGATCGCGTCCGAGTCTTTGACGGCATCCATCGCCGCCGATGCGTCGTTCCTGGGCGCCGACCGGCGATTGGAGCTTCGCGGAACCGCCGCCGGGCCCGCATTTTCTCACTACCTCATCCACATCGGTGAATCGATCACTCCCGCGTCGTGGAACCAGGTCTACGAGTCGCGGTCGGTTCCCGTGGTCGATAGTACGCTCTGGACTTGGGACACGAGCCAGATCGCCGAGGGAGAGTACTCGCTGCGTCTGGAGGTGTTCGACACGTCCGGCAACATCGCCCGCGACCAGGTCCCGCTCGTGGTCGACCACTCGCTGCCGCGCCTGCTGCGACACGGCGTCGTTCAGGCTCTCGCCAACGCGCAGGCGGTCGCGCTGCTCGAAGTCGAGGCGGACGACCCCATCGCCGGACAAGTCGTGTTCGACCGTCTGGACGGCGCGGAGAGGCTCGGTCCCATGGGCTTCGGCATCGCGGAACGGCGCTACATGATCGTGCTCGCGGACTACCTGACGCCGGGAAAGTGGCGCTACCGGATCGAGGCGTCGAACCGCGTCGGCATGTCCGTTACGGCGACCGGTGATCTCGACTACAGCCCGAACCCGCCGAACCCCAACGCGCGCGCGTCCTTGGGAACCCGACGGCTGTCCGCGATGGATGTCGCCCGGCGTTCCGCCGACTTCGACGGCGACGGCATGCCCGAGTTCATCGGCGGAACGCCCAACAACGCCGGGTTCCGCGCGACGCAGGTCTATCAGGTGGAACCCGACGGCAGAATCCGCGCCGTGCACTTCTTCCGCAGTCCCTTCACGCCCCAAGACATCGGAGACACCGACAACGACGGGTTGGTCGAAGTCCTCGGGGAGTCCGACGGCAATCTGGTGCTGCTCGAAGCCGCCGCGCCCCGTGCCTACCCGTCCGTAGAGACCTGGCGCGGGACAGACCTCCGGCATGGACAGTTCGCAGACGTGGACGGCGACGGCATCGAAGAGATCGTCGCGCGGCGGGGTAGCGCGCGGATCGTCGTGTATCGCGCAGTCGGAGATGACCGCTACGCGGAGCTCGCAGTCCTCGACAACCCGACGAAGGGCACGAATCTGCTCACGGAAACCGTCGCCGTCGGAGACATCGATGGCGACGATCTCCCTGAAATCCTCGTCGGCGACGCCGACGGCGAGATCGTCGCGTTCGGCATGGTGGGTGGCACGCTGGCGCATCGGTGGAGCGCCCAGACGCCGTACCGCGAGATCCGCGCGATCACGGCGGCAATGGTTGGGGATACTCGCTGGCTGGCGATCCTAGCGACGGAAGCCCTCGACCCCGCCGGCAAGACGGGACGGTTCCTGTCGGTCTCGCTGCATCGCTGGGATCGGACTCTCGGACTGCTCGTCGCGGCTCAGCCCGCCGAGTCGTGGAAGATGCGCCTGCTCGCCGACGACGAGGAGCCGCGACTGCTCACAGCCGGAATGACGGCGGGCAGTGAGCCCGAAATCATCGTGGTTGCCGGCGGCGGGCTCTACGCGCTGTCGGCGTCTGATGACGGTCTTGCGCTCGCGTGGGCGGCTCCGGCGCTCAACACGGTTCCAGCGGCGCTCGACCTGACGGGCGACGGCGCTGACGAGCTGCTCTTCACGAGCCAGGGACTTCTGAGCATCGTGACCGGCGAGCCCGGATCGGGAGCCGCAACACGCCCGTACGGGCTGACGATTCGCCCGCTCGATTCGCGGCGCGTGCGGCTCGAATGGCAGATCGACACGCCAGTCGGTTCCGCCGAAATACTCCGAACCGCCAACGGCGGGACGCGAACGCGAATCGCGACGGTCGCCAACGGGACGAGCTTCGACGATGACTCCGTCAGCCCGGGCAACCGCTACGCGTACGAAGTGGAGACCGAGGGCGGACGATCGGATTCCGTCGCCGTTCTCGTCTCGGAGCAGCCCGAGCTCCTCAGCGCCGAAGCCCTCGCTCCGGACCGAATCGCGGTCTCGTTCAGTCTGGCGATGGGAGCCTCCGCTCGGGAGCCGGCTTCCTATCGCGTCGCGGGCATCGCAGGACGCTCCCAAGTTCCATCCTCGGCGATCTCCTACGGGAACGCCGGTACGCGTGTCGTACTGTTGCTGGATGGCGCGCTCGCATCGGGGACGCATCGCGTGGAGATCGTCGCACCGGAGCGCGTCCTCAGCGTGGAAGGCATGCCGGTCGATGCGTCGCGGGTCGTTGCCGACATCATCGTCGAACCGGCGAACGGTTCCGTAACCGACCTGCGCGCCGTGCGGGTTTACCCCAATCCCGTGGTACCGGCTCGCAGCCATGCCGCGCGCGTGACCGTGGACGGACTGCCTCCGGGGGCTCAGGTGCGCGTCTACGACGCCGCTGGGAGCCAGGTCGCCGAGGGGGTCGCCGACGGGACCTCGCGCTGGGTGTGGCATCTGCGGAACACGTCGTCCGCGCCGGTTGCCGGGGGCGTCTACACGTACGCGATCGATTGGCGAGGCGACCGCGTGATCGGAAAAGTCGCCGTCATCCGTTGACGGGAGCCCAGCGCGGACTCATGCCGGAGACGATGGACGACATCGACCGAATCGCTCTCGCTTCTATCGAGGGACTCAACGCCCGACGCTTCCAAGCCCTGGAGCAGCGCTTCGACTCGGCTGGAGATGTGCTGCGCGCGCGCGATATCGACATCGTCGCCGCTTCGCCTCGTCTGTCCGCGCGGATGGCGCAGCGGATCGCGGCGCGGCATGGCGACTTGACGATGGTCGAGCGCCAGGTAGAAGCCCTGCGACGAGCCGGCGTTGCACCCGTCTTTTGCGGCGAGGCGGCATACCCGTCCGCGCTCGAATCGTTGCGCGACGCGCCGCCTGTGCTGTTCGTCCAAGGGAACCTGCCATCCGATGAACGGCGCTGTCTGGCGGTCGTCGGCACGCGAGAGCCCGACGACGACGGGCGGAGCATCGCGGAATGGGCTGCGTCTCGCGCCGTCGAAGCGGGCTGGATCGTCGTCAGCGGGTTGGCGCGAGGGATCGACGCGGCAGCCCATCGCGGCGCTTTGGCATCGACACCGTATCAGGCGACGGTGGCATTCGTCGGCAACGGGCCCCTGTCTCTCTATCCTCCGGAACACGGTTCGCTGGCGGCGGCGATCCGCGAGCAAGGAGCCGTCGTCTCCGAGCGTCTCTGGGGCAGCGCGCGCGCGCGTTGGCTCGTCCGTCGGAACCGCCTCATCAGCGGGATGAGCAGCCACGTCTTGTTGGTGCAATCGGGCACGACCGACGGAGCCATGCACACGGTTCGCTTCGCCGGACAGCAGCGCCGCTCAGTCGGCGTGTGGGACTGGGGGCCGAATGGGAACCTTGCGGAAGGTCCTCGCGCGCTGTGCGACTCCGGCAGCGCAACCCCGCTGACGAAGCGCACGTTCGACGAGTGGCTGCTCGCGTCATACGTTCGGAACGACGTTCCGAGGCTGCTTTACGAGCGAGCGGTGGACGATCCGACGCCGGATGTCGTCGATGAGCCGCTCGGACGAAGCTGATTGCCGCCGGAAGTCGATGTCGCTGAAGACCTGAGGCGCCATTTTTCGCTTTACACCGGGCGGTTTTCTCTGTTAGACTCGCTGAGCGTTCTGATAGGGGAACGCGGGAGCACGTATCTCTCTTTGACATATGCGGCGTGATGTCGTATGTTTGCCGCCACAGAGACCGATGCCGCTCCATCCGGGAAGCACGAGCATCGCAGGATTCGCTGAGGATCCGGTAGCCCTCCCCGTGAGGGCGACCTGAGGGTGATCGCAGAAGGCATCAACGTGAGCCGTTCGAGCGAAAGGAGGATCCATCCGCGAAACCGAGTATCGTCCGCTGAGCATCCGGCTCGATGGAGGCTGTACGGCGACCGTTGACAGGAGATGCCGAATCCGCGTAATCTAGTGTGCCGAGACGTTGACTGCGTCCTGACCGAGGGCTGGTTAGGCATTCCGGTGTCGCGTCGAGCGATGTCCGTTGCGCTCGTTGGAGACGGCAGGCTGTCAAAAGGCGTTGATGTAATGCGGATGCGGCCCGGGCGTCGCTTCTGCAATTGGCCCTTGTCAATACCGAGCAATCGGTTAGAATCCTGTTCAGGATGCTGTGGGTCGTCCCGCTCGGGGGGCTGGCCAGGCAACACGATACCCCAACCGTAAGGAGTTGAGGACCACAATGAAGAAGGCACTCCGGCTCTTCGCCCTGCTGATGGTTCCTGCGCTCGTCGTGTCCGCGTCGGCCCTCATGGTCGGCTGCGGCGGCGATGACGAGGAAACCGCGAAGGCAAAGTTCGTTTCCGCCAATCCGGCTGACGGGGCGGAGATTCCGACGGGCTCCGTGGTGACGGTCACCTTCGATGCCGATCCGGGCGCTGTAACGGCTACCGGCGGAACGGTCGAGGGCGCTGGCACGACCCGCAAGGTCACCGTGACGGCCGCGTCCGTTACCCTGACCTGGGACGGCGGCACGCAGACCCTGAACTACAAGCTGCTGCCCCAGGACAAGGACGCTCCGAAGCTCGCCTCGTCGAAGCCGGCGGACAATGCCAAGGACGTTGATCCTGCTGGACCCAACGCCGACGGCGTTGTTCTCGAGTTCAACGAGAACATCAGCAAGGCGACGGTCAAGATCTCTGAGGGTGGCACGGACCTCGGATGGGTCGCCGCCGCTAAGGACAAGACCGTCACGCTGAAGCCGCCGAAGGGCAAGGAACTCGTCAACGAGAAGACCTACAAGGTCGAGGGTGAAGTGATCGACCTCGCCGGCAACAAGGCGAACGTGAGCGTCACCTTCACGACCAAGGCGAAGCAGTAAGACGCTTCGCGATCGGTTGGGGCAAGATGACGACTCAGTCCTTGCTCCGGGCGATCCACTGAGTCGATTTGCCCGCACGGCTCCTCTCACGAGGGCCCGTGCGGGCTTTCTATCGTACGTTGCCTGTGCTACCATGGGTTCGCAACCGAAGCCACGCCTAAGGTGATGCCGATCCATGCAGGACGACCGCGCCATCCAACCCGACGCATCGACCCGGCGGATCGAGATCTACGACACAACGCTCCGCGATGGCAGCCAGGCAGAGGGCATCGCCTTCTCCGTCGAGGGCAAGCTCCACTTGCTTCAGGAGTTCGACCGTCTCGGCATCGACTTCGTCGAAGGCGGCTTTCCCTTCTCCAATCCGCGTGACGTCGAGTTCTACCAACGGGCGAAGCTCATCGAGCTCCAGCACGCCAAGCTCGTCCCGTTCGGCAGCACGCGGCGGAAGGATCGGGCTCCCGAGGACGACCCCAACCTGTTGGCGCTCCTTGAAGCCGGATGCGGCTACGCAACCATCGTCGGCAAGACATGGGACCTGCACGCACGCGAGATTCTCGGCATTTCGCTGGAGACCAACCTGGAGCTGATCCGCTCCTCCGCCGAGTTCCTCACGTCGCATGGCGTTCAGGTGATCTACGACGCCGAGCACTTCTTCGACGGGCTGCGCGCCAACCTCGAATACGCGATGGAAACGCTCGGGGCAGCGGTCGCCGGAGGGGCAACGCGGCTGATTCTCTGCGATACCAACGGCGGAACGATGCCCGGCACGGTCGCCGAAGCAGTACGCAGCGCCGTTGAGCGCTTCCCGACGCCCATCGGCATTCACACGCACAACGACGCCGGAGTCGCCGTCGCCAACGCCGTCGTCGCCATCGAAGCGGGCGCGTCGCACGCTCAGGGCACGTTCAACGGCTATGGCGAGCGCTGCGGCAACGCGAATCTGTCGACGATCATCGCCAATGTCCGACTCAAGCTGGGTTTGGATTGCCTCGTCGACGGACAGTTGGGCAGACTGACGACCGTGTCGCGCCTCGTCAGCGAACTGGCGAACCAGGCGCACGACGAGCGGCAGGCGTACGTCGGACGGTCCGCTTTCGCCCACAAGGGCGGGCTCCACGCCGATGCCGCTCGGAAGAACCCCATCTCCTACGAGCATGTGCAGCCGGAGCTCGTCGGCAACAACCGACGTATCCTCATCTCGGATCAGGCGGGACGCAGCGCCATCGTGGAACGGCTAGAGAAGGAATACCCCCACCTCGACAAAGGGTCGCCGGATACGCAGGCGATCTACGACCGGTTGAAAGAGGCGGAGAATCTCGGCTACGAGTTCGAGGCGGCGGATGCCTCCTTCTACCTCCTGGCGCAGAAGGCGATGCGACGCTACGAGGCGGCGTTCGACCTGCACGGGTTCCGGCTCATCATCGAGAAGTTCCGCGACCACTCGATGCGAGCCGAGGCGACGATCAAGGTGCGGGAGCCGAACGGCTTGGAGGAGCACACCGCCGCCGAGGGAGACGGGCCCGTCAACGCGCTGGACAACGCGCTGAGGAAGGCGCTGGAGGTCTTCTACCCGAACCTGCGGGAGGTCTCGCTGACGGACTTCAACGTCCGCGTCCTCGACTCAAAGGTATCGACCGCTGCGCGCGTCCGCGTGCTGATCGAGTCGACGGATGGGCACGAGACGTGGGGAACCGTCGGCGTCTCCGAAAACATCATTCAGGCGGCATGGGAAGCGCTTGTCGACAGCTTCGAGTACAAGATCATCCGCGACCTGAAACGGCGCCAGAACGGAACCGGCAACGCCTGACGAAGGCGTTCGGCTCTGCGCCGACTACTCCTTACCCATTTGACCCTGAAGCCGATTCAGTTCGTCCAGCAAGCGCGTCTGGCGGCGCGCCAGACTCACCATGTACCCGCCCAATGCCGCCCAGATGACGATGTACGCGACGAACATGTAGGTCAGGCGGCTGCGTTGGCGTCCCTCAAGATACTGAGTCGCCTCGCGAACCGCATCTGCGCCCGGCTTATCCGGCGCAGCGTTCTGAATCTTCTGCGCCTGGTCTTCGACGTCCGCCGCCGAAACCCCGACCGGGATCGTCGCCATCATGCCGATCCCGCCGAAGAACAGCGCCATCGCCGCGATCACCGCCCACTGCCAGCGCATCGTGATCCTCCCGGTAGCGCGCGTCAGCGGACGCGCTCATGTCGCAGCGCGTCCAACTCGGTCTCGACGTTCTCAAGACCAGCGCGCACCATCAGCAGAAACAGAAAGACGCCCAGCATCGCCAGTCCCGAGATGCCCACGACCTGCAGCATCGCCGGATCGAGGTTCCGCACCGTGCTCGTCTTCGGGTGGAGAAGGCTGCCCCAAAGCTGAATCGAGAAATAGACCAGCGGCGTCATCACGAACGCCAGGATGCCGAACACGGAGCTATTCCGTCGGCGCGGTTCGCCCCGCATCGTCGAGCGGAAGAGCAGATACGCGGCGTAGATGAGCCATAGCACCAGCATCGACGTGAGGCGCGGTTCCCAGTTCCACCACGTGTCCCACGCGCTTCTACCCCAGAGCGAGCCTGTGATGAGGACGATCGTCGCGAAGACGAACCCGAGCTCGGCGGAAGCCCCCGCGACCGCGTCGGCTTTCGGGCTCTTCCGCACAAGGTAGACGACTCCCGCGACCGCCGTGATCGTGAACGCTAGGAACATCGTCCACGCGGACCCGACGTGGTAGTAGAAGATCTTCTGCGCCTCGCCCATCTGCTTCTCGATGGGCGCGCGGGTGAAAATGAGCATGCTCGTGTAGAGAACCAGGGCGATGGCGACGAGCCCGAACAGGGCTCGTCGAAGCTCTTTCGACATGGGTCATTCCTCGAGAATCGACTCGAACAACAGCGTGCAGACAGCCAGGCAGACGAACGGATAGCCGCCCAGCAAGCCCAGCCACGACGTGTCGCGCAACGGCTCGGCGGCGAACACCGGCACGCTGCACTTCGTCGCCGCGATGAGCAGCGGAACCAACAGCGGCAGCAGCAGAACCGACAGGAAGCTCTCGCGCCCTCTTACGGACGCCGTCATCGCCGACAGGAACGATCCGAGCGCCGAGAACCCCACCGTTCCCAGCAACGCGATCCCTGCGAGACGCGCCGCGTCCGGCAGAGCGAACGCGCGCACCTGAAGGAACACGACCGCCAACGGAGCCAACACGACTTCGACGCCCAGCAGCAGCACCGTCATCGCGAGGACGCGCGAAAGATAGATCGCTTCCGGGCGTATGCCCGCCAACCGGATCGACTGGATGGCTCCCTGCGTCCGATCCATCTCCGCGCTTCGGTTCAGAGCGATCACCCCGGCAAACGAGATCGCGATCCAGAAGACGGCGCTCGCCAGCTTGCCGAGCTCGAGCCGCCGAGCGTCCGCGTCCAGTTCCAGCGGCGCAAAGTAGGGCCCATAGGCGAAGGCGAACACGAGCAGCACGATCAGCGCGAAGAGCACGACCAGCAGCAGCGCGTCCCGGCTTTGCCACTGCAACGCGAGGTCTTTGCGTGCCAGAACGGCGAGGTGTCGGATCATGGCACGCTCAGCTTCTCAAAGCGAGCGCGAAGCTCGTTCACCGGCGGCTTGCCGATCGCTTCGATGCCGCCGTTCCGTAGGAACCAGCACTCGGTCGCCAAGCGGTGCCCCGCCTCGGCGTCGTGGGTCACCAGGAGCACTACCGCTCCTGCGGCGCGTTCCGCTTCGATCCGCGCCGATACGCGGCTCACCATCGCCGCGTCCAAGCCGGTGAACACCTCGTCGAGAAGCAGCACTTCCGGCGAATGGACGAGCGCACGGGCGATGGACAGGCGCTGCAGCATGCCCCTCGAGTAGATGCGCGCCGGCTCGTCGGCGAACGCCGACAGGTTCACGTCCTCGAGCAGCTCGTCGGCGCGGTCGTTCGGTCGGTCGACGCCATGCAACGCGGCGAAGAACCGCAGGTTCCGCCTTCCCGACCAGTCCGGGTACAGAAGGGCTTGGTGGCTGACATAGCCGACCCGCCGCCGGTAGGCATCTCTGGCTGACGAGAGGTCTTCGCCGTTCCAGAGTAGTCGTCCGTCGGACGGAGCCGCCAGCGTCGCCAACACCGTGAGCAGCGTCGACTTGCCGGCTCCGTTCGCTCCGAAGAGGGCGACGCACTGTCCGCCGCCCAACTCGAACGAGACGTCCCGGAGGATCGTGCGATGCCCCAGCCGTTTGGCGAGCCGATCCGCCGTGAGCGTCGCCATGGGGTCTAGGCGTCCAACCGCGCGACGATGCGGCTCAGTTCCGCCTTCTGCTCCTCGCGAAGCTGCTTGTGGACGCGCTCCGAAATCTCGCCCTTGCCAAACGACTCGTCCAGACGGGCGATCGATTCCAGGTGGTGCTGCTTGAGCGCCTCGAGCTCATCGTTGGAGAGACCCGCGAGATTGTCATCCTCGACGGGCGAGGCGGGAGCCTTCGCGGGCGTGCGCGGGCGAGCCGCCGCACCGGAACGCGCCGACTTCGTCGGAGCCGAGGTCTCGCGACCTCGCTGCGCCCACCAGGTCGCCAGCGCAGCCCCTGCCAGCAGAGCGAAGACTCCGATCAACACGATGACGAGGATCGGCGTCTGGTCGCCGCCGGCTCCGGGAGCCTTCCCGCTGCCGGGCTTGAACGTCATCGGCATGACGATGCCCGCCTCGAGCGAATGCCGGCTGAACGACGCGTACTTCGCGCCGTGAATATCTACCGGTTCCTGCTTCTCATACCCCTTCGTCGTCGGCTGCCACGACCCGCCGCCGATGAGGACGAGCGATTCCTCGACCTTCGTGTGGAGCTTGCGGGAGAGGTCGATCGATTCCGCCTTGGGGACGTTGTAGGAGATCGACACGAAGTTGTCGTGCGGCACCAGCGGGTCGGTCAGCCACACCGTGGTTCCCTCGATCAGGTGCGGGATCGCCTCGCCTTCGACCTTGATGTTGATCGCAGCAGCCGGAAGCTCGATCCGGAAACCGAACGTCCTGCCCTGCTCGTCCTTCGCAGCGAAGGGCGCATCCTGGTCGTTGTGGATCTCGACGAACTCGATGACCGGCACGATCTCCGGCGCCTCGGAAGGCGTCAGGATCGTCGTGATTCGATCCACATGGACGTGACCCGGGTCGCCGGAGGCGTCGACCATCTCCAAGTCGGCGACGACTTCCGGTGTCCATGTCGAAAGCGCCACGCCTTCGCGTTTGAGCGTCTTGCCCTCGACGGTCGCCGACAGCGTGTACGCGGTCGTGTCATCGACGGGAAGACCCGTGAACTCAAAGGAACCGTCCTCGCCGGTCACGGTTTCGCGTGGCTCCGCTGTCGTGCCGGACGTCGTCTCCAGCTTGACGCTGACTCCGGCGAACGTCTTGCCGGAGGACGGCTGCAGCACTCTGCCTTTGAGCACGCCTGCGGCGGCAGCGCCCTGTGCAGCGGCGGTCGAAACGATCTGCGCGGCTCCGAATGCGGCGCAAGCGACGATGATCCATGAGAGCGCCAGGCTCCCAGGGTGGCGGAACCGGCGGCGATGCTCCCGCGAGGGTCGGGAGTGGGCCCGACGCGTCATCATGCGGACTCCGATCTGTCTTCGGATTGGCGTGTGCGTTTGTACCGGGCGATCTCGTTCTCGAGGGCGTCGTCCGTCGAGGGCGTCGTCTGGGCGCGGCGGCGCGCCTTCTTGGATGGAGACCGCCGGGACTCCTTGGCGGCGATCCGTTCGTCGATGAGCGCGAGGACTTCGGCGGTCTCCGCCATGAGGGCGTTCCGCAACTGCTCATAATCCCCGGTCGACAGCTTCCCGCACTCGTAGTCGAAGTCGAGGTCGGCTAAGGCGGTGTAGCTGCGCTCCCGCTCGGTGTAGAGCTCGTCGATCTCCGTCTCCGTCGTGTGATCCACATAGGGCTCCTGAGCCCCCTTGAGGATGGGCCGCAGAAGATAGACCACCAGCGGTACACCGATCAGAAAGACACTGGCAACGATCGCGGCGGTCAAAGACATGTGTCGGGATCCTGATTACGAGCTGCGCTTGCCCACCTGACGTTCGATCTCCTCGCGGTAGCGATCCACCGTCTCGCTATCGACCGTGGGTCTCGCGACCTCAGCGGGACGACGCGTCAGGCGCTGGATCGCGTTCCAGAACAGAATGCCGAGAACGACGAACGCGACCGCAGGGAAGATCCAGATCGACCAGTTGAAGCCCTCTTTGGGCGGCGCGGCGAGATACTGCTCGCCATACTGCGCGATGTACTCGGCGACGAGCGTGCTCGGGGCGACACCCGCAACGATCCGCTCTTTCATCTCGTCTTTGAGCGCCCGCGCAGTGCCGCAGAGGCAGTCATCGACGAGCGTGGGGGGGCAACCACCGCAGTAGCAGAGGATCTCGCGCGTCGCCTCCTTCAGCGTCGCCTCCTGCTCGAGCGTCAGGTTGAACGTCTTGCTCGACTGGTACTCGATGCCGTGGTCCGGCTCCGAGCCGTCGTTCGGCGTCTGAGCCCAGCCGACCCACGCTCCGAGGAGCAGGACCACTGCGGCGAAGATCGCTCGACGGATGGTCATGCGGTGGCTCCTTCCGCCGTCTCTCTGCCGCGTGCCTTCTCCGCGAGCGCGATGATCCCGCCGGCGACCATGACCAGCGGCGAGAACCAGAGCACCATCCACGCGAGCGGGTTGTAGAAAAACTGGATGTCCGCCCGCTTGTCCTCGGTGATTTCCCCGAGGGCGGCGTAGAGGTCGCCGCCGGGCCGGCGCAGGATCGCGGCTTCGTAGGTCGGGTTGTCCTCGTTGTTGTCGTAGTGTCCCCGCGCGGGTTTGATCGTCGTCACAAGGTTGCCGCCCTTGCGCACTTCCAGTGGCACGCCGACGAGCCACGAGTTGGCGGTCCGCTCCTGGAACGGTTCCCCTGCGTAGGTCAGCGTGTACCCGCCGATCTCATACGTGTCGCCGGGAGCCAGAATCTGGCGATGGGATATCTGGAACCCCTTGGAGCCCAGCACTCCCAGGTAGAAGAGCACGATCCCCACGTGAATGAGGTACCCGCCATAACGCCGCTTGTTCCGCATCGTCATGTCCCACATCGCCGAGAACCAGCCTGTGGAACCTCGGTTCAGCCGGACACGGACGCCCTTCTGCACTTCGACGATGACGGTCACCAGGACGAACACGGACGACCAGACGCAGAGCAGGGCGTAGATCGTCCGAGCCCACGGGAACCCGCCGGGCTCTTGGATTCCGATCATGTAGAACGGATAGACGCAGATGAGCATCGCCACCGCGCCGACCCAAAGCGGCGTCGAGAAATTTCGCTTGAGGTTCGACCCAGACGCTTTCTTCCATGAGATCAGGGGCCCGATCCCCGTCATCACCATCAGGATCAAGCCGATGGGCACGATGAAGGTGTTGTAGAAGGGCTCCGAGACGGCGATCTTCCGCTCGATCCCCTGGGTCATCTGGTAATAGGCTTCCGAGATGACCGGGAAAGTCGTCCCTGCCAGAACGACGACCGCGCAGACGACGAAGATCCAGTTGTTCAGCAGGAACGCGCTCTCGCGCGACACGAGCGAGTCGAACGCGTTCGGGCTGCGCAGGTCCTCCCATCGGCGCATCGTCAGAACCGTGACCGACACGATCACGAACAGCAGGAACAGCACGAAGTAGATGAGCAGTTCCTTCGACTGCCCAAATGCGTGAACCGAAGAGAGCACGCCGCTGCGCACCAGCATCGTCCCGAAGATCACCAGGAGGAACGTCACCGTGATGAGGACGATGTTCCACACCTTGAGCATGTTCCGATGCTCTTGGATCATCACCGAGTGCAGGAATGCCGTGATGGTCAGCCACGGGAGCAGCGCCGCATTTTCGACGGGGTCCCACCCCCAGTAGCCGCCCCAGCCCAGCTCGTGGTACGCCCACGCGCCGCCCAGCAGCAGTCCCAGCGACAGCATGAGCCACGCCGAGATCGTCCACCGCCGGGAGCGCACGATCCACGTGCTGCTGCCGGCTCCCGCCATCAGCGCCCCGACGGCATAGGCGAACGGAACGCTCAGCAGGACGAACCCCGCGTAGAGCGCAGGCGGATGGAGCAGCATCGCGGGCGTCTGGAGAAGCGGATTCAGCCCCTTGCCGCGTATCGCCTCTCCGGCTTCGATGGCGGCGATGTGCGAGGCGTCCAGCCACTTGAACGGATGATCCACGCCGGGGATCAAGCCCGCCGACATCACCGCGAAGAACAACGTGATGATCGACAAGATGAGCAACGCGTAGTTCGTCACCGCCTCTTCGATGTTCTTGTTGAACAGGGCGACAAGAGCGGCGGTAGCCGCCTGGATCCATAGCCAGAAGAGCATCGATCCCGACATGCCGCCCCAGAGGGATCCCACCTTGTACCCGAACGGCTGCTGTTCGAGGGAGTTCGCCCAGACGTACTGCAGATGCCACATGTCCGACGCGAGGGCGTAGACGAGCGCCATCGTCGTCCACGTCACCAGCAAGCCGGTCGCGACCACCGCCCGCCTGCCGCTGCGAATCCATCCCGGAGCCCGCATCCGAAGCCCGTACCCCAGCGCGATAATCGACCACAGACCCGTCACTAGCGTCACGTACGTCGCTGCCGTCGCCAATGCGATCATCGAGCGCTCCCGGCAACTTCCGCCTTGGACCTATCCTGCGCCGCGCTCGCGGAAGTCTGCGCGTCAGAGGTCGCCTCGTATTTCGACGGGCACTTCGTCATCAGCTTCGACGCCTGGATCGTATTGGTCCCGGGATCATACGTCCCTTCGACGACGACTCCCTGCCCTTCCTGGAAGGAATCCGGCTTGAGCCCCTCGCGGTAGATGACGTTCACGAACGCCGTCTTGCCCTCGTCGCGGACCTTGAACCGGAGCTCGGGACCAGCCGGATCGAACTGCTCCGTCCCCTCCGCGACGAATCCATCCACCTGAATGCCGCGTTTCGACAGCACATGCTTCTCGGCGCTGACGAGCTGATCCGGCGTGAAATGCGTCAGGCTGGCTCCCTGCTTGGTGAACGTGGCGACACCAAAGGCGGCAGCGCCGATGGTCAACAGGGCTCCAGCGAGCACGAACTTGATGGGGCTTCGCCTCATGTCACATCCTCCGTCCTTGGGCGAGAAGCCGTTTCAATCGCTCCCGTCACTAGCATAGCCGATTCCTGGCGACTCACGCAGACCGTCGGCGTCGATTATCGCCGCGCGGCAAAATGCGCGACGAGCGCTTCAACGACTGCCTCGACGTTGGCGCTGGAAGCCTCAACCGTCACAGGCACGCCAAGCCGTTGGGCAGCGGTCGTCGTGATGGGTCCAATCGTAGCGACGCAGACGTCCGCCAGCCAATAGGAGGGCTCGAACCCGGAGGCTCGGATCGCCGCCGAGAAGTGCTCCACCGTCGATCCGCTGGTGAACGTGACCGCGTCGATCTCGCGAGCTTCGAGCAGCGCGCGCACCTCGTCCGCATCCGATGTCACAGGAACCGTGCGATACGCCGTCGGCGCGACGACGTTGGCTCCGGCTTCCGTCCATCCGGCGCGGAGCACGTCGCGGCCTTCTTCGGCGCGGGGCAGCAGCATCCGCAGTCCTCGAACCGAGTCGAACTCCGCCAGAACCGCCTCCGAACGCGACTGGGCGGGAACGAAGTCCGCAACGATACCCCGCGCCGCCAACGATGCTTGCGTCGCGGGCCCGATGGCGACGACGCGGGCGGAACCGAACGCGCGAGCGTCCTTGCCCGCCGAAACCAGTCGCGCCCAGAAGTGCTCCACCCCGTTGGCGCTGGCGAACACGATCCAGTCGAAGGTTTCCAACGAGGCGATGGCGTCGTCCAGCTCCGCGTAGGACTCCGGCGCTTCCGTGCGGATCGTCGGGAACTCGATGACCTCCGCGCCGCGCTCCGTCAGGAGCTCGACGAGCGAGCTCGCCTGGTCGCGCGCGCGCGTCACGACGACCCGCCGTCCGAACAGCGGACGCGCGTCGAACCATGCCAACCGCTCGCGGAGTTGGGCGACACCCCCGATGACGATGATCGCCGGAGAACCGATCTCCACCCGCACCATTTCGTCGGCGAGGGTTCCCAGCGTCGCGACGACCGCTCGCTGCTTGGGCGTGGTTCCCCACTGCACGGCGGCGGCGGGCGTGTCGGGCGACTTCCCCCCGGCGACCAGCTCCGCAACGATGCCGGGCAGGTTCCCGACTCCCATGAGGATCGCAATCGTATCGACGCTCTGGGCGAGGTTCCGCCACCGGACGGACATCGCGGGCTTGGTCGGGTCCTCATGACCTGTGACGAACGCGACGGACGAGGCGTAGTCGCGGTGCGTCAGCGGGATACCGGCGTACGCCGTCGCCGCGACGGGCGAGGTGACTCCCGGCACGATCTCGAAGGCGATGCCCGCTTGACGGAGCTCTTCCGCCTCCTCGCCGCCGCGCCCGAAGACGAACGGATCGCCGCCCTTGAGCCGCACAACCGTCTTGCCACTCTGCGCCGCTTTGACCAGCAGCACGTTCATGTCGTCCTGGGGAACCGCGTGATCGCCCGACCGTTTGCCGACGAAGATGCGTTCCGCCGTCTCCGGGGCCCATCGCAGAACCGCCGGATTCGCCAGCGCGTCGTAGAAGACGATGTCGGCGTGCTCGAGGCATTCCTTCGCCCGAAGCGTCAGCAGCTTCGGGTCGCCGGGGCCCGCTCCGACGAGGTATACGCATCCGCTCAAGAAGCCGCCCTTTCCAGAATGGCTCGCGCACCCATCGCGAGGATGCGCCGGGCGAGCTCGGAGCCGACGGCGACCGGGTCGTCGCCCGCGCCTGTATCCCTGAGAACCGCCGACCCATCCACACTCGCGACGACGCCCATCAGCGTTAGCGAGCCCATCTCAACAGTCGCATAGGCTCCGATGGGAACGTGGCAGCCCCCGCCCAGAGCCGCAAGAAAAGCGCGCTCGGCTGTTACCGCCCGCTCCGTGTCGGAGTCGTGGATCGCCGCCAGGAGAAGGCGGGTCGCCGCGTCCTTCTCGCGCGACTCGATCCCAAGCGCTCCTTGCCCGACAGCGGGAAGCATCGTCTCAGGTTTGAGAAGCTCGGCCGCCTCGGACAGCCGCCCAAGCCGAGAGAGCCCCGCCGCTGCGACGACGATGGCGTCCCAGCCTTCCGTTTCCATCTTGCGAATGCGCGTGTCGAGGTTCCCGCGTAGAGAGCCGATCCGCAGGTCGGGGCGTACGGCTCGGAGCTGGGCGGCGCGTCGCAGGCTGCTCGTCCCGACCCGCGCGCCGTCGGGGAGGTCCGCGAGTACCTTGCCGTCGCGGGATATCAGGGCGTCGAAGGGCGATTCGCGCTCCGGCACGGCTCCAAGGGTCAGTCCGTCTGGCAGGTTCGTGGGAAGGTCTTTGAGGCTGTGAACCGCGATGTCGATCTCTTCGAGCGCAAGGGCGCGCTCGATCTCCTCGGTGAAGAGCCCCTTGCCGCCGATTTCCGGGAGTGGGCGGTTCCTCTCGGCGTCGCCTCGCGTGCGGATGATCGTCGTCTCGCAGGCGAGCCCGGGATGCGCCTGACGAAGGGCGAACGCGACCGTCTCCGTCTGGGTTCGCGCCAGCAAGCTGCCTCGTGTGCCGATTCGTAGCGTGTTGGAGGGAACCGCACCGCGCGCGTCGGATGCGCTCGTCGATATCACCGCTTCACCGCTTCCCAGAGTGGTCCAATCCCGAATCCTAGTGTAACCAATGGCAAGCGGACTGCAAAGGGATGCCGATCGTCGGGCTGTCTCAGTCGCGCGAGCTCACTGCCAGAAGCGCCGTCAGCCGCTCGCGCGCCGCGTCGCTCTTGTGGGCTCGCAGGAGATCGAGGAGATCGGAATCGAGGAGTGCCTCGTAGTAGCGGCGACGAGCGTCGGCGCTCGGGATCGACTCCCCCGCGAGACGACGGGCTTCGGACATCAGGTCGCACAGGTCGGCGTATTCGGGCCCATATCGCGCCTCCAGCTCGCGGCGTATCCGAGTGCTCAGCAATGGGCTCGACCCGCCCGTCGAGACCGCGATTGCGAGAGCCCCGCGCTGAACGACCGACGGCACAACCGCCGTGCTCTCTTCGTGCGAGTCCGCAACGTTGACCCAGACGCCCGCATCGCGAGCCGCCTGCGCGACGGCTGCATTCACCTTTCGGACGCTCGTCGCGGCGAAGGCGAGCCGCATACCGGAGACATCGCTCGGAGCGAACGCGCGCTGCTCCCAAGCGATCCGACCCTGGCGAGCCCACTCCGCAACCTCTTTGGTCGCGTTGGGGCTCACGACCGTGACCCGACCTCCCGCCCCCAGCAGCGAGGCGATCTTGCGCTCTGCGACGGAGCCGCCGCCCACGACGAGCACCGGAACGCCGCCCAGATCGAGGAACAAAGGCAGCACCGTAGCTCCTCGTCCTATCCCAAGTCCTACACCAACGAGTCCGCTTCCCGCACGAGTCGCGCCATGGCGTCGCGGAAGTCGTCCCGGAGCTCAGCGACCGTGTGCTCCACGCCTTCCTGCATCATCGCGAGTTGGGCGAGGTACCGGCGGTGGGCTCGCTCCAAGTCTCCAAGGGCTTTCGCCATCTGGTCCCGCGCACGGCTCATCAGATCGACGGCTTCGCGCTTCCGCCGATCCCGATGGGCGGATTCATACGCCAGGTGGAGCAGCTCGCGGCAGTCCATCGCCTCCAACTGGAACTGGTTCACCGCCAGCCTCCAAGCGCGATTCCATTCGTCTTCGAGCCGGACGCCGCCGCGACGCATCGATGGCTTCTCCCACCGTCAAGCGACTGCACGGGCGAGCCGTCCCCGCAGTTGAGGGACGACCTCGCTGAACACGACCGCGCCCAAGATCAGAACGCCGCCCAGGTACTGCACCGGCAGCAGACGATCTCCGCCGAGGAGATGCCCGAAGATCGCCGCGAACATCGGCTCCGTGGTGATGATGATCGCCGTTCGCGCGGCGGAGAGCCGCTGCTGCGCCGCCGTCTGCACCGTGAACGCCAGCGCCGAGGCGACGATTCCAGTGAGACCGAGCGCGAACCAAGTCTCGCGCGGCGGCATCGTCACCGGCTCCACTGCGAGCCACGACATCGAGAAGACGATGGCGCACGACGCGACCTGCACCAACGTCAGAGCGCCGGCGTCGTGGCTGGCGGAGTACTGTGACAGGAGAGCGATGTGCAGCCCGAATGCCGCTGCGCACAGCAGCGTCAGTCCATCGCCGAACCGCAGCTCCGACGGGCTCTGCCCCGTAAGCAGCGCCATGCCGGCAAGCCCGGCGACGACGGTGACAACAGTCGCCCGACGTGGGCTCCGCCCGAAAAACAGCCGATCCGCTATCGGCGTGAAAACGACGAACAACCCCGTGATGAGACCGGAGTTCGACGCCGTCGTGTAACGCAATCCGAACGTCTGTAGGACGAACCCCAGGGCGAGAACGAGTCCGATCCCGCCTCCGACGCGGATCGTGCGCCAAGTCAGCCGCTTCGCTGAGAAGAAGCTGAGAACCACCGAGGCGATGGCGAACCGAATCGCCAGGAACCCCAAGACGCTGTAGCCGGAGATCGCGTCGCGCACGACGACGAACGACCAGCCCCAGACCGCCGTCATGGCGACGAGCGCGCCGGCGAGCGCCGTGTTCCTCATATCGGCGTCGACCGATGGGTCGTCACAGGAAGGAGCTCTCGTCTTTCGCTTCGTACTCGTCGACTGATCCGTGCCGCCGCACCCACTTCACCAACAGGACCTGAACTCCGAGCCCAATGAGCACGACCGAGATCGGGAACACCGCCGACCATAAAACGGGAACCAACGACTCGTCTCCGCGCAGGAGCATCAAGAGCCCCCGCAGAATGCCTATCACGCCGACCACGACGACCAGGAAAGGGATCGCCGCTATGATGACGTCCAAGACGAGAACCAGCGCGCTTCGGCGCGGTTCCGATCCGGCGTGCGTTTGCGGAGACATCAGCCAGGGAGCCTCGAGGAAACCAGGCAGCGAAACGTCACCTTCAGCGTGTCACAGACGGCTTGCGCGGGCAAGCCGAAGTCGGGTTTGTCCGCTCAAATCGGCTTGACACTCCCCAGTGCCCATGAGACAATTGCCCCTGGCGTTGTGACCGAATCGGGTTCCGTGCGCAGGTGACGTGAGGAAATGCCGCGCGGCGAACGTGGATGCATCGACACGACGCCAGAAAGACGCGAGCATTCGTACATGCCCCGCTGGCACAGCAAACATCGGGTCGTATGCAGACATGGCGCCGTGAGGTCATCTGTATACGGCTTCATGTTGTACGCGCCGCCAACGCACACCACCGCCTCCACGGTCCATCGTCGAACCTCATCGCACGCATCCCAACTAGGAGTCCGAAGTGGCTGAGTTCCGCACTGTGAAAGCTCTGTCTGTCGCCTTGGCGCTCGTCGTGCCGATCGCAGTCGGCTGCGGCAAGAAGGAAGACAAGCCCGCGCGTCCTGCCGCTCCCGCAGCGGCTGCTCCCGCCGCCGCCACAGCCTCTGGCGCGACCGGCACCGCTTCGATCAGCGGCAAGGTGACCTTCACTGGCACCGCTCCGAAGGCTGCGGCAATGAAGATGGATGCCGACCCCGCCTGCGCCAAGGCGCACACGTCGCCGGTCAAGAGCGAAGAGGTCGTCGTCAACGCCGACGGCACGCTCAAGAACGTGATCGTCTACGTCAAGTCCGGCATCTCCGGCACGTATCCCGCATCCGGTTCCCCCGAACTGGATCAGGTCGACTGCGTCTACACGCCGCATGTGATCGCCGTCCAGGCGGGCCAGTCGATCACGGTCCACAACAGCGATCCGACGCTCCACAACGTTCAGGCTTCGCCAGCCATGAACGCCGGCTTCAATCTGGCGATGCCGCCCAACACGCCGTCGATCCAGCAGACGTTCGCGCAGGCGGAAGCGTCGCCGGTCAAGTTCAAGTGCCAGGTCCATCCGTGGATGACGGCGTACGTGGGCGTGTTCAACCACCCGTTCTTCGCCGTGACCGACGGCTCCGGCCAGTTCTCCATCAAGAACCTGCCGGCTGGCAAGTACACCGTCGGCGTGTGGCACGAGAAGTACGGCGAGAAGACGTTCGACATCGAGGTCACGGACGGCCAGGCGGCGACGCAGGACGTCTCCGTCGGTAGCTGAGACCAGGATCGGTATGAGTCGTGCGAGCAGGGGCGTGGCACGACGCCCCTGCATCGCCTCCGGAGGGTGACATCGTGACGATCGGTACCCTTGTCTCTAGCGTTCGCCGCCGGATGGGTCCCGTGCTGTCACGCCGGACTCGCTCCCGTTGGGCGGCTATCTCCGTCGCCTCTCTCGTCAACGTCCTCTTGCTCCGCGCCGTCACCGCGCAGGAAGCCTATGCCCACCACGGCAAGTGGGGCATGCCGGAGAACGTCTCCGTCCAGGGCGCGCAAATCGATGGGCTCTTCTGGTTCGTGTTTGCGCTGACGGGCGTCGTTTTCATCGGCGTCGAGCTCGCGCTCGTCATCGCTCTGGTCCGGTATCGGGCTCGACCCGGCGCTCGCGCGACCTACTCTCACGGCAACAACAAACTCGAGATCATCTGGACCGCTGTTCCGGCGCTGTTCTTGGCGGCGCTGGTTCTCATGACGCAGCGCGTCTGGGCACAGATCAGGCCGGCCGACCAGTTCACGGGAACCGTGCCAAGCCGCGCCATCGAGATCGAGATCGTCGCCCAACAGTTCGCGTGGAACATCCGCTACGCCGGAGCCGACGGCGTGTTCGGGAAACGGAACCCGGCGTTGGTCGATGCCATGAATCCCATCGGTTTGGATTACGACGACCCAGCGTCCGCAGACGATATCCTGACGATCAACCAACTGCACTTCCCAGTGGGTCAGCCCATCCGTGTCCGGCTCACGTCACGCGACGTCATCCACTCATTCTTCCTGCCCGAGTTCCGCGTCAAACAGGATGCCCTTCCGGGGTTGCTGGTCAACGTCGCGTTCCAAGCGCAGAAGGCAGGCAGCTATGAGATCGCCTGCGCCGAGCTATGCGGACTGGGCCACTACCGCATGAAGGGCTATGTCACGGTCCACGAGTCCGAAAGCTCATTTCAGCAATGGCTGAGCGAGCAGGCGGCGGAGCTCCAGGCGACCCAAACCGACGAGTCGGCGGCTCCCGCAGCCCCCGAAGCCGCAGCCCCCGCCGCTGACGCCGAAGCCCACTGACTCCCACCGGCGTCGACAAGGAGATAGGAATGCACGCGACTCCCGTGGTCGGACACGACATGGCTCACGATGAGCAGCATGTCCACGAGCAGGAGCTCGGGTTCCTGCGCAAGTACGTCTTCTCCACCGACCACAAGGTCATCGGGCGGCAATTCCTTTTCACGACGCTGTTCTTCTTCATCATCGGCGGGTGGCTCGCCATGATGGTCCGCTGGCAGCTCGCTTGGCCCGGAGCTCCGATGCCGCTGGGCAAGCTGCTGCCCAAGGCGATGGCTCCGGGCGGCATCATGCTGCCGGAGTTCTACAACTCGCTCTTCACGATGCATGCGTCGGTGATGATCTTCTTCGTCATCATCCCCCTGCTGGTCGGGGCGTTCGGGAACTTCATCGTCCCGCTCCACATCGGGGCGCGCGACATGGCGTTCCCCCGTCTGAACATGTACTCCTACTGGCTCTTCTGGCCCGCCGCCGTCATCGCTCTGGCAGGGTTCGCCGTCGAGGGCGGCGCGATGGGAGGCGGCTGGACGGCGTACCCGCCGCTAAGCGTCGTCACCGAAGGGCTGGGCATCAACTGCTGGTTGATCGCCGTGCTGCTGGTCGGGTTCTCATCGCTGGCGGGCGCGGTCAACTACATCACGACAATCGTGAACATGCGCGCTCCCGGCATGTCGTTCTTCCGCATGCCGCTCACGGTCTGGGCGCTGTTCATCACGTCGCTGCTGACGGCTCTGGCGACGCCCGTGCTGACCGCCGCTGTGGGTATGGTCCTGCTCGACCGCACGGTGGGCACGAGCTTCTTCCTGCCGCAGGGGTTGGTCGTGGGCGAGACGATGTTCCACGGTCAGGGCGGGAACCCGCTCCTGTTCCAACATCTGTTCTGGTTCTACTCCCATCCGGCGGTCTACATCATGATTCTGCCGGGGATGGGGGTCGTGTCGGATGTTCTCTCGACGTTCTCACGGAAGCCCATCTTCGGGTATCGGGCGATGGTGTACTCCCTGTCGGCGATCGCCGGACTCGGCTTCGTCGTGTGGGGTCACCACATGTTCCAGAGCGGGATGAACCCGATTCTGGGGACGACGTTCATGGTCTCGACGACGTTCATCGCGTTGCCGTCGGCGATCAAGACGTTTAACTGGCTGGGAACCCTCTGGGGCGGCACGATCCGCTTCACGACGGCGATGTGCTTCGCGCTCTCGTTCGTCTCCATGTTCGTCATCGGCGGACTGAGCGGCATCTTCATGGCGTCGTCGGCGGTTGACATCTACATCCACGACACGTACTTCATCGTCGCGCACATTCACTACGTCCTCTTCGCCGGCAGCGCGATGGCGATCTTCGCGGGCATCTACTACTGGTACCCGAAGATGTTCGGCAGGACGATGAACGAGCTGTGGGGCAAGATCCACTTCTGGCTGACGTTCGTCTCGCTGAACGGCGTGTTCTTCCCCATGCACGTCCTGGGCATGGGCGGGATGATGCGGCGCATCTACGACCCGACGCAGTACGCGCATCTGCAGCACCTCCAGCCGATCAACGTGTTCATCACGATCTCGGCGTTCGTCTTGGGCGTCGCGCAGATCCCCTTCATGATCAACTTCCTGGGTTCCCTTCGCTGGGGCAAGGTCGCGGGCGACAATCCGTGGCAGGCGAACACGTTGGAGTGGCAGACGACCTCTCCGCCCATCCCGGAGAACTTCGAGACGATTCCGGTCGTGCACCACGGACCGTACGAGTACAGCAGTCCTCTCACCGACGAGGACTACCTGCCGCAGACCCAGGATGTCGGCGTCGCGTCGGAAAGCGCCCACGGTCACTAGTGGGACGAACGCTCGAAAGGCTCGACGATGAGATCGACACAGAACCCCAAGCTCCATCGGTTCGCAGTCCTGGTCGCCGCATGCACCCTCCTGCTGCTCATCGCCGGAGCCCTGGTCACCAGCACCGGGTCCGGCTTGGCGGTTCCCGACTGGCCTCTGTCGTACGGCATGCTCTTCCCGCCGATGGTCGGAGGCATCCTCTACGAGCACGGACATCGCATGATCGCTGGAGCCGTCGCGATCATGACAGCGGTCCTCGCGGTCTGGGTGTCCCTCCGCGACGCGCGGCGCTACGTCCGCATTCTCGCGGGGATCGCGTTCGTCGCCGTGATTCTGCAAGCCGTCCTGGGAGGGCTGACCGTCATCTTCCTGCTTCCGACGGCGATCTCGGTCAGTCATCTATCGCTGGCGATGGGCTTCTTCGGCATGGTTCTGTCGCTTGCCGTGTTCACGTCGCCGTCGTGGGAGCAGGTGCCCCAGTTCCCCACCAACTCGGCTATCCTGCATCGCCTGACGCTCCTCGCGGCGCTCGCGGTCTATGCGCAGACCGTGTTGGGCGCGTGGGTGCGGCACGCCGGCGCAGGACTGGCGATCCCGGACTTCCCGATGGCATACCGGGCGCTCATCCCGTCCTTCGGACCCGAATCCCTCGAGCTCTACAACCGTTGGCTCATCTACGACCTGGACCTGCCCCCGACCACGAGCGGGCAGATCGCCCTCCACTTCGCGCACCGCGTCGGCGCTGTCGTGACGACGCTCATCGTCCTCGCCCTCATCGTCGAGACGTTCCGTCGGTATCGCCACGAGCGCGTGTTCGTCACCCTCGCGACAGCCCTCGCCGTGCTGCTGCCGTGCCAGATCGCGCTCGGCGCGGCGACCGTATGGCTGCGCAAGGGCGTCCTTCCGACCACGGCTCACGTCGCCGTCGGAGCCCTGATGTTCGCCTCGACGCTGGTCTACCTGCTGCAACACAGGAAGCGCTGCATTATCGTCGCAGAACCTGCGGTTTCTGCGGCGACGGCGCATGGATCGCGCGCATGAGCGTCGCATCGCTGCCCATCGTTCGCCGCCGCGCGTCGGATTTCATCGAACTGACGAAGCCGCGCATCACCTTCCTCGTGTCGGTGACGGCGCTCGTCGGCTACTGGGTGGGCTCGGGAGCGTCCATCGACTGGACGGCGCTTGCGCACCTGCTCATCGGAACCGCGCTCTCGGCATCCGGCGGCAGCGCGTTGAACCAGTACATCGAGCGCGAACACGACGCGAAGATGCGCCGCACGATGTCGCGCCCCATTCCGACCGGCAGGATTCTGCCGAGCGAAGCGCTGTGGTTCGGAACCGGACTCACGGTGGTCGGCTGCGCCCACCTGTGGGTGTTCACCAACGCTCTGACGGCGTTGCTCGCCCTGGCGACGGTGGTCAGCTATATCGGGCTGTACACGCCGTCGAAGCGCGTCACGTCGCTCTCGACGGTCATCGGGGCGATCCCCGGAGCTCTCCCGCCGCTGGGCGGATGGGCGGCAGCTCGCGGGACGCTCCACGCCGAAGCCTTCGTGCTCTTCTCCATCGTCTTTCTGTGGCAGGTGCCGCATTTCCTCGCCATCGCCTGGATGTTCCGCGAGGACTACGCCCATGGTGGGTTCCCGGTGTTGCCCGTGCTGGACACGAACGGTACGGTGACCGGCAGACAGATCGCTCTCGCGACCCTGGCGCTCGTGCCGATCAGCCTGGCTCCGAGCGTGATGGGGTTCGCGGGGGTCGTTTATTTCGTCGGAGCCCTTGTGTTGGGGGCGGCGTTCTTGGGGGTCGGTGTGCGGCTCGCCGTGCGACGGACGGTGCCGGAGGCGCGGCGTCTTCTGCTGGCGTCGGTGGCGTACCTGCCGCTGTTGTTCGGTCTGTTGATGCTGGATCGGGTTCCGTATGGATTCTGATCTGCCAGAAGTCGATTCCGTCAAGCAGAACCGGATCGTCGTCCACGTTCAGGGGTTCAAGTCCCTCTACGACCAGACGTCAATCGAGATACGTCCGCTCACAGTGCTTGCCGGGCAGAACAGCTCGGGCAAGTCGAGCATCATGCAGCCGTTGCTTCTCATGAAGCAGACGCTTGATCCGGATCGATATTCGCAAAGCGAGGGCGACCTGAGGTTGTCCGGGGCGCTGCTGAATTACTCGCTGCCTGACAACTTCCTTTCTCGCATCCCGGAGAGAGAGCCGGCGGATATGCTAAATATCGGATTCACACATCCGAATCCGAGTTTAGGGCTCTGCCTATGGCTTCGATTCGAACGCGCTGACGCGCATTCGGGAAAGCTCGTCCTGACCGAAATGCGATTCAGCGACAACGCTGCTGGCATAAGAACGATCCATCCGAGAATGTCCGCCGACGAGATCATCGAGCTTTTCGGAGTTTTGAAAGAAACCGTCGACCTTCGTATCGAAGCGGATCGATGCTTTTTGACCGCAACCGCAAAACCACGAGATGCGACGGGTTGGCATATACGACCTTATATTCCTCCGATCGAACTATGGATCGAACCTTGGATCCGACGCATCCTCTACGTTCGCGGAAATCGCCGCGACGTTGGACGGTATCCGATACTCGTGCAGGAACGAGATCCGTTCCCGGGTACCTTTGATGAGTTCACGGCATCGGTTGTCGCCGCCTGGCACGAGTCCAACGATCCTAGAACCGGCGATCTGACAAAACAGTTGCGATCTCTTGAGCTGGCTTCCGACTATCGCGTCCAACGAATCGATGGGATGTACATCAGCATTCAGATCGCTCGGATGCCGAAAGGCGAAGACCCTTTTTACGACAACCTTTACGACGTCGGAATCGGAGTGCGCGCCGTCTTACCCGTTCTGGTCGCGCTCTTGTTCGCGGAGCGCGGACGCGCCGTGTACCTCGAGCACCCGGAGCTCCACCTCCACCCCAAGGCTCAGTGGAACCTAGCGAAATGCCTCGCCGACGCCGCCAAGCGCGGCGTACAGGTGATCGTCGAGACGCACAGCGACCTGCTGCTGTTGGGCATCCAGACACTTGTCGCCAAGGGGGAACTGTCGCCCGATTTAGTCAAGCTGCACTGGTTCAAGCGTGAGGACGATGGGCGAACTGCGGTGGATAGCCGGGACCTCGACAAGCGAGGCAGATTCGGCGATTGGCCCGAGGACTTTGGCGAAGTGACAATGAAGGCACAGCGCACATATCTTGACGCCCAGCGAACCCATCGCGACCGATGATGGA